>Ga0210384_10001496_pt1 | contig 31616 bp, 17 predicted proteins | sample IncBWH2MmetaG_FD_160574 | JGI IMG/M metagenome (GOLD analysis project Ga0210384, IMG submission 160574) | Forest soil microbial communities from Barre Woods Harvard Forest LTER site, Petersham, Massachusetts, United States - Inc-BW-H-2-M | ecosystem: Environmental > Terrestrial > Soil >...
GCCCTTCTTGGTGGAGGTAATGCGCTCCTGCAGCTCGCCCATTTCTGTTGCCAGGTTGGGCTGGTAACCCACCGCGCTGGGCATGCGTCCCAGCAGGGCCGAGACTTCCGAACCCGCCTGTGTGAAGCGGAAGATGTTGTCAATGAACAGCAGCGTGTCCGCGCCTTCCACGTCGCGGAAGTATTCCGCCACCGTGAGTCCGGTCAACGCCACGCGCAGCCGCGCTCCTGGGGGCTCGGTCATCTGGCCGTAAACCAGTGCCGCCTTCGACTTGGAGGGATCGCCCGGCGTGATCACGCCCGATTCGCTCATCTCCAGCCACAAATCGTTACCCTCGCGCGTGCGCTCGCCCACGCCGGCAAACACCGAGTATCCGCCATGCTGTTTGGCTACGTTGTTGATCAGCTCCATGATGACCACGGTCTTGCCGACGCCCGCGCCCCCAAACAGACCGATCTTGCCACCCTTGAGAAAGGGCTGGATCAGGTCAATGACCTTGACGCCGGTCACAAACATCTCCGACGTGGTGGCCTGCTCTTCAAACGATGGCGCCTGGCGATGGATGGGCAGCCGCTGCTTGGCGTTGATCGGACCCAACTGGTCCACCGGTTCGCCAATCACGTTGATCACGCGGCCCAAGGTCTCGCGGCCCACCGGGACCGAGATCGGCCCGCCCTGATCAATCGCCTTCATGCCGCGCACCATGCCGTCGGTGGCCTGCATGGCGACGCAGCGCACGCGACCCTCGCCCAGGTGCTGTTGCACCTCCAGAATTACGTCTATGGGCTGCGGAACGGTGAACCCTTCGCTGGTCACGCGCACTGCGGTATAAATTGGCGGTAAACTGCCCTCGGCAAACTGCACGTCTACGGCAGGGCCGGAGATCTGTATGACTTTTCCTATATTTTCCATAATTATTTTTTCGTAAATTATTTTTCGTAGAGACGTAGCATGCTACGTCTCAGTTCTCAAAAGTTGAGCGTTGCTAGTTTTAAGTTTCAAAGCATGAACTCTAAACCCGAAACTTGAAACTGTTTTACAGCGCCGCTGCTCCGCTCACAATCTCAATGATCTCTTTCGTGATCTTTGCCTGCCGGGCGCGGTTCATGGCCAGCGTCAAGGCATCAATCATGTCGGACGCATTGTTGGTGGCCGACTCCATCGCCGTCATGCGTGCAGCATGCTCGGCGGCAACCGATTCCAGCAGCGCGCGATAAATCTGTATGGCCACGTACTTGGGCAACAAATCGCGGAACAGCTCCTCGGGCGGCTGCTCGTAGATATAGTCCACCTGCGAGGCGGCAAATGTCGCGGCCTTCTTGTCGGCCTCGCTGGTATCAGCCTCGCGCAGGCCTACCCCGGAATGGATCGCCGCCTCTACGGCGCGCCGGCGATCTTCTTCTGACAATTCTTCCACCTGCTGGATGTCGTGCGCTCCAATCTCACCGATGGGCAGCACCGTATCCACCAGCACCCGCTGTGAGATCACCGACTTGAACTCATTAAAGATGATGTAAACCGCATCCGCCTCGCCGCGGGTATAGCGCTCGATTACCGTCTCCGCCAGGTCGCGCGCATGGTTGAAGGCAATTTTATTGAGAATGCCCACCTGCTCGCCGACGATTTGGATCTCCGCGGCGCGCGTGCCGCTTCCGTTTTCACCCTCGCCCGGCTGCACTACCTTGTAACGCCGCCGGAAATAATCGCGCCCCTTGCGGCCGACTGCTTCGATATCAATATTTTTCCCGTGCTTGCTTTCAATGAACTTCGCAGCGGCCTTCACGATGTTGGTATTAAAGGCTCCTGCCAGGCCCTTGTCTCCGCTCACGATGATCAGCGTTATGTTTTTCTCGGGCCTGCGCACCAGCAACGGATTCAGTGGTTCTCCCGTTTCCGGACTATAAATTTCCGCCCGCTGTACCAGCGACTTGAGCACGTTGGTCAGCATCTGCGCATAAGGACGCCCCGCCAGAGCGCGCTCCTGCGCGCGCCGCAGCTTCGCCGCCGAGACCATCTTCATGGCCTTGGTGATCTGCCGCGTGTTCTTCACGCTGCGTATCCGCCGCCGTATATCGAGTATGTTCGCCATTCTTCTACTTTTGTGTCTTTGTCATCTTTCGTGACCTTGTCATCCCGAGCGAAGCCGCGCTTCGCGGCGGAGTCGAGGGACCTGGGTTTTCTTTGCTTATGACTATGAGTCTTTCCCAACTGAGTACTAGTACTTCATGCCGTTACTGCCTGCCTGTCCGCCACAAACTTCTGCTTGAACTCACCCAGAACGCGGGACAGGTCAGCTTTAATAACATCGTCCAACGCTTTTTTCTCAGCAATCGTCTTGAAGATGCCCGGGTTCATGGTTTCAACGTACTTGTAGAACTCCGTCTCAAAGTCCCGGATCTGCTCTACCGGCAGGTCGTCCAGCACACCAGAGGTTCCGGCAAAGATGATGGCAATCTGTTTTTCAAACGGCAGCGGCTGATACTGCGGCTGCTTCAAAATTTCCACCAGTCGCGCGCCGCGATTCAACTGCGCCTGCGTTGCCTTATCGAGATCTGACCCGAACTGCGCGAACGCCGCCAGCTCGCGATACTGCGCCAGCTCAAGCTTGAGCGTTCCCGCCACCTGGCGCATGGCTTTGATCTGCGCGGCGCCGCCCACGCGGCTCACGGAAAGTCCCACGTTCACCGCTGGACGAATGCCCGAGTTGAATAAATCTGTTTCCAGGTAAATCTGACCATCGGTGATGGAAATCACGTTGGTCGGGATGTATGCCGAAACGTCGCCCGCCTGGGTCTCGATGATGGGCAGCGCGGTCAGCGAGCCGCCGCCCAGCTTGGCCGACATTTTTGCCGCGCGCTCCAGCAGCCGTGAGTGCAAATAAAAAACGTCTCCCGGATATGCCTCGCGTCCCGGCGGTCTTCGCAGCAGCAGTGAGATTTCGCGATAAGACGCGGCGTGCTTGGAAAGATCGTCATAAATGATCAACGCATGCTTGCCGTTGTCGCGGAAATATTCTCCGATGGCGCATGCGGCATAGGGAGCAATGTACTGCATTGGCGCCGGCTCTGATGCCGAAGCTGCTACCACGATGGTGTAATCCATGGCGCCGAAATCGGTGAGCGTCTTCACCACCTGGGCAATGGAAGAACGCTTCTGCCCGATGGCGCAGTAGATACATATAAGGTTGTTGCCCTTGCTGTTGATGATGGTGTCGAGCGCGACTGCTGTCTTGCCCGTCTGCCGGTCGCCGATGATCAGCTCGCGCTGTCCGCGCCCAATCGGGATCATGCTGTCAATGGCCTTGAGTCCGGTGGCCATAGGCTCGCGTACCGGTTGGCGGTCAATCACGCCCGGAGCGATGCGCTCGACGGGAATGAATTGCTTGGTGTTGATGGGTCCCTTGTCGTCAATCGGCTCGCCAAGAGAGTTGACCACGCGCCCCACCATGGCATCGCCCACCGGGACGCTCATGATGCGTTGCGTGCGCTTCACCTCGTCACCTTCTTTGATCTCGGTGTAATCGCCCAGCAGCACCGCGCCTACCTGGTCTTCTTCCAGGTTCATGGCGATTCCCGCCACGCCGTGCGGGAAGCTAATCAGCTCGCCGGCCATGACCTTATCCAGTCCGTGGACGCGCGCAATACCGTCGCCCAGGGAAATCACCGTGCCGATCTCGTCCACCGAAATCTTGGACTCGTAGTTCTCAATCTGCGCGCGCAGTATCTTTGTAATTTCGTCAGCTTTAATTCCAGCCATGTATGACTCCGAAACCTTTCAAACTCTCAAATCTTTGTGCCTGAGCTCTTAGCTTTTAGCTCTTAGCTAAATTCCAGACAAGAGAATCAGGAATTTTTAATCTCTTTGACATTGCGGAATTTAAAATGCTTCCTGTTTCCGTCATTTCCGTTTGCATCTTGTCATCCTGAGCGCCGATTTTGGCGCGAAGGATCTTGTGTTTTCTTTGTCCGCTCGATACCGCCCCAGAGATCCGCTCGAGCTAAAAGCCTAACTGCTCAGCGCCTCTTTCAACTTCTGCAACTGCCCTCGCACCGACCCGTCGTAAATCGTGCTGCCTACACGGACCACCGCACCGCCCAGCACCTTGGCATCAGTGGCGTAGTTCGCCTTGATGGTCTTGCCCACGACCTCGGCAATTTTCTTCTCAAGCCGCTTGCGCTCGTTCGCGCCCAGCTCGCGCGCTGTCGTGATCTCAGCTTCTGCCAGGCCCAGCCGGTCGTTGATTTCGGCCTCAAACTCACGCACGATCTCCCCGAGTTGCCCCACGCGCCGATGATCAATCAAAACCGCCATAAAATTGCGCAGCAGCTTGGGTAACTTTGTTTTCTGAACAATCGCATCGAGCACCCCATGTTTCTGCTCGTGAGAAACCGAAGGGTTCTCCCACACCACGCGCAACTCATGGCTGGAATCGAGCAGCTCTTTCAGCTCGCGCAGAGCTGCGGCGGTTTTGAGCGCATCCAGCTTCTGGTCGAAGATGGCATCGGCTAAAGCGCGGGCATATCGGCCTGCGACCACACTCATCGGCTGCCGTTCCTTCCCAGTTGGTCTGCAAAATCGCGCACCAGCTCCTGATCGGTCGCCGCATCAACCTTAATTCTTTTCTCCGCCAGGCTCACTGCCAGCTCAGCCGAGTAGGCCTTCAAATCGCGCCGCGCCGCGTTGACAGCCGCGGCAATTTCCTGCTCCGCTGTCTGGATGATCCTCTGCCGTTCTTCTTCAGCAGCCGCTTTCAACCTGCCAGCCTCTTCGTCGGCTTGGGCAGACGCCGTAGCCTCCAGTTGCACGATCTCGGAATTCAACCGTCCCAGCTTGTCTTCAATTTCACGTAAGCGCCGGTTGGCATCTTCGCTGGCGCGGCGCGCCTCTTCCATCCCTTTTTGGATGGCCGCCGTCCGCTCCCGGAACATCTTCGGCAGCGCCTTTTTCAATCCGAACCCAACCAGCCCGGCGACAATGGCGAAGTTAATAAAAACGCTGAGCCAATAAGCCTGCTCAACTGTGATTCCCAGCCACTTGGCAATCAGCTTGACAGAAAATGACTGCTTGAACTGCGCATTCTCGTCTTCAGATTTATTGGGTTCGCGCCCGGCAGCATCATTCGCCGCGTCAGCTAATTGCGCTGCCGGCGTCTGCGAGGCTTGTGTCTGCCCCGAACTGGAACTCGTCTGTTTCGATCCCGCGCCAGCCGGCTGCTTCTCGTTCGAACCTTGCTGCGCGGCGGCCATGGCCGCGGCAAGCAATACTACGGCCCCCAGACTTACGACTGATTTCATCGCATTCATGAGCGTCCACCTACCGGAGCGGCCGCCACCGGCTTCAAAACCGTCCGGATAACCTCCGCTGCCAGAGCCTCAACTTCCTGCTCCAGGCGGGCCTTGGCTTCTATTACTTCTTTTTCCAGAACGGAACGGGCTTCTTTGACCATCTGTTGCGCGCGGGCGCGGGCTTCGTGCAAAGCCGCCTCACGGCTTTCAGTGAGTTTTTGCCGTCGCGCTTCCTGCACTTTAAAGATGGCCACTCGTGCCTCACGCAAGCGTTGCTCGTACTCCGCAGTTTTGGCGGCGGCGGCCGCGATATCGGCCTGCGCCTTGGCTACGGCTCCCTCGGTGCGCTCATAACGTTCTTTTAAAATTTTCTGCAGCGGTTTGTGGACCAGGGACTGGTAGGCCACGAACAAAAGAAAAATAAAGATGATGGTCGGAATAGCTCCGATGAGAAATCCTTCGAGTGCTTGAAGAAGGGCCTGGTCCATTGGAAGTCGTTAGTATTTTTTCCTGACTTTATGCTCTTGCTAAGCGGGTTCCGCAGCCACACGTTTTCCCTGCTTGTTGCGCTCGTTGGGCGAACTTCCACCCTGAGGGCAATCTGCTATCCAACCGAACAACTCCCGCCGAGTGGGATTCTGTGGGATGGGAAAGTGGGCTATAAAACTCTCTAAGTTACCATCGTGCCCGAGGCAGTGTCAATGCAGCCATGGCCTGTTGCACCATAAATTGTGCAAAAATCGCCTCCCGCCGCTCTCGAGTTACTTGACAAACTCTGTAGTGGGTCTACCATAGAAGTATCACCTCCGATCCAATTCAGGATCGAATGGGCCGTTGGCCAAGGAAATTGTCACCGCTTCTTGGCAATCGGCCCATTTATTTTGCCGGCTTTTTGTGTTCCCGGCTTTTTGTTCTTTTGTGTCCTTCCGCGGTTAGACCTTCGATTACAAATTTTTCCAGCTTCATCAGGACCGACTGTGCCACCCGGATATCCATCTCCACGCTGCCATCGCGGTATTTGCGTTCTAAAATCCGCGCTCGCGCCTCGATCAGCGAGAGGGCTTTGCCTTCGTGCTGCGGCACCCGCAACCTGACCCGCCGCACCGGATCATCCGCCAGGCATTCATCAATCCGCTCCAGCAGGTGGTCAATTCCCGCCCCGGTCTTGGACGAAACATGCACCGTCCTCACGTCATCGCGCAACCCCTCGCGAATGTTCGCCGGCAGCAGGTCAATTTTGTTAAGCACGCGGATCTGCGGCTTGTTCCCGGCTTCGAGCTCTTCGAGCACGCGCTCCACTTGCGTCTCCTGGCTACGCGCATGGTGCTGGGTTACATCCGAGACGTGCAACAGCAGCGACGCCCGCTGGACTTCCTCCAGCGTCGCGCGAAACGAAGTTACTAACGTGTGCGGCAGGTTGCGGATAAATCCCACTGTATCCGAGAGCAGTATTTTTCGCTTCGATGGCAGCGTAACTGCCCGGATCGTCGGATCAAGCGTGGCAAATAGTTTCGCGGACTCCAGTACCCCCGCCTTCGTCAGCGCGTTAAATAAAGTTGATTTACCGGCGTTGGTGTAACCCACCAGTGCTATGGTCGCAACCGGGACAGACTCGCGCCGCTGCCTCTGCTGCGCCCGCGTGCGCCGCACGTTTTCCAGTTGCTGCTGGACCGCGCGAATCCGCCGATGAATTTTGCGCCGGTCGGTCTCGAGCTGCGTTTCACCCGGACCTCTCGTGCCAATTCCGCCGCCAAGCTGCGACATCTGCAACCCGCGCCCGGTCAGGCGCGGCAGCAGGTATTCAAGCTGCGCCAGCTCAACTTGTAGCTGGCCTTCACGCGTTCTCGCATGGCGGGCAAAGATATCCAGGATCAGTTGCGTGCGGTCAATTACCCGCACCTGCACCGCATCTTCTATATTGCGCTGCTGCGAGGGCGTAAGCTCGTGATCAAAAATAATCAGCCCTGCTCCCGCAGATTGCGCCGTGGCCGATAACTCTTCCAGCTTGCCGCGTCCGATCAAAGTTGCCGGGTCAGGCTTGTCTCTTACCTGCAAAAATTCGCCTGCAACTTCCGCTCCGGCGCTGAGACTCAACTCGCGCAATTCGGCCATGGAATCCTGCGCGCTGAAGCTGGGTTCCTTCTTGCTGGTTTTTGTGCGAGATGCTGAATCGGCGCGAGGTACTGAACCTGGTGAAAGCACTTGGCCGGCGCGGGCTCCCGAATCTGCAGAAGCGGACATGCCTTCGCCAGACGCTAAATCTGCGGAACCCGCCGAATCCGGCGTGCTCGATTCCGCTTCGTCGGCGAGGACCGCCGCCGCATCTTTGGCCTTCTGCGGCTCCGCCCGCCGGCGCTGTCGCAGGTCAATGCCCACCAGAAACGTACGCTCTTGGGATGCAGATGTAGTCTGCTGCGAGCGTCCGCGCCGGTCAGCGCGTTCAGTTAGACGAGAGGAGCGAATTTCTTTTGACACCTGAAGGGCCAGTCTTGTGTGGCACAGGCCGTCCCCGGCTGTGCATTGATGTAGCGCCGGCTATTGTATCTGCTTGGAGCTGAGAGCTTGGAACTTGCAGCTAGGCTCACACTTCGCTGCTGCCTGTAGGTCCTGATGGCGCCGGAGGGGGAGCGCTGCTTCCGGTGTTGGCATGGGACATGCGATCATGCAACTGCACCGCCTTGCTGGTCACCACCGTGGAGATGGCGTGCTTGAAGATAAGCTGTTCCTGATTATTGCTGGTCTCGAGCACTACCGAATATTTGTCGAACGAACGAATCCGCCCTGTCAGCTTGACCCCGCTAAGCAGATAAATCGTAATAGGGGATTTGTCCCTGCGCGCATTGTTCAGGAACGAATCCTGGATGTTTTGTGCCGGCTTAGTTTCCATAGCTAGGTACGATACGGCGACTCACGGGATTTTTCAACCCATAACCAAAGTTGGATGCCCGTTGGCATGGATTGGCGCGGATTTCGGCCAGCAAAATTGGGTGCCACAGCCGATTTGTGCCAGGCGGGGGTGGGGGTACCCTTGCTAGCTTAGAGTCTTGAAAACAGCTCCAAGCTCGCAGCTCTCGGCTCGAAGCAAAGTTTACGGCTATGGGAATGCGACTGGTTTTGGGGAAGGGGGGACCCTTGCTAAGCTTGGGTCGAATCCAGGTGAGCGTTTAACGGATGAGAGGGTACTCGAGGAATCTTGCATTCCCGAGCACTGGGGGCACCCCTCGTGCCAGCTTGGGGGCGAGTGCTAAGTCATTGAAATCAATGGGCCCAGGAGAGACCAAACAATGTCATTCGTAGCGCATGAACCTATACAGACGGCGAATTTTCAAAGAACAATCTGTTGGAGAAATGGTTGAGCTATGCCTCGGGAGAATGATAGCTCGGAATTCGCAAGAAGTTAAGAGTTTGATACCAGGATGGTACCAAAAAGCAGTTCTCGGTTCTCAGTTCCCAGTTTTAAGATAGCTATTTTCACCACGAGACCGTCATGATCGAAGCGACAGGCTATGAGACAATCCTGAGCGGGTCAAGTAGGTGCGGATTCTTGAGTGGGAACTGAGATATGAAGAAATCTTAGAGTGGGACTCATGACTGAACCACAGAGATTCGAAGCGGTTGCAGAAACCCCCGGCCTAGCAAAGCTAGGCACGGCGCACCCTTGAGGTCATCTTGATACAAACTGTTTAGCCCGGGCTACCCGGCCTTGACAGAGCCTTTCCTCTTATCGAGGGCCCCCCGTCCCTTTATCCATTTCCCAAATTATCTCCGCATTAACAGCAAGAGAATCTGGATTAGCAACACTAAAATTGCTATTGACATGTAAGACAAGATGATGCCGACCGCACGATTCGCGGAGGACAAAGCTTCGTGGAGGACTGAATTTGATTCGACCTCGGGGTTGGTCTCCTCACTCGCAAGCCCAAAGCTATTCTGCTCACGAGAAAGTTCGTGAGCTTTTTTACGATATCGAAAGGCTGCCCTCCAGCTACCCGATATCCATGCCATAACCAAGAGATCGCCTGCAAGTAAGCGTGGACTGGGATATTTCCATACAATAACGCTGCCAACAGCAATACACCCTAAGCAGATCAGAGTATCGATCAAAAAATCCCACGACCGAAATGGTGCTTCGGTCGTGAGTTTTCGCTGATTCAAGTTGTTATTTGCCATCACAAACCAATCTTTGCAGCACTATTAGATTTGCTCTACAGGAATTTCTAATTACTCGATTCTTACTCTTTTCTAAGAAACTCGCCCTCAGATCTAGTGCATGAAAAGGCACTCATTGACAGTACCCAAGAAACGTCGCCACTGAAAACGCCCCGCCGGCACGAGCAGCCCATTTGTTGAATGCAACAGGAATTTCAACTTCTTCGAGCGCAGTTGTACCAGCGAGTGTCGTAACTTCACCAGCGGCTAAAGGCGCCTCACCAAGGCCCGCGCCGATTGACCCAGCTCCAAAAACTGCAAAGCTGCAAGCCAATTGGGTATCGAACGTTGTATCCCATTGCGATGGGGTAACAACCGCGTGCGCCAATTGACGAATGCGAACATCCTGGGAATCCACAGGCCTTGCTATTTGAACTATTGTAGTAGTCCCAACTTGTTGCCCATTTACAAAGAAAGATACGTTAGAAATATCCAGATTTACCCAGCCTCCAGTCATTGCTCCCATGACTTCTGGAACCATGAGTGGATTAGGGTTCTTCTTAGGATCATAAAATGGATTATTGATTACCGGAGTTCTCAAACCCGGTATGTAGTATTGAAACTGCCCATTAGATCCAGTGCGTACCCTACTGCAATCACCACCTGGACACATTGCAACAGCGTCGCCACCCCCCCGCAAGAACGCCATTACCACTCCACACGGCATCGACGCGCCATCCATTCTGCATTCAGGTCCTCCTCCGTACATGGACAATAGGTCGAATCCTCCAAATCCTCCGCCGAACTCTGAGCCGTTCGCCTCGGCTGCGGAGCATGTGAAAGCACCCGGACCAGGACACCCCCGCAATCCCAGCGGATCAATAGACGTAAGCGGACTGTTCGACACGTAAGCATAGCGGTTCCAGCTTTGTGGATCTGTCAGGCTTACCGCCCCCATTCCTGCCGGATCGGGCGAGATCCAGCGGCCCTGCTGCGGGAAACTGTACTCCCGGTACATGAAGTCTTCCAGCCCGGGAGCCGTGTCTTCATTCTGCCCGGTAAACGAGTGATCCGTCGTTCCGGCCTCTTTGTAGGATTCACCAAACGGCGCATAGGCGCCCGAGTAGTACAGAGTGCGAGAAGGGGTTGAAGCCAAGCGTGAACTCCCTAGCCAATCCGAGTGCCGGTAGTATTGCAATCCCGAGGCGTTATATACAGCGGTGGCCCCGCCCGGTAGCGGAACAAAAGCTTTGGCCAGTGTTTGCCCGTTCATCAAGGCAAGCTTGCCGCCGCCCGGCCCGTATACAATTTGCTGATAACTTGTTCCGCGCTGCTGCTCTACCATTCTGCCCAGCGCGTCATAGGTCAGGTTCACCGTGTTCGCTCCGCTGGTCACCGAAACCATCTTCCCGTCAGCATCCCACGTATAGGTGTGATAAACGTCATTGGTCAGGTTTCCATTGCTGTTCGCTCCACCCCCATTGTCATAAGTAAAGCCGGCAGTTGTAATCCGGTTTGTGGCCGTATTGTAGGTAGGCTGAAAGGTCAACATGCCATTCTTGGTGATATTGCCGAAGGGATCGTAGGCGAACGTCTGGTTCCACGCAGTGCCGCAGTCCACACCGGCAATACGGCCCAGGTCGTCATGACTATAGTTGCAGGTCTGGCTGTCTACAGCCCCAGGGATGCTGTCGTTAATCGCGAGTTGCTGGAGACTACCGTTGGCATTCCAGATCAGCGTTCCCGTATCGGTCTGGCTATTCACACTGAATTGATAGGTATGCAACCGCCCGGTGTTCGGATAATAAGTAAACGAGTTCGAGTCGTACTGTCCGCTGGTCGTCGTACCCAAATTCACCGAGAGCAACGCTCCCAGCGGTTCACTCGAAGTGTTGGGGTCGGTATTGTTGTAACTCACGTTGTTCACCGGAGATATTCCCGTGCTGGCTGTGACTTGCGTAACTCGGCCTTCACCATCCAGCCCGGTCGTGCCGCCGTAGGTAACGGCGGGCAATCCCGGCAAGCCGCTGAGCTGCTTGGGCAGTCCGTGCTCCCAGTAACTCTGCGTGAGGTGATATGCGCCCGCCGCGTTGGGCGTGGTGGAATAAATGTCCGTCAGCTCTCCACGCGGAGAATAGCTGAAAAACTCCCATGTAATCCAGTTGCATGTGCCGCTGTTCGGGCAGGTTACGGCCGTTGCCAGGCGCCCTTTGGCATTGGCCATTGGGGTTCCCGCGTACGTGGCCGCATCGTAGATGAAATATTTGCGCGGCGTATTGGCGGCATTCGGGCCTGAAGGATAAGTCTTCGACGTCAACCGGTGCAGGGCGTCGTAGGCATTGCAGGTCACGTTGCCGGCCTGATCCACCTTCTTCACCAGGTCGCCATTGGAGGTTCCACAAGTGGTATCGGAGTCGTAGGTGTAACTCACAGTTCCGGTCTCGGGATTTGCCTCCTGAACCATCCGTCCCAGCAGATCGGAAAGATACGTCCGCGTCTGCGGCGTGCCCCCGGTTTGGGCATTCTGCGTAACCGTGAAACGAGTGTAGAGTACAGAGTTGATCGTGACCGTATCGTAGGTGTACTTGGTCAAATAGCCATTCTGTGGATTGGATTGGCCGCAGGCACCGCTGCCGGCCAGATGTTGTGTATCTGTGACAACTTCACACACCGAGGTCAGCCTGCCGAGCGCGTCATATTCATATTGCCGTTGCTTGGTATTCTCTACCGTGGGGGTTGTGGGGGCTGGTTTGGTCTCAATCAACACATCATTGTTCGTGTAGGTATATTTCACGATGCCGAGGCCATCGGCGGCGGTCACCAACAAGGGCCGGCCCAGGGCATCATAGGTGGTGCTGGTTCCCGTCGGAGTGCAGTTGCTGGGCAGTCCGTGGGCGGAACAGTAGCTTTGGGTACCGGCGCCCACATACCCTACGGTAGTCAGATACGGACGCCCATCGCTGTCGTAGTCGGTTTCAACCGAGTCAAAGGTATTGAAGGCCGTTCCCGTCGCCCCCTGCCTGCGTTGGCTAAAGTGGGGCCGTCCTAATCCATCGCGCGTGTTGGCCGAATCAACAATGGAATTGCCACCGTTAAAGATCATGTTGCTTTCAGTAATGGTTGCGCCGCCATAACCAATATTCATTGTGTTAAGCAACGGGTCGGTGACGCCAGCGGGCCGCCAGAAATATGGATCGTTCCAAGTAGTACTTGTCACTTGACTGTTGGCATCAGTGGTTGAGCTTGGCACCGCTCCGGTGCAATTCCAACTCGTCCAAGTATAGAGAGCCAAGGCGATATTGCCCACGGCCTGGGGAAAGCTGTTGCCACAGGAGACAGCCGGATTGGTGTCATAGAAAGAATGCGTCACCGCGCCATTGACGTCGGTGGCATCAAGCACGTTCCCGGAATCAAGATAGCTGAAGGTCTTGCTCAGATAGGTTGTTCCTTGCACCAATTGGCTGACGGTGGTCACATTGCCGCGGGAGCCGCTCACTGCTATATGCTGCGGCGTACCTGCGAGCGACCCCAGACCGGTTTCGTCGTAGACATAATTCGTTTGCGCCAGGATATTGTTATTGCCGTCCTTCACGATCACATTGGAAGGCCGGTCCACAATGTAGTTGCCTAGACTTGCATAGCTAACAATTGTCTTCTTCACGGGGTTGCCCCAGGTTGTGCTGGTAAAGTCGTATTGGTCGGTTTCCGTAGGCAGTCCATAGCTGTTAAAACTCGTGTAAGCCCGCGAGGTTATGGAACCAACATTGCTGTATACATCTATCGCTGTAATCGGCGCGGTCACCGCAGTAGTCGCGTTGCAACTCGAGTCATTGTTGTAACACCGCTGCATTGCTAATAACTGTGTGCCCCCGCTGGCTCGTCCCTGATAGATATGGCGCTGCGTCTCATAGAGGCCTGAGAAGGTCAAATCAGTTTCGTTGTTTTGTGGGTCTACCACAGTGGTGTGACCGGCGTCGTCCGTCGCGTACGCCCAGTTATTGCTGTTGGTGCCATCATTGACCGTGCGCGTAAAAGCTGCGGTTGTGCCATCTGCATAGATTCCATGCTGCGAACCAGACCCGCCCGAATAACTGTAGCTAATGCTGCCCCCTGTCGGCAGTGTGACCGACGCAATGCGCCCGGTTACATGAGCGGGATCTCCCGGCGTTGGCTCGTAGGCGAAAGTATATTTGTCGTTTGGGTTGCTGGCGATATCCGGCATGTCAATCTCGCTCACCAGCCAGGCCGAGTTAATGGCTCCTTCGAATATACTGGTGCCAAAATTGGTCCGGACGTCATGCTGGTTATAAATAATTTGGACTGTAGCAGGGCTGCCATTAGGCGCCGCATAGGTATAGTTGGCCACTTGGGACCATACGCCGTTGTTGTAGGTGGTAACCAGAGCGATGGTCAAAGCCGTCGTCCCCAAGGTATCGGTAATTACGGTCTGAGTGCCGGTCTGAGTGCTGGAGACATTCGCCGTGATCACATTTCCATTTGAGTCCTGGACCGTATAAGTTCCTGCCGTGTTCGGATCTTGCTGCGGTGGAACAATCGTCCCACCGCTAGGGGTGTAGATTGTAGCGCTGAGGCCGCTGCTATTGACCGAGGCATATAGGGTATACCCGGAACCATCTTTAGCGCTTACCGTTCCACTGTTAGGAGTCCCAGGATTGCCCCCCGGAGTATAGAGTGTCATAGCAGAGAACGGGTGCCCAGTTCCTGAGGGATCAACATACTGCCAGCCGCCCCAGACTGTGCCATGATGGTTGTAGGTTAGAAGTCCCGTGACAGATTGGACCGCGTTACCCCATCCCCAGTTAGTGGCTGGTGACCAATATCCGAAACTGTCCGGAGGTTGCACTGGAGTCCAAATTGAGCCGTCGTATTGCAAAGCATAGGAAAATGGCATTCCTCTCCCTGCCCGCGAAAATACCGGAATAGAAAAATGCACGTTCAGATTGGCCAGATTAATCGCGTCAAACGGCCCGCCCCCTAGGCTGCTGAAGGGCGGTGCTCCCGTCGCCACCTGCGCCGAGGCGCTGGGAATTATCGCGGCCAAAACTAGAATGATGAAGGCTACACAACCAACCTGGCGTCTGTGCATGTTAAGTTCCTCTCGATTTTCTGGTATGTACGGTGCGATCCGGGCGGAAATGCCGGAGCTGAAGGCTAACGGGGCCGAGCCAGACGCAGCATGGTCGTCCGCAACACATCTGGTCTCAAAGAATGAAAGCGCCATCATAGGATTTGGGATTACCTCTGTCAAGTAAAGCATTGATTAAAACATCATCTGTCTGGTTCATACTTTATGACAGAAACTGAAAAAACCTTTCACATAGTGCCACTCTGATATCATCCCTACTTTTTAGACACCAAAGCGCTGGAATTTAGAACGAGCGGCGGGTCATTTCTTGCAGAAAAATGTTTAACCACGAAGGAACACGAAGGCTTAACCACGAAGGACACAAAGGAATTCCCGTTTTAGAAATTGTACCGTTCTGACACTAAGGGAGCTTTACCAGGCCGAACTCCAAGGCTGAGTAGGCAAGAAATAACTTCGTGCAAACCTTTGTGTCCTTTGTGGTTAACCACAAAAAAAATGGGGAGCGTTTCCGCTCCCCGAAAGGCTTACAAGTTTTTAGTTTGCTTGCTTAGAAATTCAGTCTCAGAGCAAACTGGATGAACCGCCGCTCGTTGGGTACGCCGGCAGCCGGGTTGACCCCGCGCTTCGCCGTAACCGGGAACATTCCTGCGTTCGGTCCGTTGCCGATATCCAGCGTGCCGCCGCTCTGCACGTAGTAGTTGGAGTGGTTCAGCAGGTTGTAGAACTCGCTGCTGAACTGCAGATTGTAGCGCTCCGTAATCGGGAATGTCTTCCGGACTGCAAAGTTGATGTTGTACCAGCCCGGCGCGCGGAAGGCATTGCGGTGGGTCATGTCGGCCGGGAAGCGGCAGTTCTGTCCGGTCGAGACCGGGTTGCCGGCTGCGTTGTTAACTATGTTGCAGGTCGGTAACTCGCCCGAGCCGACCAGCGGATCAGAGTACTGAACCAGTGGATTGAGGCTCAGACCCGACGGCTGCACCAGGGTAATGTAGGTAAAAGTATTGGGAAGCGGCTTTCCCGTCTTGGGATCAAGAGTAGGTGTGCCGGAGTTACCCGTAAACGGTATGCTTGTCCCCGCCGGGATAAAGAAGCGGGCGAAAACCGTGTCACCCCCAAGGCCGTTCGAGCTGTCGAACACTGTGAACGGGTTGCCGGTGCGGGCGTTGAAGATAGGATCCATCTGCCAGCCATCCAACACCTGCTTGACCCAGCCATGCGTATCCTTGGCATAGGGCAGGTCCCACACCGCGCTGAGGGCAATCCGGTGCCGGGCATCGTAATCGGCATCGCCCTTGTCCAGCGCTGGGTTGAAGGGATTCAGCAGGCCAAGGTTTTCGGTCTGCGGAGTCTCGCTGAAGGTTGAGCTCAGGTTATCAATGGTATGCGAGTAAGTGTAGTTGACGGTAATGTTCATACCCTGGTGGAACAGGTTGCTTGAGGTAAAGCGCGTGTTCAACGAGTTGTAGTAAGAGAACCCGTCAGCGCCGCGGGTATTCATATTTCCGTACTGGCGGTTCAGGCGGTCAAACGGATTACCCACGGCTACATCGGTGCCTTCATACGTCACACCGAACCCCTGTTGGTTGTAGTTCTCAATCGAATACAGGTGAATACCGCGCTGGCCGGAATACTCCAGGGCAAACAGGGAGTTATGCAAGACCTGCCGTTCGACCGAGAGGTTCCAGCTTTCGGTATATGCCGTAGGAATGTCCTGCCGCACGTAACGCAAGCTGGAAGGGGGAAGAGGCTTTGGTGGACCCGAGCCGGCAAATGGCCCCAGGTTGTTCAGACCCGCGAGCGTTAAATAGGGCGCTGCCACTGTACCGCTACCTTGAAAGATGGAGTTAAATTGCGCCGGCGGGTTCTGGATCACGTTGAAGGTAACGTTGCCGAAGTTGCGTTCGTAGGCCAAGCCAAAACCGCCGCGCAGGCTGGTCTTGCCGTCGCCAAACACGTCCCAGGCAAAGCCGACTCGAGGAGCAAAGTTGTGCGGAGAGGCTTTCCACAGGCCGCCCACCGGACTGGCCGGGCTGTTGGGCGTGGCTGCCACGGAGAATACTTGCCCATTGCGGAGCCGGTCAAAGATGGTGTTGCCCGTGCCGAAGACAAAGTTCGAATCCAGGTTCTGGTGGTTGTTGTGTTGCGTCCCGTAGTACTCCCAACGCAGGCCCAGGTTCAGGGTGAACCGGGGAAGAATCTTCCAGGAATCCTGTCCATAGAAAGAAAATTCATTGTAACGGTTACTGCGCGAGAAGCTGGGCTGAGTGGCCGGCAGGTTAAGACTGCACGCGGGAGTGATATTTAGACTACCGGCTGGATCGTTATTTTTGACGCAGGGGAACTTGCCCTGCGGGTTAACCACTACCTGGAACCAACCCGCCTGGGCATTCATCAGGTTATCCAAGCCGGTGGCCAAGCCGCCTTTCGTGCCACCAGATTCCAGTCCCTCCACCGCGTTTTCGTAGGCGCCGAAGGTACGGTTGTCCTGCGCGTATAGATAATCGCCGCCAAAGCGCAGATCGTGGTTGCCCTTGTTGATGCTGACGGATTGCGAAAACTGCGCTATGTGCTGCGGACCGCCAAAGGGAATGGAGTTCCCAGGCGTAGTGCAGGAATAGCCCGGCAGGCAGGTCAGGTTGCCCTTGATGGTGGCCTCTGTGCTGATATTGAAGTAAAGGCTGGGTTGAATCGCCTGTGTGGTGAGAGGCTGCAACAGCTTGATCCGGCTGTAGTTGATCTTCGTATCCGATACGATCTTCGAATTCCAGATATGAGTCAACGAATAGAGGAAGTTCTGGTTCAGCTCGGTTTGGCCGGTGTCAAAACCACTATAAGGGCTATTGTTGACGAAGCCGGCAAACTCACTTTCGTTGAATACAGCGTAACGACCATACATGGTGGTCTTGTCAGACAAATTGAAGTCAATTTTGTTTGACGAGTACCAGGTGTTCTGGGGAGCGCCACCGCCGGAATCGCTGGGGGTTTGGAAGTTGACCAGGTCCATGACCGGCCCGCCGGTTCCGGCGGCCCCGGCATACGCGGTATACGCGGCGCTGCTGGCGCCCGTGGGCACAGCATTTGCCTGTGAAGCGTTCAGCTGCTGCAGAACCGTCAAACCCGGGCGAAAGGCAAAGTTACCGAAATACGCTTTGGTCGCCGCTGAGGTTCCTGCCGCATTTATAAATGCGGGATCGGGAACTGCCTCGATGACGTTTGCCGCGCTGCGCACGCGCAGCCACTCGGTGCTGCTAAAGAAGAACAGCTTGTCTTTCTTGATCGGCCCGCCCACTGAGTATCCAAACTGGTTGCGGGTATACTTCGCCTTGGGAACGCCGTTGGCGTTGCTGTCAAAATCATTCGAAGTAAGCGCCGAGACGCGGTTGAGTTCGTAAACGCTGCCGTGGAAGCGGTTGGTGCCGCCCTTGGTGACCACATTAATCACGCCGCCCGAAGCCCGGCCATATTCTGCCGAGAAGTTGTTACTGGTAAGGCTGAATTCCTCCACCGAATCGAGGGGGACGGTCTGCCCTACTTTCGTGGTGTAAAGGTCTACGTTTTCCACGCCATCCAGAAGAATGTTGGTGCTGGCCGAACGCGCGCCGTTAATAGACACTCCGGCGCCGCGGGTAACTTGGTCAATTCCGCCCGTGCCCGAGGATGAATCCTGGTTCACGTTGCCTAAGGTCTGCACAAAATCATAAGGGTTGCGGGTGAGGCTAGGCAGTTGGGAAACTTGCGTCTGGCTCACAACCTGGTTCAGGGATGAAGTCTGTGTATCAACCTGTGTTTGCGTCGTACCGAGTACCTCTACTGTTTCCCCGGTGGCTTGCGCCGAGAGCGCAACATCAACCGAGGTTTTCACGCCCGGCGAGACCTGAAATTTCTGCTTGAAGTCGCCAAAGCCGGTCTTCGAAACCTTCACATCGTAGGTTCCGGGCGGCAAGCTCGGAATAACGTAGTTGCCCAAATTGTCAGTCGTCGTTGACCGGGCGGCTGATGTATCAACCGAGGTTACCGTAACCGTAGCGCCGGTGACGACTGCTTTTGAGGAATCTGTAACTGTACCGCTGATCGTGCCTGTTTCGAATTGCGCCAATGCGCTGACCGAAAAGGCCATAACCGCCAGCATAGTCAGCACAAACATTGTTGTGTGTCTGAATTGAAGGCTGTTATTAAATTTTTTCCAAAGTGTGGCAAACTTCATGTGCCCCTCCAAGATGATGTTTAAAAATAAGCTTTTTTGATTTGAATCTTACAGAGGACGCTGAAACTCATTGGATCCCCCGTGCCTAATTAAGGAGACGCTTCAACAACCGGCGTCCGAATAGTTTCTACAAGTGCAAACCTAGCCTAACCAAGGAGAGGGAGCAACTGCGATTCCAAACCCTATTACCATGCAAAGTATTGTAAATAAACAACTTGGTAATATTTTTATCAGAAATATCCTCGTTTGTTCTACAGATTCCTGGAATCTCGCCAGGCTGGATTCCAAAATCTGTAGATTTTTGCCCCGTCGAAAAGTCTCGATTTGGAGACATTTTGGAGACATCCCAAAGACATTTTGAGAGACATCTTGATTAACTTGATTAAAATTGAAGATTTCAAGTTCCTCTTAAGCTACAGACGGTGTCTAACTACGATAGAATTTGCCTTAGCTTTTGTTGGAGTCAGAATTGCGCGCAGCATCGGTCAAATCGGAACGCAAGGTGATGCAGGTCCCCCTCCTGGATCTGCGCCGGCAACACCTCCAGGTGCGCGAGGAAATTTTGGGCGCTCTGGAGCGCCTGTGCGATTCGCAGCAGTTCATCCTTGGGGCAGAAGTCGCGCAGTTTGAAAAGGAAGTTTCCGCCTTTATTGGCGTGCAGGAAACCGTGGGCTGCGCCTCGGGCACTGACGCTTTATGGTTGGCGCTTGCGGCTGCGGGCGTGCAGCCCGGCGATTCGGTCATTACTACTCCGTTCAGTTTTTTTGCTACCGCAAGCTCGATTGTTCGCGCTGGGGCGCGTCCTGTGTTTGTGGATATTGACGCGCGCACGCTGAATCTGAATCCTGAGCTGGTGACACAGCACCTCAAGAGTACGCCTAACCTGCGCGCTATCTTGCCTGTGCATCTTTATGGGCAATGCGCCGACATGAACGCTTTGCGCAGCATCGCTGCCGAGCGAAGACTTGCCTTGATCGAGGATGCCGCGCAAGCATTCGGCGCCTCCTGGCGCGGACAACGCGCGGGCTCGTTGGGAGATGCGGCCGCCTTCAGCTTTTATCCGACCAAGAATCTCAGTGCTGCCGGGGACGCCGGCTGCGTTACCACGCATGATTCAAAAATCGCTGAGCGCATGCGCAGCCTGCGCAACCACGGCAGCCGCGAGCGCTATTTCCACGACGAGATCGGATGGAACAGCCGTTTAGACGGCATGCAGGCCGCGGTGCTGCGCGTGAAGATGAAGCACCTGGAAGAGTGGAACCGCCAGCGGCGTGAGCGCGCCAGCACATACGACTCACTGTTTGTCCGCGCAGGTTTTCGCTCGGGCAATAGCAGCAACCCGCAGTCGCCTGTGCAGTTCCTGGAATGCCTCCCGGAAGTGCACCATATTTATCATCAGTACGTCATCCGGGCGCAGCGGCGCGATGAACTTAAGAAATTTTTGGGCGACCGTGGCGTCGGCTCAGAGGTCTATTATCCCCTCTCACTTCACCAGCAGAAATGCTTTGCCTACCTGGGGTATCGTGAAGGCGATCTGCCTGAATCGGAGCGCGCTGCGCGCGAAGTCCTGGCTCTGCCTATATTTCCTGAGATCACGGAAGCCGAACAAACCTACGTGGTCGAGACCATTGCTGAGTTCTATAGCTAGCCCAGCGTTCGCGAAAGAGCGGCTCTCTTGTATTCAAACAAAATGCATGTAGCTCTTGAGTTATTTCCGTTTGTGGCGTGCAGGTTTCTGCGGTTCTTCCCCGGGAGCAAGAATGCGTTTTACGATCACGCCTTTAAGTCTGTATTTTCGTTCTGTGAGACCGCCTGAATCATCCCGCACATGGATGGTAAAGACCGGCAGTGTGCCCTCTGCACCGACATTTTCCTGACCGGCCCGGGCTGGCAACATGCCCTCCAGGTTGCGTTCGCGATAGGCGGTCTCGTAGTGGTGCATCTTCTTGTTCCAGGTAAAAACCCGTATCTGATCGAAGTCAATGAGACTGCCTTCTTTGGATTGGTTCAGCAGCAAGAGATATTGCGGCACCTGCTTGCCGTTGTCATCCACCTGGTTCAGGACGAAGTCAGCGATAATGCGCTGCCCTTCGGCATACTGCGCCACATCCACGGGTACATCCAAATCCAACATGCGGGCCAGGACCCAGCCATAATGCTTCTGCGAACTACGGACCAGCCACCAGTCTTCTAACACCGGCGGGGGTAAAGGAGTGGCGTCCGTGGCCGGCTTGGCTGCGCTCTTCACCGCTTTTTCCGCGGTAGCACGCTTGAGGAGGTCAAGCTTTTCACCTTCCTTCAGCAGGTAAAGGTGCTCGCTGTCGCGGCCGGGGGTGGCGTGCATGTTCAAGTCAGAGCGCGTGACTGCACGGGCCTGGATAGGTGCATTCACATAACCGTTTTCCAGGATTTGGAACCGATTAAAAATCTTTTCGTCGGCGAGATAGCGCTGCTCCACCCAGCCTTCTTCGCCACGGGGCGAACGAACGCGGACAAAGCGCCCATTCTTGGTGCGCTCCAGGACGCTCACCTTCTCACCGTTCTCCACCGTGCCAGTCTTGTTGAAGACGGCCGCCACGCGGTCGCGGAGTGTCACCTGCGCCGCGGCAACATACGCCACCTCGCCAGGCTTAACCGAATTGCGATTGCATCCGGCAATGAGGAGCATGCACGGCAAGAGTGCCGACAGAGCGGCTATTCCGCGCCAACGATTGTGTGAGAAAGAGAACACAGCCAAACAGAACAATATAGCATTCTGCGGGGAATGATTATGAGTAGCAGTTGAGGATCATTTCGAGCAACGTGTCACTGCGTCAGTGACGTCTTTTATTGCCTTCTTCTGATCCGGATCCAAACCTGGCAAACCGATATTGGGGCGGAACACTTCATAGGACTTACGGTAAAACGCGCATGCCTGTCTTCTGTACTCTTGCTTGTTCTCGCCGGTGGCCCCTGACGCTAACCGGTCTTGCGCGGTCGCGATGCCGTTGTAGGCAAAACCGAGATAGCTGCGATTCTGGGTGTCTCCGGCGTCCTTGGCCACGAGAGCAGTCGCAAGGTCAGCTAAAGAACGATAGTACTTAAGCGCTTCGTCATTCTTTCCCATCTTCAAGAGCACATCCGCCACCATCTTTGTGATATAGGCCACACGGCCTTGCAACTCGTGGTTCTCAGGATCGAGTTGCAGCAGCTTGCGGCGAACCTGGAGGGCCTGTTGAAAATTCTGCAAGGCAGCATCCAGTTTTTTTTGGTCCATGTAGTAATAGCCTATCTCGCTCATGTCGAAGCTGGCATCAAGCTGTGCTTGCGCATTGTTGGGATTCGCTTCCGCACGTTTGCTATCCAAGGCCAGGGCAGCCTGGAGATGCTCAATAGCCGGTTGGTCCAGACCTGCTTCCAGTTGATCTGATGCGATGTATTTCTGCGCCAGCGCGGTGTCCCGTTGCAGTTCAAAGCTCTCAGGATGCAGCGCGAGCAGCTTCTCGTATATCTCCAACTCTTGCGTGTGATGAGACACCCGTTCTGCCGAACTTGGCGCCTGTATGGCCATCACATGCAACGCCCTTGCCAGATCCTTTTGCAGGGTTTCATCGTTAGGCCGCTCTTGAACCAACTCCTGGCTGATCTTCAAGGCTTCTCCAGCGGCGCCTTGAGCTTGTGGTGTCCGTAGTTCGTACAAAGAGGCATCGTGCTCATAGCAAGCTGCCAGATTCCGGCGCGCAGTCACATTGAACCGGTCGCGGGCGAGGACGGAATGCAGAAGCGCCTCCGCCTTTTGGTAACTCGCGTTCGCGCCGGCGCGATCACCTAAATTGGCGGTCCCTATGCTGAGCTGGACTTCTCCCAGCCGCATGTATGCCGCGGACAATTCGATCTGCAGGCCAATATCGCCTTCTGCGTCTTTCGCCAATGAGTCCAGGTACTCCGCCGCCCGGGAGATGACCAGCTTGCGGACCGGCGTGGAACCCGGAAGGTCGCGGATGCCGTCATGCACCTCGAAGATCAGCGAGTTGGCCAGCTTGCGCACGTCGTTAAAGCGGCGCTGCGCTCGAGCGCGCTCCACGCGCGCAACGTGCACTTGCCAGGAAACGAGAATTAATCCCGCGACCAACGCCACGAACAAAGCAGAAGAAAGAGCAGTTGCTGCCTTATACCGTGCTACAAATTTTCCAGCGCGGTAGCGAAACGAACCCTCGCGCGCCTGCACGGGCAATCCACCCAGATAGTTCCCGATGTCAGCGGAGAGCTCTTCCGCCGACGCGTATCTCTGCGCTGGCTCCTTGCGCATGGCTTTCAGAACAATGTGGTCGAGGTCGCCGGAGATTGGTTCCAGTCTGCCCGACGCAGTCAGTGTCTTGGCAGCGGCGGTGCTAGCGGTACTCGGTTTCTGCGGTTCGCTCTCGCATACCAGGCGCGCAACTTCTTGCGGAGTCTTCTCTGCAGTCTTGTATGGCTTCTGATACGTCAACAACTCATACAGCAGCACGCCCAACGAGTAGATATCGGTGGCCGTGGTGAGAACTTTGCCTTGGATCTGCTCTGGGCTGGCATACTCGGGGGTCATGGGATTGAGGCTGGTGAGCGTATGCCCTTCAACTCCGGCAGAGCTATCCACAATTTTGGCGATGCCAAAATCCAGCAGCTTGGGAGTGCCGTCTTTCGCAACCAGAATGTTGGAGGGCTTGATGTCGCGATGGACCACCAGGCGCTGATGGGCGTAATGCACGGCGGAGCAGATCTGCCGGAACAGCGTCAGCCGCTGCCTGATAGTCAGGTTGTGGCTCTTGCAGTAATCCGTGATGCGAGCGCCCTCAATGTACTCCATCACGATGTAGGGCTGGCCACTGGCAGTGATTCCGCCGTCGAGCAATCGCGCAATATGAGGATGTTCCAACAGCGCCAGGATCTGGCGCTCGGTACGAAGCCGCTTCAGCAATTCCGGATCGTGCAAACCCGCCCGCACCAGCTTGACCGCGACCACCTGCGTGAATTGCCCATCATCGCGCTCGGCGCGGTAGACCGTTCCCATGCCGCCATCGCCGATGCGCTCCACCAGCTTGTAGGTCCCGATGCGTGTTCCCAGAAAGGTATCTTTAAAAAAACCTTCGGACCCGCCAGGCAAGTCAAACTTGCCCGCCCGCGGCTCGATGCACTTTTCCGCCGCGCGGTAGGCTGCGAGCAGCTCCTCGACTTCTTTTCTGATTTCCGGAGAGTCGGCGCAACACTGCTCCACGTAGGCGGCCTGCCGCTCGGCGGGAAGCTCCAGCGCGGAGGCGAGAATATCTTCCACCGTCTTCCAGTGTGCCGGGTTCACGCTTCCGCCTTCTGCGCCATGTCGCGATAGAGCCAGGCTTTGGCAACAGACCACTCCCGCTTGACTGTGGCCGGCGAGATGCCGAGCACTTCGGCAACTTCGGGAACTGGAAGTCCGACGAAGAAGCGCAGCTCCACGATCTTGCATTTCTTCTCGTCGAAGGAGGCCAAGGCGCTGAGAGATTCGTCGAGGGCCACCAGATTCAGGTCCTCGGAAGCGGAAAGGGTCAGGGCATCATCGAGCAAAACCGGGTCTTTCATCATCCGTCGCTTCTCTGACTGCTTCTGGCGGGCGTGGTCTACCAGAATGCGCCGCATCATCTGGGCGGCAACTCCGAAGAATTGCGAGCGGTTGGCCCACTGGGCGCTACGCTGGTCCACTAACTTCAGATAGGCCTCGTTCACCAGAGCTGTAGGTTGCAGAGTGTGGCCTTCACGCTCGTGGCTCAGGTAGTGCCGGGCCAGGCGGCGCAACTCGTCGTAAACGATAGGCATGAGCTGGTCGAGGGCATCGCGGTCGCCCTGCTGCCAGCGCTGTAGTAAGCCCGTGATTTCATTGGGACTTTCCGCCATGTTTTGAGCCGGGAGTGGCCCGTATTTTAGCACCGATTCTCAAGGTACTTGCTTCCCAATTAAGTCCAGATGCACTATCAGTCATTAGTGAGTCTACGATGCCCTTTCGTTTCGACGTAAGACCGACGAGACGCCTTCGACGAACTTGCTCCCCACAGGTGGTCCACCAGCAATTCCAGGATTTTGGCCCCAGCTTTTGAGCCGCTTTCCACTCCAATTCCGCGTTACTGACTGAGGAGAAAATTTTCCGGCGACTGCATGGAGAGAAACCATTCTTTAGACGCCGCCAGAGGAGAAAACATGATCAACAATCAAAATATCGGAAGTGGTAATTGCCGCCGCGCATCCAGGAGAGCGCTGCGGATCGCCATGCGCACGCTGGCAGCGGCCGCGTGTGCAATGGCGCTCGCGAGCACTGCCTTGGCAGGAACTTTCAAGGTGGCGTTCAATGGCCCGCAGCCGGTGCAGAGCGCAAAGGCTCCGGCTACGGTCATTGACAACCAAAGCATTGTGCCGGTGGTGACGCGCAGCGTGGATGAGGCCGGCAGGCGTCCATTTCAGCAGGAGCTTGCTTGCGACATTGCCGCCGGATCGGACTCCAATAGCTGCACCGCGACATTTGTAGTTCCCACGGGAGAGGAAGTTGTGATCGAGTACGTGAATGTCTACGGCAATTTCATGCAGGGAGCACAGCCAGCTGTCTATCAGTTGTTCACGCTTGTCGGAGGAAATAATGCGCTCTACGAATTCTTTCCCGGACAGCCCTTAGGGTTCGCAGGGCAATTTACGGGAAGCCAAATGGTGCATATCTCCGCCGATCCCGGCTCCACCATTCGGTTCAACGGCTGGCAGACATCGACTGTGGGGAACGGCAGTTTGCACATGATGCTCTCCGGTTACACGGTGAGCCTGCCGTAATTCAGTAATAACGGGGTCAGCACGTTTCGCGCCGTCGCACCTGCCTGTATTCCGGGTGTGCTCAGCGTGGATGCTGCCCCTTCCTTTTCTCTTCTTCTGCCCCTTTGCGATGAAAAAACTTTTCCAATCCATGAGCCGGTTGGTCTCTGCATTCCGCGTTACTGAATGAAGGCAAACAAAAACTGGCAAGTCAAACTGGAGGCCACTATGGTCGGGGCACATCGTCGAGTATTTTTTCTTCTGTTTTTCTTATCCGCGGTCATTCACATCTACGGGCAGCAGCCATTGCAGATGGCCAGCCTGCGGCCTGGGAAGGAGTTAGTCTGGCAGCGTACCTCTCCCAGCGCAGAAAAACCGGACGGACCCGTGCTCTATCAGATCCTGTTCCGCAGCAGCGCCCACATCGGCTCCATTCCCAAAATCGGACCCACCTACACGCTGGTGGATTCCGGGCTCCTGTTCGATAACGGCGGCAACCTGGTCATCGGCGGCCTGACCATCAACGGAACTACTGGAGTGGTGACCTTTCCCACGCAGCAGAGCTCGGGCAACAGCACCCACGATTTCTGGAGCCTGGGCGGGAATACAGGCACTACGCCGGGAGCCAACCGGCTCGGAACCAATGACAATCAGCCCTTCGAGCTGTGGGTTAACGGTAGCCGTGCATTCCGCGTCGAGCCGAAGTTCGATGTCAATGGCAACAGTCCTGCGCCCAACGTAATTGGCGGCTTTAGCGGCAACACGGTCACGAATAGCGATATCGGCTTCGGCGCCACTATCGCCGGCGGAGGCGAGAGTGGCTTTGTCAACACGGTGAACGGACCCTTTGGCACGGTGGGCGGAGGCGAGGGCAACACCGCCGGCTTCAGTGACACAGTGAGTGGAGGCCTTAGCAACACCGCCGGCGGTAGCTACTCCGCCGTGGCTGGAGGCCGTAGCAACACCGCCGGTGGAAAACTTTCCTTCATCGCCGGCGGGCAAAACAACACCACCGGCTTCAACACCGGGGGGACTGCTGCCTATGGCGCCTTTGCCGCTGGGCAGTACGCAAGTGCGGATTGGGACGGATGCTTCGTCTGGGGCGACAATTCAACTACAACACCCACCACCTGTGGAGCAGCCAACCGCTTTGTGGTGCGGGCAGCCAACGGCGCGCAATTTTCCAACGGGGTGAACGTTGATACCAGCGGCGCCGACGGCGGAGCATTTAGTAATGCCGCGAACCTGCTGGTCTTTGGCGGCGTTTCCGGCGAAGCCATTGGATCGCAGCGCGCCAGCGGTCCGGGCACCAACCAGTACGGTTTGGATTTCTATACCAACGGTTTCGATCGCATGTTCATTGACCTGAACGGCACCGTGCACGTGGTCGGTAACCTCACCAAGGGCGGCGGCTCGTTCCAGATTGATCATCCCCTCGACCCGGCCAACAAATATCTTTCGCACTCCTTCGTCGAGTCGCCGGACATGATGAACATCTACAACGGCAACATCACCACCGACGCGCGCGGCAACGCCACCGTGGCGCTGCCCGACTGGTTCGAAGCCCTCAACCAGGACTTCCGCTATCAGTTGACGGTCATCGGAGAGTTTGCGCAGGCCATCATCGCGCGCGAGGTCCAACACAACCGCTTCGCCATCAGGACCAACCGGCCGCATGTAAAGGTGAGCTGGCAGGTGACCGGCATCCGGCACGATGCCTACGCCAACGCCCACCGCATTCAGGTGGAGGAGGACAAAGGCGACAAGCGCGGCACCTATCTGCATCCGGAGTTGTTCAAAACTTCCGCCGTGGCAGCAGGAGGAAGGCCGTAGGTTGAATTTTCCGCTGCGTGGGTGGCGCTTTGGGTAGAACTCCCTGACATTGCAATTCTGTCCGAAGCATTGTCGAGGTCCCTCTCTCCGCGCCATGCCGATGCGTTGCGCTCAGCGTCTTTGCGGCGCTCGGCTCGAGATGACAGTTGGTATACCGTCGCCACTCGACACGATTGCCCACATCTCCCTCAACGAAAAATCAAAAAAAACTTTCCTAGCCGTGAGCCCGTTTGTCTCTGGGTTTCGCGTTACTGAGTGAAGGCAAAAATCTTAAACCAGGCTCCCAGGATGGAGGCTTGCCCGTTTCCCTGTTCGGGTACGTGCAGGCGCTGCAATCAACCTGGAATTCAGAAGAGCAAGAGGAGAAATATGAGACGTAAAAATTCTTACATCAACCGCGCACCGTCGACAGAATTTAGCGCAAGCGCGCGTCGGCCAACACTCGGATGGAGCGCATCGCCGCTCTGGATTGTCACAGTATGCCTCGCCGCCGTCGCCATTTTGGGCCTGGCCGGCGCGGTTGTGCCGGCATACGCGGGAACGATCAACGTAAATTCCACGTTACAGCGGGGCAGCGGAACAACCGGCGTCTGCACCATCGGCGCGGCGATCATCGCCGCTAATACCAACGCAAATGTGGATGGTTGCACCGGCGCCACGGCGTCTCCGAACACGATCATGGTCCCCGCTGGAACATACACGCTTACCGTAGTGGACAACAATTTCGGCCTCCCTTTCGGCCTGCCCGGAATTCAGAGCGATATCACCATCACGGGCCTGCTTGCCCCTGACGTGCCCGCGGGGGCGATCATTGAGCGTTCCCTCGCCAACGGGACACCCAACTTTGGAATTTTTGATAACCGCCAGAACACTGGCCATCTGACGCTCAACAATCTCACGATTAGGAATGGCCACCAGGCCAGTGACGGCGCCGCCATCTTCAACAACGGCGGCCCCACGTCTGGAGGCCCTGCCGCATTGACCGTGAACAATTGCACCTTTGCCAACAATGTATCCACGGCTGCCGGCGTCTTAGGCGGTGGTGGTGCGGTTGGCGGAGGCGGAACCTTTAGCGGCGTCACCTTTACGAATAACAGCGCCACCGCTGGCGGGGCGGTGGAGGGAACCTCGGTTGTCACCAATAGCTTCTTCAGCAACAACAGTGCGGGGGGGGGCGGAGGCGGCGCCCTGCACTGTGTCCAGGGCGGGTGCAGCCTGACGATTTCCGACAGCACCTTCATGAACAACAGCGAAAGCGGTAACGGTGGCGGGGCGGTCCGCTCCGTCGGAGGCTCCATTACGCGCAGCGCATTCATCGGAAACATGAATACGAACGTGAATGCCAGTGGCGGCGCAGCGGGGGTGTTCGGCGGCACAATCACCGACTCACTCTTCATGAACAACAGCAGCTCCGGCGATGGCGGGGCTGTTGATATAGGGAACAACGCGGTCACGATATCAGGCAGCACCTTCCAGGGAAATACGGCGAATGGAAGAGGCGGGGCACTGCTCGGCGGGGTTGGAACCATCATCAACTCCACGTTCTCGGGCAACACAGCGGCAGTAGATGGCGGCGCTATCCAATCCCAGAACGGGCTCACGCTCAACAACGTCACCATCACGAATAACACTGCGACAAACGGAGTGGGCGGCGGAATTGCCGGGGGCGCAGACATCATCCGGAACTCCATCATCGCGGGAAATACGAACGGATCTGGAACCACACCAGACTGCAGCGGCAGCTTGACTTCACAGGGCCACAACATCATTGGCGCATCTGATAGCTGCACCATCAATGCCGTCAATAGCGACTTTACCGGAACTCTCTCCCTTCCCGTTGATCCTGTCGTGGGCGTCCTAGCCGCTAACAGCGGCAAGACGGTTGGATCCGGTGGAAACACATCTGTGATTCCCACAGCAGCCCTGCTCAAGGGCAGCCCGGCGCTTGACTTCGGCAGTCCGGCTGCGCCAGGCAGCGGCGGCACAGCCTGCGAAGCGACCGACGAACGCGGTGTCAACCGGCCTATCGGCCCTGCTTGCGACAGCGGGGCTTATGAAGCTCAATCCGGCGGGGAGACTTCAACCTATGACCTTTCCGTCACCAATACTCCATCGTCGGCCACCATTACCCTGGGCAGCAACCTCACCTACACAATAAAAGTCTCCAATTCTCCATCTGATACTGCCATGGGCCCTTCCCTAACCGGTGCAATCAACCCCTCTAATTTCGTTTCTATCTCTGCCCCTGGATGGGGGTGCAAGACACCATTAGTTGGCGCCACAGGAGGCTTCATTTGCGTACGCGGGAGCCTGGCCAGCAACAGCAGTTCGACCATCTCACTCGTAGTAACGCCCACGGCGGTTGGTTCGCTCTCCAACACCGCTACTATCACCAGCACCGGCAATGACACTAACCCGGCCAACGACTCAGCAACCGCGACGGTCAACGTCGTAGGCCAGGCCGCCGATATGGCCGTGACCATGACGGCTTCCGCCAGCACCGTTCTGGTGGGGAACAACGTTACCTACACCGCAACGGTGAAGAACAATGGTCCGGGTCCCGCGACTAACGTGGCGCTAACTTACACCCTTCCCGCCAACGTTACCCTCTTCGCCGCGAACATCCCTGCTGGGGTCTCATGCAATCTTCCCGCTGCAACAATCATTTGCACCCTGGGCAGTCCCCTCTCCAGCGGAGCCAGTTTCACCATTGCCTTTATTCTGATCCCACAGGCAGGCGCGGTACCCTCCATCACCAACACGATGACCGTCAGCGCTACGGAACCGGACCCCGACAACACCAACAACTCAGCATCGGTTACGACGACGGTAACTCCCGTAGCCGATCTCGCCGTAACTAAAACCAGCTCACCCACTTCGGTGCCCATCGGCGGCAACATAACTTACACGATCAAGGTCACGAACAATGGTCCTTCGCCGGCAAATGGCGTGACAGCTACAGACACGCTTCCACCTGCTATTGCTTTCGTCTTTGTCTCCGCCAGCGCCAGCCAGGGGAGCTGCCCGCCTCCGGCATCGGGAAAGATCGTCTGCGCCGTGGGCACCCTGGCCAGTGGCGCCAGCGCTACGGCGACGGTTGTAATCACGCCCAGCGCGGCTGCTATGCCTTCGATTACCAACTCGGTGAATGTGACCTCAAACCAGTTTGACCCGAACCTAAGCAACAACTCGGCGAGTGCGACCACTACCGTAACTCCTCTGACTGCGAGCGATTTCTCTCTGGCAATATCGCCGGTCAGCGCCAGTGTCCAGGCAGGCGGCACTGCTACCTACACCATCACTGTGACCCCGAGCGGAGGATTCACCGGCAACATATCGCTGGCCTGCAGCGGTGCGCCGGCGCTCACAAATTGCTCCATCACACCCAGCACGCTGGCAGTAACCAATGCCAACCCTGTTACAGCAACAATGACCCTTCAAACTTCGGCCCCGGTTGTGACCGCTGGGATTACGCCAGCGCCGGGAGGATGGCGAGGCCGTCCGAACTTAGGGAGAGAGGCCGGTCTCGCATACTTCCTGGGGTCGCTGGTTTCTATTTTCGTCGCCTGCCGCTTGTCCCAGCGCAGAAAAGTGGCAGTGCCGGCCTTTGTGGTTCTCGCGCTGTTGCTCGTGTTCTCGTCAGGCTGCGGAGGTAGTGCGCACCACGCCGGCACGACGGGCGGCACGCCCTCCGGCACGTATCAAATCACAGTCACCGCCACCTCCGGCATGTTGAGCCATAGCGGCTCAGTAGCCCTGACGGTGCAATAAGAAGCCAAAAATGAGAACACGAAAATTTAATCAGGAGATTTTTATGAAGCTACAACATCGGACCCTCAATTTCTTATCGCCAATCCTGTTCCTGCTGCTGGGAACAATCTTGCCGCCGGCGCAGGCACAACAGCTCACGCTGGGAAGGATTCCCAAAGTCGCGCCAACCTCTCCTCGCTTGCCGCTCGCCGATTCGCTGATCTCGGAAGAGGAACTGGGATTGCTGGAGCAATGACAGTTTGGCTGATACAGACCCTGTCGAACTGTCAGAAAATAGAGGCGGAGCTATAATCGCTCGTGTTATGTCGCGAAGGTTCTCATTAGCGATAATCGTGTTAGGCGCCCTAATCTGCGCGATACCTTATGCCTCTGCGCAGATCATTGAGGATCGCGAGTATCGCGGAAAGAAAATTATGTGCATGCTGAGCGGCCTCAGGGGTTGGGGAAGTCCCTGCGGAACCGACGGCAACTACGCGTACATATT
>Ga0210384_10001497_pt1 | contig 31579 bp, 23 predicted proteins | sample IncBWH2MmetaG_FD_160574 | JGI IMG/M metagenome (GOLD analysis project Ga0210384, IMG submission 160574) | Forest soil microbial communities from Barre Woods Harvard Forest LTER site, Petersham, Massachusetts, United States - Inc-BW-H-2-M | ecosystem: Environmental > Terrestrial > Soil >...
CCACCTCGATGCACCCTCCGGGAGAACCCGTCATCTCAACCCGGCAGAGATCTTGCCAGAAAATACAAAACGGCTCAGAATTTCCGGAATTGGTGGCTCAGAATTCCCGGAACCCACAAACGGAGTTCGAGGAGACCCGAGCGCTGGAAACGGCGAGTAGCATCGCGTTCCTAGACCTAGAACGGGACTTCGCCCAAATCAGATTGGCGGACAATCCGTCTCTGTACGTGCCGGTGGCGCTTGGCCAAGTCCCCACACTGATCGGAGCTTGTTCCAGGGAAGGTTGCCGGTCGCTTGCGTAGAGCCCTATTCGTACCTCAGCGCAACCATGGGATCGACGCGCATCGCTCGCCGTGCCGGAACATAGGACGCGAGAAAAGCAACGGTGCCGAGCACGACAGCCACGGCAACAAACGTCAGCGGATCGGTGGGCTTGACATCGAACAAAACGCTAGCCATCCAGCGCGTCACCACGGCCGCTGCCACGACGCCAATCGCGAGGCCCAGCAGAGCGAGCCGCACTCCATGCCCTACGATTACACGCAGAACATCGGTCCGTTGCGCGCCGAGCGCCATTCGCAAACCGATTTCACGAGTACGCTGGGTCACCAGATAAGACAGAACGCCAAAAATTCCCGCTGCCGTAAGAAGCAGCGCGATGCCGCCGAAAACCCCGAGCAGGAGCGCGTTGAAACGGTCGCCTGCGGCCGAACTCGATACGACATCCCCCATCGTGCGGAACGCGGCAGTCGCCTCATCCGGATCGATCGCGCGAATGGCTTGGCGCACGGCCGTCGTGAGCATGGCCGGATCGCCGGCGCTGCGAACGACCACATTCATTTTCATGAAGGAACCCGGTGTGAACATTGCGGGACGAAGAGATTCCTGCAATGCGAAATGCTTGTTGCCTCCCACGATTCCGACAATCTCGCGCGCCACGAATTCGGGCTTCCCTTCAAACACTCTGAGGTGCTTGCCTATCGGGCTTTCGTTCGGGAAAAACTTCTTTACGAACGGCTCGTTCACAATCACAACTTTCCGGGATTCCAGTGAATCTAGCCGCTCAAAAGCCCGCCCGGCCAGCAGTGGAATTCGCATGGCCCCGAAATAGTCGCCGTCAATGACGCGGACGTCCGCGTCTTGATTGTCGTTAGGGTTCGCCGGAGGGTGCTCGGCAATCGTGAAAAATGTGTCATCCGCCTCGCCACTTAGGGGCAATTCGGAAACAAATCCTGCACGCCCGGCGCCAGATACGGATTGGATGCGGTCCTCAAGATCATGGAAGAACGATTCCCGCCGTCCCGCGTCGTCGTATCTCGGTGAGACGAGCGACACTTCGGTGGTAAGGACATTGGCGGGATCGAACCCCAGCTGAACGCGCATCAGCCGCCAAAAACTGTTGAGCAAGAGGCCGGAAGCAATCAACACCACCACCGAAAGCGCTACCTCGGCGACGACCAGGGCATTGTGCGCGCGATGCTTTGAACGCGAATCACCGGAGGCGCCGCCTTCTCTCAAACTTTGCGCCATATCCCGGCGGCTTGCTCTCAGCGCCGGCCCAAGACCGAACAATACCCCAGCGAGAATCGCGGTTGCGAACGTGAAAGCTAGCACGCCACCACTCACATTCACTTCCTCGAGACGCGGAAGACTCTGCGGGCCGAGCCCCTTCAAAAATTCCACGCCCGCATTGGCAAGGAGAATCCCGGCTGCACCTCCGGCGAGTGCGAGAAGAAGGCTTTCGGTCAACAACTGCCTTACCAGACGGGATCGTCCCGCTCCGATCGCGGTCCGAATGACGATCTCTCGCTGCCGCACGGTATTTCGCGAGAGAAGCAGGCTCGCGACATTCGCGCACGCCATCAGCAACACGAGCCCAACCGCGGCCAGAAGCACCAACAAGGGAAGCCGGGCACTTCCGACCAGAACACTCTGAAGCGGCTCAAGACGCAAGCTCCACCCGGCATTCGTAACGGGGTATTCGCGTCCAAGACCTGCGGCGATGGTGTTCAGTTCAGCTTGCGCTTGAGAGATCGAAACGCCGCGCCTAAGAAGCCCCACGGGCCGCAGGAAGTGGGAGCGGCGGCTTTGCATTCCCTGATTTTGAAAAGGGGCCGGGAACCAAAGATCGGCTTGCGAGAGAAGGGAGATGTCCTTCGCGAGGACACCGACAACCGTGCGCGTCTTGTCGTCGAGCGTAACAGATTCCCCAATCACGTTTGGATCGCTGCCAAACCGTTCTTGCCACAAATGATGGCTGAGAATTACCACCTGTGGATCCGTCGTCTTTTCGTCTGACGCCTCAAACACGCGGCCATAACGGGGTTGCACGCCAAGGGCCTCAAAGAAGCCGGCCGTGACCATCGAGCCTTTGATCTGCGTGGGCTTATCACTGCCCGCCAAATTGAAAAGAGAATCTCCTCCCGCCATCGCACCGTAGTATTCGAAGGAGTGGCTCTGCGCGCGGTAATCGATGAAATCAGCTGGTGCCACCGCGGCCTGATCACAGAGTGGACAGTCTCCCCACGACCAAACGAGGCGCGAGGAATTCAGAAAGGGTAGAGGGCGGAGCAATACGGCGTTCACTACGGAAAAGAGCGCGGTGTTGGCGCCGATACCCAGGGCCAGCGTGAGGATGGCGACAAAGCTGAAACCCGGAGATTTACGCAGCATGCGGAGGCCGAAGCGGATGTCCTGTTGGAGGTGATCCCACCTAAGACGGCGGCGGGATTCGTAGAATCGCTCCTTCGCCCGCGTGACGTTGCCGAATGCCCGCCGCGCGGCGGTTCGGGCCTCGTTCTCGCTTAGCCCCTGCTCCCGCAAGCGTTCCGTCTCGAGCTGGATGTGCACTTCAATTTCCGCGCCGAAGTCGTTCACCCTGCGTTTTCGTCGGAACATGAACGTAGCTCCCTTCCGCCTTGGATCCCGGAACCCACCCGATGGCTGTCGCCAGCTGCTTCCACTTCGTCGTTTCCCTCACCTGTCGTTTACGGCCGGCGCAGGTCAGGGAATAGAACCGCGCCTTCCGGTTACTTGCTGAAGTTCCCGCTTGGCGGACATCCAGCCGCGTTTCTCCAGCCACCGGACGGCAGGATAGGGCGCTCCGTGTTCGGCCAGCAGATCTTCTCGTTTGTGGGATGGCGCGCGATTCCTTTGCCGTGCCGCGATCCAACGATCCGCGTGCCCAGGAGCAGATCCAGGGTGCCTTCGAGGAATTCCAGGCGGCCTTGGCTTCTTGGGTAGACATATAACCTCAGCATGCCCGCGCTCGGGTAAGATGTCAACCCCAAAGAGCGCAACGCATGGGCCGTCATCCCCTCAAGGGGCGCTATACTACCTTCACGAAGCACGGAGCGGGCAGCGCGGGCGGTGCCTTTCGCGCGTTGCCCGGTTGCCACGCCGTCGTCAAAATGAACGGTGTCGGTTGCCAGGAAGTCACCGCTTGAATCGAATCGGACACTACGAGATTCTCCGCAAGCTCGGCGAAGGTGGCATGGGCATCGTTTACGAGGCCCGCGACGAGCGGCTGGACCGGCGTGTCGCTGTCAAAACGATACGCGCTCAGAATGCAGACGAATCCGCCAGGAGGCTGTTTTGGAATGAAGCGCGCTCCGCCGCCCGCATCAGCCATCCTGGGGTCTGTCAGCTCTATGAGATTGGAGAGGACCAACAGACAGGCTTGCTCTTCCTAGTGATGGAACTGCTGGAAGGCGAGTCGTTGGACCAGAGATTGGCGAAAGGCCCCATTCCGCTTTGCCAAGCCGTTCAAATTGCAACCGCGATGTTAGGGGCGCTCGAGGCGCTGCACGCAACAGGCATCGTCCACCGAGACTTGAAGCCCGCAAACGTATTTCTTACAGCGCACGGCGTTAAGTTGCTGGATTTCGGCCTTGCTCAGGCCATCGGCCTGAGTTCTCTTTGCGGGGCGCCGAATGACACCACGGTCTCTGTCACGGTTCGCGACGCACTGGCCGGTACTCCCTGCTACATGGCGCCCGAACAAGTAAACCGCGGACCGATAGGTCCTGCGACCGATCTATTCGCGGTGGGTTGCATCCTATTTGAAATGCTTACGGGGAAGCGGGTTTTCTCCGGAGCGTCGGCCATAGAAGTCCTGCATGCCGTGCTGCACGACCACCCACCGGCCCTTACCGGGTCGTGCGCCGTCGCCGATCGCGTGATTCGGCGCGCCATGGAGAAGCAGCCCCGGGATCGTTACGCGTCGGCGGGTGCCATGTCAGAAGAGCTGCGCAATGCGGGGACTGAGGAGGATAGCGGAGTCGTCCCGCGTTCCCGCGCCATAACCCGCCTGATCGTGCTTCCATTTCGCGTTCTGCGGCATCATGAGGCATCCGACTTCCTTGCGGTGGCCCTGCCCGATGCCATCACCAGTTCGTTGTGCGGTGTTGATTCCGTCATCGTGCGCTCGACACTGGTAGCATCGCGGCTCGCCGACTCCACGGGCTGGGATCTCAAGCGGATCGGCGAGCAGGCCGAGGTGGACGCGATCCTTGCAGGCACCATCCTGTCCGACGGCGAGCACATTCGCGTGTCCACGCAGCTTGTGGAGGCGGCCACCGGCACGATGATCTGGACCAACACGTCCGAAGCCTCTTCGAGAGACCTATTCGGACTTCAAGACGAGCTTGTCGACCGCATCGTTCAGTCGCTGACTCTGCCGCTAACTGCACGTGAGCATCGCCTTCTGAAGCATGACGTGCCGGCAAATGCCGGCGCGTTTGAATACTATCTCCGCGCCAATCAACTTACAGTTGCACAAAACGTTCAAGACATGGTTCTGGCACGCGATCTGTACATTCGTTGCCTGGAGGCCGACTCGAGGTACGCACCGGCATGGGCTCGTCTCGGACGTGTCTACCGCTTCGTCGGAAAGTTCGTGGGGGAGGAGGCCGAAAACCTTGATCGCGCCGAGGAGGCGTTCCAAAAGAGCTTTTCGCTTAATCCGGATTTGGCCCTGGCGCAAAACTTCTACACGTCCTTGGAAGCCGACTTGGGCCGGGCCCTTAGCGCCATGGAGCGACTCCTGAAGCGGTCACAAGCGCATCGAAACGACCCCGATCTGTTTACCGGGCTCGTACAGGCCTGCCGCTACTGCGGCCTGCCAAACGCTTCGCTAGCGGCTCACGAGCGAGCGCGGCGGCTCGACCCTCACGTAAAGACCAGCGTGGCCTACACCTTCCGGTATCTCAACGATTTCGAGGCTGCGCTCAACCACTGCGCCTCGGCAGATGAGTACGCCACCAACCTCGCGTGGCGACCTGCGGGACACGAGCAGGAAGCGATCGCCGTGTTGCGCGAGCGCGAGAGGGCAAATCCGCCGGGCCGCTTGAGGCGCGGATTCCTGGTCGTATGCCGGACCTATTTGGAGGGTGATCGCGCCAAGAGCCTGGAAGCAATCGAGCAGTGCCTCCAGGTTCAGTTCCGCGATCCTGAGGCGCGTTTTGGTTTGGGCATTTTCCTGGCAAAGCTCAACGAACCGAAACGGGCTCTGGAGACCATATCGCAGGCGTTGGAGGAAGGATATGTCTGCCACCACGTGCTGGTCGGTCATCCATGGCTCGAAGCATTGCGGTCCGATGCCGGGTTCCCGGAGCTTGCGGGTCGGGCGGCGGCGCGAAGCTCACAGGCGCAGGCAGTCTTTTTCGACAACGGAGGCGACCGGTTATTGGAGAATCGGGTGCATGGCAACTCGTTGACTGCCCCTATCTAAGGGAACAGTTGTCGGTTACGAGCGCGGCAGGCTACTCGCATCTCAACGCGATCATGGGGTCGACGCGCATGGCGCGGCGCGCGGGAATGCAGCACGCAGCGAAGGCGACGAGTCCGAGCAGAATCCCAATGCCACCAAAGATCAGAGGGTCGGTGGCAGAGACACCGAAAATCAGGCTGGCAAGCAGGCGCGCGAGAACGAATGCGAGAGCGAGCCCGATCGCTAGCCCGACCACGGCCAGGCGAATTCCTCGCCATGCGATCCATCCCAGTACCTGCCGCGGTTCGGCTCCAAGGGCAATTCGAATTCCGATCTCGTGGGTTCGTTCGGTTACCGAATGGGCCATCACGCCATACACTCCCGAGGATGCCAGCACCAAGGCAATCAACCCGAGGACGCCCATCACGGCGGCTATGAAGGAGATGGCAATCAGTTGCTCGTAGGACATCTGCGCGAGCGTCTTTGCATCGTAAATCGGCTGATCGGGATCGACGGCGCGAATCTTCGCGCGTACCCCGAGCACGAAGTTGAGAGGGTCCCGGGTTGTCCGCAGCAAGAATGCCGCGTTCAGATTGGCGTCCTGCGCATAAGGGACGTAGACCACGCCGTCCACGGTTTCAATATAGGGATTGTATTTCGCATCGGAGACGACGCCGACGATCGTCAGCCAGGGTTGTTTCGAGTCAGGTTGCCCCTGCTTGATGCGTCTCCCGACGGCGTCCGCGCCGGGCCAGTAACGCTCGGCCATCGAACGGCTGATGAGGGCGACGCGCTGAGAGTTGGGGCCATCTGCGTCCGTGAATTCGCGGCCGCGGAGCAATGGTAAACGAAGGGTTCTGAGGTAATTGGGGCTGACCGACTCGGCGAGCGCGATGTGGCCCGGATCTTCCGTCCAGGGGATGCCTTCTCCCGTGAACGGGTGATAACTGAGATTGTCCGCGTCGGGAACGGCGGTGGCGAGCGCCGCGGATTCAACGCCGGGAATTGTCGCGAGTTGCGCGAGCGCCTGCTGGTAAAAGGCGGCGAGCTTCGGTTGATCCGGATACCGATCCATTCGAAGCGCGATGTTTAGAGCCAGCAAGCTCTCCGGCGAGAACTTTTCGTTCGATGAGAGCAAGGCGCGAAACCCCTTGACGAGCAGGCCCGCGCCAACCAGCAACACGAGTGAAGCGGCAACTTCCGCGACGACGAGAACGCTTCGGAGTCGATGCGATGCGCGGCCGGATCCGCTGCGACCGCCTTCCTTCAGCGAGTTCGAAAGATCAGGGCGCGAGTAACCCAGCGCCGGCGCTATCCCCGCAATAATCCCTGCCAAAACCGCGATTCCCACCGTAAAGGCAACGGCTCGCCAGTCAAGCGCGATGCGATTCCATCCGGCAACAGACTGCGCCAGCTCAGCCGGTATCTTTGCGACAATGAGCGCGACCGCCCATGCCGCCAGAAACAAGCCGGCCGCCGCGCCAGCCAACGCCAGGATCACGCTTTCCATTAGCAACTGGCGCACCACCCGCCAGCGGCTTGCGCCGAGCGCTACACGAACCGCGATTTCTCTTCCGCGGCCGGCGACGCGCGCGAGTTGCAGGTTCGCGACATTCGCACAGGCGATCAAAAGTACAAATCCGACTGCCGACAGGAGCAGCAGCATGAAATTGTGCGTGAGTTCATCGGTGGCATAGGTGCGGAAGGACACTACGCGAATGCCAAGCTTTGCATTCGAGCGCGGAAACTGCTGTGCCAATTGCTGGCCGATGGCCGCCAATTCCGCCGTCACGTGCCGGACGGAGATGCCGGGCTTGAGCAGCCCGACGGGAAAAAGGTAATTATTGGCATGATCCACCTTGTCCGCGGCGGTGAACGCGAATGGCTCCCACAACTCCGCCGCGGTGGGATACTGGATCTCCTTGCCCATGACGCCGATGATCGTGTAGCGGCGGCCATTGATTCGCGTTTCCTTGCCAATGATGCGGGGATCCCCTGCAAAGCGACTCTGCCACAGGCCGAAGCTCAAAATCACTTCTTGATCGTGGCCCGGCGTTCCTTCCTCCGGTGTGAAGCCACGGCCTAGAAGTGGCTTCACGCCGAGCGCGTCGAAAAAATTCGTGGTGACTTTCGCCGCCAAGACGCGCTCGGGATCGCCTGACCCTGTCAAATTTGCGTCGCGCCGCGAGTAGGCTGCGAACTGGTCGAAAGAAGTGCTCTGGCTGCGAACCGTCTCATAGTCAGCCGGATACATGGAATTCTCGTCGGTGAGGGAAGCGATTTGGTTGAACACGAGCACCAAGCGGCTGAGATTCGGAAACGGCTCTGGCCGCAGGAGCAGCGGGTCGGCAACGCTGAAGATCGCCGCGTTCGCGCCGATGCCCAGCGCCAGCGCGCACACAGCGAGCAGCGTTACGCCGGGGTTTTTCCCGAGCATACGCAACCCATAACGCAAATCCTGCCAAAGAGCTCGCATGGAAACGCCCCTTAAATCCACTTCACTGGACGCACATAGCCCGCCAACTCTGTCGTGCGTAAGTTACTGCGGTCCTTATGCTTAGGAGTCTTTCCTCATAAGAGAACGGTCGGGATTGTCCGGTTGCGCGAGGAACTGTCCCAGAACCGGACAGCTATCGACGCTGAGACTCTGAATCCGGAAGACTAAGATGGGGCGGGCGCTAGAGTCCCGTTGTCGTCCCTCGGACGGAACCATTTCTCGCATCACTACGCCGTTCGGGGCGCCGGTTCCAGGCTTTGGCCGAGTTGCCGGTCGCGCCGAAAGGCGCTAGTACGCCTTAACTTTCGCAAAAACAGGACGTCACCGACATCCTTATATTGGGAGATGCGCCCGGTTGAGGCCTCAAAGATAAATCACGCTAATCTTCAATTCCAGACGGCTGCCTGCGAAGTGAAATGCAGCTGCGCCGAATTTGGGTGGCCCAAAATGGCCTTTTGCATTATTGGATGCCCCCACGCCTTCGCGGGGAATGCCCATAAAGTTTGTGTCCAATTTGCCGTTGGAATTCTCGTCGTGGAATACCGAAATGGCATAAGTGCCTGCAGTGAGGCCAGGGAACTCGCAGACTGCGTGCCCGGCAGAGATGGAGGACGTCACGTGAGCCAGTGCCTTCTCTTCCTTCTTCGGAAATCCGTCAGCCGACGAATAGATGGCACACACAACCTGGCCCTTGTCGTTACGCAATCCACCGATTTCCGCATGAATTAGATTTTCTGGAGGCTTTTCTACCTGCGACCAGCCGGCGCGGCCGAGCACCAGCGTTTCCTCCGAAGGCGTCTTTGCTCTCGTGACGGCGATCGTGTCGCTAAGGTCGGGAGGAACGGCTGTCGAAACGATTGCGAGAAGGAGAATCCTGATAAAAGTCATAGGCCCCCGCACACCAGCCAGTGTTCCACCTGCCGTGCGATCTCGGCGATCGCTTGTGCCACCTCCCCACGCTTCCGCTTGCCCATCGTTGCGTGGTACCCGATGCCCTTGATTTGTGCCATCAGGGCGGTGACCGTCGCTTCCACATCGATATTCTGGCGAAACACCCTCTGTTCGATGCCGCGGCCGATGATGCTGGACAAGTGGATCCGCCAAAAGTTTTCGCGCCGCTCTTCCATCTTGTTGATAACCGGGTCGCGCAGTCCCCGCAGCGATAGTTCGGTAAGAACGACAAACAACTCTGGCTGCGTCCGCAAAAGCTCTCGAACGTCCTCAAACTCGAGATGTAGTTCCTCCCGAGCGGTCGCCGGAGCATTTTTTGGAAGCCCCCGCGTTTTTCTCAATTCTTCGCTCAGGTGGCCAACCACTCCCTGAATTAGCGCCTCCTTGGTCGGGAAGTAGTAGTAGAGAGTCGCGTTGTTGATGCGCGCTTGTTTCGCAACCTCTTGGAACCGCAGACCCTCGAAACCCTTTGCTGCAATCTGATCCATGGCAATAGCCACCAGTTGCTTACGCCGGTCCGTTGCGGCAAGCTCGGTTTTTTTACTCATCCCATCCACGCCCCGTCCTGATTAGACTGGAAGCGTGATTCGTCGTCAATCAACTAGTTGGTTTAAAGCGATTCACGCCTATTTATATTTTCAATATCACTCATATAAGAGCGTTTTCGCAATCACTTCTGATCATGTTTTCATAACGGGTAGATTCGCTCCCTGGTGCCGGGGAGTTGCAAAATGCATTGCAAGAACGCGTTCAAGAGGTCGCCGGACTCTTTGGCATAGGACCGGTGACATTTGAACCAGAGCAAAACGTCGAACAGTTTCTTCTCTTATGGATTATCGGTTCTAGAAAGCAGAGGCTCTTCACGGTCGACTTGACACGCGTTGGGGGTTCGGTGCTTGCGCGGGAAAGCGTCGACGAAACGATCGTGCTCGATGAGAGCATCGCGCTCATCCGAAGCGTTTCGCGGAATTATCAACTGTTGCAAAAAGCGGAAACCTTTGTCTCGCGAAGAATGATGAAGACTCGAGATGCATTTGATATGCGTCTGCTACTTGCCGAGGGAGCGGTGCTCGACGAGACGTTGAAGGCCCACTTGAACGATCTCCTTATGTGGCGCGAACTGGATGCAGAGCAGATTAACGAGAGGATTGAGCAGGTCACTCCGAAGCTCTGTCGGGCCGAACTAAAATCCGTGCTGCCGGAAGAGGTGTACAGCAGTCTCGAAGGCGAAGAATTCGAAAGCCTGCGAGTGGCGGTTAGAACCTTGTTTGCCAAATGGTTGTAGAAGAACGGAGTACCTTGTGGACTGGGCAGCTACACTTCGAAAGGAGGCGCAAAGATCGCCTATTCTGCGATCCGACGACATTGCGCATCGCTACGGCATCGTCGAATCCGCCGTCGGGAACGCGCTGCGCAGGCAAGAACGACGCGGGCTCGTAGAGCATGTCTCAAACAAAATCTACATCAATAAGTTGGCCCATGACTTCTCCCCACGTGAGCTTGTTGGAATTTTGAGACCGAACGCCTACATTTCCATCGAGTCAGCGTTGGCGGAATGGGGAATTTCGACGCAAAGTCCATCGAGCCTGACGTGTGTGACAACGGGCTTTCCCCGAGAATTTCGAACGCCATCCATTCGCATTGTTTATCGTCACATTGGTAAGCGTCTGTACTGGGGCTTCCAGGAAAAACGAACGCGGCATGGCTCATACAAGATTGCGGAACCGGAGAAGGCGCTTCTGGATTGGATATACTTGCAGCGGCAAGAGGGATTGCCCGTAGTGCTTGACGAGCTGAATCTGAAGGTGACGGATAAGAGGAAGCTCCTCAAGTATGCATCCAATTACCCGACTCCCGTTCAGCAAACGCTTCACTTGGCTCTGTTGCACAAAGAGCAATTGCCGGAGCGTCGAAACCCAGCCGAAAAAGAACCGCGGGTAAAGTGAAAAGCATCTCGTCCGGCCGACATACCTGAAGGCAGCGGGAAATCTGACCTCTCTTTCTAGGCTGGGTCCGATACTCCCGGGCCCAGGATCCCGTGCTGACGGGAATCCTGAAAGCGTCCGACTTGCCGGGGCAGGGCACCTTCTGGCGGTTTCTAGCATCGCTGCATCTGAACGTGGCGGGCCAACTGCTGCAGCTGCAGCGCATCCTACGGGACCGGGTGCGGGAACCAGCCAGATTAGGTATCCAATAACACTCGGTGCCAATCACGTTTCAGGTTGGTATGTCTACGATATGGTCTCGAGGGAAACGCAATCTCTCGACCATGGTTGGTATGGAAACACGGAGTGTGGAGCGATTGGATCGTCTTCGATAGACTGGGGTTCCAAACGTGCTCTACCCCCTCTTGTTCGGCGTGACCTGGTCAGAAATCGACACTGCTCTCCAGCGGATGCACTGTAATGGTGAGCCGGTTCATGCCGCAGGAGTATTTCGCATAAGTCACGGGACCAGTCTGGGGGCGAAACTTCTTCTGCGGTTCCTGCGACTACCGCCTCCCAATGCCGCTGCGCAAGTGGAACTGATCGTTCGGCCGGTCGGAGAATCCGAGACTTGGTTGCGGTTATTTGGCGGCAAACCTCTAGTCACTGTCCAACGGGAGTCCGTGAGTGGTCTACTGGCTGAACGATTTGGCTCACTCGAGTTCCGATTCCGGTTGAGCTTTGCGGATCACACCATACATTATCGGCAGGTCGGCGTGATTCTGCGTCTTGCACTGCCTTTCTTTTCCGAGATTCCCCTGCCAAGATGGGCGTCTCCGCATGTTTCCGCACAGGAGACGGCCGGAGCGAGCGAGATGGAAACTCGTATTCTAGTCGAAGTATCCGCCCCACTTGCGGGTTTGCTGTTTTCCTACGAGGGCAAGCTGAGGCGAGAACAGGTTTAACAATGGCTGTGGCCCTATGGCTGTTGGCCCTGCAGGGTGTGATTGGAGCATTCGATACGGCTTACTATCACGAGTGGAGAGCGCGCCTTCCGGGCTTGGGATCCCAAGCGGCGCCGGAACTGCGGTTGCATGCCGCGCGTGACGCCTTCTATGCGGTAATCTTCGCAACGCTGCCATGGTTCGCGTGGCAAGGTCTGTGGACCATTGCTTTGGTAGCCGTGCTGGTTGCAGAGATCGTCTTAACCATGGCGGATTTTATCGTTGAAATTTCCGTCCGCAAGACCCTAGGAGATGTGTACGGCGGCGAACGGTTGACCCACGCGGCCATGGGTATTCTTTACGGCGCGATGCTGGCCAACCTATATCCCACGATACGAGACTGGGGAGTGCGGCCGACGGCCCTAACGTGGACTCCGGCGAATACCATGCCGATGCTCCGATGGTGCCTCACGGGAATGGCGCTGGGGGTGCTCCTGTCAGGGGTGCGTGATCTATACGCGTCTCTGGGCTTGCCCTACGGAAATTGGCCGTGGGCTTTACCGGATTCGTCACGCGACGGTCGTCCATGATTACGCGTCGGCATTTCCACCGTATCGTCTTCCTGGCGGCTGGCCTTTATAACATTATATGGGGTCTTTATGCGGTCAGCGATCCACAGTGGCTGTTCCGTTTTGCGAGGATGCCACCGGAGAACTATCCACAGGTCTTTGCCTGCCTCGGCATGGTGCTGGGTTTGTACGGCGTCCTGTATCTTGAGGTGGCGCGTGCACCCGAAAGAGGCTGGGTGATAGCAGCGGTTGGCCTTACCGGAAAGGTCCTCGGTCCCATCGGCCTCGCGCGCCTCATCTGGAGCGGGATCTGGCCGGTTCGGACGGGGATTCTCTGTGTGACCAACGACCTGATTTGGTGGATTCCCTTCAGCCTGTACTTGTACGATGCCTGGCCTGTCTTCCGGAAGAAGCAGCCAGCGGCGTAGAGGTTATAAGCTTCGCTCGCCGAGCCCGGCCGCAAATTGCGCGGTTCCTCATTGGTTGCGGAGTCTGTCGCGGCTCGGGCCGCGCCTGCGACTCGAGAATCTGCCCGCGGCCTGTCGCTCTGTTGAAATTGCAGGTGTGCTAGGGCTTAGCTTCGTAGACCATTCTCCCGCCCTCCATGGTCCACAACACTTTGGTGTTTCGGAGTTCGTCAGGAGAAACGGTCAGGACGTCGCGATCGACCAGCACGAGATCAGCCTGCTTTCCGGGCGCGATCGAACCAATTTTGTCCAGCTGCCGCATGGCGATCGCTGAGTTGCTGGTATAGGCAAACAGCATCGCTTCGCGCGGCATGCATTCATCCGCGTTCAAGACGCCCTCTGGCCCCTTGCGCGTCTCTGCTTGATAGATCGCCAGGAACACGTTCGAAGTCGAGACGGACCAGTCGCTGGCGCCAGAAACTGTCCCGCCGGGATCCAGGATGGATCGCGCCGGGTACTGCCATGCATAGACCTCCGGATCGATGTACGGCTTGACAAGTTCAATCGTATCCGGCTCGGCGCTCGCCCAGAATAATTGAAACGCCGCAATAACTCCGAGCTCTTTGAAGCGCGGGATGTCTTTCGGCACGACAAATTGAACGTGGGTAATGCTGTGAGGGATTCCGGAGTTTCCATTCGCCTTTCGGGCGGCTTCCATCCCGTTCAACGCTTCGGTCACCGCCTTGTCTCCAATCGCATGAACGTGGACAAGCAATCCCTGCCTGTCCGCGGCGATGACCAATTTAGCGAATTGTGCAGGCTCGAACAGCAAGTCTCCGTTTAGTCCGGTGTTCTTATAAGGCGATGACATCGCAGCGCTCTGCGAGGGATATTCCACGACGCCGTCGGCAAACACTTTGATACCTGGGATGGTGAGACCGCGAACGTCTCCAAATTTCCTTCTCAGTGCCTGGACCTCAATCAACGGATCGATGTGGTCGCCTTTCTTGAGCTCAACCACCGGCAGGGCCGCGACGTGCGCGGTTAGCTCTCCGCGCGCCGACAGAGCGCGATAGACCGTCAGAATGGGCTCGTCGACGGCCGGATCGAGCCAGGACGTTATGCCGAAACTGTGCAGGTAGTGCACGGCAGAGCGGCCGGCTTCGAGAAGTTCCTCCGGAGAGGGCTTCGGCATCACGGCCTCGATCTTTGCCAGTCCCTTGTCGACGCCGAACCCGTTCGGTTCCATGTCCGGGCCGACACCATAGTATTTGCGATCTGCTTCTGAAAGATGACTGATGAAATCCCGGGTCACTCCGGCGCGAAGGCGCAACGCCCTATTTGCCCAGCCGGTATGTCCGTCCATTCCGTGAAGGAATATGGGTTGGTTTTCATAGGCCCCGGCACTGAACCGGGCATTCAGCTCATCGGTTTTGGACCAAATCGCCAGCGGCATGCCGCTGACGAGCAGGGTGTCACCGCGCACCGCTTTGCCGGACTTTTTTGCTTCGGCAACAAAGGCGGTCAGCTCGGCAATGCTATGAACCGAATCGCCCACATCCGCCGAATTAAGCGTAAGGCCGCCATGAATCGCGTGAACGTGGCTGTCGATCAGGCCCGGCAGAAGCGTCCTTCCGTGCAGATCAATTTTCTCGGCGTCCCTATCGGCCGTTCGCGCGATGCCCGTCGAGCTCCCGACCGCGACGATCTTGTCTCCGCGAATCATGACGGCTTCGGCGTAGGGATGTTCTGGATCGCCGGTAAAGATCTTGCCGTTGTAAAAAATGCGCTCGACTGCTTTGTCAGCGCCCGATGCGACAGAAACAAAAAAGACGGCGACTGCCAAGATTGCCGGAATCGGGTTTCGCAATCTCATTGGAGATCCTTCCGAACGCTTTTCACGCAGAACATCGAATCGATAAATGTTGATACTACAGAGAATGATGAGGTGCAAGGCTAGGGCGCCCTGGATTTTGCCACGAAGGTGTGCGTGGGAATGTGGAGTCAACCGCAGCCGCGCCCATCGCCGCGCGCCGGCGACGGCCCGGAAGCTAAGGTGGCCTACACGCCCGGGAGCGGGCTGTGATTCGGGTGGAACCTACGACGTACCCTGGGCAATCATCAGGACTGACCCCTGCCAGGAAAACTAGTTCTCCCAGTCGCGCAGTTCCTTCAGAACCGGCGGATCGGGTGGCTGAACGTTGTGTTTTTGACCGCACTTTTCATACAGGTACGAATTTGGCTGGCCTTTCTGGCTATTTGTCTTGAGGCACCACGCAGTCGAAGACCACGATCCGGGCAGGTCCTCCTCGTTGCCCCTAAGATCGTATTCCGTAATCTGCGACCAGTCTGGAGACACAGTAAAGTCCTGCGAAAGGAGTTGGGGACTGTTCATCACATCTCCAAGCGCGAGGATCGGATAGAGTCTCGTGTCTTTCCCGAGCTCAAAAACGCGCAGATCCGTTCTTGGGCACGCGCCGCACTGCCCCGAGCCAAATTCCGAATACCACACACGCGGACCAGTCTTGATCAAGAGTTCGCCGTCCGGCAGCCGCTTCGTGTCGAAACCGTTTTCACTGATTGTGTAAGGCATGCTTTCAGACTGTCCGCTCTTTTTGTAGGTAAGATGAGGGCCGCAAACCCATTCGCCCTCCTGGGCACTTTTCCAGAAATAGTGTGTCGGTCGAACAGTGGGTGAGAGACCCGCGGGTTCGTAGCGGTAACCCGCCGGATCATTCACCACGATAAACGTATCCGATACATTTTGCTGCGCCTCCCATCCAGGCAAAAACCAGGCCGGATGGTAGCCACCCATCTTGTCGTTACCCACAAGGGGAAGGTCGCAGGGAGTTAGTCGGAAGAAAAACGGCGGGTCCAGGCGAAGAGCGTTGAACGTTTCAGGCTGACCATAGGAGCGCACAGGCGAAGACGTGGAGTAGACTCCCATCTTTCGGCCAGGGGCCGCCGAGTTGAAAACGTCCACCAGAAGATACAACTCACTCGGCCTCAACGACGATAAAGGAGGAAATGCTTCAAAAGGCAGGAATATCTCGAACGCATAGCCGGCCTGTTCCGGGAAAAGAAACATTCGCGGTTTTCCCCGCGGTTCCATGAATTCAGGTACCTGGTCCCCCAAGCTCGAGAACCGCTTCTGGATCTCTTCGTAGGCAGGCGTGGCATACGATTCCACTGCGAGGTCCGGCCCCATCAGCCACTGGCGCAGGAAGAGGCGCCTGAAATATGGCCGATAGTGGATCTGAGTGGCGGCCCATTCCCTGCACTTTTTCTCCGTTCTGTCGGAGGGGACGTGCTGGGCCGCCCAGTCCGCGCAGGATTCTTCCCCTTTTGGCAGGGTCTCTTCTTCGAACTGGTTTCCCCACCCAATATCAGGCAAGTCAGAATCGGGCCCTTCGGCAAGCCAAAGCTCGACGTGATCTTTCGACAGGATCTGATCCCTGGAATGAGGGAAATCGGGCTGCTCGCCGTCGACCTTTCCGGTTACGTACAACCCATCGTGGCTTGTACGAACCCAGAGGTGACCGCTGCGCGCACCCTCACCCCGCGGCACCAACGCAATGTCCGGCGGCTCGCTGGTGAAATTGCCGACCGCAGCAGGCAATCCGGAAATTGCACTCCCGTGAATGATGATTGGCGCAGGCCGCGGAGCGCTCCTATCTTGACCCCTAGCCGGGACGAGGAAGAAAGCGAATGGCAATAGGAATGTATGGGTTATCCGAGATAGCCTCACGACAGGCCTCCTCCACATGACCTACCTCCGTTGCCAGGATGCGCGCGACACGCTATTTGAGAATTTCACTCACAATTTCGCCGAACTAGTTTGCATGGCAACATCCGATCGATTCCCTATTGATTTGAGGAGAGTTAGCCAAATCACTCCTGATAGCCAGTCGTGGCCACTCTGACACATTGCGGGCTCTTTTCCACCACTGCGCGGCAACGCCGCAGACGGAATTCATGAAAGCCGTGGTCAGGGCCGCAAGGCGTTCTGCGAAGTGCCAGGGCGCTCGGTCGGCGCCCCCATTTCTCAATCTCGCGCACTGGCAAAACAGATTACACGCTCCTGATGCTTACTGGGTACGCGAGTCTCAGGTGCCCTATACTGGCGTGATCCGAAGGCGGATAGGATCACTGAAACCGAAACGACGACATGCGGAGGGAAATATGCGGCACCGTGCAGTTCTTGTGTTTCTGTTTGCTATATCAACTGCAGTTTCCGGGTCCACTCAGAGGAATGCTCACACAATCTTGCAAGGCGCTATCCCCGGTAGCGGAGGGCAATTGGTAGGGACATGGAGGCTCATCTCCAGAGTTGTTAGGCTCGAGGACGGCACTGCCGTACAGGAGGGCCTCGGAACCACCGCCAAAGGCTATTTGATGTACGACTCCAGCGGGCACATGGCTGTGCAACTGTCGAGACCTGACCGCTCCACAGCAATTGATTGCAACACGTCGAGCTCGGCTCCGAGTGATAACAGCCCCCAGCTGCTCAACGGATACGAAGCGTATTTTGGTACCTACACCATAGACGAAACCAATCAGACTGTTACGCACCACCTCGAAGGTGCGCTTGCAGCTGCCGATGTGGGCAGAAATCTCATGCGCAAATTCCAAATATCGGGCGATAAACTGACCATTGTGGTGAGGACGAGCACGCCGAAAGAGAGACAGATCCGGACACTCACCTGGGAGCGGGTGCGCTGATTTAGCAGTGTGAAGGAAAAGAAAGTCGGTACTCGTTACCGCTTCCGGACGGATGGTCGGCAAACGGAAGGTAATTCGGTTCCTTGTCTGCCGGTTACGGATGCGCGAATCGGCCGGCACAGTGGAGCCGAGAAAACTCCCGCGATCACCTGGGCCGCCTACGGAGTATCTTTGGATTTGTAGAGGTCCAGAATCGACGCCGCTTGCGGGAGGGGCTGCGGGTTTCCGCCTGCGGGATTGACCACCCAACGACTGTTGGGCGAGCATTTCTCCGGGGAACTTAGCTCAAGAGCAATTATTCCAGCCACCGTGGTCCCGATAACGTCAAAGGTCGTGCTGCACTTTCCGGCCATCACGTGCGCGAAGGGCTTCCGGAGATCCATGAGTTGCACCTGGCCGTCGGCAGTGCTGTAGGCGAAGAGCGTTGTAGCCGGATATTTGCCGCCTTCGGATAAGACTCCGAAGACTCGTTTGCCATCCTGCGAGAATCCATCCAAACGGAGGGATATGATTCGGTCGTACTCGGCGTCGGATGTAAGAAGATCGACGACGACAGGGGCACCCGTTCCGGCGGGAGTGACAAGGAGCTGGTATTCAGCGGTGCAGTCGTGGGAGTTTTTACTGTGATCGTCAGCCGTGGAGACCTTGAGCATTGCGGTTACGCCGCCCGGGCCGTGCAAAGGTTGCGTCTGGCTGGCGGCCGTCTCGGCGCCCGTGTCGACACAATGCACGGATGCCTGCCGAGGCAGGAGCGATACAGCGAACAGGAGTGACAATAGCATGCAGAAATTTTATCCCAAGAAGTTGCCGGTGCGCAGCTAGTTTCGCGGCCTTTTCGGATTATGGAAGTGATCGCTGGTCGATTGAAAAACGGACAGCAGGCGACTATTCGCCGGTTCTGAGGCCGGGGATACAAGGCCCGTCAGAGCGGGTTCTTTTCTTGCTTGACGTATTGCCGAATAATGCCCAGCGGAGCGCCGCCCATAACTGGCGGCGAAGTAGATGGGTATGTCCCTAAATGACGAGTCGCACGCAGAAGCGACTCAATGCGTGTTTCCATCTATTTGGCGGCGAGTGTTTGCTTTGCCAATTCAGTTCGGAACTCTTGCTCCTTTTGAGCTACGAACTTTTTGTAGCCACCAGGATCTATGAACGGGTTCGCATCCCCGTCTCTCATGAGTGGATATTTTTCTTCTAACCCGAAGTAGCCGCCGTGGGCACCAAGGAAAATATCGCAAGGCAATGACTTCAACACGTCCCACATGCGTTCGTAATCTTCGGCGATCTGCGGATAACTGTTGTTGTGGATGAGCTTGTAGCCTGGGTTGACATTGGGACTGCCAATGATCACCACGTTGTAGGTTTTACCGCCCTCGAGGACCTTCATGGCCCACGTGGTGCAGCCTTTGGTGTGGCCGGGAGTAAGGTGCGCAACGAGCACCGCACCGCCAAGCTTCACTTCGTCGCCATCGTGCAACACGCGATCGACTTTGGTTGGTGGATAAAGAAAACTGGCGCGGTCGCCATACTGAAAATCGCTCTTGCCGCCGGATTCGACCACCGGCACGTCGGCATCCATGACCATGTAACTTGCTCCGGTAATCGCCTTGATCTTCGCGCTGCCGGCATCGTGATCCCAGTGCGCGTGACTGATTAGCAGAATCTTTGTGTCTTTGAACTTGAATCCGAGCTTTTCGATACTGGCTTCGATCATCGGCACATTTGATTCCAGATCACTATTGATAAGAATGTTTCCTTGCGGCGTCGTGACCAGATAATTCGCCAGCCCCTTACTGCCGACGTAGTATAGGTTGCCCGCGATGTGGAAAGGCGGAAATGGCTCGGTCCAGTCCGGACTTTCCTGCGCGAATGCGCTGCTCGCCATAGGAATAGCGAGAATCCAGCCAAGGCAGGCGATCGCTATGCTTTTCAGCACCTTGCCCTCCAAACAATATGGTCTGATCCTGTCTCCACCGGCAGAGTATAAGACGAATCATTGGCGCGCGGCAAAACCACGATCCAGAATGTGTGGTCAATCCGAAAGGAGATGCTCACCGTACCGTCCAGCCTCCATCAACCGGCATGACGTGTCCAGTAATATGCGAGGCTCTTTCCGAGCACAGAAAGATGACCGCTTCTGCGACCTCCTCCGGCTCGCACCACCGGCCTTGCGGAACTGCCGACAACATCGCTGCCTCGGCACCAGGGTGGAGCGCCGTTAGTCGGTCGGCCGTGGGCGTACGCACCAGCCCGGGAGCCACAGCGTTCACTCGGATTCCCTGAGTCGCGTACTGCAGCGCCGCCGATTTGGTGAGGCCCGATACGCCGTGCTTGGAGGCGACGTTTCCGACGACGCCGGGCGAGCCAACCAGGCCAGTCACGGAGCCGTTATTCACGATGGCGCCCCGACCGCGCTTCAGCATCTCGGGAATCTCGTATTTCATGCAGAGCCAAACGCCCGTCAGGTTCGTTGCCACGACGCGGTTCCAATCCTCTTCGGTCGTTTCTACGACGCCCGCAACCGACCCCACTAGGCCAGCATTGTTGAAGGCAAAGTCCAAGCCACCGGACTGACCGACAGCCTTTATGACCAGGGCCTGCACGTCATCCGACCTGGCCACATCGACTCGTAAGCAGTCTGCCTTGCCGCCCATATCTCTGATCGTTGCAACGGTTTTCTCGGCGCCCGCAATATCGATGTCTCCGATGACCACTCCGGCGCCCTCTCGCGCAAAAGCGAGGGCGGTTGCCCTCCCGATGCCGGATGCACCGCCTGTTATGACGACGACCTTGCCTGTCATGAGCTCTGACGTTCCAGCCGGACTTTCCATTTTGAACTCCGAAGAGAGCCGCAGTATACATCTGACAGCCCCCCGGGCCTTTCCCTCCCCGTTCGTCCCTGGCGGTTTTCGCGAGCGGAAAAACCCACGTCGTCAAGCGACCTGGAGGTAGGAGCTGGCAACCCGGAAGTAGTTGTCCTATCAGGCGCTGATTGCTGCCGAAGCGATGTGCGCCATGTGACGTTTGTTGAATGGCGCAAACAGTGCTGTACCGGATCAGTCCCCACACGTGGCTCGTGAGCTAGGGAGAGAACGACCAATGAGTGGAAGTGGGCGCTAGATCCAAGATTCCGAACGGATTGTGCAACCCTTCCCCTACCGGATTATGGAAGGGTACCCCGCCATTCATTGCGGAAGCGGCAGAAATCGAAGATCCCGGCTAGACTACGCGGCTGGTGTTGCTGCCTTCGCGGCCCGCCGACGCTCCCGGAACCGGCGAACGGTCTTGATCAAGAACCATAACCCGGGAATGATCACGATCAACCAGGGAATGATGGCCGCGACGGCGGTAATGAGAGCGGCGAGGCTGTCGCCAAGGACGGAGCCGAAATCTCGCAGCGCTTCGCCGACGGACGCGAAGGAGCCGCGGTTAATCGTCCGCTGTTCGGCGTGAAAGGCGATTTCGACATACACTTTTTCGGTTTCGTTGGCGAGGCCCTTGCGCTGCGTGGCTTCGCTGTCGAGCTCCGCCTGAACTTCCGCGAGTTTCTCCTGGATTTGCAGCAGGTCGGCCACGCTGACGCCGGGCTTGGTGAGCATCCTGCGCAGACTGTCGCGAAACTCAGTCTGGTTTTTGAGTTTGGCTTCGACGTCCACGACCGCCGCGGTCTTGTCTTCCGATTCCGTGGCGTGCTGCGCAATTTTTCCTTGTTTCCCAACGAAATCCAGGAATCTGTTCAGGTCTTGCGGCGCGACGCGCGCCGTGATGTTCCCCGAGGGGGACAACACCGCCGTTTCATTGGTGACGCTCGAAGAGAGCACCTCGCACTGAATGGTCCCGCAAAACGCAACCACGGCTTCGATCGATTTTGCTAGCCCGGAGCCTGCCTCGACGATTTCCAGCTTGTGCCTCACGGCCACGAATCGCGGCGCGGCAAGAACTGCGTCGAAGCCTCCACCAGCTCCGCTCATTTGGGCGCGGTCTACCGGGACATAATAGCCTTGGGAAGCCGGCACACTTTCGCCCTCTGACAAGCCACTCGCCTTCTCGTAATGCGCAGCTTTGCGAGCGCAGCCCGCACAAAGAACTACGGCAACCCAGAAAAAGCGGGAGGATTTGTGCAACACGGCGCCCTCCAGTGCGAGCTATTCTCGCACAGCAGGTATTAGAACGCTTCAAGTCCTACACCTTGCAAGCTTAGACACCGGGGGGTTCCTGTGAGTTGCTGGCCCTTGGTAAGGCTCGGTGCGCAGACCAAATCGATGTCATAGTCGTAGCTGGCAATCGGACGAACGACAGTGCCGAGGCTAAAAGACGCCTGAGGACAGGAGTAACCCTTCAGTTCGGAGTCCTCCGCCGCTAGTCATGCGCCCACCTCCTCATACTTGAGAACTGCGTCCTCACACATGTGGTCAGGAATGAGCAAGTATCCGTTGCGGCCGAGACACCGTGCGCCGAGCAAGTGCCTCAGCATCGCGAAATGCATTTTCATCCTTAAGTGAACAGTATCGAGGTTAAGATCGAGAGCCTATGAACCGAGCAATCATTCTATTGTTCCTACTTGAAACAGTCTTCACTGTTGCTCCCGCCGCCGGTCAGCACTCTTCAGCGACCTCCATTACCGCCACCGTGGACCCCACCAAAACGTGGAACACTTGGGACGGCTGGGGTAGCTCGCTCGCGTGGTGGGCACGCGCTATCGGGGGCACGCGTAACGCCAACCTATACGCGGACCTCATATATACGACCAGCGACATTTCCGTGGCAGAGGAACAATATCCGGGACTCGGTTTCAACATTGCGCGGTACAACGTGGGGGGCGGCGGAATCAAAGATCCGCTCGAACGGAAATCGACTCAAATGCCGTGGTTCCGCGACATCCACGGTTACTGGACAAACCCGGACAGCCCGATGACGGATGATGCGAGTGATTGGAATTGGGCTACCGACGCTAACCAGCGCTCCATGATGCTCATGGCACGCGACCGCGGGGCCAATCTATTTGAAATGTTCTCTGACTCGCCAATGTGGTGGATGAACGAGAATCACAGCACATCCGGCAGCGACGGCGGTGGCGATTGCCTGAATCCTGCCTACTCCAAGCGTTTTGCGATATACCTGTCGACCGTCGCCAGGTACGCGCGCGACCATTGGAACATCGATTTCCGCTCCGTCGAAGCCTTCAACGAGCCATCGCCGGAATGGTGGAAGTTTCCTGGGAGGCAAGAGGGATGCCACTTCGATTTGGGAACGCAAAGCACCATCCTCGCTGAGTTGCGCAGCGCTCTTGATACCGTTGGACTCCGCCACGTGCTCGCCGTTGCCAGTGATGAAAACAGCGTTGATGATGCGCTCAGCACTTGGAACAATTTGGATGATCGGACCCGCTTACAGATCGGGCGAATCAATGTTCATGGTTATTTTGCCGGCACGGAGCCCTACCGTGGGGCCAAGCGGGAGCTACTGTCTGCTGCTGCCGCAGGTGCCTCTAAACCGCTATGGATGTCTGAATACGGAGATGGCGACGCCTCTGGTTTAACCTTGGCCCAAAGCATCCTTCTGGATGTGCGAGGCTTGCATCCGAAGGCGTGGATCTATTGGCAACCCGTGGAGCCGGAAGGTTCCGGCTGGGGGCTGATTAATGCGGATTATGTCGATACCCATGACCAAGCGAATGGCGAAATTGCGACGCCGTTCGTGCGCGTAAATCGCAAGTTTTTCGTCTTGGGACAATTTACGCGCTACATCCGGCAAGGATTTAAGATCATCGACATTGACGACCCGAACTCGATGGCCGCCTACGATGACCAAACGCACCGCTTGGTCATCGTCACCCTAAACAGCGGGATAGAAAAGCGGGTAAAATATGATTTATCGCGATTCACTCATATCGGTTCGAAGTTCACAGGAATCGCGACCACCATTGCGCCGGGGCATGGTGTCCCGGACTGGAAGCTGAGGCGCGACGGCCCTTGGACGATCAATGAATCGAAAAAAAAGAGATTCTGGTCGCGCTTCTATCCGCATACGATACAGACTTTTCTCATCGATGGTGTGTATGAGTAGCACATGCTCCACGCGCGTGAGCGCAGTTCAGTGCAGCTCTTCCGTAGCTGCCACCAGCGCGGCCATTCGAAAATGAAACTCTTGGCTGATCCGGCCAAGCAGGTCCTGAAGCCCGGCTGATGCCAAGCACTGCGTTCCGCGAGAGATTGCCAGTGCCTCGTTGTGTTCTTCAAACGAGGAAGATAGTGCGGCCTTCGACAATCGCTATTGTTTTAGCCGATTGTAATAGGCACCTACGTCGTCATCGGGCAGGGACATGACGGATGAAAACAGCTTCGTCATGGTGAACTCTTCCGTTTGGCTTACAAATGTTGCGCACGCTACTCTTTGCCAGCAAGAGTTGAACGGCGCAGAGTATAAACAAACTGCTGGATGTCGGCAGTCTGTTTCGCTGTATCCTCCACTTCGCGAGCGTGCAGACGCTCGAATTCGGCAAATTCCTGACGTGCACGCTCGGCGGCAGCCGTGCGGCTGAGCGCTTGTCCAAGCCGGTAGTGGATGGCCGCGTTGTCACGGTTAAGCTTGAGGGCCTGTTCGTATTGGGTGATAGCCTCGTTGTACTTCTGCTGATTCGCATAAAGGATGCCGAGGTGGAGAAATGCATCGGCGTTCCGAGGATCGAGCGAGGCAGTGGACTTGAGCAGCGATTCTATAATAAAGCGCAGAATCCCCGGCGGCGCTTTCTCGATAACCGCGCGCGGCGCGAGAATCATGTATGCTTTGGCGAGAATCAGGGAGCAAAGCAAGTCATGGCGGGTCGGAGCGCGATTGCCAGCTTTATTTTTGCCGTTGCCGCGGTCCCGCTGTCTCTTCCGGTTCATGCGCAAGCTGGTCGTTCGTCTGAGGTTCCAGGCAGGTTGCCAGCGACCGACGATTTTGAAGAGGCAAAGCAAATGCTCCAGAAGGGGCTGCTGGACGAGGCCGCGGCTGCGGCGAGGCGAGGCTTGGACCGCAGCCCCAAAAGCGTCCTAGGACTTAATTTACTTGGCGTTATTTATCAACAACAGGGTAAAGACGCTGAGGCAATCCCGCAATTTGTGCGGGCCTTGGCGATCAAGCCGGACTCCGTCGACACCCTCAATAATTTAGCGACGAGCTACGCGGCACAAAAGAGAACGGATCTTGCCGAACAGATGTTCCGCAAGAGCTTGCGATTGAAGCCCGAAGACGCGACGGCAAATTACGACCTCGGATTGCTGCTGCTCGAGCGAAATAAGGCAAAAGAATCCATTCCTTATCTTCTGCGGGTTCGCCATCCAGACGTAGCTACGCGCTTAAACCTGGTACGCGCGTACTTTAGTTCAGGAAACAAAGTAGCCGGGCTGGCAACCGCTGAAAGATTGTCGCGAAGCTTCCCGAAAGATACGAAGGTGCATTTTTCTCTTGGCGTACTTCTTGGCTCGCATCATCAATACCAGAACGCAATCCATGAGTTTGAGCTGGCAAACGCACTCGAGCCACAGACGTTCGACATTCTGCATGACCTGGGACAGGCGTATCTTTTGAACGGACAGCCCGCCCCGGCTCAGGAGAAACTCGACCAGGCGCTGCACTTGCAACCCGATTCCGCGGACACGCTCTATCTTAGGGCAAGGGCCGACACAGACCTGGGGAAAGACGTGGATGCGCTTGAGCTGCTTGTGCGGGCGCGAAAGATCTCGCCAAAAAACACGGATATTGTGCTTCTGATGGCGCGCTTGAGCATGAAACAACAATTCTTTGAAGATGCCATTGAAGTTTTAAAGGAAGGGGTGCAAATCGACCCGCGCCGGGCGGATCTTCATGCGGCACTGGGGGAGAGCTACTTCACAGTGGGCAAAGTCGAAGAGGCAGTGAAAGAGTTCAAGACGCTTGTGAGCCTTGATCCTGCGCCGCGCTCCTACGCGTTGATGGGAATGTGCTATCGCCATCTAGGCCAATACGACGAAGCGAAGCGTTTTCTTGAGGAGAGCCTCAAAGGAGATCCGGAAAATCTGCCCGCATTATTCCATCTCGGGATGATTGCAAAAACCCAGCGCAATCCGCTCTTAGGGGAGAAGTATTTCGAGCGGGCTGTCCGCGCCGATCCGAATTATGCAGACGCACTTTTGGAACTGGCAGGCGTCAAAATGGATCAGCGACGATACGAGGAAGCGATTCCTCTTCTACGGCTGTGCATTCAGGTCAATGGGGGGCTGCCCGCCGCATACTACAAACTGGCGCTTGCCGAAAGAAGCGCACACCAGTTGGAGGCAGCGCGGCGGGACATGAGCGTGTTCCAAACACTTTCGAAAAATCCAGAAGCTGCTCCTTATCCGCTGCAACACTTTTTTGATTATTTAGAAAGGCGCAATGCGTTGCCGGCTGCCCAGCAAAGCGCCGCTGATCTTCACGAATTGGAAATGGAAGTGAATCAGCACCCGGACCGCCCACGCAGCCTCTATCTTTTGGCCGAGGCGTTACTCAAGGTCGGCCGCGAAAAAGATGCTACGGAGGTTCTTCAACGGCTGGAGGAAGTCAGCGGAGGAGACTTTCGAACGGAACTAGGCATTGGAGTGTTGCTGGGGCGCTTTCGGTCATATTCCGCAGCCGCGCAATACCTGCAAGCGGCTTTGAAAGTGGATCCGGCTTCGGAGGAGGCAAAGTACAACCTCGGCGAGGTGTATTTTCAAAGCGCCAACTACCAAGCCGCTCTTCAGCAGCTTCTCGAAATATCGTCGCCGGAACAAAGAGACAGTTCTTATCTGAGCCTGCTCGGAGATGTCTACGGGCATTTAGGCCGCGGCCAGCAGGCGCAAGAGGTCCTAAAAGAAGCTGTCGGCAAATCGCCCGAGAACGATCAGTGTTACGTTTCACTGGTCATGGAACAGCTGCGCGCGAGGTCTGTGGATGCGGCGAAAGCAACGGCGCAGGAAGGTCTGGCTCGAATTCCCGATTCTGGTCCTTTGCATTGGGTGGCGGGGATTGTGGCGGTAGTTCGAGGAGATATACAAGATGGGGAAAAATACTTGAGAAAGGCGGTCGACCTTATGCCCGCGCGGGAAACGGCCTACGTTTCGCTGGGGATTCTCTACTACGAAGAAGGCCGAATTGCTGAAGCGCGCCAGGTACTACAAGAATGCACTGAAATGTTTCCACAAGGGACGCTGGATATGGAGAAGATCAGTGCCACTCTCGATGCCGCGTCGAAAACAGAAAAATCCCATACGAAAACCGTTGTTCTCTCACCCGCGGCCCGGCAGGAGTTTTACGAACTGGCGTTAACTATGGCTGATGCGAAGCGTTGACTCCCCTCGATTCGAAAGCCCTCTTCGCCATCCACGCATGATGAGACTGTGGACCAGGACGAGCAATAAGGTTCTCCGAGAATCCGGAAGGATCGTGGGGTTGTGCCTCGCAGCGGCTGTTTTCCTGAGCATCGCTCTCAAGGTTGTGGCTGGCAGTAACGGGAACCAGGTAACGCCCGTTATTCCCGCAAAATTCGTTGACGTGACTTCGACACTTGGAGTGCGATTTGAGCATGCGGCGCCGCATACTTCCAAGAAATATCTTCTCGAGACCATGGGCTCTGGAGTGGCACTGTTTGATTACGACAACGACGGCAGGCTCGATTTGTTCCTTGTAAACGGCGCGGAGATCAACGAGCCCTCTCTGCCCGGCACGATTCCAAAAAAGACCGGGCCAAAATACTGGAATCGTCTTTATCACCAAAAGCCGGATGGCACGTTTGAGGACGTCACGGAAAAAGCGGGTTTACAAGGTGTGGGATATGGAATGGGCGTGGCGGTGGGCGATTACGACAACGATGGGTACGAAGACCTGTACGTAACGGCGTATGGGGGCAACCGCCTGTACCACAACAACGGAGATGGGACCTTCAGTGATGTAACTGAGAAAGCCGGTGTAGGCGGTGGCGGCTGGTCCACAAGTGCAGCATGGGTGGACCTGGATGGCGATGGTTTGCTCGATTTGGTCGTGCTGCGCTATCTGCAATGGGATTTTGGAGACATTTGGTGCGGCGAACAGAAGGAAGGTTACCGGTCTTATTGCCACCCCGATCAATTTCAGCCAATTCTGCCTCTTGTTTATCACAACGACGGGAATGGCCACTTTAGCGAAGTCAGCAAGAAAATAGGTTTCACGAAGCCCGGAAAGGGGCTAGGTGTTGCAATTGCTGATTTCAACGGCGATGGACACACTGACGTGTTCATCGCAAACGATTCCGTGCCTGAGTTCCTGTATCAGAACAGGGGAGACGGGACCTTCGAGGAAGTGGGGCTGCTTGCGGGAGTGGGCGTGGATGCAGATGGGCACGTTTACGCAGGGATGGGAGTGGATTTCTCTGATTACGACAACGATGGCCTGCCCGACTTGGTGATCAGTAATCTGGCTTATCAGAAGTATGCCCTTTACCGGAATAACGGTGACGGCACCTTTGCCTACACAACGGAGAGTTCGGGCCTAGGAGAGATGACGCGGCTGCATTCGGGCTGGGGGTTACGGCTGATCGACTACGACAATGATGGCTGGAAGGATCTCTTGGTCGTGCAGGCCCACGTGCTAGATACGGTCGAGCTTGCCTATCCCCAACTCCATTACCGCGAACGAATGCTGCTGGTGCGGAACACGGGCCACGGATTCGTTGACGTCTCCGAGGGCTCCGGCGAAGTTTTCCATCAAGCTTGGGCAAGCCGTGGACTGGCGACGGGAGACCTGGACAAGGATGGGCGCATAGATGCAGTGGTAACTACGAACGGCGGGCCCGTTCATATCTTGCACAACGAAACAGGCACGCATTTCCATTGGCTGGGGATGAACTTGATAGGACACAAAAGCAATCGGGACGCGATAGGGGCGTCGGTGAAGGTGATTACCACCCAAGGCACACAATACGCAACAGTGACTACAGCCGGTAGCTATCTATCTTCCAGCGATAAGCGTTTGCATTTTGGCCTGGGCCCGGACACAAAAGTCCGGGCTGTGGAAATTCGTTGGCCGAGCGGAATTGTGCAGAGCCTAAAAGACATTTCCGCAGATCAAGTGGTGCGGGTGGATGAGCCCGCCCCAAACGGGCAGCCGAGCCCAAAATGAAGCAGGAAATAGGGATCGTCCTGGCGAGCCATGTCATGCTCGCCCGAGCCCGCTCGTAACTCTTTCCGTTCAAATCGAGGGTTGGACCTTCCGCCAATGGAACGCCAGGAGCAATCTTCGGGGCAGGCCAAACGGCAAATTTTTCTGTTGCGATGCATTTTTCGCTTGACAAGGAGTAATATTTTGGCTAATCGTACACGCTGACCGTGCACGTGCACGACCGAGAGTGCTTCATAAGTGTTCTTTGGGCTCTGAGACCCAGGATTTCAGTTGGGGGAGCGGGGGTGAAAAATGCGAATCTCTAGAGCGTGGTTAACTCTCGCGGTGGCCGCGGGAGTGGCGGCAATTTCTGCGTTCACAGCAGGACCTACGCTGGGCCAGGTAGATACCGGAGTAATTCGGGGCACGGTGACAGATCCCAGCGACGCAGTGGTGACAAACGCGAAGGTCACACTGAAAAATGAAGACACCGGCTTCGTCGTGTTAGCGGTTACCGCCGGTGACGGCGCATATACGTTTAATCCAGTAAAGATTGGCTCGTATACGGTCTCTGTCGAGGCCGCTGGATTCCGCAAGGCAACCGCGCATGTCGTCGTCAATGTTCAAGAGCAGGCACGGGCGGACTTTCAGCTGGTTCCCGGGTCGGTTAACGAAACAGTGGAAGTGACGGCTACGCCTTCCCAGATGCAGACGCAAGACGCTTCCATTGGCACGATCGCCACAGGAGCGCAGATCAACGATCTTCCGTTGAATGGGCGCAACTACACCTTTCTGGCGCAACTTGGGGCTGGCGTGACAGGCTTGGTAGCGACGCGCGGACTGGATCAGAGTGGAAGTTTCGTGGCCAACGGCTTAACGACGGTGCACAACAGCTACTTGTTGGACGGAATTGACAACAACAACGACACTGTCGATTTCCTGAACGGAGCCGCGTACGTCAACCTGCCTCCGCCGGATGCGATTCAGGAATTCAAGGTGCAAACCAGCAACTTCAGCGCGGAATTCGGGCGAGCCGGCGGAGCCGTGGTCAATGCGTCCATCAAATCCGGGACAAATCAATTTCACGGCACGGCCTGGGAGTTTGTGCGCAACGACAAACTTGATGCGGTTGGCTTGGACGAATACTTTTTCTCTCCCAAGCAAGCAAAAGGTGAGTTGAGGAGGAATCAGTTCGGCGGAGCGATGGGAGGGCCGATCCGCAAGAACAAACTTTTTGTCTTCGGGGACTATGAAGGCACTCGGATTCGGCAAGGATCTGGACTCCAGGCTAACGTTCCGACGGCCGCCGAAGTAACCAGCGGATTTACAAACTTTCGCGACTTGTTTTCGAACCCCGCGCAGAATTTTACGCAGAAGGATTTGCTTGGGCGGACCTTTGATGCGCCAACGATCTTCGATCCGGCCACAACTAGGCCAGTGACCGCGGGCCAAGTTGATCCTGCGACAGGGTTGGTGGCCACAGGAGCGGGATTCGTTCGAGACCCCTTCTATACCAACGGGAGCATCGTCGGAATCACGAATTTCACAACCTTAACGCAGTTCCTGAATCAGTTGCCGTCCGGCCGCCTGGATCAAAATGCGATCAAGCTTCTGGGGCTTTATCCGGCGGCGACCGTGCCTGGAGCATTTGTCAACAATTTCCAGGTGCTTCGCAGTCACCCCGATGACATCGACCATTTCGACGCCCGAGTGGACCAAAATTTCAGTGATAAGGACCAGATGTTTGGTCGAATCAGCTACAGCAATGAACGAGCGAATAACCCCAGCTCCATTACGGGAGACGGGGATAACAGCGGATTTGGCCAAGGCGCCATTGTCAATAAGTCATGGAATTTGGCCGTCAGCGAAACGCACTCGTTTTCGCCGACCTTGATCAACGAAGCGCGCTTTGGCTACAGCCGGCTAAACAACTCTGTTCAGCCGGCCCTTGCGGACGTACAGGGGATTCCCGCCAAGTATAACATTCCGGGCATTCCGCAGGGCAGCGGCAATGGGGGGCTGCCCGAGATTGACATCGACGGACTGACTTCGCTCGGCGCAGGGGCTTTTGCCAGCCCTAACACGCGCGAGAGCGACACCTACCAATTTACGGAAAACCTGACCAAGGTTCACGGGGCACACAGCTTCAAAGGCGGGTTTGAGTACCAGAGATTGCATTTTCCGTGGGTCGATCCGGCTTGGTCCCGTGGTGATTTCCAGTTCGGCGGCTATACCGGGATCTCGAACGTCGGTGGCAGCACTGGAATGGCAGACCTTTTGCTCACCCCTACGGCGGCAACCGTTCCTAACGGAGTCAATAACGTCGGGGGAGCACGTACCGCCTTTGCGTCCAACATCACGCAACCCGACGACCTCCGCAATTACTACGGGGCCTACTTCCAGGACGATTGGAAGATGACCTCGAAACTGACCATCAACATGGGTCTGCGATGGGAAGTCTTCCGAGGGCTTGGGGAAAGCAGCGGAAAGCAGGCTGGGCTGGTGCCGGGCGCGCTCAGCGGAGCGGGAGCGCAATATGTGATCCTTGCACAGCAGAAAAACACGCCTTTGTCCGCGGCATTCGCTCCACTCCTGGCGAAGGATGGAATTCGGCTCAACTATATCAGCGGATCGAGCGTCTTCACGACGCCGCTCACGGATTTTGCGCCGCGCGTTGGCCTCGCGTACCGCTTTACCCCGAAGCTCGTGGTGCGCAGCTCTTATGGCGTCTTCTTCGGC
>Ga0210384_10001498_pt1 | contig 31566 bp, 18 predicted proteins | sample IncBWH2MmetaG_FD_160574 | JGI IMG/M metagenome (GOLD analysis project Ga0210384, IMG submission 160574) | Forest soil microbial communities from Barre Woods Harvard Forest LTER site, Petersham, Massachusetts, United States - Inc-BW-H-2-M | ecosystem: Environmental > Terrestrial > Soil >...
AAGACACAATCGTCCTTGCCGATTTCGCGAACTCGACGGGCGATCCGGTCTTCGACGACACGTTGCGGCAAGGCTTGGCGGTACAACTTGCGCAGTCGCCTTTCCTCAGCCTTGTCTCAGACGAGCGCATCCAGCAGATGCTGAAGCTGATGGCCAAGCCAGCCGACGCACGACTTACCCCGGAGGTCTCCCGGGAAATCTGCGAACGAACTGCCAGCGCCGCCGTTCTCGACGGCTCGATTGCAAGCCTTGGAAGCCAGTACGTGCTGACGCTCCGCGCAAAGGACTGCCGCAGCGGAGATGTTCTGGACGAGGAGCAGGTGCAGGCCGCAAGAAAAGAAGACGTTCTGAACGCCCTGAGTCAAATCGCAAGTAGATTTAGAACCCGTGTTGGTGAATCGCTCTCTACGGTTGAGAGCCATGACACACCTCTCGCCGAAGCCACGACGCCCTCACTCGAAGCCTTGAAAGCCTACAGCGCGGGCTGGCAGGCTTCCTTTTCGTCTGGTTCGGCTGCCGCTGTGCCCTTTCTCAAGCGCGCCATCGAGATTGATCCCAACTTCGCCAGTGCCTACGCGGCACTCGGCCGCATGTATGGCGACATCGGGGAATCCGCCCTATCTGCGGAGAATACGAACAGAGCCTATCAACTGCGGGATCGCGCCAGCGACCAGGAGAGGTTCTTTATCTCCCTCACCTACGATTTGCAGGTTACGGGAAACCTGGAAATGGCGCAGCAGACCTGCGACTTGTGGGTGCAAGCGTATCCTCGTGCGTGGTTGCCCCACGGGCTGTTGTCAGGGGGGATTTACAACACACTGGGCAAATATGAAAAGTCAGTCGACGAAGCCAAGATCGCCATAGGGATCGACCCGGACTTTTCCATCGGATATAGCATTCTTGCTGGCAGCTATCTGGCGCTGGGGCGCACAGGTGAAGCGGAGAACACCCTGCAGCGCGCGTCCGGGCGCAAGCTTGATATCCCTGATTTCCATGTCCAGCGATACGCCATTGCCTTCTTGAAAGACGACAAGACAGGAATGGAGCGGGAAGTCGCTCAGTCTCGGGAAAATCCCGGCGTGGATGACTGGATGTCCAACGCCGAAGGGTTCGTAGCAGCTTATTCCGGCCACTTGGAGGAGGCCAGGAGGATGTCAAAGCTGGCAGCGGATTTGGCCCGGAAGGCCGACAGGCGGGAAACGGAGGCGCACTACGAAACCGATGCGGCGGTGCGCGAGAGCCTGTTCGGAAATGGGTCCACGGCAAGGCGGAGAGCTGGGCACGCGCTTGAGCTCTCAAGGAGCAGGGATGTGGAATATGGAGCTGCCTTTGCGCTTGCTCTCTCGGGAGATTCTTCGCGGTCTCACACGCTGACCGATGACCTCTCCAGGCGCTTCCCGGAAGATATGATAGTCCGATTCACATATTGGCCGACGCTCCGCGCACTTCTGGCTTTGAACCGCAGCCAGCCGGCAAACGCCGTCGAGCTCCTTCAAACCGCAATTCCTTATGAGGGCGGGACTACGATCGAGGGCGGTTCTGAAGTGCTTCTGGGCGCACGTAATCTTGACCCCGCCTATGTGCGTGGCCTAGCTTATCTGGCAGCACACCAAGGCCGCGAAGCCGCTCGAGAATTCCAGAAAATTCTTAATCACCGCGGAGTCGTGGTGTGTGATCCCATAGGCGCACTGGGGCAGCTGCAATTGGGCAGGGCCTACGCACTGGCGGGAGATAAGACTAAGGCAAGATCCGCCTACCAGGATTTCCTTACGCTCTGGAAAGATGCGGACCCGGACATTCCCATTCTGAAGCAAGCCCAAGCCGAAAACGCGAGTCTCAACTAAGGCCTTGCAAAATGGACCGCCAAAGTGGCTCTGACAGAATTGGCACAGTTCCAGAGGCCGGCGTTAGGGGTCGGCTGATCCTTGACCGACGAATAGTTAGCACCAACTCATGCCTCCGCCCATTAGACTAGCCTACCCTGCCTGCTTGCGGCAGTCATGGAGCCTGCAGCGCTGCGTATTCCGGCGTGCCTGGAACACGCGGCACTCGAAATGGCGGGAGAAAGTCTATTCGTGGCGCAGCGCCACCACCGGATCCACACGCATCGCTCGCCTCGCCGGCAGATAACCCGCCGCCGCGGCTACAAGTCCAAAAACAAGAGCCACACCGGTGAACGTTTCAGGATCGTTCGGGGTCACGCTGTACAACAACGAAGCAAGCGAGCGCGCCGCCCCCAAAGCAGCAGCAATCCCCACCACAACGCCGATTCCCGTCAGTTTCATGCCTTGTCCCAGCACCATGCGGACTACCTGAACGGGGCTAGCTCCCAGCGCTACGCGGATCCCAATCTCATGTGTTCTCTGCTGAACCTGATGTGCCATTACACCGTAAATCCCAATCGCGCCGAGGAAGGTCGCTATTACGCCAAAAAACACCATCAGCTTTGTCAACACACGGTTTGCAGCATCCGTCACCATTATCAGCGTATCCAGGGGTTCCACTGCTGAGACCGGCTGGTCGCGATCCACCGCCCAGATTTCATCCCGAATGGCCGTCTCCATTTTCGTTGAATGGCCGGCCGTTCTGGCCACGAATCCCAGCTTCGGCGAAGGAAACTGCGTCAGGGACACGTACATCTGTCGCTCCGGACGCTCTCGCAGTTGATACATCTTAATGTCGGTCACAATCCCCACGATCGTGGCGATGTTGTGCTGCTCGCCGTACTGAATCTTTTGTCCGATGGGATCTTCGTTCGGCCACATCTGGCGCGCCAGCGTTTGATTGATGATTGCCGAAGGGGGATTCCCCGGGGCATCTTCGGAAGTAAACCTGCGGCCCTTGATTAGGCCAATCTGCATGGCCGAGAAATAATCCGCGGAGGCCGCCGTGAAGCGTGCGCCGCGTCTCTCCTCCGGTTTTGGCACCGGTTTGTCCACCGCGGCAATCAAGACCACCTGTCCGAAACCTCCAAACGGCACCGAACTCGCCGCTCCGGCGGAGACGACTTGTGGCAACGCCCGAATACGCTCCAGCGCCTGCTCGGTGAAATTCCTCATCGTCTCTTCCTGCCGATATCTTGTCTTCGGCAGTTGCAGTTGCGCCACCGTCACGTTCGCGGGATTGAACCCCGGACTTGAGCGCACGGAAATCAGAAAGCTTCGTACCAGCAATGTTGTGCAGATCAGAACGACCACCGCCAGCGCAATCTCCGCGCCCACGAAGATTTTCCGCAACCGAGCTCCTCGCCCGCTTTCCGAGGCCTGTCCCGACGATTCCTTGAGCGGGGTATTCAGGTCGGCCCGGGAACCTTCAAATGCGGGCGCGAGGCCAAACACCAGGCCGCACAGCAAAGCAATTCCAAGCGTGAACCCCAGGGTCGTAAAGTCCAGGTTCACCTCTCCATAGTTCACCAAATATCCGCGAACGTGATCCGGAATCGCGGACTGGATCCAGTTCATCCCCCAAGCGCCGAAAAGCGTTCCGGCCACTCCGCCAAACAAAAACAATAGCAGCGATTCGCATAAGACTTGCCTCGTCAAACGGCCTCTCGTTGCCCCCAGTGCGCGCCGCACCGCAAATTCTTTCACCCGCCGCGTCGCTCGAACCAGCATCAAATTCGCCACGTTGGCGCACGCAATTAGCAGAATCAGAGCCACAATCCAGAAGCAGATCATCACTTCGGTCGTGCCTTCATTTTTCCCGATCTCTTCGATCATCGAACTGACTTGCGACGTCACATTGGTGTTTGTCTGCGGATACTCTTTTTCCAGTCGCGCGAAAATCGCTTCACTCTCTGCCGCCGCTTTCGTCTGCGCGATTCCGGGCTTTAGTCTGCCAAACGCAGAAAACCACGAACTGTTCCTGTCCGCAGTTTCCTTGTCGTTCAGCGCCATGGGCGTCCATAAATTGGCGATTCCCATCAGCGGAAACTGAAATGTTCCCGGCATCACGCCGACCACCGTGTACGTTTCATCGTCAATCTTGATGGTTCGTCCGACAATTCTCGGGTCGCTTGCAAACCGGCTCTGCCACAGCCCTTGCCCCAACACCGCTACGTGGCCTCCGCCGGGCTTATCCTCTTCCGCCGTGAATGTCCGCCCCAGGATTGGCTTGGCGCCCAGCGTTTCGAAATAGTTCCAGCTCACTCTTCCGCCCTCGACAAACGCCGGTGGCCCGTCGCCTGTGAGATTGAAGTTCCAGCCGGCCCACGCCGCGGTCTGCGCAAACGATGTATTGAGATGCTGAAAGTCCAGAAAGTCCGCCGTGGACGTTACGCTATGGTTCGTCCAGCCTTTCTTCTTGTCGTGCGACAGGAAAACCATCAGCTTTTCCGCCTGCGGATAGGGCAGCGGCTTGATCAGCCAGGCATCCACGTAGCTGAATATCGCCGTGTTCGTGCCGATTCCAAGAGCCAGCGTCAGAATGGCAGCCGCTGTAAAACCAGGAGACTTTCGCAGCATTCTCAGCCCGAAGCGCAAGTCCTGCAGCAATGCCTCTAAGAAATGTGTTCCCGAAACTTCGCGGCATTCCTCTTTGAATCGTTGGTAACCGCCAAACTCAATGCGCGCTTGCCGTTCCGCTTCCGCTTTACTCATTCCGGTGCGCTCGAGGTCCGCCGCCCGTTCTTCGATATGCGCGCGAAGTTCCTCCTCCATTTCACGTTCCATTTCGGAGCGACGGAAAAGACTGGAAACGAACGTACGAAAGGAAGCCAGAAAACTCATACTTCCTCCGGCCGCGCCTTCAACGCGGAGCCCATCGCTGCAGCCAGGCGGTTCCATCCATCCTCTTCTTCCCGCAAACGCTTGCGCCCGCCTGCCGTCAATTCGTAGAACTTCGCGCGCCGGTTGTTGTCGGAGACTCCCCACCTTGCTTTCAGCAGTCCTTGGCGCACCAGCCGGTACAGCGCGGGATACAATGCGCCCTGTTCCACCAGCAACGCGCCCCGCGAAATCTGTCCGATCCGCAACAACACGCCATACCCGTGCAGCGGCCCGAGCGAAACCGCCTTCAATATCAACAAGTCAAGTGTGCCGGGAAGAATCTGGGCTTGGTTGTCCACGCGCCCTCCTAAGACGATTAGGAGTGTACATCTCCTTCTCCTGACCTGTCAAGGAAAGCAGGCGCGCGCCCCGGTCACAATCGCGGCGCTACGCTCCCAAGGTGCGGTTTCTAGCGCAAATGCTTCAGCGGCGCAGGCACAGGGCATTATGCAACCGGGTTAAGGAGCACTACCAATCATCCGGCGCAGCGCCTCGTCCCATTTCAAAGGAAGTTGCGAACCTTTCACTGTCCAGCGCACGAACTTCGTCTTGTCCATGTGCGGCGTGAGCGCGGCCATGATGCCTACATGCGGTGGGTGTTGGACGAAGGCTCGCAGGGCGTCTTCATTCTTCCACACCGAGAGCGTCCAGAATCGCTTCGACAGCGGACGGGCAAGTAGCGAATAGCCGAGCAAACCGTCCGCAGTCGCCAACTGCTTGACGACCTGTGCCGTATAGACGAAGAAGTGCAGCACCCGCCAATGGCTTTTCAGCGGAAGATAGGAGAGCAGCGCGACGAAATCGCCGTCAGGGTCGGGAGAGCCAAATGTTCGCCACGGGCTTGCGGGCATGATTACTGGATTCTACGCACCGATTCGGTGCCCGCGGTACGATACCTGCGAGACCGCCGTATCGCAAATCGTAGCGTAAGTAGTGAGAGTCTGCATAGGGGAGTCAATTGAACAACTTAGATTTGGCACTGCCATGGTTCGGGCCTTTGGTGAGCGCTAGGTGAAACGCATCTTGCAGGGGCGAGTGCGGGTGTAGCAATGTTGCAGGATCGCGTAAAGGGGCGTGCGCAGAGACGGGCTTCACCGCGACCCTGCCACCGGCGTCAGCGCCATTTCGATGTCCCCTCGCTAGGCACAGGTTTTGGACGGCGATTCGGGTTTCGAGAGGAAGGAACAGGAAGAACATGTTCGGACAAGGCGATTTACTAGGCCGCCAAAACGAAGGCGTACAGCTAAGTCCTTTGTTTGTACAAAGCTATAACGGCAATAAACGGCAATGATATTGCCCTAGTCTTGCTGTGAATGTCGTTCATGGGCCCCATGGGTAATTGTCGGCCCTAGACCTGCTCGTCACCGGAACAGACACCGAGGTATTCTGAATCATGCGAAATAGTGCGTCGATAATTGCGTTGCTTTTTGTGTTTGTGGCCGGAGCGCCGAACGTCCGTGCAGATACCATTGTCCCATCTGCGAGTTATGTATTAGCAGCGGACGGAACCTCGCCGCAAGAGGGCCTCTTCACTGGCAGCGTAGCCCCACTTAGCGCAAGCGAGACAATCTTTTTTGGAAATGGTGATCGTTATGGACAGTTCTCAGACTGGGCTAGCGTATCCAGCACGTCCGCCGCAGCGAATGCGCAAGCGACTGCGGATACATCATCGGAAGTTGATGCGGGAGCGAGTGCGTCAATTACGTACCATGTTATAGTCAAACAGTTTAAACCGACTCTGATCAACTCCGTATTCCTAGACGTTAACGGAACGGTGAGTAGTTTCGCTTCGTCAGCGGCGAGCGGCAATTTCGCAGCAGCAACCATCGAATTGTTCGACAATTCCACGGACACCATGGTTGCTAGGATTCTGGGATCGTCGAATTGTCTGATTGGTGAATGTACGGCTCCGAGCGGTGAGCCCGAGGAGGAAGTAACGCCTCTCGTGAGCGCTGGAGACTCCTTGCAATTGACGCTCCAAGCGCATTGTGTAGTTAGCAGCTTTTCGGGCGGCGGGACTTGTTCTGCGCTTGCAGACCCGGCAGTCACAATCGACCCTCGGTCTCCAGACGCAGCCGACTTCGGCTTGGAGTTCAGTTCTAACTTGCCTCAAGAAGCCCCTGCGGCTCAAGTCCCCGAACCTTGTGGGCTTGCCTTCGTGTTGTTTGGGTTCGGATTAGTACTGGCGATGCAAAAGCGCCAGCGTTAAGACATCAGAGCGAAAATGGAAACGCTGTCTTCTTGTCTTGACCGCATTCCTTCATTGAATTAATTCGGGTTTGCTCGATGCTTTGAGTGTTTCCCTGTTTTTCCCGATGATGTGGACTTCCTTTCCGTGGAGTCCCGCGAACTTTATCGCCTTTCCCAGAAGCGCATACTCGTAGTCTTGGTAGTCTGCGGCAAAAGCGTCCTGATGAATAATCATCAAGTCAGCGTCGTCACGGCAGGAATTCACGAAGTCAGGCAATAATCGCTCGACCTCCGCTGTGAGAGCCGCCTCTTTTTCCATTAGTTCTTCTTCGGGGATATTTTGCATGTATGGTCTTTGTCGCACACCGCGCAATCCCTGGGACATGCGTTTCCCACTCGGGCTGAGGGTCGACGCTTCACCTCACGCCACATCTTCGATAGCCATTCCAGGATCTGTTGCATTGTCGATAGTCGAGGTGATAGATTGTCGATAGTCGAGGTATCAGCATGCCTAAGCCTTCAGACCTGCTGCAGGGAACACTGGATCTCCTGATCCTCAAGACTCTTGCGACGGCGCCGCTTCATGGCTGGGCGGTGGCAAAGCGCATTCAAGTGCTTTCCGGCGAGGTCCTCGCGGTCGGCCAGGGTTCCTTATACCCTGCACTACATCGACTCGAACAACAAGGCTGGCTTCGCGCCGAGTGGAAAGACTCTGATCTTGGGCGCCCTGCAAAGGTTTATTCATTGACGCGTGCGGGCCGGAAACAACTCGACCGCGAACTTGATAGCTGGAACAGGCTCTGCTCCGCTGTCCAACTCTTAATCGAAACCGCTTAGGAACAATGGTTATGCGAGTGTATCGCGTGTTCATGCATCGCCTTCGTTCGATATTCAGGAAATCTCGGGCAGATGCCGATCTGCAACGCGAGATCGAAATTCATTTGGAGCAGCTCGTCAAGGAAGCCGTAGCTTCTGGTATGAACGAATCCGAAGCTCGCATGATGGCGCGCCGCCGGTTTGGGCCGCTGGAGCGGACGAAGGAAGAGTGCCGCGATACGAGACGCGTAGACGTGATCGACAATTTCACGTGCGATGTGCGGTACGCGCTGCGGATCATTTGGACCAAGCGAAGTTTTAGCGTGCCTGCGCTGCTAACGCTCGCCTTGGGGATCGGTGCCAACATTGCGATCTTCAGCGTCGTCGATGCCGTGCTTATTCGCTCCCTCCCTTATGCACAGCCGGAGAAGCTGGTAGGCGTTTCTAATTCCGCGGTGTTTTCAGGCCAAGTCATAAACGACTGGCCTCTCTCCCTCGAAATGTACGCCGCCTACAACCAGCAGGCACAGAGTTTTGCCGACTTCGGCGTTTGGACGCCTGGCGCTGCGGCGGTCACCGGCGCCGGCGACCCTGATGAGGTTGCGACCGCATCCATGACGCACGGAGTCCTCCCTGCGCTCGGCGTGCAGCCCTATTTGGGCCGCTGGTTCTCCAGCGCGGATGAGGTGCCGGGTGCGCAAAAAGCTGTCATCCTTTCCTACAAATATTGGCGGCGCAGATTCGGCGGTAGTGAGCGCGTACTGGGTCAGCTGGTCCTCATCGATTTCGTTCCTTATCAAGTGGTCGGTGTAATGCCTCGGAGCTTCGAATTCCTCAACGTTGACCCTGACGTCTTCCTGGCACAAAGCGTAGCCAACGGAGCTCCGGGATCCGCAGACGCCGATTACTCCGGCGTCGCCAGACTCAAACCCGGTGTCAGCCTCGCACAAGCCAATCAAGACATAGCGCGGGTGCTGAGTATTTGGGGAGCGGGGAACGCCGAATGGGGGCAAGCACTGGAGGAGCTGCGCGTCAAACCCAACATCCATCCGCTGAAGCAGGATGTCGTCGGAGACGTCGGAGCCGTCCTCGAGATTCTGATGGGAGCGCTGGTAATAGTGCTCTTGCTGGTCTGTGCGAACGTGGCGAACCTGGTGCAGGTGCGGGCGCACGCTCGGCGCGGGGAGTTTGCCATTCGAACGGCGCTTGGTGCTGGTCGGGGGCGAGTCGCGAGTCAACTAATCGTAGAGAGCCTCGCCTTGGCTACTCTCGGCGGCGCTGCTGGTTTAGCTCTCGCGTATGCCGCACTTCGCGTGCTGGTGACCCATGGACCGAGCACTCTACCTAGAATCAGCGAAATAGCGATGGACTCAACAAGTCTCTTGTTTGCGCTGGCCTGCTCCTTGCTATCGGGCATGCTGTTTGGATTCATAGCGCTCCTGAAATCAGGCTTCAGCAGCAGACTGCAAAACGCGCGAGGCTCCAGCCCGAGTGCGGAACAATTGCGCGCACAAAATGTACTGGTTGTGGCACAAGTGGCGCTTGCTCTGGTGTTGTTGGTGGGAGCAGGGTTGCTGGTTCGTAGCTTCATCGCGTTGAGCGCCGTAAAGCCGGGCTTTACTCACCCCGAGCAGATTCAGACCATCCGGCTGTTTATTCCCGAAGCTCAGATACCGGAGCCCGAGCGCCTGGCCCAAATGCAAGCCGATATTCTCCACCAAGTGGCCGCTATTCCCGGAGTTACGGCGGCGGGGTTCGCCACAGCCTTGCCGCTCGAGCTGGAATACCACAACGGCGTCCCCGTCTCTGTTGAGGGTAAGACCCCAGTTGGCAGAATCCCCCCGAACCGAACTATCAAGTATGTTTCCCCAGGCCTCTTGTTCGCGCTCGGGACGCGGCTGATCGCTGGCCGGGATTTCGCATGGAGCGATCTGGGCAGTCAGCGTCGAGTGGCGCTAGTGTCGCAGAACATGGCGCGCGAGAATTGGGGCGAACCACAGGATGCGCTTGGCAAACGCATCCGAATCGGCGCAGACGGCCCGTGGAGCGTCGTAGTGGGAGTTGCGGAAAACGTCTATGACGATGGTGTCGATCAGCCGCCCCCCGCGCTGGTCTATTTTCCGGGTGTTCGCCGCGGCGTGACTTTCGCGTTGCGGAGCACTCGCGCAGGCACGGAGGGCCTAGTGAAAGAAATCACGGCGAAGGTCCACGTCGTGGACTCCAGCTTGCCCTTGGTGAACGTTCGAACTCTAAGCGCTCTGTATAGGTCCACGATGGAACGCCGTTCTTTTGCGCTTGTTCTGCTTGGAATCGCCGCAGTAATGGCCGTGACGCTTTCGATCATCGGAGTCTACGGTGTTCTGGCTTATGCCGTTGCACAGCGTCGCAAAGAGATAAGCATCCGCGTCGCTGTGGGTGCCGAGCCCCGAACGATCAAAGCTCTTTTTTTGCGGCAAGGCCTAATACTTACATGCCTTGGTGGTGCGGTTGGATTGGTTTCAGCGCGAGGGGTCTCCCACTGGATGTCCTCCCTGCTTTTTGGCGTTACGCCGGCGGATCCATTGACGTTTGGCGTTTCAGGCGCCGTAATTCTTGCGGCCGCCTTGGCCGCTAGTTACGTGCCATCGCGCAGGGCCGCATCCTTGCATCCTATCGAGGCACTGCGCAGCGATTAAGCTTTGGCTCTTGGCGTAACAGTGTCCAGTGCCGAGGCCCCTTTTCTCGAGGTCAAATCCCCGCAATCGGCCACACGGAGGCAATCGCCATTAACCCAACTCAGTCGAGTACAAAAGCATGCCACAGGGCAAAGCTTGGCCGCTTGCTCGCTTGAGAGGCTGCTCTTAGAAGGTCGCGAATGGCCACCGCCGGAAGGCCGTTCTGTGCGCGGCGGGCCGTCTGTGCCCAGAATAGCAAAACCGTGATGATCTCCTTTGCTTCGTGACCGCATTTCAGAATCCTGGGTGCGATCAAGCACGCAGCCAAGAATGCCGCGTGGCGGGCAGCGCGAGACGAGATTGCCATGTCCAAAACGGAACAGCAGCCCTGCGGTTCCTGTTTTAGCCTACCAACCAGGGCGTTGAGCAATTGGAAGGAACCGAATTCGGTCTCGGTCTAATTGGGTTGCCTGATTAACTTTGCCAGGAATTCCGTCGAGGAGAGTCACGGCAATGGTGTGCCCACAAGGAGCTGAGTGATGAAGAAAGCATTTTTTTTTGCAAATTTCTGCGGGCGCGCATGCCTGGTGCTCTGCCTGTCCGTTGTGGTCGTGCGGTCAGCCTCCGCATACGATGACCCGCCAATACGTGTGGCCCGCCTGAATTACGTGGAGGGCCGTGTCTCCTTCCAGCCGGGCGGCGAGAGTGACTGGGGCTGGGCCACCGTGAACCGGCCAATGACTACGGGAGACAGTCTCTGGACCGGCGATAGATCCAGAGCTGAGATGCATATCGGGTCAACCGCGATTCGCGTGGGCGGACAGGTCTCGTTTTCCTTTCTGAATCTGGATGACCGTACGGTTCAGATACAGCTGAACTCCGGAACTATCGATGTGCGTGTGCGGAATCTTTACCGCGACGACGTGTTCGAAGTGGATACTCCGAACCTCGCGTTTACCTTGCTGCGGCGCGGCGACTACCGCGTTACTGTTGATCCAGACGGCAGCTTCACGACCATTACTCTTCGCGAGGGCCAGGGGCAGATAAACGGCGGAGGCCAGGCGTTTCTTGTGGATGGAGGCTCCCAGGTTCAAGTCTCCGGCACCGATTATATTTCTTATGACATTTACGATCTGCCGGGCAAGGATGACTTCGATCAGTGGTCGTACAGCCGGGAACTACGCGAAGGACGCTCACAGTCAGCCCGTTACGTTTCCCCGGAACTGACCGGCTCGGAAGACCTCGATCAAAACGGCACCTGGAGGACGGATCGTACGTACGGCCCGGTCTGGGTCCCGACGCATGTTTCGCGAGATTGGGCGCCCTACAGAGACGGTCACTGGGCTTGGGTGGATCCGTGGGGCTGGACTTGGGTGGACGACGCGCCTTCTGGATTCGTGACCTCGCACTACGGTCGGTGGGCGCACGTGAACAATGACGGATACCGCGGTGGGGGTTGGGTTTGGGTTCCCCCGCATCGTGAAGCCAATCAGGACGTCTACGCACAGCGTCCCGTGTATTCCCCGGCGCTCGTTACCTTCGTGGGAGATTCGAATTCCTCGCGAGATTTCGGAAACGGCGGCGGAGTGGCCTGGTTTCCGCTGGCGCCGGGCGAAGTGTACGTGCCGGCGCACCAGACAAGCCCAACCTACATCACGAACGTGAACGTCACAAACACCGTGGTGCAGCAGACGACCATCACAAATGTGGTGAACAACAACGTTCAGACAACGACTTATGTGAATCAAAGAGTGGAGGGTGCGGTTACGGCCGTGCCCCGGGCAACTTTTGTGAACGCGCAGCCGGTAGCACAGGCAGCGGTGAAAGTTGCTCCGAGCGCGATCATCGCGGCTCCAGCAGTTCACACCGCGCCAGTGGCTCCCGTGAAAGCAAGTGTGATGGGAGCAAATAGGGAGAATACGGCGAGAGCCGCAGCTGTGAGCGCTCCGCCGAAGCCCCCGGACGCAGTAGTCACCCGGCCGGTAGTGGCCAAGGTGGCACCGCCTCCTCCGCCGGTAGCATTCGCGCAAAAGCAGCAGGCGTTGCAAGCAAATCCCGGCAAGCCACTTGACGCGAAGGCCGAGCAGACGCTCCGCGCGGCAACGCCTCCACCCGTTGAGCGGGTTGTAAAGACGGCTCCTCCGGCGCCGTCGGTTAAACCAGTCGAAACGACGGCGAAAAAGCCCCAGCCAGCGACCTCGCTAAACACTGCGCAACAGGTCCATCCTCCGGCGCCGGGAACTCCGCCTGCAGCCGCTGGGTCGCAGCAGAACCCTCAGCAGCAACCGGCGGTAGAAAAGGCCAAGCAGGAAGCTGCTCAGCAACAAGGGGCTCAGCAGGTCGCCGCCGACAAAGCCAAACAGCAGGCCGCCCAACAGCAAGCGGCGCAACAACAGGCCTCTGCAGACAAGGCCAAGCAGGAAGCTGCTCAACAACAAGGGGCTCAGCAGGCCGCCGCCGAAAAAGCCAAACAGCAAGCCGCACAACAGCAAGCGGCGCAACAACAGGCCTCTGCAGACAAGGCCAAGCAGGAAGCTGCTCAACAGCAAGGGGCTCAGCAGGCCGCCGCCGAAAAAGCCAAACAGCAAGCCGCACAACAGCAAGCGGCGCAACAACAGGCCTCCGCAGACAAGGCCAAGCAGGAAGCTGCTCAGCAACAAGGGGCTCAGCAGGCCGCCGCCGAAAAAGCCAAACAGCAAGCCGCACAACAGCAAGCGGCGCAACAACAGGCCTCCGCAGACAAGGCCAAGCAGGAGGCTGCCCGGCAACAGGCGGCTCAGCAAGCGGCAGCGGAAAAGGCCAAACAGCAAACGGCGCAACTGCAGGCAGTCGCCGAAAAAAACAGGCAGGAAGCCGTGCAGCAGCAAGCCACTCAGCAGGCAGCAGCAGAAAAGATCAAACAGCAAGCCTCACAACAGCAAGCAGTCCAGCAACAGGCAGCCGCAGACAGGGCCAAGCAGGAAGCTGCCCGGCAACAGGCGGCTCAACCAGCGCCAGCCAGTCGTCCTGCTCCGCCTCCGATAGTCCATCCGAACGAGATTCCCGCTCCGCCACGGCTCGTTATTCAACCCTCCCCGAATGCCGAGTTGGACAGGAAGCACCAGCAAGAGCAGGATCAGCTCCGTGCAAAGCAGGAGCAGGACCGGCAGAGAGTCCAGCAGCAGCAGGATCAGGAACACGCAAAACTCGCGCAGCAACAGGCAGATGCGGCCAAAAAACAGCTAGTCGAGCAGCAGCATCAAGAGCAAACACAGCAATTGCAGCAAAAACACGCGGAAGAGCAGAAACTGTTGGTGGAGAAACAGAAACAGGAACGGCAAAGTCAGTCCAAGCCTCAAAAGCCCTAACCGCATTGGGATTTTCCGGGCGGCCGTGTCTCGTAGGGCATCTATGCACCTGCGGCGCCGCTCTTTTCGCCCGAAGAGGCGAAGGAGTGGCGCGCCCGGTTGAGTGCCATCCAGCTGAGTTTTGTTGACGAGCCTCGACTGGCGGTGGAGCAGGCAGACGGTCTTGTGGGGTGGCGATGAAGCGCTTGGCTGAAGCGTTTCGCGGCCGAAACCAGGTCATCATTTGGAGACCTGCTCATGAATTGGCTCACAATCAAAACAAGATCTTCAACGCGAATTGCACGTTGAAGGGTTCACCGGGACCGATGCCGGGGGAGCCGTAAAAGTCTCCGGCGGTGTCGCTACTCTGCCCGAACCCGCCGCCGATCGTGCCGCTGGGCGGCGCCAGGTTGACGCGGTTGAACAGATTGAAAAACTCGACGCGGAATTGTGCGCGGAATCTTTCCGTGATCGGTATGTTTTTGAGAACGGAAAAATCGACGTCGCCGAATCCGGGCGCATGCACGGAATTGCGAGCCACGGTTCCGAAGGAACCCTGTGCCGGATTGGCGTATGCGTTTGCATTGATCCACTGAACGGGATTGTGATTGCTGAGCGCGTGAGAAACGCCCTGGAAAGGATCTCCGACTTGGACTCCACGGGTGCCGTTTTCGCCAGTCCCGTCTGTGTTGGACGAGGCGTGAATGGTGAATGGAAACCCGGTGCGGAAGGTGAGGTTGGTGTTCAGTTGCCATCCGTGGGACACCCAAGCGGGGCCATGCGAAGAACCGGGGACGTCGTAAAGAAAGTAGGCATTGAAGTGGTGCCGGACATCGTAGTCAGAGTTGCCGTAGTCGCCCTTGAAGTTGATGGAGTCTTGTGGGAGCGCGCCCACGTATTGCGTGACTTCGTCGAGGCTGTGGCCCCAGGCATAAGAAAGCTGCGAAGTGATTCCATGCCAACTGGTGGTCTTGAGCAAGGCTTGAAGGGAATTGAAGTTGGAAGTGCCAATGCTTTGGATTTCGTCGATCACACCGAAGTTCGGATAGGGACGAGAGCCAACTCCGCCAAGGGGCAACTGGTTTATGTCGATCAAGGAAAGCAGGCGGCGGCCCTGCGTCCCCACATAGCCGACTTGCAGCATAACCTTGCCGCCAAGTGTTTTCTCCACATTCAGGTTGTAGCTCAAGTCGTAGGCCGGACGGAAATGCTGGCTAACCGAGAAGAGATTGTTGTTTCCCGTGGTGAAGATCGGCTGGTCCTTGACGATCGTGTAGCCATCGGTCTCCAGGAGGGAGACCGGCTTTGTGCCAGCGGGATTACCTTCCACTCCGATCGGGCCGTTATTCGCAACAGATGCGGCCGCCAGGCTGGAGGAATTGTCGAGAAACGGCACGATCGCGGGCGTATCGAAGAACAGCCCGAATCCGCCGCGCACGACGAGACTCCCACTTCCCCGCGGCTGGTAGGCAAATCCGACGCGGGGGCTCACGGCCTTCCAGTAGCGTGGATACAGGTCGCTAATCTGCTGCCCCACGACGACCAGACCTCCCCTGGTAGGATCGAACGTTGACAGGTCTTTCTGGCCGTCATGTACAGGGCCCTCATATTCATAGCGCAAACCGAAGTTCAGGTTCAGGTTCCGCGAAATCTGCCAGGCATCCTGCGCAAAGAGGTCGAAGCTGTTCATCAATACTTTCCGCTCCTGGTTGCCGCGCATGATCGTGGACTGGTGGACGAAACCGGCCATGAAGTCAGCCAGAGCAACGATATTGGAATCCACGGTGGGGTCATTGAGCAGGCCGCTCCAAGGCCCTTGCGTGCCGGTGAAATAGAACGCGCCTCGGCCACCTGTGGTGTAGAAGGAATCGATGCGCGCCTGGCGTATCTCTCCCCCAAAACGCAATTGGTGCTTCCCGGTGGTGTAGGAAAGCGCGTCGGAGAAATGGCCGGTTATATCGTTGCGGCCGGAATTTGGCGTGAGCCCGGTGCTCTCAAATCCGGAAATGGCAATGAGCGGAGCGCCTCTAAGATTGCGTGAAGTCACTCCCGTATTGAGACCGAGCGCGACAGGGTCGAAATTGGTGTTCAAGTCCGAGAAAACCTGGTTGAAATAGCTCACTCCGACCAAAGCCTGGTTGGTGAGGCGGGAAGAGAAGATCTTGTTGTAAGTGAGGGAGTAGTTCTGCACGTGCATCGGGCCAACTTGGTAGTAATACGGAATGCGTGAGCCAACGGGTGCAATTTGCGTGCCTTGGCCGACAAAATATCGAAACGACAGCCTGTTGTTGTTGTTAAAGCTGTGGTCGAACTTGACGAGGCCGTTGTGGCTGAAGCCCGTCTCCGGTACGGGATCGAAGTAGTTGCTCGGTGCCGCGGGTCCTGTAAGGGAAGACGCCGGCCAGATGGAGTTCAATAAGTTGTCTGACACCGCATTCTCCGGGACACCATATTGCTTCAGCAAACTGCGAGCGGCCGCCTGATAGCTGAGCGACGGCTCCGTCGATAGCGATTGATTCCCGATCACGAATTTCTGTTCTTCGTAGCTCAGAAACAGGAAGGTGCGGTCCTTGATCACGGGAAAGCCTGCTGAGAAGCCGTAGTGCTGATTGCGAAGCTTGTTTTTGGGGGTACCTGCCGGTGCGAAGGGCGACTGCGCAGAGAAAAACTCGTTGCGGTTGTAGTAATAGGCACTGCCGTGGAGTTTGTTGGTTCCGGATTTGATGACCAGATTGATCGTGCCTCCGGGATTGCGTCCGGTTTCGGGGCCCGCCTGCGTTTGGAGAGAGAATTCCTCGACCGAATCCAGCGGCATTAGAACGCCTGGAATGCTTTGAATGCCTCCCTGATTCACGGCCATGATATTCCACCACTGGTCGTTGTTGTCCGTGCCGTCGATTTGCCAATTGACTTGATTCGCGCGGGCTCCGTTGACCGAGCCGATGGCTCCCGCGGCGTATCCGGAAAATCCGGGAGAGACAGCGATCATCTGAACGAAGTCGCGGCCGTTCAGTGGACGGTTTTCCACTGTGGCGGAGGGCACCACGGTTGTCAGCGTGGTGGCGGTAGTGTCCAGTGACAATGCGGCGGCGGATACTTCGATGGTGGAGGCCACCTCCGCGACGCTCAACTTGACCGGAAGAGTGTAGATCGCGCCCGCCGATACCCGTACGGGACCAATTTTGACGGTCTGAAACCCAGTGGAAGAAACTACGATGGTGTAGTTGCCGAGCGGCAAATCCTGAAAAGAGAATTCGCCTGCATTGGAAGACGCCGTCACATATGACAGACCGGTCGCTTCGTTCGTTGCTCTGATCTCCGCCCCGAGGACAACGCCTCCGGTTGGGTCGGTTACCAAGCCATTGATTCCGCCGCGAAAAGTCTGCGTCAGTGTTGAAGACGCCAAAAGCAGTAAGAGAAATAAACCGGAGATAGTGCGTGCCATAACCCACCCCCTCTGAAAACAGAAACGCGCGCCCGTTGCAGGAAGTCTCTGAGCCGGAAGCGACTCTTGCCTGGCATGCTGTTCCTCAGGGGACTGGAGTGTCCAACTCAATATTTCGATGGGGCGAATTCAGGCGGCGGTGGAGAAGGTCGGCCGCTGTCCCTACCAGAAACTCAGTCCGAGGGCCTTGACCGCCCTGACTGAGTCCTGGGGAATGGAATGACGTTTGCAGGCGACCGTCGAGGTCGCTGGCTGCAGTTAACAGCGGTTCCGCAACGAAGATTCTTAACCGACCAAATCCTTTGATTCCATTCATGTTTTAACCGAGGTACGCTCGGTGAGCAAATTCGCATTGTGTTTTTGCTCTTGACTTTTCCTTGTTTCTTGTACATATACTGTGTATAAGCTATGAACGACTCGCTGAACCGCCGCACCAAACTCTCCGCCGTCGAACGCAACTTTCGTTCCCGCATTGCGCAGCTTTCCTCAGCTCAATGGTTTCTTCGTGGCACTCTCTCGGAACGTTCTGGCACTTGTGGCAAGGCCGGTTGCCGTTGTGCCCGAGGGGAACTCCATAAGTCTTTGTACCTAGTGCAGAGCCAAAAGGGGAAGCTTCGCCAGATTTGTGTCCCAAAGGCCTGGCAGCAACGCGTTCGCCAAGCCGTCAACGACTATCACCTGATGCAGGAACTGATTGAGGAAGTTTCCGAGCTGGAATGGAAACGACTTCAGGAAAAGAAACGATAATCGTTCTTCGCCGCCTAATCGGCTATTCGGAAAAAATCTTTCAGCTTTCCAAAGATATCGTCACTGAGGTTTCCGACCGCAGAGAGAAGCCGCGCATTTCTGCGGCGGCGGTGGTGAAATCATCACTGGTGCTGTTCTGGGCCAGGTTGGGCAGCATCAATGCTTGGGAACAGGTCGGCCGGGCCCGCTTTTGGCAGCATTGGCTCGAAGAGCCGACCTTTAGCGCCGACACTCTGGGACGCGTCCATGCTCTACTCGATGCCCGCGGACTGCGGCGAGGGATTCATAACGTTTACGAACGCCTGAAACGGAACAAAGCTTTGCCAGATATTTACGGCCTGGGCGTAGCCGTTCTGGACGGTCACGAAAGCCACGCTAGTTACCTGCGCCATTGTTCCGGCTGTTTGCAGCGAACCATCCACAGTGCGGAAGGCGATCACATCCAGTTTTATCATCGGCAGGTGACCCTGTTGTTGCTGTCCAGTGCGCTGCCAGGACGGGAGGCCGTGCGCTTGCTCCTAGATCATGAGCCGCAGCGGCCCGGCGAGGATGAAGTGGTAACCGCCCTGCGCTTATTGGCGCGCGTGATTTCCGGCTATCCCCGGGCTTTCGATTTGGTGCTCGCCGACGCCCTTTACGCCAAGGCCCCGTTTTTCAACTTTTTGCTCGCTAGCGGCAAACACGCCCTGGTGGTGCTCAAGGAAGAACGGCGCAATCTTTATCAGGATGTGGCCGGATTATTCGACCATGTGGCGCCTCAGCCGGGTAGCTATCGATCTCGCAAGTGCTGCTGGTGGGATTTTCCAGACTTACTCTCCTGGCCCCAGGTGCAAGCCCCCGTGCGCGTCGTTCGCTCCCTGGAGACCTACACGGTACGCCGGCAACTCGACAAGCAGGACGATCCACAAACCAGTGACTGGATCTGGGCGACCACGCTAGCGCCTGCCCAGGTGCCCCTCCATCGCATCGTCCATTTGGGGCACCAGCGATGGGATATCGAGAATTATGCCTTCAACGAGTTGACCAACGAATGGCACTCCGATCATGTGTTCAAGCATGATCCCGGCGCCATCGAATGCTTTTTGCTCGTAGCCTTCCTGGCATACAACCTCTTTCATGCCTTTCTGGCCCGCAATGTGAAGCCCTGCGCGCGCCAGGGTAAGACCCAAATCTTCTGGGCCAGACTCATCGCGGCTGAACTCTACAGTGAGGTGGCTCCCGCCGGCTTGTCGCCCTGAGGTTTTCCGCACAACCTCGTCCGACACTTCTGCTCGTCACAGAGATCCTCATCGCGGTCTTCCTGCCGGTGGACTCTTCAAATGGACTCACCGACTCGCTTTCGCGCTTGAAAACCTATGCGAATTACCCTACGCATCCGTCTCACGGCCAGACACGCTTCAACGCCACTCTAAACCTGCCTAATTTCCACCTCAGCCAACGCTCGTTGCGGAATCGGTGTGCAGTTAAGGGATGGATTGACTTCGCCTGGCTGCTACACTATCGTTGCAGAAAATCCGCAAGTCTTTACCCAAGTGGGAGTTGCGCGCGTGGCCGAGGCTCCATCACAATCCGTCAGCGAGCTTCTGCTCAAATGGCGAGCGGGTGATCCAGAAGCCCTCCAGGTACTCATTCCTCTGGTTTATAGCGAACTGCGCCGCATCGCTCAGCACCATCTCCGGCAAGAGCGCCCCGATCACACTTTGCAAAGCACGGCTCTAGTACATGAAGCATACCTGCGCTTGATGAAGCAGGCGCCGGCGGAAATCGAGAATCGTGCTCACTTTCTTGCAGTGGCCTCACGGCTGATGCGGCAAATCCTCGTCGACCATGCTCGCGGTCATCGGGCCGCCAAGCGCGGCGGCGGTTACAAACTCGAGCTCACCGAAGCTAGCTCGTCGCAGCCGGGGCTGAACCTAGACTTGGTTGATCTGGACGACGCACTAAACGAACTGGCTCTCCTGGATGCCCAGCAGGCCCGCATCGTCGAGTTGAAGTTCTTTGGCGGTCTATCCATCGAGGACACCGCGCAAGTCATCGGCGTTTCCCGAACGTCAGTCAAGCGCGAGTGGGCCACCGCGCGAGCCTGGCTGCGACGCGAAATGGGAAAGTTAGAAAAGCAATGACTCCTCAAGAGTGGAGCAGAATCAAGGAGGTCCTGCAGGTTGTCCTCGAATTGGAGCCCGCGGCCCGCGAGCGCTATCTGGACGATGTATGTGCCAGCCGGGAGGTGAATCGAGTTGAGATCGAAGCGCTCGTGCGTTCCTACGAAGAAGTCGGCACTTTTCTCGAGGAACCAGTTGACGTCGCATCAATGGAATTGGTCCAGGAGTCCGGCCTTCTGCCATGGGCTGGACGTCGCCTGGGTCCATATCAAATCATTCAGAAGATCGGCGAAGGAGGCATGGGGACCGTCTTTCGCGCGAAGCGCGTGGACGGCTTGTACGACAAAGAAGTCGCTATTAAGGTGATCCGGCACGGTTTCGACACGAAGTTTTTCATAGCGCGCTTCAAAAATGAGAGCCGCATCCTTGCCGGACTTGAGCATCCCAATGTCGCCCGTTTGCTCGATGGAGGTGTAGCAGAAGAGAGCCTTCCTTACGTCGTTCTGGAGCATGTTGTCGGTCTGCCGATTGACGAATATTGCGATCAGAACAACTTGCCTACGGACGACCGGCTGAAGCTGTTTCGCACGGTTTGTTCCGCGGTGCAGTACGCCCACCAAAACCTCATTGTGCACCGGGATCTGAAACCCGGAAACATTTTGGTGACGCAAGAAGGCGTCCCGAAATTACTGGACTTCGGCATCGCCAAGATACTGGATCCGCAGCACGAGGAGTCCGGCGCAGACCAAACGCTCACGATTCTTCGAATGATGACTCCGGACTTTGCTAGTCCGGAGCAGGTGCGCGGGGACCCCATCACCACGGCCAGCGATGTCTATTCACTTGGTGTGATCCTTTACCTCCTGCTCACCGGCAAGCGGCCTTATCACCTCAAGAGCAGCTCCCCGCAAGAAATGATCAAGGCTGTTTGCGAGACGGATCCCGAAAAACCCAGCACCGCTGCCCTGCGCGCCGCAGATGACACTCCCCACAACGAGAGACCCATTTCACAGTCAGGAGTATCTGGTGCCCCTGGTGTTCTAAAGAAAGAAAGGCTACGCCGATCCTTGAGCAAAGACTTGGATCACATCGTGCTCAGGGCGCTGCGCAAAGAACCCACCCGCCGTTACGCCACCGTCGAGCAATTCAGTGAAGACATAAAGCGTTACCTTGAGCATCTTCCCGTGAGCGCCCGTAAGGATACGCTGGGATACCGGACCTCGAAGTTTGTGACCCGGCATAAAGCCGGAGTCGTGGCCGCGGTGACCGTCGCGGCCATTCTCGTTGTGGGCATGCTAGTTACATTGCGCGAGGCGCGCATCGCGGAGCGCCGGTTCAACGACGTGCGAAGTCTCGCGAATTCGCTAGTCTTCGACATTCATGATTCCATCAAGGATTTGCCTGGTTCCACTCCTGCGAGAAAGTTGATTGCCGATCGCGCCCTTCAGTATCTCAACAGCCTGGCTCTGGAGTCCCGGGGTGACCCATCGTTACTGCGTGAACTTGCAACGGCTTATGAGCGAGTCGGACTTGTTCAAGGGCAATACCTCCAAAACAGCTTGGGCGACACCAAGGGCAGCTTGGCCAGTTATCAGAAGGCCCTCGACATTCGACAACAAATTGCCGCGAAGTCCCGCGATTGGAAAGACCGTTTGGCCCTCGCGCAAGCGTACCGTCTAGTGGCTACCCAGCAATGGGCAACGGGTGATTACCCTCACGCAGTGGAAAATATCAGTAGCGCCGTTCTGAACTCCGAGGCGCTAAACAGTGCCCATCCCAATGACTGGAAAATCATCCACGAACTCGGATTCGATTACCAAGTCGCAGGCGATGTCCTTTCGGCCCGGAATGGCGGGGGCCCAAGCGACCGCGCGAAAGCGACGGAATACTACCGCAAGGCTCTATCTGCAGATGAAGAAATGCTCCGGCTCAAGCCGGAGGACCTTGATGCTCTGGACGGATACGCAATCGACCTGGCGCATTTCGGCGACACCGTGGAGGCTACCGACAGAACCGCTGCACTAGCGTACTTCGAGAAAGAACTGGAAATTGAGCAGAAGCTGCATCAACGTTCGACCGAAATTCGCTACGCTCGCGGTGTCGCCATTGCCTACAACAAGATTGCGACCGAATACGAAAGAATGGAAGATTATCAGCGCGCGCTTGAAAACCAACAGCACGGTCTGGAAATTTACCAGGACCTGATTCGTGTGGACCCTAAGAATGTTCTTCTGCAGCGAGGTCTCGCGATCGCATATATCAATACCGCAAGCCAGCTCGTCAAGACAGGCGAGACGGTTCAAAGCCTGGAATTCACGAAAAACAGCCTGGAAATCATGCGCGGTGTGGCGGCCTCATCGCCCGAGAACAGGCAACAACGCGGCACTCTCGCAGCCATCACCGTTGCCGGAGCCACGATTTTTCTCAGGCTCGACAAGCCTAATGACGCTCTGAAAGAATTCGAAATGGCCCATGCCATCTATGAGTCTTTGCATAGTGCGGGCCCGGCGGCAGGCCCCTCACTGCAGGCCGCGGCTTGCACAGAGAAAATGGGTGAAGCCGCGGCCCGCGCCGGCAATTCGAGCCTCGCTGCGGCATATTTCCGTCAGGCGCTGGCCGCTGTAGAACCGCTTCTTTCCTCCCGCGAACCCGATGTAGCGGTCCTGTATACGGCGGCCGACGCCTATTCCGGCCTTGGTGACTTGGAGCGTCGGGAGGCCGGCCGTGCTGATCAAGACGGCACATCACAAAGAGATCTCTGGCTCCAGGCCCGGTCTTGGTATGTCAAGAGTCTCGACACGTGGCATCGAATTCCGCGTCCGAGCCACGATGGCCCCAACGGCTTCGACGCTGGTGACCCGGTCCATGTCGCGAAGAGCTTGCATCTGTGCGAGACCGCGCTCGCAAAGGCGGGAGCCGGACCGGGTGCATAAGTGGGTCTTATTTATCGTAATAGGTCCGACATCCCCTATCCTGCATAGCCGTCCAGACCTTCTACACCTTCCGAATGGAAAGACCTGGGAGAAAGAGTGCAGGACCGTGTTTGATCGAGAGCGAGAAGCCTAGGCTACGCGGGCGACCCACTCTTCGCTTTCTCTGTCAGCGCGTAGAACTCATCACCACACGCGTCTAGCATCCCTATTCGCACCAACTCGTCGATAGCATCTAGCAGGTGTAGTCGCTCTTTAATCCCGTCACCTGTAACCCTAAAGAGCATATGCAGGTCTAGGCAATCTTCACCTGTTGCTGCGAATACCTCCATAACACGCGAGGAAAGTGGTTTCACCTCAGACCTCGTTCGTTGAATTCTTTTCGCTTCGACAGCATCGGCCGCCAAGATCTTGCGATCCAAATGCGGTTCCGGGCGCGGGACACCCGAGCGGAACACGCAGCGTTCACCAACCGCAACCTCGCAAATTGGACAAGAGACGGAGAGTAACAGTGCAGGCGTCAGGTTCTTCATTCTCACAAGCACAGGATACGTCGAGATACTCCAGTTGCACTGCTCAATCTAGGACACTTCATTGTCGCTGTCACGGGGGTGTCGAGCAGCGTGGAATCGATTGTGGACCTTGAAGCTTCTGCATTCTGGGCGATTGTCGAGAAGCGTAGCCCGCTGACGAAGAATCGACTTATTCGTAGCGGAGGGCGACCATCGGGTCGACGCGTGTTGCTCGCCGGGCAGGAGTCCAGATTGCCGCACTCGTGACAGCAATAAGCACACTACAAGCTGCCGCCAGAGTCCACGGGTCGGCTGCGCCGATTCCATATAGGTAGGAAGTAAGAAAACGGTTCAATGTTAGCGCGAGCACTAGACCGACGCCCAGCCCGGCAATGATCAGCTTGCCGCCTTGCTTAAAAACGAGACGAAGGATGTCGGAAGTGGTGGCGCCGACGGCGATGCGAAGGCCGATCTCGCTCGTCCTCTGTGCCACCAAATGGGATACGATACTGTAAATGCCGATGGCGCTCAGAAAAAGTGCGATACCCGCCATAAGTTCCAGCAGGCTGGCGTACAGCCGCCGCAAGGACGTGGACTCGGCGAGCACCTCAAGCATCGTCCGTATTCCGTAGATCGGCTGAGTGTTATCCATATCGGCTGCTATTGTTCGGATTGCTGCGACGGTGGAAGCCGGCTCCGCTAAGCACCGCACAACGATGGTCATGTGAACACGGTTTTGATAGCCGTGCCCCGAAGTGACGCTCGGTTGCTGCAAGAACGATGCGAAAATCTCTGGCTGGCCTTCTTTTTCGAGGGACTCTTGACGGACATTGCCCACGACTCCGATGATCTGCCGCGGCCGTTCTTCTGATCCTCCCTCCGTAAGCAGTCGTTTGCCAATGGGGTCTTCCGCAGGCCAGTAGCGCTGCGCGAAAGCCTCATTCACGATGGCCACCCAGGGGGACCTCTCATCGTCGCTTGAATCGAAATCTCGTCCTTTCAGCAGCGGAACCTCGAGTGTCTTGAAATAGTCCGCGCTGACCACATTGAATGCGGCCGTCGGCCGATCTGAACTGTAATCTTCGTGCCGCCCGACAATGCTAAAGGCCCGCTCTCGGCGCCCCGTGTTGTATCCCATTTCGGGAAGCCAACTCACCAGTCCTGCCGACTCCACTCCTGGCAAGGTGCTCGCGCGCTCTAACAAGCGGTTGTAGAAGTTTCCCACCTCCTCGTGGATGCGCACTCCGTCAGAGACCGGCTCGAAATAGCGCGGTCCTGAGAGGAACATCTGCATGGTTACCAGGCGTTCAGCCCGGAAACCCGGATCGACGTGAACAAGCCGCAGGGAACTATTAATCATCAGTCCCGCCCCAGATAGCAGCACAAGCGACAACGCAATCTCCGCCGCAACGAGTACATTCCGGAATCCCCGGTAGCCCACCCCAAGTGTCCTGCGGGTTACCCTCTTCAAGGCTTCATGGAGATCGACGCGCGAGGCAAGCAGCGCGGGACCGATCGAAAGCGCCACCCCGCTCAAGACCGACGTGCCCAAGCAAAATAGGAGGACCGGAAGATTGATTTGAATCGTCTGCAAGAGCGGGAACTCGGCCGGCGCCACCGCGCGGAAGAGATCGACTCCCCAGTAAGCGAGAATCCAACCCAAGACGCCGGCCAGTGCTCCGAGCCATAGGCCCTCCGCTAGCAGTTGCCGCACAATTCGGCCTCGAGTAGCGCCGAGAGAAGCGCGCACGTACAACTCCTGGTTGCGACTTGCGAATCGGCCGAGGAGCAAGCTCGCCACGTTGGCGCAGGAGATCATCAACACGAACATGACGATCCCGAAGAGCAGATAGAGGATGGGCTTCCAGTATCCGAACTGGGCTTCTTGAATCGGCTCAATGCGGACGCCCCAGTCCTTGTTAGTTTCGGGATGCGCCTCGGCGATCCTCTGCGCCAGCACGTTCATCTCGGTCTCAGCCGACGCAAGTGTCACACCCGAACGGAGTTTCCCGACGCCAATCAACCAGGACCGAAAGGAGCGCTCCTGGGTCTCCGCTGCCGGGCGATCAATCGCCATCCACAAATCGGTGTCCCGGTCGAACAAATGAAAGTCTTTCGGCAGAACTCCAATGATGGTGCGAGCGCTCCCATTCACCGTCACGTGCTGTCCAATGACATTCGAATCTCCAGCATAGCGGCGGAGCCAAAACCCATAGCTGAGGACTACGGGATTTGTGGAGCTGATTTCTTTCTCGGCGAAACACCGCCCCAACGCTGGACGAACGCCAAGCAACGCAAAGAGACCAGGAGACGCGTATTGAATGTTCGCCCGTTCGGGCAATCCAGAACCAGTAACAGTCACGGGTGAGCCCGGCGCGACCAATTCCAGCCGTTGGAACGAACGACTGGTTTCGCTCCAGTCTCGAAACGTCGCAGGGGCGACCGGACTTCGAGTTATTCCTTTCGCTTTATTTGATTCCCAAAGGACCGCAAGCCGCTCAACATCGCGATACAGCGGAGGGGCCAACAACACACCATAAATGACGCTGAATATGGTGGTGTTCGCCGCAATTCCGAGCGCAAGCGAAAAAAGCACAACCCATGTGAAGACAGGCTTTCCGGCAGCCATCCGGAGGCTATAACGCAAATCTTTGAGAAGGTTTTCCATACTCGATTGCTTTCGCCGTTGGGGGCGGACTTCATTGCTAGCTTTCGAGCACTTTCCGTACCAGTTGAACCCTCTTGCTAACTCTTTGAAATAGTGACTTTAAGATTTGAGGCACATGTGGTTCACGCCGTTTCTTGCTTCACAAGCGCAAACGATGCGTCCGGAAGTGAACACATGCGCGATTCGTTAACCCGCGATCTCCCGTTGTCTAAAGGCTGGTTGCGGAGCCTTATCCCGGCAAATCTCGTAAAAACGCCGTTGGATCACCGTCCAGAAATGGATTCGAGGAGATCGGAGTGCGATCAGCGCTCCGTAGGACGCGCTCACTGAGCGCGGTATCCCGGTTCAGTTACACCGCAAAGCCACAACAGGATCTACGCGCAGGGCTCGCCGCGCAGGGGCCAGGCTTCCAAGCAGCGCGGCGACCGGCAACAGCACCACGATGGCAACAAATGTCAGCGGATCCCCCGGCGAAACGCCTACCAGCGCCACGCGGAGAAGCCGCGTGGCAGCGAGCGCGAGTAACAACCCGATAGCCAGCCCTGAGGCCAGCGGCCGGACTCCCTGCGCCAAAATCAGCCGCGCAACGTCGCGTCGCGATGCGCCGACCGCCATCCGCAATCCGATCTCCTGGCTGCGCTGGCTCACGGCATGCGCAGATACCGCGTACAAGCCGATAACCGCGAGCACCGTGGCCGCGACGGCAAAGATCGAACAGATCGCACCAAACAAGCTGACCGTGAGCCGACTTTCCGCGATGCGATTCTCCAGCGTGCGCACGTCGTACACCGGAAGATTTTCATCCATGCGTTGCACTTCGCGCCGGAATGCATCCGCCAGGTTCGCCGGCGGCACGTGCGTTCTCGCCACCAGGAATACCTGTCGTTCGGGTCTCTGGGCATACGGCAGGTAAATCAAAGGATCCCGTTCGAGGTTCTGCCGGGAATTCTGAAGGATGTCCGGCACAACGCCCACGACGGTCACCCATGGCTGCGAAGAGTGCTGTTCGATCAGACGAAGACGTTTTCCGAGCGCCTCTTCTCCCGGCCAGAATTTCGTCGCGAACGTTTCGTTTACGACAACCACAGGAACTCCCGGCACGCCATCCACGTCCGCGAATGCGCGGCCGTGTTTCGATTGCACCTGCATCGCGCGAAAATAATCATTGCTGACGACTAGCCCGCCCGCCTCGAGCGGTTGTGCGGGATCGTGCGCCCTGTCCTGGAGTTCGAAAGAAAATGGTATCCAGTTGCCGAGCGGCAAGTTCGAGGCGATCGCCGTTATCTCCACGCCCGGCAGCCCCTTTAGGCGATTGCTCAGCGTTTCGTGGAACGCCACTTGGCTTTCCGGCTTCGCGTACTTCGCTTCCGGAAGATTGATACGCATGGTCAGCACACTCGCGGGGTTCACGCCGAGCGGTGCGCTGTAAAGATTCACGGCGCTGCGAATCAGAAGGCCCGCTCCCGCCAGCAGCACCACGCAAAGCGCCATTTGGCACGCTACCAGCGTATTCGAAAGCCGCATGCCGAATTTGCTGCCCACCGTCCCATAGCCGCCATCCTTCAGTGCCGCATTCACGTCGGTTTTGGCCAGTCGAAGTGCCGGCGCCAGTCCGAACAAAATGCCGGTGCCTATCGAGATGGCACCAAGGTAGAACAACGCGCTGCGATCCAAAGACAGGTGGAGCCAAACGGGTTTCGTGAAGCTACCCAGGCCTCTATCGAACCAGCGCAAGCCGCCTAGCGCCACCAGCCAACCCAGAAAACCGCCGGCGGCGGACAGTACCACGCTCTCCAGCAGAAGCTGGCGCACGATGGGGATTTTTCCTGCGCCAATCGCCACGCGAATCGAAATCTCCCGCGAGCGCTCGGCAGCCCGAGCTAGCAGCATGTTGGCCACATCGGCGCAGGCAATCAGGAGCACGAACGCTACAGCACCGAACAGCGCATAAAACAGCGGCCTCATGAAAAACAGCCCGGTAATCTCCATGATTGGACGCACATCGACGGTCATGTCCTTGTTGGTGTCCGGATACTGGTCCGCCAGCCGTCGCGCAGCGGCAATTAACTCCGCCCGCGCCGTCGCTAACGGAATGCCATCGCCGAGCCGCCCGAACATCGTTAAGTTGCGGTTGTCGCGCTTCTCCTCTGCGGCATCGGGCACGAGCGGCGTCCATAAATCTGTTTCTTCGGGAAAACGGCGGCCGGGCGGCATGACGCCGATCACTATCCGGGGGACTTCGTCCAGGCGAACTGTTTTCCCGATGATCGCCGCATCCTGGGCATAACGATCCCGCCAAACGTGATATCCCAGGAGCAGCACCGGAGGCGCGCCTGGCTTCTCGTCTTCGGGAGTGAAATCCCTGCCGAGCAAGGGTTTTTGTCCCACGACGGAAAAGCCATTCGCCGACATCTGCACACAGTAGTACCGCTCTGGCAGCGCACTGCGGTCGCTAACATTGACGGGCGTGAACTGATATGCGGCCAATCCAGCCAACGACTTTACCTGCGAACGAAAATCGCGAAAGTCCGGATAAGAAGATCCGCCGATTCCCCGATTATCAGCTAGCGGCCTGGAACTTGCGATCACGACCTGGTCGCGATTGTCGAGTCCCATGTCCCACGACAACGATCCACTCACGATCGTGTACATCGCTGTGTCCGCTCCGATGCCTAGCGCCAACGCAGCCACGGCCACTACGGTGAATCCCGGGTTCTTCACCAGCATGCGCAAGCCGAATCGGATGTCGCGCCACAGATGATCGAGCCACCGCATGAACAGGGTATCCCGGCACTCGTCCTTGGCAAGCTCCAGCGGCCCGAACTCGCGATGCGCGCGCTGCTGCGCCTCCTTGACGTTCAGGCCCTGGCGGACGTAATCCCGCGCCAGGCTGTCGAGATGAAAGCGCATTTCCGCATTCATCTCACGTTCCGAGCGCCATCGCGCAAGCCATCCCGGCAATTTCATGGTCGGCTCCTCTATTCACCGGTCTCAAGAATCAGAGAGATCACCTCGCACAGGCGTTTCCAGTCGGCCTTCTCCAGCTCGAGTTGCTGGCGCCCCGCGCGCGTCAAGCTGTAATACTTGGCGTCCCGGCCGCCTTCGCTCGTCTTCCACTCGGATTTCAGCCAGCGGCGGTTTTCCAGTCGGTACAGCGCGGGATATAGCGAGCCCTGCCGAATCTGCAATGCTTCCTTCGATATCTGCTGAATGCGCTGCACGATCGCGTAACCGTGGATGGGCTCGAGAGCGACCACCTTCAGGATCAGCATGTCGAGCGTGCCCTGCAGCAGCTCGGCCTCGCGCGTCGCCGGTTCGTTGTGCCTAGTCATTCGAGGTATCCTAAACCTTTGTGTCTAGAATGTCTAGGCATGACGCAAATTCCCCTGCGCCTCGCGCACGATCACCGGGTGCCTTGGGTGAATTAAGTACCACTACGGATCGGCTTCGGCAGCCACAGGCAACTCGACCGGCCTACCATCCTTGATGAACTCCGCGATGCGCAGTTTGTCCCCGACAAGAACGCAGTAGCGCAATTCTGCCATGTTTTTCAAAGAATCCCACTCACACAGGCTGAAGGTGCGCGACCGATTCTTCAGCAGTAAGAGCACCTCGGTTCTAGGCCAAGAAACCTCGTCCACCACGTTGCGGAAATGTCGACCGCTCGAGCGCTTTTTTCACGCGACTCGGCATGAGTCGCGGCGTGATTCGTAATCGGCGCTTTGGAAACCATCGCGTCATCTAACGTAGACACGAGAATCTGGCGAACTGCTGGCCCTTTACGCGGTTGCGGATGCCGCTTATTATGACGAAAGAGATTGCCACGACGTGTGGGAATCCTCTTCGGGACAGCGAGGACGCTCTATTGAAGAAAATCACAGTGGCCAATTACCGACAGGATCCCTACTACGCCGCGATTGTGAGAGTGGTTGAGGACCTTCTTCGAGAAAAGGGATTCGTTGCTCCGGTGGAGCTTTTTATTCGGATGGACCTGCTTTCCCCGGAATCGGTCGAGAATTGGAGGCGTGGCCGAATTTCCTATCTCGAGAGAGTCATACGATGCAATCTAGGCAAGGCCAGCCGAATCTTAAGGATTTTGCGAATGATTGCGCACGATCTGGACCTCAAACCCTCGCTCACCGTCTACAAACGGTGGACCAAGGGCTCTCGTCCGCTTTTGCGCTTTTCAAAGACAGGCGACCATAATATGGAAGCGGCTTACTCCCGGCACTTCGTTTCTCCGCACAAAAAGGACCGTCCATTTGAAGAAGGCGCGATCGAGGTTCCCAAGTCCGCGGCGGTCCCGCAAGCACGGGAGTCCAGTACACGACAAGAAATCCCGGAAGGCCAAGTCTAAAGGTCATGAAAATCGGACGGAAGCTACCCTTGCCCGTGCACAAGGCGTTGTTGCACCGAACTACGGGGGAGCTGCCTAACAATCGCTTGACTCGGAGCGCGAACGACTGCGTGAGGAGTTGCGCGATCGCGGCTCTGGTTCAGAATGAAGCGACAGTCGATGGGATTCAGCGCGTTCCGTTAAAATGAGTGACTTCTCTGGAGTTGAAATTCTCTGCTCTCGTGCGATTGGAGGAAGGATGCGAGTTTTGCCGTTCCGGGTTCTTGGGTTGATGATCGTTGCGACGTGCCTCGTATACGGGCAGAAGAGCGCCCGTAACAATGAGGTTACCAAGGCAACGCTTGAAAATGGGTTGCGCGTCGTGATCGTCCAAGATCCTCTCGCACCTGTCGTCACGGTGGAGCAAAACTATTTGGCGGGAGGTGACGATACGCCGAGTGGTTTTCCCGGGATGGCGCATGCTCAGGAACACATGGCTTTCCGGGGGTGTTCCGGATTGACCGCGGACCAGATCGCCGCCATCTACGCCCAACTCGGTGGGCAAGGAAACGCGGACACGCAGCAGAACATAACGCAATACTTCACGACCGTTCCTGCCGCGGACCTGGAAATTGCGCTCCGGGTGGACGCGGCGTGTATGCAAGACATCCAGGACTCCCAGGAGGAGTGGGCCCAGGAAAAGGGAGCCATCGAACAGGAAGTAGCGCGCGACCTTTCGAATCCTACCTATAAGTTTCTGACGCGCCTCAATGCGGATCTGTTTTCCGGCACGGCCTACAGTCACGACGCTCTGGGCACAAGGGATTCCTTTGAGGCCACGACCGGAGCGATGCTGAAGAAGTTCCAGCAAGACTGGTATGCACCAAACAATGCAATCCTCGTGGTCGTGGGCGATGTGGAACCCAATGCCGTGCTGGCCAAGGTGAAAGAGCTGTACGGAAAGATTCAAAAACGAACCGTGCCGTCGCACCCGGAAGTCGTTCTCCAGCCGGTAAAGACGGAATCCTTTACTCTTGATAGCAATCTTCCGTACTCGTTGGTTTTTACCGCCTA
>Ga0210384_10001499_pt1 | contig 31560 bp, 30 predicted proteins | sample IncBWH2MmetaG_FD_160574 | JGI IMG/M metagenome (GOLD analysis project Ga0210384, IMG submission 160574) | Forest soil microbial communities from Barre Woods Harvard Forest LTER site, Petersham, Massachusetts, United States - Inc-BW-H-2-M | ecosystem: Environmental > Terrestrial > Soil >...
GACGTCGGCATCAACGGCGACAAAGTCACCGCCATCGCCGCGCAACTGCCTATTGAAAACGCCGGCCGCGTCATCGACGCCACAGGCCATCTGCTTCTCCCCGGCGGCATCGACGTCCACACTCACCTCGACATGCCCTTCGGCGGCACCACCAGCGCCGACGATTTTGAAACCGGCACCATCGCCGCGGCCTTTGGTGGCACCACCACGCTCATCGACTTCGCCATTCAATACAAAGGACAGACGCTCCGCCAGGCCTTCGACGGCTGGATGCAGAAAGCCCACGGCAAAGCCGTCACCGACTACGCTTTCCACTGCATCATCACCGACCTCGGCGCCGCGCAGCTCGAAGAGATGGGCCAGCTCGTCAGCGAAGGGGTCACCAGCTTCAAGCTTTTCATGGCCTATCCCGGCGTGTTCATGCTCGATGACGCCACCATCTTCCGCGCCATGTCGCAAGCCGCCAAGCACTCCGGCCTAATCTGCATGCACGCGGAAAACGGCGGCGCCATCGACGTCATCGTCCAAAAAGCTTTGGCGGAAGGGAAGCGCGCCCCCAAATACCACGCGTTGACGCGCCCCACAACCGCCGAAGCCGAAGCCACTTCCCGCGCCATCGCCCTCGCCGAAATGGCCGGCGCGCCCGTGTACATTGTTCATCTCTCGTGCAACGACGCGCTCGAAAAAGTTCGCGAAGCCCGCGACCGCGGCCTCCCCGCCTACGCCGAAACCTGCCCGCAATATTTGTACTTGTCGCTCGAAAATATGGACGTGCCGGGCTTCGAGGGCGCGAAGTATGTCTTCACCCCGCCGCTCCGCGAAAAATGGCATCAGGAAAAACTATGGCAGGGCCTCGCTCAAGACACCTTGCAAGTCGTTTCAACCGACCACTGTCCTTTCTGCTTCAAGGAACAAAAAGAACTAGGCCGCGACGACTTCACCAAGATCCCCAACGGCGGCCCCGGCATCGAGCACCGCCTAAGCCTCATCTACACCGGCGGCGTTCATGGCAAACACTTTTCCCCAAATCGCTTCGTCCAGCTCGTCTCCACCGCCCCCGCAAAACTTTTCGGCCTCTACCCCCGCAAAGGCACCATCGCCGTGGGCTCCGACGCCGACCTGGTTATCTTCGACCCCAATCACGAAGAAGTCATCAGCGCCAAAACCCACCACATGCGCGTCGACTATTCCATGTTCGAAGGCATCCCCATCAAAGGCGCCCCCAAAACAGTCCTGTCCCGCGGCCGCGTAGTCATCGACTCCGGCAAATTCACCGGCCGCCCCGGCGCCGGCCAATTCCTCCGCCGCCAAACCTACGCCGGAATCTGACGCCAGGACGCCATGCCCAATCTCGCCGTAGAAATCGTTCGCTTCGTGGATGATCATCAGCCTGGTTGGGTAGAATGCGAATTCATCGATGCCGAAGGCCGCCGTCACACCATAATTGAGAAAGTGCCGATCGTTAGCCCCGATACACTCGATTCGACCAGCGAGTATCCGCAGTCCGGATTCGTTCAGCGAGGTGCTACATCGTTGGGAAGATGACAAAGGACAGAAATTGGCAAGGATTAGCACTTTAAAACCGCTTGATATCGAATCTACGTTAGGATTGTCGGAATTTGTTGTGCTATTCAGCCAATTAAGAGTTGGAGACACATGAGGTTGGTTTGTGCCGCGATTCTGTCCAGGTCCCCTTGCGGGACGCCGATAGGGCAGTAAGGGTCACTCATCTTCGAAGTTCAGACTTCATCGCCGCGTCGAGCGAGAGTCTTTCGGCGGACGTAAGAGGGCGGGAAGCGCCCTTGGAAAGATCGCCGAGAGACAGCGGCCCGATCGCGACACGAATAAGGCGCAAAACCTCCACGTCGAGTTGCTCAAAGAGGCGCCGGATTTGGCGATTCCTGCCTTCGTCGAGAACAATCTCCAGCCAGGAATTCCGCTCACCTTGGCGCAGAATCTCGGCACGTTTCACGCGAAGAAAATCTCCTTCTTTCGACTGCACTCCTTTTTCTAGAGACTGCAGCAGCTCCTCATCGGCGACCGCACCGATCTGTACGTGGTACGTTTTGTCGAGATGTGTTTCCGGCGCCGTGATTCTCGCAGCCCACTCGGAATCATTCGTCAGCAGCAGCAAACCCTCGCTGGCTTTGTCGAGTCGCCCCACGGGCGCAACCCACGGCAGGTCCGCGCGCAGCAACGAATAGACAGTGTCGCGCCCCTTTTCATCCGATGCCGTCGTGACAATTCCGCGAGGTTTGTTGAGAACGAGATAGATTCTCGAAGATGCCGCGACCTGCTGGCCGTCGACTTCAATCCGGTCCTTACCAATGTGAACCCGCGTTTCGGGATCACGTCTCAACGCGCCATTTAGCCGCACACGTGAACCGCGAATCAGTTCCACCGCCCGCGAACGCGAGCAATAACCCATCTTCGAAAGCGCTCGCGCCAATCCAGTTTTTCGCGCCGCGTTTCCTGCGATCGCGCGTTTCTTCACTTCGCCGTTCACGAGGGAATTATATGCCGGTCTGGCAGATAGAGTTTAGAGGCCGTCCTTGGCCATCAGTCTGCCGCGCTCTTGTTTATACCGCGCCAACGCTTTCTCGATCACGTTCACCGCAGCGTAAGCCGGGCGAATATCCTCCACTTGAACCTGTTTGCCTTCCAGTTGCTTGTAATCCTGAAAAAATCGTCTGAGCACCAGCAAACGATGCGGCGGAAGCTCATTAGCCTCCACGTAGCTATTGAATTCAGGATCGTTCGTCGCCACCGCGATCACTTTGTCGTCGCTCGCGCCAGAATCGATCATGGTCATCAACCCGATCGCCCGCGCCTTAATGAGCGCCAGCGGCTGCACCGCCTCCTGGCACAGCACTAGCACGTCAAGCGGGTCGTCGTCCTCCGCGTAAGTCTGCGGAATAAATCCGTAGTTCGCCGGATAATAAACCGCCGAATGGATGATCCGGTCCACCTTGAGCAGCCCGCTGGGCTTGTCGAGCTCGTATTTCACGTTGGAGCCCAGCGGTATCTCGATGACGGCCTGAAAATCGCGGGGCAAATCGTTGCCCGGAGAAACGTCATGCCACGCATGCAACATTTCGCTGGATCCTCGCTATCTGTTCTTCTAGGAAGTACAACGTCATTATCGCCCGAGAACTCCGCAGTTGCCACCAACGGTTCTCAGCCTACGCGCAGCAACAATTTAAAGCCGCCTAGCGCGATCGAGACCAGCGCGAAAGGGAACTGTGGTACACATAAGAAGTTAAGGATGGCCTGCGGAGGCCCACAATGAAATTCAGCGCATTTTTCGCCTTGTTTCTGGTTTTGCTCCTGCTGTGGGCCGGTGGATTTCTTGTCTATCACATTGCGAGTGCCCTGATCCATCTACTTCTGCTCCTCGCTGTAATATTCTTGGTGATCCACCTCGTGCGCAGCGTGGCCCGAAGATAAATTCGTATGCCTGTACTCTATGCGCGCGCTTTGCCAACAACCTCGTTCCACACGCCCTTGCTCTTGATGATCAGCTCAATCGCTTCGCGTACGGCCCCTCGCCCGCCGTGTGCCGTCGTCACGTAATGCGCGGCCTTCTTCACCTCGGGCACGGCATTGCCAACGGCCACCGCCAGCCCTACGCGCCGCATCACCGTAATGTCCGGCAAGTCATCGCCCACGTAGGCCACCTCGGATTCATCAACTCCAGCTTTCTTCAGAATTTCTTCCAGCGCCGGAATCTTGTACGGCTGCTTTTCAAACACAAACTCAATGTCCATCTCTTTGCAGCGTCGCCGCAGCGCCGCGCTCTCGCGCCCCGTAATCACTCCCGTACGCAAGCCCGCCGTGCGCGCCAGCGTAAGTCCCTGCCCGTCGTGCGCGTCAAACGTCTTAATCTCTAGCGCCGTTCCTTCCGCCGTAGAAAGCAGCGTCACCCCGCCATCCGTCAGCGTCCCGTCCACATCCATCAGCACCACCTGAATCTTCTTCGCCCGCTTCGCCACCGCAGCCGGAATCTTCTTTTCTCTCTTTGCCAAAGCCGTCTCCTCTTTCGTCTTCCCTGCGAGTCTCTGTGTACTTTGCGTCTCTGCGTTAGATGCTCCTGCTCGCCCACTAGATCAATTCCAAAGTCCACAAATCATGCAAATGTACGACTCCCAGCACTCCCCCCGCTTCATCCACCACCACAATCGAAGTAATCTTCCGCTTCTCCATCAAATTCAGCGCTTCGCTCGCCAGCACGTGCGGCCCAATCGTCTGCGCTCCGCGCGTCATGCAAGCCCCCGCGGTCATCTCCAGCGTCGCGCCCCGATGCTTCTCCATCAAACGCCGCAAATCACCATCCGTCAAAATCCCCGCGAGCCGTCCATCCGCTTCCAGCACCGTCGTCATCCCCAGCCGCTTCTTGCTCATTTCATGAATCACGTCCGGCATCGGCGTTGCCGCTGAAACGCGCGGCAGCGCGTCGCCCGCATGCATCAAATGCTCCGCTCGAAGTAGTTTTTTCCCCAAGCGTCCCGCCGGGTGCAGCGCCGCAAAATCGTCCGGCCGAAATCCGCGCCGCTCCAGCAACGACACCGCCAGCGCATCGCCCACTGCCATGGCCACCGTCGTGCTCGCCGTGGGAGCGAGATTCAGCGAACAAGCCTCCTCGCGCACGCTCACATCCAGCACCGCGTCGCTCGCTTCCGCCAGCGTCGATTGAACTTTTCCGGTCAGCGTGACAATCGGCATCTCCAATCGCTTCAGCGCTTCCAGCAAGCGGATGATCTCCTCCGTCTCCCCGCCATAAGAAACCGCCAGCAGCGCGTCGCCCCGCGCCAGCATGCCCAAATCGCCGTGCAACGCCTCCGCCGGGTGCAAAAAGAATGACGGTGTGCCCGTGCTGGAAAATGTCGCCGAAATTTTCCGCCCAATCAGTCCCGACTTTCCCATCCCGCTAACCACCACCCGCCCCTTGCATGCCAGCAACAACTCCACAGCCTTCTCAAAATTCGCATCCAGCCGCGCCAGCACATCCTCAATCGCCTGCGCCTCAATCTTCAGCACCCTCCGCGCCGTCTCCAAACTCATGCGTCGCTCCAGCAACTCTCGCAACATGCAGGCAGACCAAGCAAGATCGCAGATGTTTGAGAGCTTTTCTTCACGCGCCGCTCCAGCCGCGAACCAGCTTCGAGAGTTCCTTCAATCGCGCAAGCAACTGTGGCAATTGCGTCAGCGGCAACGCATTCGCCCCATCCGACAACGCCGCCGCCGGATTATCATGCGTCTCCAAAAAAATCCCATCCACTCCCGCCGCCACTCCCGCCCGCGCCAGCGGCTCAATAAATTCCGGCTGCCCACCGCTCGCATGCCCCTGCCCGCCCGGCAACTGCACCGAGTGCGTCACATCAAACACCACCGGGCATCCCAGCTTCCCCAAAATCGCAAACGACCGCATATCCACCACTAAATTCTGGTATCCAAACGACGAGCCTCGTTCCGTCAACACCACCTTGGTATTTCCCGTGCTCGCAATCTTCTCCACAACGTTGCCCATATCTGCCGGCGAAACAAACTGCGGCTTCTTCACGTTCACAATCCGCCCGGTCTTTCCCGCCGCCACCAGCAAATCCGTCTGCCGCGCCAAAAACGCCGGAACTTGTAGCACGTCGCAAACTTCCCCGGCTGGTGCGGCCTGCGAAGCCTCGTGAATATCCGTGAGGATCGGCAATTTCAATTCCTCTTTTATTTTTCGGAGAATCCGCAGCCCTTCTTTGAGCCCCGGCCCGCGAAATGATTTCACCGACGACCGGTTCGCCTTGTCATACGACGCCTTAAAAAGGTAAGGAATCCCCGCATCCGCCGCAATCCGCGCCACTTTCTCCGCCATCATCCGCGCGTGCGCTTCGCTTTCAATCACACACGGCCCCGCAATAAGAAACAGCGCATTCCCGCCGCCGAGGCGCAGTGCTCCGAGAGAAATTTCCCTGGACTGAGTCATGGAACTCACTGAAGATAGCATACCCGGTTTGCAGTTTTGTCGCGCTTTTGGAGGGATGTATGAGGCTGAAGATGTTTCTTACCGCCGCTTGTGGTGTGCTGCTCTGCGCGTTCTGCGCGGCCACCGCGCAAAACTCCGACACCGCCGATGCCGAGCGCTACATCAAGGAAAGCGAGCGTCTCTGGGCCGAATCCGTCGCATCCGGCGAAACCTCGAGCCTGGAACGTTTTCTCGCGGACGACCTCGTCGGCGTGGACATAGATGGCACTTTCTACGACAAGTCCAAAGCCATCGCGGACACTCGCTCGGGCCCGCAACAATTTGTCTCGAATCATCTCAATGACGTGAAAGTCAGATTTTATGGCGACACTGCCATTGCCCAGGGAAGTGAATCATGGGTTCGGCGCAATGGTGCGCCGCTTCGCGGTCGATTCGTTTGGACCGATACCTGGATCAAGCGCAATGGCAAATGGCAGATTGTGGCCGCTGAGGATGTCGCCGTTCCTGAACCCGGGCAGTAGGAGCCTGACCACTCCCGCTCGATGGAACGGATGCCGGTCTCGAACGAGCTGCTAGGCCCGTTTACGCGCTCATGCGCGGCGCGACGTGAATGGCCTGCGGACGCTGCGGCTCGGAAGCGGGACGCGCTTTGCACTTTTTGTGTTCCAGCGCCGCGCCAATGAACGCCGCAAACAACGGGTGCGGCTCCAGCGGCTTTGATTTAAATTCCGGGTGAAACTGGCAACCCAGGAACCACGGATGCTCGGGCGCTTCAATAATCTCCACGTAATTCTCGTCTGGAGTCCGTCCCGTAATCCGCAGCCCCGCGCCCGTCAAAATTTTTTCGTAATCTCTGTTGAATTCGTAACGGTGCCGGTGCCGCTCGCTGATCTCCGTTTTGCCGTAAGCCGTCGCCGCAAACGAACCGGGTTCCAGCTTGCACGCCCACGCCCCCAGCCGCATCGTGCCGCCCATTTCGTCAACGCCCAGCAATTCGCGCAGCTTGTAAATCACGCGATGCGGCGCCTGCGGATCGCTTTCCGTCGTATCGGCCTGTTTCAATCCGGCCACATCCCGCGCGTATTCCACCGTGGCACACTGCATGCCCAGGCAAATCCCAAAATACGGCACTTTGTGTTCGCGAGCGTATTGAATCGTGTAAATCATCCCTTGCAGGCCGCGCTTGCCAAATCCACCCGGCACCAGGATTCCGTCGTATCCGTGCAGCCTCGCCGCCGCTGTTTCCGCCGATTCAATCTCCTCGGCTTCGATCCATTCCAGCACCGTCTTATGATTGTGTGCCAGCCCGCCGTGCAGCAGCGCTTCGCGTAAACTCTTGTACGCGTCTTCCAGTTGCACGTACTTGCCCACCACGGCAATGCGTACTTCTCCCGCCGGATGCTGCAGCCGCTGCACCAAATCCAGCCACGGCTTCATATCCGAAGGTCGCTCTTCCAGCCGCAAAAGCCTCAGGATTTGCGCGTCCAATCCCTCTCGGCTGAGCTCCACCGGAACCGCATAAATCGTCTTCACATCTTCCATCGAAATAACGCACGATTCCACCACGTTGCAGAACAGCGCAATCTTCTTCTTCAATTCAGCGGAAATGTGACGGTCACTGCGGCACAGCAAAATGTCCGGCTGAATCCCGATGCCCAGCATTTCCTTCACGCTGTGCTGCGTCGGCTTGGTTTTCAGTTCGCCGGCCGCCGCGATGTACGGCACCAGCGTGACGTGCACGAAAAGTGTGTTCTCCGCTCCCAGCTCCAGCCGCATCTGCCGGATCGCTTCCAAAAACGGCAGCGACTCGATGTCGCCGACCGTGCCGCCAATCTCCACGATCACCACGTCCACGCCTTCCGAAACTTTCCGGATGGTGGCCTTGATCTCGTCGGTCACGTGCGGAATCACCTGCACGGTTTTTCCCAGGTAATCTCCGCGCCGCTCTTTGGTCAGAATGGTTTCGTAGATTCGCCCGGTCGTCCAGTTATTGTCCCTCGAGAGTTTTGCGTGCGTGAACCTCTCGTAATGACCTAGGTCCAGATCCGTCTCCGCTCCGTCCTCGGTCACAAACACTTCGCCGTGCTGAAACGGGCTCATCGTTCCCGGATCAACGTTCAGGTACGGATCGCATTTCTGAAGTGTGACTTTAAATCCGCGACTTTCGAGGAGACAGCCAATCGAGGAGGCAGCTACGCCTTTTCCCAGTGAGGAAACAACACCGCCGGTAACAAAGATATATTTTGGCGCCATCCGTGCTCCCCGCCTCTGCTCCTTCGCAGTCCGCGGGGCTTGTCAGCCCTCCACAGGAGTGACGTACAAACAATTATGTTCGGAACTCCCAAAACTGTCAAATCGAACTCTTGCGCCCATCGTATCGGCCTTTTTTCTTTATCTTTTCTTGACTTTCTCCGCGCAAAACTTTTCTCCCTCCGCGGGGTTTCATCATCGGGTGAGGGTTTGCGCGCTCCGCGCAGCCTTCCTCCCTTGGAACTTTTTGTTTACTCATACGCGGATGGGTGAAACCTGTTTGCTCGAACTGCCCATCTAAGAAGTGGAAGACTTTTATTTTACGCGCTGTGCGGGACGTGGGGTACCGTTGCGCGACTCTGGAAGCTCCTATCGGGGCTTTCGCCAATGAGAAGGGAAGATGAAATCACTCAACCGTATCAAACGAACTACCCTCTGGCTCGCAAGCTCGCTGCTCGTCGTTTCCGCCGCCACCGCTCAGCAAAAACCGCAACTCCTTCAGCAACCCGGCAATTCCTATGACGTATCCCGCGAAACCGTCATCACCGGCACCGTCGTTTCCTTCACCGAAGGCACAACGCGCGCTGGCTCTCATCTGATACTGAACACATCCTCCGGCGTGACCGACGTAAATGTCGGTAATGCCAAGCTGCTCTCACTGAACGGGATGACGTTTAACGCAGGCGAATCCGTGCGCATAACCGGCGAGAACGTCACCGTTGCTGGCTCAACCTTTTTCGCCGCACGCATCGTCCAAAAAGGCTCGCAGTCGCTCACCGTGCGCAGTCAACGCGGCTTCATGGCGCGGCCCACCCGCTCAAACGTCCCAGCCTCCGCGCTGAATCAGGGGGGTGTCCTGTGAAGCGGCTGCCTCTTCTTTTCGCTTTGGGCTTTGCAGCGCTTGCGGCCGCCTGCAGCGGTGGCGGCGGCAACAGTACCCCTCCCCCACCGACGGGAGGGTTCACGCCGGCCAGCTTGAAAGGGAACTATGCCTTTTCTATGGCCGGTGAAGATCCCTTCAACGGCACATTCGTTACGCGAGTTGGCAGCTTTATCGCCGACGGCAACGGCAACATCACCTCCGCCATTGAAGATGTCGGCGACGCTGCCCAGCCCACCACGGTAGCTTTTTCCCAGGGCACCTACACCATGCAGGCCAATGGCAAAGGCACCATCACCCTGCCAGCGGCCGTTGGCGGCGGCCTGGCCTTGAATTTTTCCATGAGCACTGCAGCCCCGACCGGCGTCGGTCTTTTGATTCAGGCCGATGGCAACGCGACGTCAAGCGGTAGCTTCAACCAGCAAAACATCGGCTCCTTCACGCAGCCCTTTGCTGCCGCCAACTATGTCTTTGATTTCAGCGGCACCGATCTAACCAATGGATTCCCAGTTTCTATCATTGGAGAAGTGGCCACCAACGGTGCGGGTATCCTTGGAACGGGAACAGAGGACGTCAATGACGGTGGCGCCGCCGCCCCCTCAGGTCCGCTGGCCATCAATGCTGGGGGGATGGTCACGCCCGACAACACCGCTGGAAACAACGCAAACTTTGGGCGCTCCACGATCACCTTCGGTGGAAACACCTTCGTCTTTTACCCCATCGATCAGACTCATGCGAAATTCATCGAAACCGATGGCGCCGCGCTCACCTCGGGTGATTTCTTCCAGCAGACGGGAACAATCCCCACATCGAACGCAAACTTCACGTCCAGCTTCATCTCCATCACTGGCGGCAGTAACGTCAATATCAATGTCGGCGGCGCAGTGACTCGCGCCCTGCGCTTCACTGCCGACGGCGCCGGGAACCTCAACACCCTTCTGTTTGACCAAAACGCACAGAAATCAGACGGTACGGGCAGCCATGCCTGTGTCGATTCGTCGGATGGGGGATGCAGCCTTTCCGTAGCGACCGCAACTTATAGCATCACCGGTGCCGCTTCTCCTGGCCGCGGCACGCTGTCCATCATGTTTAGTGGTCAGAGTGCCGCCGTCGACGAGGTGTTTTACATCGCCTCCCCGACGTTGGGCGTAATTCAGGACGTTAGCACCAACATCGTCGCCGATGGCTCCATGCTGGGCCAGGCAGGAAATATCGCCACCTCGGGCAATTTTGCCATCAATATATCGGGCCAAGTTGCCCCTAGCAGTGGCAACGTCGGCCTTGAAGAGGACATCGTCGGTCAGTATGCCGTCAGCAGCAACAACATTACCGGCGCCAGCGATTTGATCGAGCTCGGAACCACTTCAAATCACAATGTCGCCCCAACCAACGTGGCCACCTCGGGAACTTCGCTCATCAATGGCGATGGCACGAAGCGGAACTCGCTGCAATTCGTCTTTACTCCCCAAAGCGGTCCGGCCGCCAAGAGAAACTTCACTGCTTATGTCGGTGGCAGCCCACCGCAGCTTCTCCTGATCGGCACCGACACCGCCGACATTGACACCGGCACCGTCATCACCCAAACGACGCCTCAATAGTCGTCCACTCCAGTGCTAACTCGAACCGCCCGGCGGTGTCCCCGCCGGGCATCCTTATTCAGCCACCTAAACTCGACGCGCCGCGACCGCCGGGAAAACATTTTCCCATTGACACTTGTTTATATTTGGCGTAATTCATGCTCCAGGTAATGCTGTACTTCGCCTGGAAACGCCAATCTCCAGATTGGCGTTTTTCTTTTGGCGGCTCAGGCTTTAGCCTGCGCTTCTCCCGCCGCTATGCACACTATGGCCATCGGCGTACTTCATTCTTTTCGCCCGGAGACCAAGACCTTGAGAACGCGGCCTTAGAGTTTCTTTTTATCAGCAACATAAATCCCGCAGAATCAACACTTGCACGAAACCAGTACGTGTTGATTTTAAACGACTTGCAAAAACTTAAGTTCTTTAGAATCAACAGTTACAAAAAACCGGGGGAGGGGGGCCCCATCATAACCAGGACGCCAACATCACCTCTTCCCTAAAATTAGCTTTTCCACGCGCTCCACGTCCGCTGGCACGTCCACACTCACCGCATCATGCGCCACTTCCGCCACGCGAATCTTCCAGCCGTTTTCCATCCAGCGCAGCTGTTCCAGTTGTTCGATGCGCTCCAATTCGCCCTGGGGCAGCGTCGGATATTCCAGAAGGGCGTCCCGTTGAAACACATACAGCCCCAGATGCTTCAAATGCCTAACTTGAATCTTGCTCGCCGAGTCGCGCACCCAGGGAATCGGCGCCCGCGAGAAGTACAGCGCGTTGCCATCGAAATCCAGCACCGTCTTCACGACATTGGGATCCATAATGTCCGCCGCCGACTGTAACGGGGTCGCCACCGTGGCAATCGCCGCCGCCGGCTCTTCCAGCAGGGCATTCACCGCCGTATCGACCGCCACCGGATCCAGCAACGGCTCATCCCCCTGCACGTTCACAAACACGTCGCCTTCGGTATGCGCGGCCACCTCGGCCACCCGTTCGGTCCCCGTGCGGTGGTCGGCCCGCGTCATGCGCGCTTCGCCGCCAAAGCTTTCCACCGCTTTCACGATGCGTTCATCGTCGGTGGCTACGATCACCCGGTCGGCCCGTTGCGCCAGCCGCGCCTGCTCGTACACGCGCTGGATCATGGGCTTGCCCGCGAGCGCCACCAGCGGCTTGCCCGGCAGCCGCGTCGACCCATATCGCGCCGGAATGACCACCACGACTTTACCCGGGCTCATCTCTCGGAATTCTCCCATTGCAGGGAATCTTTTTGCTTTTTTCGTAGTCTAAATGACGTGGAGATTATCTCTCAGCGGGGATGTTATCACACGCGTGCTACACGCAACGCTTCCCTTGCGGGTGCGCTCTTCTCTTTTCTGGAATTGTTCTTGTCTTCGCCAAAACGAGTGGTAGAATTTCTGTCAGTCCTTTACCGCGCGGCCGTTCCGGAACGCCGGGGCGACGGGGGTGCCGTGAAACGCGAGAATTCCGAGATTCGCGTCCTGTTGGCTTCACTGATTCTCCTGTTATTTGCTTGCCTCGCCGTGCCGAACTCCCCCCTTCTGGCCGCCCCGCAAACAACTACCGCTGATGCCGGTGAAAAGTCCAAGGACGACTCCAAGTCGAAAGACGAAGCCAAGTCCGCTAAGTCCAAAGACGACTCCAAGAAGGATACTCCTGGCCAGCCCATGAAGCCCGGCCAAATGCTCCACATGGACGTGGACCTTGCGCTCATCAACGTCACCGTCACGGATCCTTATAACCGGCTCGTCACCGGACTCGACACCGACAACTTTCGCGTCTTCGAAGACAACATCGAGCAGGAGGTGGTGACCTTCTCTTCGGAAGATGTGCCCATCTCCATTGGCGTGATTTTCGATTTCAGCGGCAGCATGGCCAATAAGGTCGCGAAGGCCCGCGAGGCCGCGATTCAATTCTTCAAGACCGCCAATCCGCAGGACGAATTTTTCCTCGTGAGCTTTAACGAGCGCGCCGAGCTGACCAGTTCCTTCACCAACAGCGTCGAGGACCTGCAAAGCCGCATGATGCTTACCGTTCCCAAGGGGCGCACCGCGCTGCTGGATGCCATCTATCTCGGCCTCAGCCAGATGAGGGGTGCACGTAACGCCAAACGTGCCTTGCTCATTCTGTCCGACGGGGGAGATAATCATAGTCGCTACAACGAGAGCGATATCAAGCGCTTGGTGAAGGAAGCCGATACCCAGCTCTATGCCATCGGCATCTTTGACCCGCTCTCGTATCGCAACCGGACGCCGGAAGAGCTCAACGGCCCGTCGCTGCTATCCGAAGTTACGGAAATGACGGGCGGGCGCGTTTTCGCGGTTGAGAAGCTCGAAGAGCTGCCCGACATTGCGTCAAAAATCGGCATGGAGCTGCGCAACCAATATGTCCTCGGATACAGGCCAAGCAACAAAGTTCACGACGCCCGCTGGCGCAAGGTCAAGATCAAGCTGCGTGCGCCCAAGGGACTCCCGCCCCTCAGCGTCTACTCCAAGACGGGCTACTACGCTCCCGGGCACTAAAATTTTCGCTGCATCTCTACGCGGTTTTCTCCTTGCGGCACTCGTGTGTGGTTTTGGCTTTCTATCGACTGCTGCTTTCGCGCAGATTCCCATTCCCAATTCACAACCGCTCCCTCCGGGACAAGCTCAGGGCCCGGCCAAGCCGGGCGGCAGCATCAAGGTCGACGTCAGCCTGGTCGTGCTGCACACCACGGTGCTTGACGATCGCGGGCGCTTCGCCGACGGCCTGAAGCAAGAAAACTTCCGCGTATTCGAGGACAAAGCCGAACAGAAACTCTCCGTCTTCAAGCGCGAAGACGTTCCCGTCAGCATGGGCCTGGTCATTGATAACAGCGGCAGCATGCGCGACAAGCGGCCCCGCGTCAACGAAGCGGCCATCACGCTCGTGGAAGCCAGCAACAAGCAGGACGAAGCTTTCGTCGTAAATTTCAACGACGACTTTTATCTCGACCTCGACAAGGATTTCACAAATAGCATTCCCGAGCTAAAAGAAGCGCTCGAGCGCATTGATTCGCGCGGCAGCACCGCGCTTTACGACGCCATCATCGGCTCGCTTGACCACCTCAAGAAAGCTTCCAAGGACAAGCGCGTGCTCTTGATCGTCACTGACGGCGAAGACAACACCAGCCACAACTCGCTCGAGAAAACCATCCGCGAAATTCAGAAGACCGACACGGTGATATACACCATCGGATTGCTCAGCGAGGAAAGCAAGAAAAGCGCCAAACACGCCAGGAAGGCCCTCGAGGACATCGCCAAAGCCTCCGGCGGCCTGGCGTACTTTCCGGAAAACGTCGGCGACGTCCATAATATTTGCGAGCAGGTCGCCCACGACATCCGCAACCAGTACACCCTGGCCTACTATCCCAGCAACACCAATCGGGACGGCACTTTCCGAAACGTGGTCGTGCAAGTCATTCCGCCCTCCGGCCGCGGCAAGCTCGTAGCCCGCACCCGCAGCGGCTACTACGCCCCCACAGCCCCGTCTGCCACTTCTGGCAATTGACGAATCCATGGGTTTACCCACGGTGTGAGCGGCACTTAATTGATCATCTCGCTGTGCCGGCGAACTGGCCGCTGATTTCGCGCAGAAAACTCTTCCCGTTCGGAATCTTTCCGCCAAAATTCTCGGCGATCGTTTGGCCCATGTCGGCGAGCGTGTCGCGCACGCCAAGGTTCACTCCGGCGCCGCTCCCTGGCGAGTACGCTACGATGGGCACGTACTCGCGCGAATGATCCGTTGTCGGCCAGCGATGGTCGGGGTCGCAGCCATGGTCGGCGGTGATCATCAGCAAGTCCGACGCGCCGAAAAGCGGCAGAAAATCTTCGACCAGGCGGTCGAACTCTTCCAGCGATTTCGCAAAGCCTTCCACGTCTTTGCGATGACCGTAGAGCATGTCGAAATCGACGAGATTGCAGAAAATCAATCCACTCTTTCGCTCGCGAAGCGCCGTCGTAAGTTTTTCCATGCCGTCTGCGTTGCCTTTCGTGGTGACGTACTGTTCCACCCCGCGGCCGTTATAAATATCGTGAATCTTGCCGATTCCGAATACCGGCACGCGCAGCTCCGCCAGCACATCCAGCAACATCGGTTTTGGTGGATCGACAGCATAGTCGTGCCGCCGCGTCGTGCGCGCGAAATTTCCTGCCGGTCCCGCGAACGGCCGCGCAATCACGCGCCCCACGCGGTGCGGTCCGTCGAGCAGCTTCCGCGCGATCTCGCACATGCGATACAGCTCAGCAATTGGGATCACGTCTTCATGCGCGGCGATTTGAAACACACTGTCGCCCGACGTGTACACGATCGGCCGGCCCGTCCGCACGTGTTCTTCGCCCAGTTCTTTGATGATTTCCGTTCCTGAAGCTGGTTTGTTTCCCAGCGTTTTACGGCCGATCTGCTTCTCGAACTCTTCGATGACCTCTCGCGGGAATCCATGCGGGTAAACGGGGAACGCCTGGTCCAGCCACACTCCCGCCATCTCCCAATGCCCGGTCGTGGTGTCCTTTCCCGGCGAACGTGTTGCGCCTTTTCCGAATGCGCCGAGCGGCGCGGCGGCCGGAGTCAGGTGCGCGAGCGATGCAATATTCGCAAACCCCAGCCTCACGAGATTCGGCAGCGCCAGCGGCCGCGACTCCGCGATGTGTCCCAGCGTACTGCGGCCAACGTCGCCATAGTCCGCGGCATCCGGCAGCGCGCCAATTCCCACACTGTCCAGCACAATCCAAACGATTCTCTCGAATCTCGCCATGTTGCAGCCTCTTCCGCCACTTCAGCCGAACTCTAACACACACCGTCTCCTCTGGCGGGCCTTCTCCCGTCGCCGCCCAGCAGCGATTGACCACCACGCGGCGCAAGACTATTCTCACCCTAAGGACGCTTTATTCGCCCTATGGCTGAACTTTTTGTCCGTCCCGCGCGTAGTAAAGAGAGAAGAGGTGTGTCATGGCACAAGACACGGTTCCCAGGCGCCACTCGCTCGTTTTCCCGATTCTACTGATCACTCTTGGTGTGCTGTTCCTTTACGCGCAGTGGCATCCGGATTTTGATCCCTGGCACTTGCTGGGGACCTACTGGCCACTCCTGCTCATTGCCATCGGCCTCGGCAAAATCTGGGACAACACCCGCCAGCGGCAAGATCCCACCGCACCCCGCCGTTCCTCCCTCGGTTCAACGATCTTCATACTTTCCATTGTCTTTGTGCTCGTGATGGTTTTGTGGCACGGCCACGGCTTTGCCCGCGGGCGACGCGGCACCTTCGCGACGCAACACCAATCGCGCACCATTGAGCGTCAAGGCGCTAAATCGGTTCACGCGTCCATCGACATGGCCTCCGGCGATCTCTCCATAAGTGGCGGATCGGCGAATCTTCTGGATGCCAACTTCGATTACCGCTCTTCCTCGGCAACGCCCACTGTGGACTACCATGTTGACGACGGCAAAGGCGAGTTAAACATTTCCGAAGGGGATTCCGACAACCACATTCACACGGCTTCTGACAGCAGTTGGAATCTGCGTCTCGCAAACGATCTCCCCATAGACCTGAAAATCAACATGGGCGCGGGAGAAGGCCGTCTGCGCCTCCACGATCTGGATTTGACCAACCTGCAACTCGACATGGGCGCCGGACGCGTCGAGGTGGACCTCACGGGCGACCGCAAAAAAGATCTGCATGCTGACATCCAGGGCGGAGTGGGGGAAGCCACGATTCGTCTGCCGAAGAAGGTCGGCGTAATCGTGAACGCCAGCGGCGGTATCGGCACGGTGGTTGCCCATGGCTTCCAGAACGATGGCAACGAGTACACCAACGAAGCCTACGGCAAAGCTCCCGCGACGATTCACCTCAACGTCCAAGGCGGCGTCGGGGTCATCAACCTGGTGCTAGAACCGTAACCGCCTGTTTCCATTTCGTTTCGCGTAATGGGTTAGCTTCCAGCAGTCCGAACTACCGGGAGTCTGTGGTAGGTGTTTCGCAACTGGCGTATTCTTAATGTCAGAATGATTTCTTCGAAAGCGCTCCTCCTCGTGCCTGTACTCTGTGTCACCCTCACTTGTATCCTTGCAGAGGGCTATAGTAACAATCGTGATTTGTTCTATAGCGACCTAGCCGACGCGGCTAAGGCCAGGGAAACTGACCGTGGGTGGATACCAGATTATCTGCCGAAGACTTCTCGGGCCATTCATTTGACCGAACAAGACTCACCATCGAAGGAATGGTGTGGTTTTGAATTTCTTCCTACTGACTCACACAGCCTTCGGGAAACGCTCAAGAGTGTTGATGCTCTTCCCCCATCATTGAGGCGGGTGTCGAGCCCGGGTGTATCCTGGTGGCCAGCCATGCTTAAGGGGAATCTTGACGTGCAGAAGATTCGCAAGGAAGGGTTCGAACTGTACGTCGTTGAAACGCCAGCGGATTCTGTCTCCACATGGGTAGAACTTTTTGCGATTGACTGGTCGAAGGGACGCGCGTTCTTTTACGGAAGAAGAGAATAGCGGCCCGACTCTGGCGCCTACCTAACTCCTGATTAATGCTGCGGGCTCAACTGGTGGGCGCGGGGATAGCAATGTCATTGCTCCCCCTTGGTTTGTAAATGTAATTCACAAACACATAGCCCCACGGCACCGCAACGATAGGCAATATGACCCACAAGAACGGCGAGGCGATGTTTTCCGCTGGCGACCCCCACAACACACCCTTTGCCCATAGAGGATATGCGACAACAATGAGCCACAGGACCTTATAGAATATCTCCAACAGCACGATCGGAAGCATCTTCAAAGGACGAAGAATGCCTAAGCCGGCCAAAGTGGCGAAGGCTGTCCAGACGCACCACACCACGGCATCTGTCGGATTCCAGGGTCCTTGGTGGGTGAGGATGTGGGTCCAGGTGTCTTTGCCCAGCACGAAGAACATCAAGATATAGAGCAGCCGCAAGAGATAAACGTGAATCGGGCGAACGCCGTCGTATTTGCTGCTCCGTTGAAAGGTGCCTGTGACGCTAATGGTCATGGAAATGCCCCTCTGATAAAACAGCCGAATCTATTGATGAACTTCTCGGGCCGACGTACTAACGAGAAAGCGACAACTAATTGACCTATGCGGCGTGTCAGCAAGAATTTTCGTTTGAGTTCCGATGCACTTTGGCAGCCGTCCACGTCGGTACTATACGTCAGTTGTGCGTACTGTGAGCTATTTTTCCGGTAACGGCTGCGGGCCGTCGGCTATAGAGGACTTACCCGATCGGTATTTGGGGGTCTTACCTGATAGACGAGGACACTCCTTCCAGTAAGTATTTAACCTGATGGAAGTGAGAGGTGGGACCGATCCGAAGATCGAGGCTACCGACTGAGTTTTCATTCTTGCCTTCCTTAAAGAGTGCTGTGATGTCGATTTGGTGCCCAGACTGTCAGAGTGATTTGATCCATAGATCAAATACGAGAGGAACTGTTGAGTTCCTACTGGCCATGCTTCGAATTCGATCGTATCGATGCGAAGAATGCGACTATCGTTTTTTCCGCTGGTCTGTACGAAATAAACCTAAGACAACCCGGCCAGCAAAGACAACCAAACCCGAAAACCGTGGCCTCCGCACACCTCCCATGGCGTCCCGAGGTGACCATGCTCCGCAAACCGATATGGATTGAAAAGCCGCACTTTCAGGGCTACGGTTGCTCCGAATGCGCATGGGTGTTCAAGCCTTCGGGGCCACCCGGCGGTAATTCGCTTGACGAAATGAAAAAGAGCTACGAGCGCCAGCGCGATAAAGAGTTTGCAACCCATGTCTGCGCTGAACACCTGGAGCCAAGAAGGCAAAAAGCTAAATAATCCCGGCTGCACCACTGCCCACTGGTCACATGGCCCCGCGGCCACCTCGGAAATTGACCCACCACCGCGGTATGGGAGCGTTTGCTCCTACTTGGTGCGCGCCGTATAATTGGAAGTTTAGACAGTGCAGTCCGAGCGCGCTGTCTGGGCTTCCCCTTGGCAACCAAAGAACTCACGCCCGCCACGACGGCACAAGAAACCATCAGCGTCCGCGGCGCCCGCGTCCACAATCTCAAAAACGTCAGCGTGGAAATCCCCCACAACGCCATCACCGTGGTGACCGGCGTGAGCGGCTCCGGCAAGTCCTCGCTGGCTTTTGACACCATCTACGCGGAAGGGCAGCGCCGTTACGTGGAATCCCTCTCCGCCTACGCGCGGCAATTCCTCGAGCGCATGGAAAAGCCCGATGTCGATGAGATTTCAGGCATCGCCCCGGCAGTGGCCATCCGCCAAAAAAATTCCACGCGCAACCCGCGTTCGACGGTGGCCACCGCCACGGAAATCTACGACTACTTGCGTCTTCTGTTTGCGCGCTGCGGCCAGACCTTTTGCATCAAATGCGGGGCGGAAGTGCGCCGCGACAGTCCCGACGAAATCGCCACGCGAATTCTTTCTCTCGCTTCGGGCCGCCGCTTCTATGTGTTGTATCGTTTTCTCATTTCCTCGCCACAACCTGCAGAGGCGCCGAAGCGCGTTTTCAAGAAGAAGCCAACTCCGCCGCCGCAAGATGCGTTGCGCCAGGCCCTCATCGATATCCAAAAGCGCGGCTTCAACCGCCTCTATCAGGACGGCCGCGTGCACGAATTCTCTTCGCCAGAGACGCTGCTCGATGTCGACTTCGCGAAACCTGTTTACGTGCTTGTTGACCGCCTCGCTGTCAATCCCGAATCGCGCTCCCGCCTCGTCGACTCCATCGAAATCTGCTACCGCGAAGGTGGCGGCGAAGCGCTGCTGGAATTCATCGCCGACAACGCAGGCAACGCCGCCGAACGGCTCTCTTTCAACGAGCGTTTTGAATGCAAAAACGACGGCACGCTTTATCAGGAACCCGAGCCCCGGCTCTTTTCGTTCAACAATCCGTACGGTGCATGCCCGCGCTGCCAGGGCTTTGGCAATACCATCGATTTCGATTTGAATCTGGTCGTCCCCGATTCCAGCAAATCGCTTGACGAAGGCGCGATTGAGCCGTGGACCAAGCCTCGCTACCGCGCTTTGCTGCAAGATATGAAAAAATGGGCGCGCGATCGCGGCATACCCACAAATGTTCCGTGGCGGCAGCTAACCACCGAGCAGCGACGCTTGCTTCTCGAAGGCGATCCCGCAAACGATTTCCAAGGCGTAAAAGGTTTCTTCACCTGGCTCGAACGAAAAAAATACAAACTCCACGTGCGCGTTTTTCTCAGTCGTTACCGCGGTTACGCCACTTGCCCTGATTGCGGCGGCACGCGGCTTCGCGCCGAAGCCCGCGCCGTCCGCGTCGCCGGCAAATCCATCACCGAAATCTGCAAACTTACCGTGAAAGAAGCGCGCGTTTTTTTCTCTACGCTGCATCTCACGGAAGCGCAATCCAAAATCGCCGACAAAATCCTTGAAGAAGTTCGCTCGCGCCTGCAATTTCTGGATGAAGTCGGACTTGACTACCTGACCCTCGACCGCCTGACTTCCACGCTTTCTGGCGGTGAATCGCAGCGCATTCAACTGGCAACTTCGCTCGGGTCGCATCTTGTGGGCGCGCTTTACGTTCTGGATGAGCCTTCCATCGGGCTGCATCCGCGCGACACGCAGCGGCTGATCGAAATTCTGAAATCCCTGCGCGATCTTGGCAACACGGTTCTGGTCGTCGAGCACGACCCCGACACCATCCACGCCGCTGATTTTGTCATCGACCTCGGTCCAGGCGCCGGCGAGCTTGGCGGCAAGTTGCTCTTCGCCGGCTCGTACGACGCCATGTTGGCGGAACAGAAATCGATTACCGGGCGGTATCTCAGCGGCGAGCTGCGCATTACCGTGCCAAACAACCGCCATAAACCCAACGGCCATTTCCTGCGGCTTTTCGGCGCCAATCTTCACAATCTGCAAAATGTGGACCTGATGCTTCCGCTCGGCACGCTCACGGTCGTCACGGGCGTGAGCGGCTCGGGGAAATCCACGCTGGTCCACGACGTTCTCTATCGGGCGCTGGCTGCCAAACGCACCGGTGGCAGCGTCAAGGAATTCTGCGATCGCATTGAGGGTGACGGGCAAATCCGCGAAGTGGTCATCGTCGACCAATCGCCGATCGGCCGCACTCCGCGTTCGAATCCCGCCACCTATCTCAAGGCTTTCGACGCCATCCGCGAGGTTTTCGCTGACACACCCGACGCCAAGCGCCGCGGTTACGCCGCCGGCCATTTTTCGTTCAATGTTCCCGGCGGCCGGTGCGAAACCTGCCAGGGCGATGGCACCGTCACCGTCGAGATGCAATTCCTCGCCGACGTCGAGCTGATCTGCGAAGAGTGCCGCGGAACGAGGTTTAAGAGCGGCGTGCTCGAAGTGCGCTATCACGGCAAAAACATTCACGACGTTTTGCAATTGACGGTTCGTGAAGCGCTGGCCTTCTTCACCAACGTTCCCAAGATTATTTCCAAGCTCCGCGTGCTCAACGAAATCGGCCTCGGTTATCTTCGCCTCGGGCAATCCGCCACCACGCTCTCGGGCGGCGAAGCGCAGCGCCTGAAGCTGGCCGCGCACCTGACGCGTACGGAAAATCAGGGCATTCTTTACATTTTGGATGAGCCGACGACCGGCCTGCATTTCGACGATATCGCCAAGCTGCTGTCTGCGTTTCGCAAGCTCCTGGAATCCGGCGCTTCGCTTCTCGTCATCGAACACAATCTCGATGTCATCAAGTCCGCCGACTGGCTGATCGACATGGGCCCGGAAGGCGGCGATCAGGGCGGCAAAATCATCGCCACCGGCACGCCCGAGCAGGTTGCGCGCAATCAGCAATCCCACACCGGCCGTTACCTCGCGCGCGTGCTGCTGGCCAACGGCCAGGCAAAGCGCCCCGCAAACGGCGCATCCAAATCGGCAAGCCCTTCGGCTACAATCACCAACGGGAGCAACCCCTGACGCCGTGATCCGCGCATCGCAGCAGCCCTCCTCGCGCCAAACCAGTAAGGCTTCTATATTTCTCAAATTTCCAACCCGTCTAGCGGTAGGCTTCATTTTTCTTGTAGGGGCGCAACATGTCGCGCCCCAATTCATCGGCCAACTAACCGCAAACGCTCAGTCCTCTTCCAAGCCCGCCCCGCAACCTAAAACCCAAAAACTAGCCAACCCGCTCAACGACTACCTCGACGAAGCCAAACAGGCCATCGACACCAACAACTTCGAAGCCGCCATCGCGCCGCTACAAAAATTCCTGGCCGAAAAACCCGACGTGGCCTACGCCCATTTCCAGCTCGCCTACGCGTACACCGCCCTAAAACGCATTGATGAGGCGCGCACCGAATACCAGCAAGCCATCGTGCTTGACCCGAAGATGGCCGAAGCTTATTTGAATCTCGGAATTCTGCTCCTGGCGAACGATCCTCCCTCATCCCTCGCCCCTCTTCGCAAAGCAGTTGAGCTGCTCCCTTCGCAGAGCCGCCCTCGTTTTCTTCTCGGCATCGCGTTGGAACGCGACGGCGATCTCCCCGCCGCAGCGGAATCAATGGAAGGCGCGGCCCACCTTGATCCTCACGATCTCGATACGCTTACGCATCTTGCGGACATCTATTTGCAATTGAAGCGTCCAGCGGATGCCACGGCGAAATTTCGCGAAGTCCTGGCGCTGCAAAAAGACAATGCGCCCGCGCTACTCGGCCTGGCGAAATGTCTCGACGACGAAAGGAGTCCCGAGACCGCCGATGCCTATCGCAGCTATCTCGCAGCCCACCCCGAGGATTCCGTTGCGCGCGCGCGTCTCGTGCGGCTCTTGCTCGACCACCAGCAATACGATGTGGCCATCGCCGAACTCGATCGCGCTGATCCCGGCGGCGCGCCTTCGCTCGATTCGCTCCGCATGCGCGCCGATATTCAGATCGGCCAGAAGAAATGGGATGACGCCATCGCGACACTTCAGCGCGCCATTGCGCTCGCGCCGAGCGATGCGCAACTCCACGGTGGCCTGGGCCGGGTCTATTTGCAGAAGCGCGATTTTCCTTCGGCCGAAAAAGAACTAAAAGCCGCGCTGCAGATCGATGGCAACAACATCGTCTATTGGAAAGATCTCAGTTCCACCTACTATCTCGGGGGAAATTGTCCCGCCGCGCTGAATGCACTCGACGTCGTCGCCAAAGCTGAAACGCCTAGCGCTGGTACCTGGTTTATTCGCGCCCTGTGCCTTGATAAACTGAATCAGTACCAGCCGGCGCTCGAGGCCTATCAAAAATTTCTGGATTTGGACAAAGACAAAAATCCCAACCAGGTTTGGCAGGCCCAGCAGCGCAGCAAAGTCTTACGGCGAAAGCTGGAAGAGAAAAGGTAACCGCATGGGGGCGCGTAGGGCGTGGCTGGCGATTTTGCTCGGCGTCGCGGCAATTGCGTTCGTCTCGTTGCCTGCGACGGACAAACTCGCTGATCTGCAGGCGGAGTTCGACCGGGAATCCAGCGGCGTGCGCAAAGCTAAATTAATGGAAAGACTCGGTGAGGCGCAGTTTCTTTTTACGCGTGAGGCCGGAAAGTCCAACGATTACACGTCCGTGGATGTCGCCATGGAAAAATACCGGGATAATGTCCGCGCGGCGTTCGAAGCCTTGAAAAAGCAACATCCCGACGGCGAGCGCCATCCTAACGGGTACAAACAGCTGGAAGCGTGTGTGCGGAAGGGAATTCGTGAAGTCGATGAGACGCTGGTGGTTGCGCCCCCGGAGTTTAGGCCGCCCCTACAGTTGGTGCGTCAGGATCTTATTGCCTTCGACGACGAATTGCTCCGTTTGCTCTTTCCGCGGCGGCCGGGAGAACGGCCTTTGTCATCGCCTCCAGCGGAGAAAAAACCATGAGGCTTGATCGTCGGCTATTTTCGCTATTGCTTTTGCTGTACGCCGCCGTCTGCATTCCGGCGGCCCGCGCGGGTTTTCCGCAGCAGAAGGACTATCTCTCCGCACTGGAAGCAGACAAAATTCGTGACGCCGACACCTCCAACGACCGCATCAAGCTTTTCCTGACCTTCGCGGACGATCGCTTGAAAAAATTTCAGTACGAGCTCGAACATCCTTCGCCGAGCAAACACGAGCAATTGCTCAATGCATTGATGAACGCTTACGCCGGCTGTGTCGATGATGCCGCGGACCTCATCCAGCTTGGCATTCAGAAACAGGAAAATATCCGACAGGGCATCGACCTGATGGCCACGAAATCGAAGGAGTTTCTCGCGATTTTGCAAAAGCTCTCCACCGATGGTCGCGAGCTGGAGATTTACAAAGACAACCTGGACGACGCCATCGAAGGCACTCGCGACGCCATGAACGAAGCCGTGGAAGCCAAACGCAAAGTCGCGCCGCCTCCCGTCCGCCGCAAGAACTGACTTGTAGTGGCGGACCTTTAGGTCCGCGAAGTTGAAGTTTTCAGCCCGCGCGCGAGCCCCTGTGCTCATCTCTGCGACGCCAAGGCGTTCTATCAAGTTCTTCTTTCTTGGTTTTTCGTATTTCGTGTTTCGATACCAGGGATTTTGCCCGGTCGTTCCTCCCATGTAATATTCTTTTGTGCCCATTCAGCGAATCCACGAACCCGTCCCCGGCGGCTCCGCCATCTTCCAGCGCATGTACACCCGGCTCAACTGCGACGGCCGTCCGCCCCGCTTCCGCGTGGAGTTTTTCCCTTACTCCAGCCTTACACTCACGATTCGCCGCCGTGAAGAAACCGTCTACGTGCGTTTCTCCGACCTTCTGCGCCGCGCTCCGCTGGATGTTCTCGAAGGCGCTGCCATTCTTTTACTGGCAAAGATTTACCGTCGCCGTGCACCAAAGGCGCTCACCGAGCCCTATCTCGCCTACGCGCGCTCGGCCCGCACGCGCACGCGCATGAACAAAATGCGCGGCACCCGGGTGCGCCGCGTCGTTGCGCCGCCGCAAGGCCGCCACTATGATCTCGACAAAATGTTCGATGAATTAAATGGAAAGTATTTCGCCGGCCAGCTCGAAAAGCCGCACATTGGCTGGAGCTCCAAAAGCTGGCGCCGCCAGTTCGGCTGCTACGATCCCGGCCCCAATCAAATTCTATTGAACCGCCGCATGGACCGCCCCATCGTGCCGCAATGCGCCGTCGAGTACGTCCTCTATCACGAGATGCTGCACGTCAAACATCCGACGCGCCGCTCCGGCTGCACGCTGCTCTCCCATTCCCCCGAATTTCGCGCGGAAGAAAAACGCTTTGCGGAATTCGAACGCGCCCGCCGCGTTCTGGATCGGCTTGCGGGCGCTCTTCGATCATAGTTTATTAACGCAGAAGTTCGCGGGGTGGGCGTTCCATGCAGGAAGAAAATCGGGCGACTGCTGTCCCGGAGTTTATTCTTCAGAATCGTCTCTCCGAGGACTTGGATCTCAGCCATCTGCGGCTTACTTCTTTTGCCGCTGAAGTCTTCCAGCTCTCCCATCTGAAAAGACTCTGGCTGGACGATAACGAGCTCACGTCGCTGCCCGAAAGCGTCGGAACGCTCGCCGGGCTAGAGCTTTTCAGCGTGTACAAAAATCACTTGCCGGTTCTGCCCGAAGCGTTGTGGAAACTGAAAAACCTGCGCGTTCTGAATGTAAGTGCGAACCGCTTGACCAATCTGACGGAAAGTATTGAATCGCTCAAGAATCTGCATACTCTCGATCTTGGCCACAATGCGCTGTCTTCGCTGCCCGCCTCGTTGGGCTCTCTCACTAACCTCACGAATTTCCTCTACCTTCACAACAATCAGCTTTCATCACTCCCGGACTCGCTCGGGAATCTCAAAAATCTTCGCTATCTCAACGTCAGCGACAATCATTTGACTACTCTTCCGGAAAGCATCGGAAACCTCGCAAGCCTCATTGAACTGCGGGCTTTCAACAATCAGCTTGTTCGTCTGCCTGCGTCCATCGGCAGCCTCGCCAGCCTCAAAGAATTGTACTTGAACAACAACAGCCTCGTGCAACTCCCCGAATCTCTCGGGAATCTTGCACGTCTTCGCAAATTGATCCTCCGCGACAATCAGCTTGCGTCTCTTCCCGCGTCGCTCGGGAATCTCGCGCAGCTTACGGATCTGGATTTGCGGGATAATCGGCTGGAGATCCTCCCCGAGTCCCTCGGCAACTTGAAAAACCTCGCTTATCTGGATTTGCGCGCCAATAAGCTGACCGCGCTCCCCGACGGCATTGGAGATTTGCCCACCCTTGAAAAACTGGATTTGCGCTGGAACCGGCTATCCTCTACTAACGGATGGCTTCCCGCGCTGGAGCGCCGCGGTTGCACCGTTTACACCTGAAGATTTATTCCTCGGTTTAGCCGTGGCAGTCAGGGGCCGCCTTCCGAGGCGGGCCGTTTTTGTCCCCTCACCCACCGCACCCGGCCACTAGAAGGAGAGTTGGGTTATCCGCCTATTTCTTGTCCTTCTCCAATTCACCGCGAAGCTTCTCGATTTTCTTTCGCACTTTGTCGGCATCTTCCGCGTGCGGGTAAAGATCGAGATAGCGCGTATAGGACTTGATGGCCTCGCGCTTCAACCCCTTTTTTTCCTGCGCCTCGCCCAGATAAAGAAAGGGTATTGCGTAGCCCGGTTTGGCCGCAGCCGCATCCTCAAAACGATCGATGGCCGCGTCCAGGTCGCCCTTCTTCATGTAGTACTTGCCGACCTCGAGATCTTTTTCCGCACGCAATGGATCCCAGGTCGGCTGATCCGGCGCGGACTTGGTTGCTGAATCTGTGCTTTTTTTATTCTTTGCTTTGGCCGGCGGCGCAGGAGACGCGTCGGGCGGTTTGGAGGATGCGTCGGGCGGCGGTTCCTGTGCGCGCAGCCGTCCGTTTAAACCGAGCAGGGAAACGAACGCAGCAACGGAAATCACCAGCGCCTTGCGTTTCACCGAGGACTCTCCCTCTTCTCCGATTCGCTCTAGTATGATGGAAGTTGCACGCGAAGTGTAGATTCCGCATCCCAATCCAATGGAACCCCGCGAAAAAGCCGCTCTGCTTCCCGAGAGCCCCGGGGTGTATTTGTTCAAGGACGCCGGCGGCGCCGTGCTGTACGTCGGCAAAGCCGCGTCGTTGCGCAGCCGCGTTCGCTCGTATTTTCTGGAGTCCAGCTGGATCAATGCGAAAACCGGATCGCTCGCCCGCGAAATCGCCGATCTCGAAACCATCCTCGTCGGCAACGAACGCGAAGCCCTGGCCCTCGAACACAATCTCATCAAGCAGTATCGCCCCAAGTTCAACGTCATGCTGCGCGATGACAAGACCTATCCCTACATCAAATTCACCGCCGCCGAAAAATATCCCCGCGTCTATTTCACGCGGCGCATCAGGAAGGACGGGTCGCTCTATTTCGGTCCCTATTTCCCCGCGGGTCTCGCGCGCCGCATTCTCCATTTTGTCCACAAACGGTTTCTCGTTCCGAGCTGCACCGTTGATTTGACGCGCGGCCATCCTCGTGCTTGCTTGCAGTACTACATCAAGCGCTGTCTCGGCCCGTGTGTCTCCGGCCTTACCAGCGACGAACGCTACGCTGAAGCCGCTCGCGATGCCCGGCTTTTTCTCGAGGGCCGCCGTCACGACCTCATCAAGAGCCTCGAAGAACGCATGACCGCCGCCGCCGAAAAGGAACTCTTCGAGCAAGCGGCGGCCTATCGCGACCTCCTCCGCACACTCGAAGATATCGAAGAGCGTCAGCGCATCGCCGCTGCCCAGGGCGATGACACCGACGTGCTGGCTTACTACGCGGAGCCTCCGCTCGTCGCCGCAAATCTCTTTCACCTGCGTGGTGGACGCGTCGTGGATCGCCGCGAATTCTACTGGGAAGAACTCGAGGAATTCGATCCGCAGGAATTCGTTCCATCGCTTCTCAAGCAACTTTATCTGGAATCCGAATATCTTCCCAAAGCGATTCACGTTCCCGTGGATTTCGAGGACCGCGATCTGCTCGAGGAAACTCTGACCGATCGAGCCGAGCACAAAGTGGAAATCTTTACGCCGCAGCGCGGTAATAAACGCGCTTTCTTGGATCTCGTGGAAAACAACGCGAAACATTCCTTCGAGCAGCGCTTCCGCGTGCTCAAACCCAGTTCCAAAGCTATCGGCGAAGCGCTGCAAAATGTTCTGAATCTCGCCGAAGAGCCGCGCCGCATCGAAAGTTTCGACATTTCCCACATTCAGGGGACCGATACCGTGGCGTCCATGGTTGTCTGGGAAAACGGCCGGATGAAAAAATCCGACTATCGCAAATTCATTATCCGCGGCGACGAGCCCACCAACGGCGCGCCGCGCGGCCAAAACGACGATTTTGCAAGCATGCGCGAAGCCGTCACGCGCCGCTATCGCCGCCTGCAGGAAGAAAAAAGACCGCTGCCGGGTTTGATTTTGATCGACGGCGGCATCGGTCAGCTCCACGCCGCCGCGGCCGCGCTCGATGCGCTGCAAATCATCAATCAGCCGCTCGCCAGCATCGCCAAAAAAGAAGAAATTCTCTACGTCTTCGGCCAGGAAGACGAGCCCATCGTTTTGGAGCGCCACTCGCCTGTGCTTCATCTCATCCAGCAAATCCGCGACGAAACGCATCGCTTCGCGGTAACTTTTCACCGCCAGCGCCGCGGCAAACGCCAAACCGAAACGGCGCTGAGCGAAATTCCCGGCGTCGGTCCACGCACCGCGGAAAAATTGCTCCGTGAATTCGGCAGCATCGCCAACATCCGCCGCGCGGGAATCGAGAAATTGAGCGAAGTGCTGTCGAGAAAAAGCGCGGAAAAAGTTCTCGAGCACCTGAAATAAGCCGCGCTCGTTAATAACCGGACTAAACGATGCATACTGGTTAGCCTGTATTGCGACCTTAATAGTGCTATGCTACGGTTTCTCTGGAGGTTGCTATGGCCGACAACGTAGGTTCCAAGGTCACTTATTTTCTCGTGGGTCTAGGGGTAGGCGCGCTGGTGGGAATTCTCTTCGCGCCGAAGTCCGGCGAAGACACCCGCGATTATCTCGCCAAGAAGGCGGACGAGGGCAAGGATTTTGCACAACGCAAAGCGCGCGAACTCCGTGAACGCGCGGATGAATTGATCGAGCGCAGCAAGGACGTCGCGGTGCGCAAAAAGGATTCGATTTCCGCGGCGGTAGAAGCCGGCCGCGAAGCGTATTTGCGCGAATCGAAGTCGTAAGTTATCGCTGGTGGTGGCGTTGTGAAGCCGTCCCTCTTTGAGGGCGGCCGGGGCGTGTATGCAGACAACCATGATCGTGTTCATTATTGTTGCGGCTATCGCGCTGCTCGTGCAGGTGGCGATTCTCGGCGCGCTCTTTTTTCAACTGCGCCGCACGACGGAGAATATCAACAAACTTGTAGGCGATCTGCACACTCGGGTAGGGCCCATCCTCACACGCGCGCAGATTCTGCTGGATGATACACAGCCTAAAATTTCCACGATGGTCGCCGATGCTTCGCACATCGTGTATTTGGCGCGAGGGCAGGCGCAAAAGGTCGACCGCGTCTTCACCGAGGCTTCGGACCGGCTGCGCGGGCAGATTGTGCACGCCGACCGGATTTTAACCGGCACTCTGGAAGCCGTGGAAGAGGCCGGCTTGAAATTCCGCAGCAATTTCTGGAAGCCTCTGCAGAAGGCTTCGGCGCTGGTGCAGGGAATTAAAGTTGGTCTGGATCTGCTTCGTTCGCGCCGCGCTCCCACGCGCGGCCGTGGCGATGATTCCGTCGAGCAAGAAGAAGAGCTCTTTATCTAAGACTGAAATCCGAAACAAAAAACTCAATCAGAAGTTCTCTGCTGCGCACGCACTCTAGCGAATCCATCCGCCGGCTAGCACGCGATCGCTCTCATAAAAAACAGCGCCTTGCCCGGGCGTGATGGCGCGTTGCGGCGATTCAAATATCACGCGGGCACGATCTGCCTCGAGCGCTTCGACGGTGGCGGACGCGGGTTCATGCTTGTGACGGATTTTCACCGAGGCGCGCACGGGATCGAGTGGCTTTTCGATGGAAACCCAATTCACGCCTTCGACTTCAAACGTTGTCGTCCGGAGCGCATCGTCATCTCCCACGACGACGCGGTTCTTCTGAGTATCGATAGCCAGAACGTAGAGCGGCTTGCCGGCGGAAAATCCAAGTCCCTTTCGTTGGCCAATGGTGAATTGATGCACGCCGTTGTGATGTCCGACGACTTCGCCGGTTTCCGTAACGATCTCGCCTTCATTTTTGTTGAGCGAAATTCCGCGTTCGTTGGAATACGCTTGAATGAACTGCACGTAGTTGCCTGTCGGCACGAAGCACAGTTCCATGCTCTCGGGCTTTTCCGCGACCGGCAGATTCACGCGGCGAGCCAGCGCGCGGACTTCTTCCTTGGTAAGTTCGCCGAGAGGGAATTCGCTGCGCGACAGCTGCTCCTGCGTCAAGCCCCAGAGAAAATACGACTGATCCTTGGAGTCGTCGCGCGCGCGGAGCAATTCCCAACGCTGCGTGGCTTCGTTTTTGCGAATGCGCGCGTAGTGACCGGTGGCGAGCAGTTCCGCGCCGATCTGCCGCGCCATGCGCAGCAGCGGCTCGAATTTTACGTTGGTGTTGCAGTTGGTGCAGGCAATCGGCGTGCGGCCAGAGAGATATTGATCGACGAAGGGGCGCACGACGCGCTTTTCAAACTGCTCCTCGAAGTTCACGACGTAATGAGGGAAATTCAGGTGCTGCGCGACGCGCTTGGCGTCGTAGACGTCGTCGAGCGAGCAGCAACGATGCTGCGTGGGACCATCGCCTTGCAATTCGGGGAGGCGGCGCTGATTCCAGAGCTGCATCGTCAGCCCCACGATCGGGCGCTGCTGCTCTTGCAGCACGGCCGCAACAGTAGAGCTATCGACGCCGCCGGACATGGCAATGGCCACCAAACCGCGCTGGATTTCCGCGGCTTCTGGCAGCGTGTCGAATTGAGCTTCTGTATTCATGCTCCTTCTATTGTACGAGAAAGAACGAATCTGCGTGTAGCCGAGGTGTTGCCAGGAGGGGCGCAGCATGCTGCGCCCCTACAAAGGTGGTTGCGGATTCGCACGCAGTCCTTCTCAGGAGCTTCATCGCGCAGCAGCTTCCTTTCGATAGGTAGGCGAGAGTTCGCGGAGCTGCGCGACGGCTGCGGGGATAACGCCAAGAGCAAAGTCGATTTCCTTTTCGGTGGTGTGGCGGCCGAGGCTGAAGCGCAAGCTGGCGCGGGCTTCTTCGGGGGGCAGGCCGATGGCGGTGAGGACATGCGACGGCTCCACGGCGCCGGAGGAGCAGGCGGCTCCGGTGGAGCAGGCCAGGCCTTTGAGGTCGAGCGCAATGACGAGGGCTTCGCCTTCGATACCCGGGAAGAGGAAATTCGTCGTGTTCGGTGTGCGCGTGGCCTTGTGGGCGTTTACGCGGGAATCGGGGACACGCGCGAGCAATCCTTGTTCGAGCTTGTTGCGAAGAGTAGCGACACGCTGCCCATCGACAGCAAGAGAAGTGCGGGCGATTTCCGCGGCTTTGCCGAGGCCGACGATGCCTGCAACATTTTCCGTGCCCGGCCGGAAGCCGCGCTGATGATGGCCGCCATAGAGCAACTGGCGAAGACGCGTGCCGCCGCGAACGTAGAGCGCACCGATACCCTTGGGAGCGTAGAGTTTGTGGCCGGAGAGGGAAAGAAGATCGACCCCGAGGCTGTTTACGTCGATGGGAATTTTTCCGGCGGATTGCACGGCGTCAGTGTGGAAGTACACGTCGCCTTCCGCGGCGATGCGGCCGATTTCTTCCAGCGGCTGGACAGTGCCGAGCTCGTTGTTGGCATGCATGATGGTGATGAGTTTGGTTTCCGGGCGGATG
>Ga0210384_10001500_pt1 | contig 31558 bp, 35 predicted proteins | sample IncBWH2MmetaG_FD_160574 | JGI IMG/M metagenome (GOLD analysis project Ga0210384, IMG submission 160574) | Forest soil microbial communities from Barre Woods Harvard Forest LTER site, Petersham, Massachusetts, United States - Inc-BW-H-2-M | ecosystem: Environmental > Terrestrial > Soil >...
GGAAGAGTCCGGTCACGCACGCCTCCAAGCACGGAGTCCCGCTTTATGATGGCACCATTTTCCATCGCGTGATCCCCGAGTTCATGATCCAGGGCGGCGATCCCGCGGGCAACGGCACCGGCGATCCCGGCTACGCCTTCAAGAACGAAACTTCCCCCGACCTCAAGTTTGATCGCCCTGGTCGTCTCGCCTATGCCAACGCTGGTCCGGACACCAATGGCTCGCAGTTTTTCATCACCGAGGTGCCTTATCCGAGTCTGAACGGCGGATATACCATCTTCGGGCAATGCGACGATGTCACCGTAGCGCTAGTGAAACAAATCGCACGCATGGGCCATGATTCGAACGATCGTCCTTACCGGCCCGTGAAAATCAATCACATTACAATTGCGAAGGGCGGAGCGGGAGCAACGAAACCCGCGACCACAGCGAAGCCGGCTGCTAAGAGTGCGGCGCCCCCGGCTCCCAAGACTTCAACTCCACAATAGGCCGACGACGAACGCTCATTTGACCAACTATCATCGAGTAGACGAAAGGATTCCATGCCCCGCCAACCCGGCACTTACGCCATCTTCAATACCTCAGAAGGCACCATGGCTTGCCGACTTTTTGAAAAGGACGCGCCCAAGACCGTGGCCAATTTCATCGAGCTCGCGGAAGGCAAGCGTGAGTGGTCCCACCCCGTCAGCCGCAAGAAGAGCAAAGACCGCCTCTACGACGGAACCATTTTTCATCGTGTGATCCCGGACTTCATGATTCAGGGCGGAGACCCGGCCGGAACCGGATTCGGCGGCCCCGGCTATCAATTCGAGGACGAGACCAAGGGCTCTCCCCACAAATTCGACAAGCCCGGGAAACTCGCAATGGCCAACTCAGGCCCGAATACGAACGGCTCGCAGTTCTTCATCACGCTAGCCCCAACCACGTGGCTCACGGGCAAGCACACTATTTTCGGCGAAGTCGTCGAAGGCCAAGACGTAGCCCAGAAGATCGTGACCCTCCCGCGCAACAAGCAGGACAAGCCGCTGAAGGATGTGGTGGTCGAGAGTGTGGTGATTGAGCGGGTGTAGGTCATCGATTCGCCAGGACACGAATCCCTGGCAAATCCGTTAAGTGTTCGTCGGCAGTCACAAGCGTCAGATCAAACACCTTTGCCGACGCTGCGAGAAAGTGATCAGCTGGATCGCCATGGGCAAAGGTCATGGCAGAAATGGCGAGCGCCACTTCTATAGTGACAGGTGCTTCCCTGAGTTCCAAATCCGCCATACTTTTTGCGACCCAGGTAGCGAGGTCATCTGGCACCCTGAATCGTCCTTTACTCTGGAGAATGGCAAGTTCCCAGATACTCATCGCAGACAACCACAGTTCATTCTGAGGCTTCGCAAGTTCTTTGGCTACTCGGCGGGTAAGGCGATGAGGTTTCAGGGCACTCCACAGCCAGATGTGGGTATCTAGAAGTAATTTCACCGCGCAGCTTCCCAATCATCCAAACTGCCGGTAGGGCCAACGATATCTCCGACGATCTCCGCTGTCCCAGCCATGGATCCCAGTCGCCTTCCTTTAGGCTCTCCGGGGGAAGGAGGCACAACTTCGGCCACGGGCTTACCGAAGCGTGTAACCCGGATGGCCTTGCCTGTCTTCCGAACCTCTTCCAGGATGCCGAGGCACTTGGCCTTAAACTCGGATATCGCGACTTCCTTCAAATCTGGACCTCGTAAGCTAGTTATACCATGGTCAATGACTATGGTCAACTATGCCTACACTCCAATCACTCCCACCAACTCCTTCACCGCTGCCGCGCTCTTATCCAGCGCCGCCTTTTCTTCCGGCGTGAGCGTGATCTCGATGATCTGCTCGATGCCCGCCCAGCCCAACTTGACCGGCACACCCACGAAAAGTCCGTGGATTCCGTATTCCCCCTGCAGGTAGGCAGCGCAGGGCAGAATCTTCTTCTTGTCCTTCAAAATGGCCTCGACCATCTCGGTGACCGCCGCGGAGGGCGCATAGTACGCCGAACCAGTCTTTAAATACTTCACGATCTCAGCTCCGCCATCGCGTGTGCGCTGCACCAGGCGTTCGACAGTAGCCGCGTCCATCAATTCGGTAATAGGGATTCCCGCTACGGTCGAATAGCGAGGCAGCGGAACCATCGTGTCGCCATGTCCGCCCAGGACAAATGCCGTCACGTTCTCCACGCTCACTTTCAGCTCTTCCGCAATGAATGTGCGGAAGCGGGCGGAATCCAGTACCCCGGCCATGCCAATAACTCGTTGCCGGGCAAAGCCGCTCATCTTGTAAGCTGCCTGCGCCATGGCATCCAGCGGGTTTGACACGATGATGAGAATGCAGTTCGGCGAGTGCTGCACCGCCTTGCCGACCACTTCTTTCATGATCTTGTGATTGGTGTTGAGTAGATCGTCGCGGCTCATGCCCGGCTTGCGGGGGATACCAGCAGTGATGACCACGACATCCGAATCGGCGGTATCAGCGTAATCCTGCGTGCCGACCACTTGGGAATCGCGTTTCTCAATCGGCATTGCTTCCAGCAGGTCCAGCCCCTTGCCCTGGGGCACGCCTTCGATGATGTCGATCAGGACCACATCTGCCAGCTCCTTCGAGGCGATCCAATGGGCTGTGGTCGCGCCCACATTCCCGGAACCGACTATCGTCACTTTCTTGCGCATGCCTTTCCCTTTCTTGAGCGACAAAACCCAAACCCTGTAACCACGACGGACACGAAGTAAGGAGACAGCCCGTTCAAGCTGTATCTTCGTGAACCTTAGTGTCCTTCGTGGTTAATGCCTTCTGGTGACGCTAATCCACCGCGCTCAGCACCGCTGCACCCATGTTCTCGATGATGTAGTTCGCGAACTCGCTGGTCTTCACCCTGGTCGCACCTTCCATCAGCCGCTCAAAGTCGTAGGTAACTCTCTTCTGTTCAATAGTCTGTTCCAGGCCGTGTTCGATCAAGTCGGCAGCCTCATTCCAACCGAGTAAGCGAAACATCATCATGCCCGACAAAATCACCGATCCCGGGTTGATCACATCTTTGTCGGCATACTTCGGAGCGGTGCCGTGGGTTGCTTCGAATATGGCATATCCATCGCCGATGTTGGCACCTGGCGCTATGCCCAGCCCACCCACCTGCGCCGCACAAGCGTCCGAGATGTAGTCGCCGTTCAGGTTGGGAGTCGCCAGCACCGAGTACTCATCCGCGCGCGTCACAACCTGCTGAAAAATAGAATCAGCAATCCGATCATTGATCATCAGCTTTTTCTTCCAGACGCCTTTGCCATGAGTCGGGTAAATCGCGCCCAGAACGTCCTTTACTTCTTTGTAGACCGACTGACGAAACTCTTCCGCCGCGAACTCAAGTCCGGGCTCGACCAGGTTCGCGTTCTGCTCAATTGTGAGATTTGGGTCTTTGTCTTTATTGTCGAGAATCCAGCTCTCCCGCTCGGTCACCACTTTATCGCGGAATTCTTCCGTCGCCAGTTCGTATCCCCATTTGCGGAAAGCGCCCTCGGTGAACTTTTGGATGTTCCCTTTGTGCACCAGGGTCACGCTCTTGCGTCCGCTCTCCAGGGCAAATTGAATTGCCATGCGAACCAGTCGCTTTGTGCCTGTGATCGAAATGGGCTTGATGCCTACTCCCGAATCCAGACGCACTTGCTTTTTTCCGCCCTTCAGCATCTCTTTGTTTAGAAACTCGATTAGGCGTTTCGCGTCTGGCGTTCCCTCTTCCCACTCAATCCCCGCATACACGTCTTCCGTATTCTCGCGGTAAATGACCACGTCCATGCGCTCGGGATGCTTCACCGGTGAAGGCGTCCCTTTGTAATACTTCACCGGACGTACACACCCATAAAGATCAAGAACTTGCCGCAGGGTGACGTTCAACGAACGAATGCCGCCTCCCACCGGCGTGGTCAAGGGACCCTTGATGGCAACCCGCAGGTCGCGGATAGCATTTACCGTGTCATCCGGCAGCCACGATTTGAACTTCGACATCGCCTTCTCGCCCGCGAACACCTCGTACCATGCGACTCGTCGCTTGCCGCAGTAAGCCCTCTCAACGGCAGCATCGAACACGCGCACCGACGCCTTCCAGATGTCCCGCCCAGTGCCGTCACCTTCGATGAACGGGATGATCGGGTTGTCCGGCACCTGGTAACGCCCATTGCTGTAATGAATTGGCGCGCCTTTTGCGGGCAACGCCACATCGTTATATGAAACCGCCATTACTCACCTCCGATGTCGTTAGGAAACTAGTAATTATACGGGCTGGGCTAGACCATCGAGAAATGCGGGCAGGGCTTGGTTATGGGTTAATTTCCGAGTAGCCCGTCATTCGGAGGACAATGAGACGTGAGACGAACCATAAGGAGCGGAGCATGCAACTGTCGGAGAATCACGGTCGGCTCGTTGCCTCACCCCTGAAGGCTTAAAGCCTTCCCATCCCAGTGGCGTTAGTTGGCGGGCACCAGCAGCGGAGCGCCTTTGTCCTTCACGAAGACCACGACGAATTTCGCCGGTTTGGTTTCGCTTGCGTTGCGCCCAACGACGTGAACATCATCGGGGCCTTCGTAGAAGGTCTGACCAGGTGTCAGGGTCGTTTCCTTTCCGCCCCTCACCTGCATCACAATCGAGCCTTCCAGCACATAAATAAACCCATGTGCGTTGTGGCGATGGATTGGGTCCACACTGCCCGGCGGGTAATCTACGATGATCATCAGACCTTCTTTGCCAGGGAGGTTTGTCAGGTCTTTCGACAGGAGTTCCGTTACCTTAGCCTCCTGTGCCATAAGCGTGCTTGACATAAGACCTGCCAGCGCCAAGATTAGTTTTGGGAATGTCATAAATTAACCTTTCATTTGATTGACGCCATTTCAGTGCGTGTTTATGGGTCGGTACTGCGCGGTTAGGCGTAGTGCCGGACGAGTTCCTGTTCGGCACGCAGCCAATCTTCGATGTGGTGGCCGGCGGTGGCGATATCAGCTAGCTTTCTTATGACTCTCCTCGGTCACCACTGCGACGCCAGTGGGCTGATGCCCACTCGGAACTTGTGACGCGGGCTGAGTGAGCCAGGTTTCGAAACGGGTCTCGCCGAGTCGCGCGTTATTGTCCGGAACCAGTGTTTTCTCGCTGATTTTCGCTCCAGAGTAACGGGCGTTTGGATCAGCGATGACTTCGCGGGGATCTTTGATGCTGGCCAAGCGGCGCCGGACTAGTTCATCCACGCGAAACTGTTCCGGGCCTCCAATTTCGACCATGCCGTTTACCGGCTGACCTACTGCAATCCTGCCCACACCACTCGCGACATCATCGGCGGCCATCGGCTGGAAAAGCACTGGAGGCAAATGCACCTTGTCGCCGACCATGGAAATGTCGGCAAGGCCCTTGAGGAACTCGAAGAACTGCGTCGCATGCACGATCGAGTAGGGGATTGAAGATTCTTTGATCAGTTTCTCCTGAGCGATCTTAGCGCGGAAGTAACCGCTTTCAGACAGCCGGTCGGTTCCCACAACCGATAACGCAACGTGATGCCGTACGCCTGCAGCCGCTTCATAGGTGAGGAGGTTACGCGTTGATGTATCGAAGAATTTTAGCACTGCTGCGTCCTCCCAGGAGGGGGAGTTTGATACATCAACGACTACCGAGGCACCTTTCAGCACTTCGGCCAGTCCTTCGCCCGTGAGGGTGTTGACCCCTGTGTTGGGTGCTGCCGCTACTGCTTCGTGTCCGTGCTCACGAAGCTTGTTGACAAGCTTTGATCCGATGAGTCCACTGCCGCCGATCACTACGATTTTCATAATTGTCTCCTTCATTCTCGACCGAGGCATTTCGAAGCCATCGATCTCTTGCACTCGCTAAAGACAGAACTGCCTGCCGGTTTGTGACAGGATCAATGGCTCGGGGCACGCCCCGAATCAGTGGCTTGAAGTGGTTGTTCTCAGCCTGTACAAAGCCGCGCTCGATTAATCGCCGCCATTCGCCCACACTAATTTCTTTTTGGACGTTTTCGGACGCTAGACCAAATGCCCTCGGAAAATCAATACCGTACATACTGTATTTGCCGTGGTTTCAGACCATAGAATCGAGGCTGCTCCAAGGGAGATTCCATTCTTCGAGTATTTCATATTTCATTCACCTGACGCTCCTGCTGGAAAGACCCTTTTGGAACCACTGGGAAGTAGGACGCATGCACTCATGCCGCTTTTGGGACAGCTCAGAAGTTTCCAGGCGGGTAAGGCTTGGTTGTTTGCATTTCCCGCTACAATCTGAAAATGTGCCACTTTCTCTTGGTCCAGCGTGCGGCCAGAATCTGGTTGATGTTTGTTGCATTCGGATGCATGCTTCTGACCACCACGATGCTGGCCGCACAAGCAGACATTCAAGGCCCTGCTCCCTCTCCGTCTCAGCCAGTTGAGTCCTCTCGCGAGACTCAGCCACATCGCTTCTGGGACCGCACCAATATTATGCTGTTCTCTGGGGTCGCCCTATTCCGCGGCCTCGATTATGCCTCCACCCGCAACTTCCAGGCACGAGGAAGGCAAGAGATTTTGCTGCCAGACGATGTAGTCAACAATTCGGCGGGATTCGCCGCACTGGAAGCAGCCGGCACTGCCGCCTCCGTCGGTTTGTCTTACTGGATGCATCGTGCCGGACATCACAGAATCGAGCGTTGGGTTTCCGTTGCGCACATCGCCGTGACTGGCTTCGGCGTAGTCCGAAACTACTCTCTAGAATCGAAACACCCCCGCTAGCAAGCCTGCCTGCAGCCCGCACCCTTCGTTCTTTCCATAATGCCCCAGTCGCTGCGGCGGCTTATACTGACTGCGAAATTGCTGCAGCTTCGGAGATCTGCCATGTCTCAAACTTTCTCGCTTCACACATTGGGTAAAGTCGCAATTCTGGCAGTGTTGTCGACCGGACTGGCGGCGCAGTCGATTCCCGACCGCTTCCAGAAGAACCATGACATCCATGTAGGCGCTGGGGAGAAAATCGGTGATGCAACTTGCGTAAATTGCTCCGTCTATATCCGCGGGCAGTTGGCTGGAGATGCCACTGCCCTCAAAGGGAATGTTGTCGTGGAGCAAGGTGCGAAGGTCGCGGGCGATGTTACTGTCTTGTTCGGCAAGGCCAGTATCGAAAGTGACGCGCAGGTCGGGGGTGACGCAACCGCGATTGGCGGGACCGTCCACCGCGACCCCGAGGCGCACGTGGGCGGCGACATTACCTCCCTGGCAGGCGACGGATGGATGCTGCTGATTTTTTTCGTGCCGCTGGCAATACTCGGCGGGATCATTGCCTTGATCATCTGGCTGGTGCAGCGAAACCGTAAACCTGCGCCCGTGGCCGCTTAAGGACGCTCCCGAGACTCGAGGCTAATACCTCCGCGTTCCGAAATATTTCCTGACCCCGATTGCGTTATACCTTCCCCATGGCCCATTCGACCCGAGGTCCGCGGGACCCAGATTCTTGTCACGCGCGCCCAACCGCGTAAACAGAAAATGCTGGGTCACGCGCAATTCGAAACCTTTTCCCAGGTACACGCCCAGCCCCCAGGACTTCTCCAAACCGATTGCGTCGGGCGACCAGGTGTACAAGTGTTGCGGAACCGTCTTCCCGAACAAGAAGCTGGGCTCGCCAAACAGCAGGAATCGCCGAAACTGCCCTCGGCCAAAAGGCCGCACTTCGACGTACCCAGAGAGCATATAACGGGCGAATAAATTGCAGGGTGCGTTCGCGCCGCCGTATTGGCCAGCGTTTCCCGCGCACAAATTGGGATCGATCTCATTATGCGGAGGGGCAAGGTCGAACTGAGCGTATCCCCAGAACATGTCATAAGGGAAAAACATGCGATCCGGGGTTTGGCGGACCGCCGGCTCTTGTGCCCCGGCCGCACCCGTCATCGCTAGACATAAAAATATCCACAGCAGCCGCTTCATGAGGCCTCCGAAAAATGGTTTTTTGTCACTCGTGGGGAAATCAGGGCTCAGCTGTATTCAGCCTTACCGTTAGGGGCGCAACATTGTACTCTATGGCTCGAAGTAAACAGCCCTCCCAGCCAAGAACCGGTCTTGGACGCCCTATTGTCTCTAATATGTCTCTACGAAAATCCATATATGCAATTCTTATTCTTGCAACCAGTTTCCATGCCGGACCCGATAAGTCTCATCCGGTCTAGAGTTTCACTTTGGCGAACGTATTGCTGCCCGACTCACTAACAAGGGAGCCCACCATGCCACAGGAGGTTTCCATCTCCTATCAGGCGGTTAAAAGTAAGGTCTACAAACTCATCGACGCGTTGGTAGAAGGCTCTAAGACTGAAAGTGAAGTCCAGGAGTCCATGAGGCGGTGGTGGCAACTGATCCATCCTGCCGACCGGCCGGTGGCACAAAAATATCTGTTGATGGTGTTGGCGCGCTCCAGTTCCAGCCTCGGCGCCATCACTGAAGGTTTGGTCACCTTCAAGGAATTCAAGCCGATTCGTGAGATCACCTCCCAAAAAGTACCCAAACTTCCCTCTGCCTCCCACCCATCCCACATCAACAGCGGTCTGGTCTAGCGGCCCATCCAAGAGTAAATTGTTGGTTTCATTCGCTTCTTGTGCAAACTGAGACCCCTGGAACAATTACTCCTATGGATTTTGACCAGCTCGAAACTTTCCTCGAGGTCGCTCGCCTGAGCTCGTTCTCTCGTGCTGCGGGAAGGCGCTTTCGAACCCAGCCCGCCATCTCCTCCCAGATTCGTTCCCTGGAGGAAGAAATCGGCGCCAAGCTGCTGGACCGCTCCGGCGGGAAAGTGTCCATCACTGCGTCTGGCAAGATTTTGCAGAAATATGCGGAAGAGACGCTTGAAGCCCGCAAAGCCGTGCTGACCGCAATCGCCGAGACTGAGCGCGTTCCCCGCGGTGAGATCATCGTCGGCGCCAACGAAGGCACCTGCCTGCACATTCTGCCCGAGGTGTTCGCCCAGTTCAAAAGGCAATATCCCGACGTCGCGGTTAACATCAAACGTGCCGACTATGGCAAGATTCTGGAATCGGTCATCGACAATTCGGTGGACTTCGGGGTAGTTTCCCTCCCCGTCACCGACAATCGCCTCACCGTCGTGCTGATTCACCGCGATGAACTCGTGATTATCGTTCCGCCCCAGCATCCTCTGGCCAAACTGAAATCGGCTGCCGTCGCCGAAGTCGCAAAGTTTCCCCTGGTCGTACCCAAGGCTGGACATACCCGCGATGCGCTGGAAGAACTCTTTCACGAACGCAAACTCAAGCCGCAATTAGCCATGGAGCTGGATTCCAGTGAGCTGCTAAAGCGTTTCGTGGCCGCCGATGTTGGCGTGGGTTTCATCGCGCGCTCTAACGTGCAGGAGGACGTCCGAGCCAAGGTGCTGTCTGCGATTCCCATCTCCGACGCGCAAATTCGTCGTGACCTGGCATTGGTTTTCCGAAAGGACAAAGCCCTCAGCCGAGCCGCCCTGGCCTTCATCGACGCCACAGTCAAGATTCAGACAGCCGAACCTGCAGTCTTCGCAAAGCGTTGAGAGGGGTTCCTTCGCATTGTCATTTGAGCACGGTCGAGAACCTGTGCACTGCCTTACCGAACCGGCCCACCCAGTCTGCCGCACCACCCCGCCTTGAATAGCCGAGCACTTATTAGATTAGAATTCCATCACGTGAACTTCAGCCGAACGCAATTGCTCTCGGTCGAGGGTGGGATTGCATTCTTGCTTTTCCTTGCGCCCCTCGCGTCTGCCCAAGCCCGCAAGCCTTCGAAACCCTTACCACCATCCGCTTTCAAATTGGTTTCCATCAAAGTGACCGGTACCAAGCGCTTCGCCCCTCAGGAAATCGTCGCCGCCAGCGGGCTCCAACTCGGCCAGATCGTCAGCGAAGACGACTTCAAGCGAGTCAGCCAGCATCTGGGAGAAACTGGCGCGTTCAACGATGTTGCCTACGCTTTCCACTTCTCCTCGGAAGGTACCAAGCTGGAATTGCAGCTCGCCGACAGCGATCCGTTCGTCCCTGCCCACTTCGACAATTTCGTGTGGTTCTCCGACAAAGAACTGCTCGACGGCCTGCGCGCCCAAGTGCCGCTTTTCCAAGGCAACCTGCCGGTTGGCGGCGACCTCGCGGAACAGGTTTCAAACGCGCTGCAAGCGCTGCTGATCCAGCGGAAGATCGACGGCCATGTCGACTACCTGCGGACGGGTCCTGAAGAGGGTCCCATCAGTTCGTTCGCTTTTGGTATTAGCGGACACAGCATTCGCATTCGCAATATTGATTTCACTGCCGCTGGTCCAGCCGAATTACCCCTTCTCCAGGCCGCCGCCAAGAAAATGTCGGGTCAGGAATTTCTGCGCTCCTCTCTTCGCGTTCAAGCCGATAAAGATCTCCTCCCGGTTTATCTTGAGCACGGCTATCTGAAGGCGGCTTTCGCCGATGCCCAGCCTAAAATCGTGCAGGACAGCCCGCAGGAAACCCTCGTCGACGTCGCCTTCAACATCGATACCGGCCGTCAGTACAAAGTGAGTGAGATGCAGTTGACGGGATACAAAGCCTTCCCCGTTGAAACACTTCGGGTGCTGATCCATCAGCAACTCGGCCAACCTGCCAACGCGAATCAACTAAAGAGCGACCTCGAAGCTATTAAGAAGCTCTACGGAACCCGCGGTTACATGGTGGCGTCCGTTCTCGCAACTCCTGAAATCGATGACGCTCAGTCCACGGTCAAGTACCAGGTTTCGATCGATGAAGGCAATGTCTTCACCATGGGCGACTTGGACATCCGTGGTCTGGACAAGCGCGATACGAATCGTTTGTTTACGGCATGGAAGCTGCTGACCGGCGATCCCTACGATTCCGGCTATCCTCAACGCTTCGTGCAACAGTCGGCTAAAGATCTGAGAGAGTGGAAAATCAGCATCAACGAATCGCTCAACGACAAAGAAAAGACTGTCGACGTGACCTTACGCTTCGAACCGAATCCGCGCTGATCGCGGAAGAATTGTCGGACATCCTTGTAGCTTTACTCTGTCCAGAGCTGTCTTTATCATTAAGGTATAAGGAGTCGGGCTTTCTAGGCTCTTATTAGATGACTCCATTCCTTTTAGGAGAAATTCATGAGTAGTGCTGCGCAGAAACTTGGAATCTTGCTGGCCACCACGCTTTTGGTTGCCGGATTGACCCTTTCATCCGCTTTTGCCGGCGGCAAGCCGCAGACCTTTACCGGCAAAGTCAGTGACGCCATGTGCGGCGCCAAACATATGATGCCGGGCGATGACGCTGGCTGCCTTCGCGCCTGCGTGAGCAAAGGCTCAAAGTACGCTTTGGTCGTCGGTGAAAAAGTGTATACGCTCGATAGCAGCGACAAATCGGTACTGAGCCAACTCGACAAACTCGCTGCCCAACAGGCCACGGTAACCGGCAAAGCCGAGGGGGATACGATCGCAGTCAGCTCGGTAGCTCCAGCCAAGTAAGTACGGCTCGGCCCGGAAAGATCGCACGGTGCTTCAGCGCGGAACGGCGGGCCTTCAGGTCCGCATGCAACCTTCTTTCCCGCACGGGTACCCCAATTTTCATATTCCGTTCACGATTCGCCATGTTATGTTTGACCAAATTCCAAGGTTAGCGGAGGATATTCGAATTGTCCAAGGACATGGTCCCCAAGCGGATTTTCTTCACCAAGGGGGTCGGCAAACACAGAGAGCGTCTCACATCCTTCGAGCTGGCCTTACGTGACGCAGGCATCGCCGCGCAGAATCTGGTTCGCGTCTCCTCCATTTTTCCGCCGCAATGCAAGCTGGTCCCCCGCTCCCAGGGGTTGAAATATCTGAGCCCGGGAGAGGTAGTCTTCTCCGTCGTGGCCGAGAACTCCACTCACGAGCCGCATCGCCTGCTGGCCTCAAGCATCGGGGTGGCCATTCCGGCCGACCGGAATACTTATGGCTATCTCAGCGAACATCACTCCTTTGGCGAAACCGAAGACGCTGCCGGAGACTATGCGGAAGAGCTCGCCGCCGAAATGCTGGCTACAACTCTGAATGTGGAGTTTGATCCTGATCGGTCCTGGGACGAGAAGAAAGAGATCTACCGCATATCAAATAAGATCGTCAGAACGGCGAATGTCACTCAATCCGCCGTGGGTGACAAGCGCGGTCTGTGGACCACGGTTATCGCCTCTGCGGTTCTAATCTTCGACTAGAATTTCGACCACCAAATTTCCAGGAGCGAAGCCTATCTCCTGGCCAGTGCCTTTTCTTTCTTTTCCTTGCTCGCTCCTTTGTCCTTATCTCTATCGAGCCGTTCCAGCACCGCCGCCACAATCAACGGCAATCCGACCGTAGCGTCCAAGAAGACTTCTCCGAATCTTCCCCCCTCGGCCGGAGGTACGAACTTGCCCCAGGAAATCGCTTCGCTGTATGGGCTTCCTGACAGCCCGCCCCAATACACCGGCTCAGGACAAATTCGCACGCCATAGTGATACCGTTTCAGCGGAATGTTCTCTCCCAGCCGCCGATGGCGAAGCTCCACAAATGGTCCAAACTGCTGCGACCAGTTACGGGGCACACCACCCCCGATGGTAAAGATGCCCAGGCGGCTTTGTCGCAACAAGGTGGCGGCAAAGTGTTCCAGATCCTCGAAAGGATCGAACCGCATTTTGTGGCGTCCAGTGGATTCCCGCAGACGGTTTGCCAGAGCCACATCCAACCCCAATTCTGAATCCGTGAACGCGGGGACAAAAACCGGTACGCCTTTTTCGTAGGCTGATTTCAGAATGCCACGTTGATCCTTGGCGTGCTTGGCGAGGTGTTGCCCGATGGCATGATTCAACTTGTACGAGCACATCACCTCATTGTGGTCCCAACTATCCAAAATTTGCGACAGCACCTCTTCCACATCCTCCAGATTCTGCTCCGGCTCCAGAGTGTCATAGACGCGGTTATAGCCCTGCTCGTAGAGCTCGGTATCGGGCACGTCGGGGTTATAGCGAAAATGAGAACGCCCCGTAGCCTCGACCAATCCATGCGCCATCAAGGCACCCGTGGAAACGATGGCGTTAACGATTCCTCGATTGATCAGCTCTGCGATAACCAACCCTTGCTTAGCTACCGTCATGGCACCCGCCAGGGTCATGACCACGAAACAATCTTTGTCACGAGCCATGGCTTCAAGCACATCTGCGGCCTCACCCACCTGGCGGCCAGTAAAGGCTGTCTTGGACATGGCGCGCACCAGCTCATCGATCGAGTGCACGCGAGTAAGATCAAGAGGCTCCAGCGGAATCAGTTTGTCTTCGATCGGATCGTGGAGCTGGCGCTCTATCCCGGCGCCGTCATGGTTTCCGTGCTTCACGTCGCACCTCCCTACCTCGCCGCACTACTTTACTAAATGCCGCAACCCATGGCTACGATAACTGAGAACCGAGAGCCGCGAACTGAGAACTGATATCCTATCCCGTCGCACCAGCACGAGGAGGTTCTCGCTGTGCCGCCTGAGAAATTCCGCGTGGGGCTGATCCAGATGTCAGCCACGCCCGATCCCGAACAGAATCAGCAACGCGCCATCGAAAAGATCCGTGACGCGGCCGCACGCGGCACCCAGATCGTCTGTTTGCCGGAACTTTTCCAGACTCAGTACTTCTGCCAGCGTGAAGACCCAGTGTTGTTCGATTTGGCCGAACCCATTCCTGGCCCTACGACCGATACGCTTTCGGCCCTAGCGAAACAACTTGGCATCGTGCTTATCGCTTCCCTTTTCGAGAGGCGCGCCCCTGGCGTGTATCACAACACGGCGGTCATCTTTGACGCCGACGGCGCGGTTCGTGGTCTGTACCGCAAAATGCACATCCCTGATGATCCGCTTTATTACGAAAAATATTACTTTACTCCTGGCGATCTCGGCTTTCGCGCCTTTGATACAGACGTCGGGCGAGTGGGCACGCTGGTCTGTTGGGATCAGTGGTATCCCGAGGGCGCCCGCCTCACCGCTCTGCAAGGCGCGCAGGTTCTCTTCTATCCCACCGCAATCGGATGGCATCCTTCTGAAAAAGCCGAGGTCGGCTCCCTCCAACACGACGCCTGGCGCACCATTCAGCGCGCCCATGCCATCGCCAACGGCGTGTATGTAGCTGTGGTCAACCGAGTCGGACACGAAACTGGCAACATCCGCGGCAACGCCGCCCCGGGACCGGGCCTCGAATTTTGGGGTGGTTCGTTTCTTTGCGATCCTTTTGGCCGTGTCCTCGCCGAATCTTCTCACGACAAAGAAGAAATCCTGATCGGCGAGGTCGACCTGCGTACCCTCGAAGACATCCGCCGCAACTGGCCGTTCTTGCGCGATCGCCGCATCGACAGCTACGCGCCAATCACCAGTCGGCTGATTGATTGAAGACCAGAGACGAATCCGCTAAACCTGGCGGGAACCCTCGCATGCCCGCCGAGTGGGAGCCACACCAGGCAACTTGGTTGGCCTGGCCTCACTATCGTGACGACTGGCCTGGCAAGTGCAAGCCTATCCCCTGGGTGTATGCCGAAATCATCCGTTATCTTTCCCGCCATGAGCGGGTCGAGTTGATCGTCGCCGACGTCACTTCCGAAAGGCGCGCTCGAAAAAGTCTTGATCGCGCGAATGCCTTCAATGACAACGTCCGCTTCCACCGCTGGCCAACAAATCGCGTCTGGACCCGTGACTCCGGCTGCACATTTGTAAAATGTGGCGCGGGCGCCCTCGCCCGCGAAAACCAGGAAGGGCACGACTTCAGTCGTGCCAAACAAACGTTCGGAGGGATTGGCGCTTCAGCCCCTGAGGGACTCACCGCTATCAAATGGCGCTTCAACGCCTGGGCCAAGTACTCCAACTACCAGTATGACGAGAAAATCGGCAGCCTCATGGCCAAGGCCACCCGCACCCCCGAACTCCGGCCATTGCACGGAAAGCAGCGCGTCGTCCTCGAAGGCGGTTCCATTGACGTCAACGGTCAAGGCACTCTGCTGACCACTGAAGAATGCCTGCTCAGCAAGGTCCAGCAGCGCAATCCCGGCATGACTCGCCAAGACTACGCAAATATCTTTCAGGATTACTTAGGAATCAGCAACGTGGTCTGGCTAGGCTCCGGCATCGCCGGAGACGACACTCACGGCCACGTGGACGACCTCACTCGGTTCGTGGCTCCGGACACGATTGTGACCGCCGTTGAGTCTGACCCCAATGACAGCAACTACGAACCACTGCGAGAAAATATCCGCCGCTTACGCGCTGCAACCACTCAGGACGGCAAGCCGCTCGCCATCGTCGAACTCCCCATGCCTGCTTCCGTCATCTTCGACCGCCGCCGGCTCCCCGCCAGCTACGCCAACTTCTACATTGCCAACGGAGTAGTTCTCGTCCCTGTCTTCAATGATCCTAATGACCGCTACGCCCTGGACATCCTCGCCGATCTGTTCCCTGACCGCGAAGTTATCGGCATCTACTGCGGAGATCTAGTTTGGGGTTTCGGCACGATTCACTGCATGACACAACAGCAGCCTTTGTAACCCTCAGTCGTCGGCCATCAGCTCAAGGCAAGACCGCGAATCCACAGGTGGCGTACGGTTTGTCTGAGGGCCGAGAGCTGATGGCAGAAGGCTGAAAGCTATCTCTTATACTGCGTCGGCTGCGGACCCTTCTCCAGCATTTCGCGGTTCCAGATGGCGCCTTCGCGGGTGTAACTGGCCAATTCAAAATCCTGGGTCAGTTCCAGCGCATCGGTGGGACAGGCGTCCTCGCACAATCCGCAAAACATGCAGCGGCTCAGATCGTAGGTGAAGTTGGTGAGTTCTTTGCGGCGGGTCTTCTCATTGCGTTCGCTCGAAACCACGATCAGGTTCTCGGGGCACGCTAGAGCACACAAGTCGCAGGCGATGCACATGGTCTCGTTTGTATCCGGATTAACATTCAGCCGCGGTGCCCCGCGATACCGCTCCGCTACCTGCGGCCGCTGCAACGGATACTGCTCGGTGTAAATCTCTTTGGGATCCTGATAGCGGAAGGTAACGCTCAGTCCCTGGAGCAGATCCAGCAGAAAGATTTTGCGCAACAGACCTGCTATCTCCATAGCCCGTTAAGCATATCATCAACTGCAGGCGCGACGGTCATTGCAGCTTTCCATACTCTGCCTTGGCTTCCTTCAGAATCGGCACATCCGGATCCGCGTCTTTCCAAGCCGCGAAGAAGTCCTGGTAGGCTGTCTTCGCTTTTGTCGTGTTACCCTGGACTACGTAGGCGCGCCCTAAGCCTAACCGCGCCAGCTCATAAAGAAAATCGGTCGGATTGACACCCTGATGATCCAGAATCCTCTGGTATTCGGCAGCCGCTTTCGCTCCATCGTGGGCTCTTAGGAATGCTTCGCCGCGAATGTAGTTTGGCCAGTAACCAGCGCCTCCGGGTGCCGTTCCGAGTTCGTAGGGGCGGGGGTTTTCCAGCAGGGCAATCGCCTTCTCAGGATTATTCTGATGCAGCTCTATCAATGCCTGTGTCGTTGGAATGTACACCTGGTGCAGCATGGTGTCACTGGGAAACTCTTTGGCCAAGTCGTCAAGCAGCTTCTGAGCTCGGCTGGCATCACCAAGCGTTGCCAGCACTGCTGCACTGAGGCCTCTTGTGGCTTTGCTGCTGGACGCAGCCAGAGCATCTGTAACCGCTTGCCGGGCCTGATTGCCCAGTTGAGCCTCGCACATAGCCTCACTCGCGCGAATTACCGCGGCAAACTCCTTCATGCCATGACTTTGGGCGGAATTCACGCCCTGGGTAAAGGTTTGCCGGGAGGCTTGCAGCTTTCCGAGTGAACACTCCCCCCGCGCCTTCATGACCATTATGATCGATCCGGAGGGCTTTCCTTTTAAGACCTCAACCTGTTGCTGCATGGCACTTTCGTCATGTCGCACGAATGCGATCTCATAGAGGTTGAAACGCGATGTATCGCCACTAATCCCCTGGGCCATGCCTTTCTCAATCACCGCTTTTGCTTCGTCGTAGCGATTCATTCGTACATACGTATCTCCGAGGTTCTGAATGGCATAGGAGTCCCTAGGGTCGAGACGGATGGCTTCGCTGGCATTGCCCAGCGCCTTCTCATGCTGCCCGATTCCCTCATACTGCAACGCTAAGTTGTCCCAGGGAACCGTGTCCCGTGGATAAGTCTTTTTCCACTGCTCGTAGGTCTCAATGGCCTTATCAATCTCTCCAGTATCTTCGTCGTAGTGATGAGCAGAAATGTAAAGCTTCTCACGCTCGCTGGCCCGGTCTTTCAGATCGAAGGCCTTCTTCAGGTTCACCCGTAGCAGCTCTTCTTGCGTTAGGTTCCCATAAACCACGCCCAAAGTCGCGTAGGCCATGGCGAAATTGGGATCGAGTTCAATGGCGCGCTTGAGGTGCGGGATGGCGGCCTCATCATCCAGCTTTTGATGCGCAGCCTGCCCTAAGCTGAACTCCTTCAACGCCTCCAGCGACGAGGTAGTTGCCTGCTCCAGAGGCGTAGCGAATTTCTGCAGCGAAGCCACAGATTCTCCCAGCTTGCCCCGCAGACTTGAAGCGGCCTGGTCCAGCGACTTCAACACCTGTTCCTTGCTTTCGGCTTCCACTTGGGCGCGGGCCAGCGAATCTCCCGTCTGCGCGTTGACCGCGTTCAAGTCAATCACATAGTGGCTTCCCAGGCTCGAGATCGAACCCGTCAACATCGCCTTGACTCCGTTTCGCAGACAAATCTCCCGCGCCACATCGCCGGTCACGCGTTCGTCAGGGGAACGTCCCATGAAACGTAAGGCTGCCCGAATCCGTGACTCGGGCAAAACATTCAGATAAGGAGACTGCTCAAGCTGCACTGCCAACGCCTGCTTCAAAGTTCCGTCGAACACGGTATCGCCAGTGGTGTTCACAAAGTCGGCCAGCAGGATGGAATCCTTCTGCGTAAGCCCATGCGGTCGACGGCCATAGAAGAACAGCCCCACGGCAACAACCGCGATCAAAGCGATGGCCGTTATAACCAGGGTTCCGCGCCGCCTGCTTTGTACCGGAACGCTGCTGCTCCCGCTTCCTGAAACCGGTGTCTGCGCCGCCGGGGTCCCAGCACTCGGTGTTTGCTGGATCGGCGGAACCGGCGTTGCTGCCGCAGTTCTGATCTTTCCGCTGCTTCCTGCTGCCGCGGGAAGCTCCGCCGCCACCAGCCCCGAGCGACTGGATTCCGTGTCCCGCTTGGTTCGCTGCAGCTCAGCCCGCATTTCCGATGCGTGCTGATACCGCAGATTGCGGTCCTTCTCCAGTGCCCGGTTAATAATGTGTTCCAGTTCTGGCGGCAGATCCGGATTCAGGCGTACCGGAGAAACCGGCGCCCGGCTAAGAATCGCCTCAAAGACCACGGCCGAGGTATCGCCACGAAAAGGAACGGTACCAGTTGCCATTTCATACAAAACTGCGCCAAAGGAAAATAGATCTGTCCGGTTGTCGAGTTCCTTGCCTCGCGCCTGTTCTGGCGACATATAGCCTACTGTGCCGAGCGCCGTTCCCGGACTGGTCAACGGGTCCATGCTGGCCCCAGCTGTCGGCAGAGCCGTCGCTCCCGCTGCCTCCACAATTTGCGCCTGTGTCACTTTCGCCAGTCCGAAGTCGAGAATCTTGGCGTGCCCACGCTTGGTCACAAAGATGTTCGCAGGCTTGATGTCACGGTGCACAATCCCTTCAGCGTGGGCTGCATCAAGCGCATCCGCAATCTCGATGGCCAGGGATAGGAGAACCTCCAACTCCAGCGGCCGCCCTGCGATCCGGTGCTTCAGGGTCATGCCGTCCAGGTATTCCATGACGATGAACGCCTGGCCATCCTGCTCGTCAATTTCATGGATAGTGCAAATGTTGGGATGGTTCAAAGCGGAGGCGGCTTTAGCCTCCCGCTGAAAGCGGCTTAGAGACTGAGGATCTCGGGCAACGTCGTCCGGCAAAAACTTCAGGGCGACGAATCGCCCCAGTTTGAGGTCCTCGGCCTTATACACCACACCCATGCCGCCGCCACCAAGCTTCTCCACGATGCGATAGTGCGAGATGGTCTGACCGATCACGGGAACCTCACGTTGCCCGGCAATCTTAGTGCCCAGGAACTCACGAGTCAATGAAACCGGATTCTGGCGGTGATGCCGCTACAATTGATTAATGCTGATGCAGAAATCCAACTCTTAACAATCGAGGACGGACCACTGACAACTGTTCCCGACGAATTCTGGATGGAAGAAGCGCTGCGGGCAGCCCAGCGTGCCTTGGATGCTGGCGAGGTTCCAGTCGGCGCGGTCGTCGTCTGCGATGGCAAGATCGTAGCGCGTGGCTGGAACCGAAATCTCGCTGACTGTGACCCTACCGCCCACGCCGAGATCGTCGTTCTGCGCGAGGCCGGTGCCGCAGTTGGTAACCATCGTCTAGGAGACTGTGAGCTGTTCGCTACTATCGAGCCTTGCGCCATGTGCGCTGGCGCCATGATTCATGCCCGGCTGAAACGCCTGGTGTATGGCGCGGACGACCCTAAAGCCGGTGCTGTCCGTTCAGTGGTGCAGGTGCTCAACCACCCCCAGTTGAACCATCGGATGGAAGTCCGCGGAGGCGTGCTGGCTGGCCGTTGCGCGGAAATGCTGCAATCGTTCTTTAGAAGCCGTCGATAGTCGGCGAAAAGAAGCTGGCAGGAACTCGTTTCATCCGAAACAAATCCTAAAGTGGTTATATCGTAACAGGTAAAAGTGGCTATTGTGATAAACCACTGTTGAGTTAATTTAGGGCCTAAGCAGGATAGACACACGAAGTCTAAGGAGGCGGTGATGAACATCAAACCCATTCGGGCTTATCTCATGGTCTGCAGCCTAGTTGTCATCCTGCAGCCCCTGCAGGGACTCGCACAGCAGAATTCAGACGCAGCGAAGACAGCATCTCAACCGCGGGATGGACAGCACGATTTTGATTTCGAGATCGGCACCTGGAAAATCCACTTGAAGCGCCTCGATCATCGCTTAGTCGGCTCTACGACCTGGGTCGAATTTGACGGTACCTCTGTTACTCGAAAGGTTTGGAATGGCCGGTCCCAGATCGAGGAGTTCGAAACCGACAGCCCGGCTGGCGGGCATATCGAAGGTCTGACCCTGCGTCTGTACGATCCCCAAACTCACCAGTGGAGTCTCTATTGGGCCACCAGCAAGAGCGGCGCCTTGGGTGCGCCCACGATCGGAGAATTCAAGAATGGACGCGGCGAGTTTTTCGACACGGAACCATCTGGCCCTAATGGCAGAAGCATCCTGGTTCGATTTGTTTGGTCGGACATCACCCCGACTTCGGCCCACTTTGAACAGTCATTCTCCGACGATGGAGGCAAGACCTGGGAAGTCAACTGGATCACTGATCAGACACGAGTGCAGGATGAATCTGACAAAACGCACTGAACTCGGCCGCCTCCCAGCCAGGGGATCACACGACTGTCCGGCGCTTCGACACTCGACCGAAATGCAAAGTCGGTTTAGAAATTAGCCTACGGCATCCGCCAATGGAAAATGGGTCGATCGTTCATGCGCGTGCGCAGACGAGAGGGCGGGCGTAACCTTCCACTGATTTGCTATCCTGATTGAGGTAGAACCCGCAGCGGAGAGATGGCCGAGTGGCTGAAGGCGCGCGCCTCGAAAGCGTGTATACCTTAACGGGTATCGGGGGTTCGAATCCCTCTCTCTCCGCCATTCACTTACACGCACCAACAGTCCGATCGATGCGCGTCATGCCGCCAGCATGGCGGTAATCTCGCGAGTGCTCGCCGCGTCATTGGCAAAGCTGAAAGTTCCGTGCTCGCGCATCTCCCGGGCAGCACGGAGGAAGGCGCCGAGAGCGGCGCGACAGAGAGCGCTGCCCACGCTGACACGCCTGACACCCATCGCCGACAAAACACTTAGATTCAGTTGTACGCCCTGCAGTCCCATCACGACGTTTACCGGACGATCCACGGAGCTGACTACTGCCGCAATCTCGTCCTTGCTGGCAAGTCCCGGCGCATAGAGAACATCGGCACCCGCCTCTTGATAGGCCTGCAGCCGCCTGATCGTGTCTTTCAAATCCGGCCGCCCATGCAAGTAATTCTCCGCCCGTCCGGTCAGTGTGAAAGTAAAAGGAAGACCCCGCGCCACCTCTGCTGCGGCGCGAACTCTCTCTGCTGAATGCTCCAGATCGCAGATCGGATCGTTCGGATGCCCGCTAGCATCTTCGATGGATCCGCCGACAGCTCCCGCCGCCGCCGCAAGCCGGATGGTTTCCGCGACGACTTCCGGCGCGTCGCCAAAGCCGTTCTCCAGATCAGCGCTCACCGGCAGGTCCGTGGCTGCTGTGATGGCCGCCACGTGTTCCATTACCTGAGGTCGCTCGATCGTGTTGTCACGCTGTCCGGCGGAAAAGGCATACCCCATGCTGGTCGTTGCCAGAGCCTCAAAACCCAATTGCGCCAGCAGACGCGCAGTACCGATGTCCCAGGGATTGGGAATGATGAAAGCTCGGTCGCGCTCATGGAGTGCCCGGAAGGCTCGTCCCTTTTCAGCTTGTGTCGACATGGCGATCACCTGATCATGCAAGTCTCGAGGTATTCGCTCTGTTCCCGTCTTTAGCGCCACCATGCGGCCGCTAATCGCAGGTCGCGCCCCGGAAACGGCACCCCTCACCCATCAAGTATATTCTGCGTTTGGCTAGGAGATCTCCGCAGCCAGGACGCCGAGCCTCCGCGAAAATCCCTAATCCCGGCTGATTTTCGTCATGTGACGAAACATTTTGACAGCCCTCCGCGTATCTACGGCTAGACTCTCACAAGCGAGGACACATGAGTTCCGCCAAGAACCCAGGCAGATTCGCAGGCTTGCTGTATCTACTTACGTCAATAGTTGGCTTCTTCGCCATGGCCTATGTCCCCAGCAAGCTGATCGTCCACGGCAACGCAGCGGCGACGGCCAGCAACATCGCGGCCTCCGAGACCCTCTTTCGCCTCGGCATCGCGGGCGAACTCATCGGCATGGCCGGTTTTATCTTTGTGGCCCTGGCCTTATATGACCTGCTCAAGGGAGTCAACCGCCGGCACGCCTCGCTCATGGTGATATTGATTGTGGTCTCGGTCCCGATAGCGTTTCTGAATGAGCTGAATTCAATCGCTGCCCTCGTCCTCGTGCGTGGGGCTGACTTTCTATCTATATTCGAAAAGCCTCAGCGGGATGCTCTGGCTATGCTGTTCCTCAATCTGCATCATTACGGATTTGTTGTCGCCGAAATATTTTGGGGTCTGTGGCTCTTTCCCCTCGGGCTGCTTGTGTACAGGTCGCGATTCCTGCCGCGGTTCCTGGGGGTCTGGCTCGCCATCGCCGGCTTCGCCTGGCTCATCCTGAGCCTTACGGGCGTACTGTTGCCGCAATATCAGGGCAAGGTGGATACCTACTCTCAGCCCGCCTTCTTCGGGGAGCTGGCGTTCATGTTCTGGCTGGCGATCAGGGGTGCCAAGCCGTCAGCGGTGGGCGCCGCAGCCTCATCGTCGGCGGTTGCTTAGGCTGCATTGCTGGCGTGTGAGAACTCCGACGCTAGGCGTCGTGTAGCCGCTCGCCGGGCCGCACCGGCTTCGGGATGCTCTGCTCCGCATGCGTGGCCCGGCGCCCGCCAGCACACACAATGCTGGATCGGGCGTGGGTTGTCGGCCGTTCGGAATTTAGCCTCGGGTGAAGAGAAGCGCGTTTCTCGGGACCAATCCGGGACGCATTACTTCCGGCTTGCCCGTCATTCGTAGACGAACAGCGGGCCTGGACATCTGGATGATGCTAGTAAGCTGTTCCGACGTCACTGCTCTGCGATGGCGCGCTGATTCGGGACAGGACCGCGTCCAGAGCCTCAGACACGTTCGTCAGCAAGCCGTGTTCAATCAGGTATCTGAGAAATTGTTCGTTTATACCGCCGGCAGTTGCGTGGTTACCGGTCAATGATTGGAGACTACGCTCCGGCGCGTCGACGGCGGAAGCGGTGAGCCCCCAAAACATTCGCGCGATGTAGTCGCGGGCCTTCGATTCTGGAATCCCGTGTTGAGCCAACCAAGAGCCGATTCTCTCGATAAATGCGAAATAGGCCGCAATACTTGCAGTGACCGTGCACATTGCATCGAACTCGTTTTCGCTTTCCACCGCAAATACGGTTCCGAGAGCGGCGAAAAGGTCACAAGCTGCCGGTTCCGGCGGATATATCCCCGTCGGGCTTAGCCGTTTAGCCGTTGATGGCAGCGGCACGGCTCTTGTGACTCGCACAGCAGGCGCCACGATCTCGGACACGCTTCGCAGTGAGAGAGCAGATACAAGGCTGACTACTTGATGATCTGGACGGAAATGCAATTCCGAAAGGACATCTCGGGCAACCTGAGGTCTGACAGCAATCACGATCGTATCGCAGTGGTCGAGAACTTCCTGGTTGCAGGAAGAGATGGATACCCCGTTAAAACGATTGGCAAGCTCCTTGGCGATTGCCGTGTTGCGCGGGGACAATCGGATAGAGTGCCGCATGGTAAAAGACGAACACAGGCCAGTGACAATCGAGGATGTAATCTCGCCAGTTCCGATGAATCCTAGTTTCATATCAGAGAAAGCCAAATCTGTTGAGATTCGTAGTGTACTGGCAATTGTGGATTCTGGGCGAGTCGTCGGCGACTCGGAAGTTTGACCGCCAGTTCTCTATTTATTAGGAAGGTATATTCTGCGATGGGTGGATCCTTGGCAGTTTTGCTGCAAGTCTGCGCAGATCTTCCGCAACATAATGCAAGTCTAGGCACAACCGCGGATTTTTATAGGCATGAAGAAGCCTTTTATTTTCCAATCTCGGCTCCGCCGCTCGCCGCAATAATTCCCTCCGATACTTGAGCGCATCAATCTTCTGGTTGGCTACGTACGAGCGGAGCCACAGACTTTCGCGCAATTGAGCATAACGGTTGCCGTTCCGGAGACGCTCCTCCTTCTGCTTTGCAGAGTCATTCTCATGGGCTTTGGCCTCTATCCGCAATCGTGCCACCTGCCGGTCGTAGTCGATGAAGGCAGCGTCAATTGTGTTTGCTAGGATCACAGTTCTGTTGTACAACTCAGCGACCGAGCAACTTTCCAAATGATCTTCTCTGCATGCGAATGGCTTTCCGGCGGCGGGCTTCGGCTTGTCGGATAACTCGGCCCCCGAATGCGCTGAGGCCCTATTTTCCGCCTTGCGATCGCCAGACGCTGCACTGGAGCGTTGCGTGGTTACCTGTTTCGAAATCGCGGAAGTTCCCGTATCCATGCGGCTGGCGTTTGTCGGTTCTGTAACTTGCGAATGCATCCGCCACTGCCAGAAGACGATGGCGGTGATTGTGATGATTACGATTGCCGCGTATTTCCACGATTGGCTTTTTTGGTGGGGCGTGCGGAATTCCGCCAACCCCCTCTCTTGTCGCCACCGCCAAGCGTCCAATTGTTGGTCGATGGGCAGTGGGTAAAACTGTGGGGCGGATGTGGTCGTTTGTTGCCCGGGATCGCTATTTTCGCTTGCCGTCAGTGCGACGCCACATAGACCACAGAAGTGTTGATGGGCAAGGGTCTCGTGCAGGCAAGTCGGACAGACGAGCGCCTCATTCTGGCTCTCGGTATGTATTTGTTCCTGATTCTCCGCTGTTACAGTAGGTTCATCTTCGCGCTGAGGCTTCCCTGGGCTTTCCAATTCACGCAAAAGTTCGAATATCGCCCGTTCGCGCTTTTCGGGTGGGGTTGAGTAGTATACGTCTGCCCAGCGCCCGAGATTCCTACCGAGTGTGGGATTTAACATCGGGTTCAATAGCGGGTTGGGAAGATTGTCGCCTACCTCGTGTTCGTCTTTTGTGGGCGGGAGCACTTTCGGTTCAATCCCTATCTTGAAGGTGCTTTATGAGATAGCATTCCAGCCGACCGGAGGTCGCGAGCTTTTCAAAGATGTCGTTGAGAGACGCATTGACCTCGATTTCTTTGATCTCCAGTCGCCGGGCAATGTCCCTGGGACTGACTCCACCGGCGACCATCTGAATAATCCTCCTCTCATTTGACTGAAGCTGGAACTGCGCCGGGCTCGCCGAACATTGACCCTTAGGTTGACAGTCCTGAAGACGTAATAGCAAAACGGTTCGCACCAGATGCCTGCTCCTTCCCAACAGGCGCAGTGTTGCAGCGCGAAGACACGCGGAACACGCTATTTCGAACACCGGCGAGAAATATAAGTTTCGCCCAAGAAGAGAATTTCAATCCCGTAAAGCGTGTGGCTCCGAACCCTAACAACCTTTCGATAGGTCCGCCCACATGTCTTGTGTCGAACATCGGGGAGCCCTTTGCTGGCGATCCGTTCTGTGCCAGCGGACTGGGAAACGCATTCATATTCACAAAGGAGTTCACCATCGGATTGGATCTACTTGCTGCGGCTGACTTGCTTAGAAAATTTCAGATGACCCGGCGACGCGGCACCTGGCGCCTGTATATATTAAGGATGGGAACTGAAATCGAGTTGGTGACAGCGCGCTTTCGGCACTCTCCTGTAAGTTCAGCTTAGATTGGACAGTCGGAAGGTGTTGAAAGTCGAAAGTGTCGATTTGCGGCGCGGGATTTGGCCTTCTCCGAACGGCAGTGTGTTAAGGGCGGAAGGCGAACCTGCGTTTCAGCTGAGATTTCAAAGTGCGATCCGAGTGCGCTAGACTTTTGTGTACCGGATCCGGCGGGTCCATGCGCATGAGCACAGAAGGCGAACTACGAAGTCAAAACGAGCGGCTTCAGTTGCTCCTCAATTTGACGAGCAAAATCACGTCGAGCCTCGACCTGCGAGAGGTCTTGCGCGCGGTTGCGGCAATCATACGCGAAGTCATGCGCGCCGATGCCGTTGCTGTTTCTCTGCCTGACGCAGCATCGGCAAAAGTCAGGGTGTTTGCCATGGACTTTCCGCACGGCAAGGGGGTCATCAAGGAAGAGTTGCTCGTTACGCCAAGCGCTGCCGTTAAAGAAGCGATAGACACCTTGAGACCGGTACTCGTTGACTTACCGAAACCTGATGAGCCTGAGCCATATGAAATCGCGGCTGCGGAGGGCCTGAAAGCCGGTTGCAGTATTCCACTTGTGAATCGTGGCCGAGTTCTGGGAATTCTGTCGATTTTACGCACGACTGAGACTCCGTTTTCGCCGGAGGATGTTGATTTTCTAAGCCTGGCATCAGGGCAGATCGCCATCGCCATTGAAAATGCTTGTACATATCACGAGATTTCACAACTGAAAGACAAGCTCGCCCTGGAGAAGCTGTATCTCGAAGAAGAAATCCGCAGCGAGATGAATTTTGAGAACATTGTGGGGAACAGCTCACCGTTAAAGCATGTTCTGGAATTGGTCGAAACTGTTGCTCCCAACGACTCCACAGTCCTACTGCTTGGGGAGACAGGTACGGGAAAAGAGTTGGTCGCCCGCGCCATTCATGATCGCAGCAGACGTAAAGACCGCACGTTTGTGAAGCTGAATTGTGCCGCCATTCCTACGGGGCTGCTGGAGAGCGAATTATTCGGACACGAGAAAGGTGCTTTCACAGGCGCGATCAGCCAAAAAATTGGGCGGATGGAACTGGCGGATCAAGGCACGTTGTTCTTGGACGAAGTGGGAGACATTCCGTTTGAGATCCAGCCAAAGCTGTTGCGCGCTTTACAAGAGCGAGAGTTCGAACGGCTTGGGAGCACTCACACGCGAAGAGTGAACATCCGCTTGGTCGCGGCAACCAATCGAGATCTGGAAAAAATGATTGCGGACCGCGAATTCCGAAGTGATTTGTACTATCGTTTGCACGTATTTCCGATCCGAATTCCGCCTTTGCGGGATCGGAAGGATGACATTCCACAACTCGTGAGTTACTTTGTCCAAAAGTTTGCCAAGCAAATGCAGAAGAAGATTGAAGCCATTTCCCCGGCCGTCATGAAAGGGCTTACGACTTGGGATTGGCCTGGCAACATTCGCGAGCTGGAGAATTTTATTGAGCGGGCAGTGATCCTTACGCGCGGCAGGTCGCTGGAGCCTCCGCTCGGAGAACTTCGGAGAACGAATACGATAGTGATACCACGCACCGGAGATCGTAAAATCGAGCCAGTGGTTGAAGAGAAAACGAATCACCAAAGCGACAAAGCCACTGTTGCTGACGAGTATGAAGGAAGACAGCGCGATGAGATCATACGAGCGCTGACTGCTTGTAAGGGGAGAGTAGGTGGTGCCGATGGCGCTGCTACTCGCCTAGGGATAAACCGCACGACGCTCCTTGCTCGAATGAAGAAATTTGGGATTTACGCGAAGCAATATGCTTGATCCGCAGTCCTCTAAACCTAGCTCTCTCTTGTAGCTTCGACAGTTTTGACGCTTTCAACTTCTTCGATCTTGATAGTTCGAAGTCCTGGCCTTTCTCTCCTGAAAATTCAGCGACTTACGGCTCGGCAAGTTTGGCGTGCGCCTTGCTTCAATCGCAACTGGGAAGAAGCAATGCTGAAAATCTCGCTGATCGATAGCGCCACGCAGCGTCGGCTGGTGGTTGAAGGAAAGCTCCTCGCACCCTGGGTGGCCGAGCTGAGAAGCGCCTGCGAAAAGGCCAGAGCAGATCTTCGTGGCCGTGAACTGGTTATCGAAATGAAACATATCACGACTATCAGCCAGGAAGGCGAGAACGTAATTCTCGAATTGATGAATGGAGGAATTAAATTCCGCTGCCACGGCGTGTTTACAAAGCATGTGGTGAAACAACTGACTCGGCTGACAAGCAGGAATTCAGGGACACGAGCAGGCGATTGAACCGGCTTAGTTCAAGTTTGAAAGAAGAGGCGATCGATGCGCGGGTCGCGAAGACTTTCGCAGGATTGGGAGAAAAAGAGCATGCCAAGCACATGCGACGTGACGGATGAGCGCGAAGCAGTTGGAGGTGAAGAGGGGGCGGCTCAGCAATTGAATCAGATTCTCGCTAGTGGCCTGCCCCCACTGTACAGAAGGGCATACCGCATCCTGGGTAATACTGCCGATGCAGAAGACGCGGTTCAGGATGCCCATCTCGCCGCCTATAACCACCTGGACCAGTTCAGAGGACAGGCGCAGATCTCCACTTGGCTGACTACCATCCTGGTTAACTGCTCTCGATTGCACCAGAATCGACGGGATATGCTCGCTAAGCGAATGTCGCTCTCGACACTTTTAACAGATTTGCCAACTCAGGTGACTCAAGCTCTTGGGCTCATCTCCAAACCTCAATCACTTAATTCAGGGTGACTTTGGCATCAGGCTTGCCTTCGTCATGAGTAATGGCACGGAGATTCCAAATGGAGGCTGCAGCCATGGCTCACACTCAATCTCTCTCTCTCTGCTGCCGCGAACCGCTCATTTTTTTCCTTTCATCGAGTTGCGACAGTCGCTCCCAAGTAAAGTCGCGGCTATCTCTCCCTTCGTGGAACAACTGATGCGCTTCATTCTGAAGTTTCGAAGCGCCGATGAAACTGAGTCCGACATCGAGATGGCCTTGTACGAAGCCCTCGCGAATGCCGTGATCCATGGCAACGGTGATAACTCCGGCAAGAGAGTGTACGTCACATGCCGTTGCTATATGGACGGAGAAGTCTCAATCACGGTTCGGGACGAAGGAAAAGGATTCGACAGCAACACGGTGGCGGATCCCACCTTTCGCGAAAACTTGCTCTTCACGCACGGTCGTGGAATCTACCTGATGAAAGCATTAATGGATGAAGTCTTCTTCGAAGAGAACGGGGCCGTTGTGCGGATGCGAAAGAACTCCAACTCCTGCGCGAGCTCTCAAGAAAATCAGGATGACAATCACAGTCACAATCAGCATCTTCGGCATCGTGGCTAGCATCATGGACATGCCGGCGAGGCAATCTCCCGAGTACAACCTCGCTGCGCCAACCGTTCGTGTTGCGCGACCTGAGCTCTTCTTTCAAGACACACAAGGATTCAGCCGTGGCGAAACGGAGTTGAATCCTTGATGCTACCGGAATACGATCTCGTCGTTATCGGTAGCGGCCCAGCTGGACAGAAGGGCGCTATTGCGGCCGCAAAGGCGCGCAAGAACGTTGCCGTTGTTGACCGCACTCCGATGATCGGTGGCGTGTCCGTTCATACCGGTACGATCCCCAGCAAGACCGTTCGCGAAGCTATATTTCAGCTCACCAGCCGTGCCGTCAAAGCGCAGTACGGCAACGGGCGGGCAGCGTACGGCGACATTTCTGTTCGGGATGTTTCGGTGCGAGTAAGAGAAATCATCGAGCGCGAAACCGACGTCGTCCGCGCTCAACTGACGCGGAACGGAATCACCATCTATCAAGGTCTGGCACTATTTCTGGACCCGCATACGCTGACGGTGCAGGACGGTGAGGATGGGCACCAACTCAAAGCCAAAAACATTCTGACTGCTTGCGGTACGCGCCCGGCGCACAGCCCCGAGATACCATTCGACGATCATCGCATCGTAGACACGGACCACCTTCACGCTTTGAGTGGCGTGCCGCGAGAAACAATCGTCGTGGGCACCGGTGTCGTGGGGCTCGAATATGGGTCTTTTATGGCTGCTTTGGGCTCCCGAGTTACGTTGATCGACCAGCGACCAGTGATTCTGGACTTTGTCGATCAGGAGATTGTCCAAGCGCTGTCTTATCACTTGCGCCAGCTTGGCATTACGTTTCGTTTAGGAGAAAAGGTGACGCGCGTCGGAACGGAGATGCACCGTGAATCCATATTCGCGGAGCTGGAAAGCGGCAAGAAAATACAAGGTGACGCACTCATCTACGCCGTCGGGCGGCAAGGCAACGCAGATCAGCTTCACCTGGAAGCTGCTGGATTGGTTGCGGACGCGCGAGGAAGGGTAAAAGTTAATGAGCTTTTTCAAACCGCTGTTCCTCACATCTACGCGGCTGGCGACGTCATTGGATTTCCGGCTCTCGCAAGTACTTCCATGGAACAGGGGAGACTCGCCGCATGCCACATGTTTGGGATTCCCTTCGAGCATATGCCTGAGCTCTTTCCGTACGGCATTTATACGATTCCAGAAATTTCCATGGTTGGCCAGACGGAGGAAACCCTGACCTCAAATAAAGTTCCATACGAGGTGGGGATTGCCAGGTATTCCGAGTTGGCAAAAAGCATGATGCTTGGGGATAACATGGGCATGCTCAAACTACTTTTTCACCGAGATACACACAAACTTCTTGGGGTACATGCTTTAGGCCAGCGCGCAACGGAAATCATTCACATTGGCCAAGCCGTGCTTTTTTACAACGGATCGGTGGACTACTTTCGGGATACGGTGTTCAACTACCCGACCCTGGCCGAAGCTTACAAAGTAGCGGCTCTCAATGGGTTGAATAAGCTCTGACATCGGTGCGGCAAGTCAAACTCGGATTCTGCTGTGGAGGGTCGAGGCCTCGGGTAATCATCTAAGCGTCTTCACAATTCTGCAATTCAACACATCGCCTCTCATGCTTCCTCTCTATGCAGCGGCATTTGACGGGCTACATTGAGTTCGGTGCAATCTTTCGTGTTCGACCAATTCCTCAATTGAGCGCACCAGAATCGAAAAGCTACAGGCAGCACACTTCGATTGCAGGAGGAAGACCTCATTCTGCACGACAGGGTTCCGAGCAAAGTCGTACTCCTTAAATTCCATATTCATCCTTTGGCCCGAGGTGAGCAGAGTTAGTTTGTCTCGGGCAGATCGTTCCGCTCGGAGTGCCGCAATACACTCTCCCGATACGCCATAGAGATTCCTCCCGTCGTACGTTCTCAAGCGATTTAGGCACATGCGGCCGGTTGTCTTATTACCGAGTTTTTGGATCGAGTAATCGGCTCTCTTGACAGTTTTGACCTGTTTGACAGCCAGCGTGGATACCGCCTGACAAACTCATTCATTCTGCGAGATCTAGCACGGTCTCGGGTGTGGCATCCGATTTGCCTTTGCGAAGGTTGGAACCATTGAGTCCACCAACAAGGCAGTCGCGTGACTGACGCGCCTGAAATCGAACGAGACGACTCTCAGGGCACATTTCCCTTCAACCGAGCAGCGTCCCGATTCAGGCGCGTCAGTGACGCGATTAAAGCGGAAGTTAAGTAACCACGATTGAGGGGAAAGAAATGATGAAGCAAATATTTACAGCTTTAGTTAGTGCGGTTCTCCTGCTCCATGCACTTGGCTGCAGCAACGGTAAGGTGCGGGCTGCGGCCCCGCCTCCACCACCGGTCGTCGAAGTCGCACCGGTCATTCAAAAAGACGTGCCGGTTCAGGGCGAGTGGGTAGGAACCCTCGAAGGCTACGTCAACGCACAGATCTCTCCGCAAGTGAACGGTTACCTCATTCGCCAGGATTACCACGAGGGCGCATTCGTCAAAAAGGGTCAAGTGCTATTTGAGATTGACCCGCGTCCATTTCAGGCGGTGCTCGATCAGGCCAAAGCGCAACTGGCGCAGGCTGAGGCGCAGATGGCGAACGCCGAAA
>Ga0210384_10001501_pt1 | contig 31551 bp, 26 predicted proteins | sample IncBWH2MmetaG_FD_160574 | JGI IMG/M metagenome (GOLD analysis project Ga0210384, IMG submission 160574) | Forest soil microbial communities from Barre Woods Harvard Forest LTER site, Petersham, Massachusetts, United States - Inc-BW-H-2-M | ecosystem: Environmental > Terrestrial > Soil >...
CGGACCGGACTGATTTGGAAGTGGTTCATGTCTAATCCGGAGATTGCACCGATGCTTGCCAAGGCGGGGCTGCAAATGCACAATCCGAAAACCAGACCACACGGCGGCGCGCAATGACTGCGTGGATTGCGCAAGGCTTTAACTTCTCTTGTGCTGTCGTTTGCGTGAATAGTTCTCTCCATTCGCTCACCGCACCTATGGTATGAATGTTCCTATGGAGGCTTGTTGAGCGAAATTCCCTCAGTAACTGTAGCAGGTTCGGCACTTCAGGAACTACTTCCTCCCCTTAGCGAGCAAGAAGCGGTCACGGAATCGGCGCGCTGCTTGATGTGCTTTGATGCGCCGTGTACGCACGCATGTCCTACGCACATCGACATTCCCAGATTCATTAAGAAAATTTCCACGGGTAATTTACTGGGGTCCGCACGGACCATTCTGGAGTCGAATTTGCTTGGGGCTACCTGCGCGCGCGTGTGCCCGGTTCAAGAATTGTGCGAAGGCGCTTGCGTGCTCGGCGCGGAGCACAAACCCATCGCCATCGGCCGGCTACAGCGGCACGCGATGGACTATGTGTATGGACGAAAGATCGACGTCTTCCACGCTGCAAAATCAATTGACAAGAAAGTAGCTGTGGTTGGCGCCGGCCCTGCGGGCTTGGCTTGCGCCGGTGAACTCGCCAAGCTGGGCGTTTCGGTAACGCTGTATGAAAAGCGTGAGTTGCCCGGTGGTCTCTCTACTTACGGCATCATCGTGCTCCGCGAGCCGGTAGAAGTTGCGCTGGCCGAAGTCGCCATGATCGAACGCCTCGGTGCCAAGCTTGAAGTTGGCAAGGAAGTGGGCGTCGATCCCGCTGTCGCCGACTTGCAGAATGGTTTTGATGCCGTGTTCATCGGTATCGGTCTCGGCAATTCCCCGCAACTCGGAATTCCGGGAGAGGAGTACATACTCGATGGACTCGAGTACATCGAAGACAGCAAACTCCAGCCCGCGCAGCTGCACGTCGGCCGCGACGTAATTGTCATCGGCGCCGGGAACACTGCTATTGATTGCGCCACGGTTGCGCGCCGCCTTGGCGCCGAACGCGTCACCATGCTCTATCGGCGCACCCAAAAGGAAATGACCGCATACCCGCATGAATATGCTTTCGTAAAGCTCGAAGGAGTCACCGTTTCATTTCTATCCAAACCCGTCAAAGTTCATCACGAAAATGGCGTTGTTAAAGGCCTCGAGTGTGTTCGCATCGCTCTAGGCGAGGCGGATGCGTCCGGACGTGCTGCTCCCAAAGAAATTCCCGGCTTTAATATGGTCTTGCCCGCTGACCAGATCGTTAAAGCTATCGGCCAGGACAAACTGTCGCTGGCTTCGCGTCTCGATCTGAAAACCGATAGAGGTTTTATCCGCGTCGATGCCAATCTTGAAACTAGTTCTCCGGGGATTTTTGCCGGAGGCGATTGCATTCGCGCACGCGGGTCGGCTTCCACGGTCATGGCGGTGCAGGATGGTAAGCTCGCCGCTCGTGCGATCTACCAAAGGCTGGTAAATCATGGCTGATCTAAGAACGAACTTTGCAGGGATTCGCTCGCCTAATCCGTTCTGGTTGGCCTCCGCGCCTCCGACCAATTCTGGCGCGCAAATTCACCGCGCGTTCGAAGCGGGCTGGGGTGGCGCAGTCTGGAAAACTATTGGCGCGCCTGTGCTGAACGTGTCCAATCGATATGGCTCCTGGCGCTACGGTAATGAAAAAATGCTGGCCATAAACAACGTCGAACTCATTTCCGATCGGCCCATGGAGGTGAATCTTCGGGAAATTGCGGAGATAAAACGGGCCTGGCCCGATCGTGCTGTGATTGTTTCCGCAATGGTGGAATCCAAGCCGGAGGCTTGGCACGACGTTATTCGCCGTATTCAGGACACTGGAGCTGACGGTATTGAGCTGAACTATGGCTGCCCGCACGGTATGAGCGAGCGCGGCATGGGCAGCGCCGTCGGGCAGGTCCCGGAATATTGCCAAGAGATCACTAGCTGGGTCATGGAAGTCGCGAAAATTCCAGTGATCGTCAAGTTGACTCCAAACATTTCTGATATCGTCATGCCCGCGCGCGCAGCGGTCGCAGCCGGGGCCAACGCGATTTCTTTAATAAATACCGTCAATTCGATCATGGGCGTAGATTTGGATACGTTAGACATCACGCCAAGTATTGCTGGAAGAGGAGGCCACGGCGGCTACGCCGGCCCAGCAGTTAAACCTATCGCGCTGAATATGCTTGCCGCGTTAGGACGCGATTCCGTCGTCCACAACTCCGGCCTGCCGATTTCCGGTATGGGCGGCATCTCCACATGGCGCGATGCCGCGGAATTCCTACTTCTGGGCGCAAGCAGCCTGCAAGTCTGCACTGCCGTCATGCACTACGGCTTCCGCATCATCGAGGATCTGTGCGATGGATTGTCCAACTGGATGGACGCCAAAAAGCTCGGTACGATTTCCGAGGTTGTGGGCCGCAGCCTGAGGCAGGTGTCCGACTTCAAGGATTTCGATCTTTCTTTCAAAGTTGTCGCGCGTATCGATCAGCAAAAGTGCATTCGCTGCGACTTATGCTATGTGGCCTGCAATGACGCAGCTCACCAGTGTATAGACCTGATCGATAGAAACGGTCAGCTGACTGCACCGGCAGCTTACAATCCGTCGTCTAACGGCAGAGTCGAAGCGGTGTCGACGCGTCCCAGCGTAGTGGTTCGTGAGGATGATTGCGTGGGCTGCCGACTCTGTTTCAATATTTGCCCGGTGGAAAATTGCATTCAGATGGTGGAAGTGCCGCCTGATCGTCCCTCCGTCACTTGGGATGAGCTGACCGCGAAGCAACCTGAAATAGCGGAAGATTGGGATCAAATGGAGCGCTACCGCCAAAAAATGGGCATCCGCATCCACTAAAATTCCCGAAGGAGTATGCGATGGGCCTGCTGGTCCGAAATGGGGAGATGGTGACCGTCGGCTCCCGGAAACGAGCCGATATCTACGCCGAAAACGAAACGGTCACACGAATCGGCAAAAATCTTGAAACGCCGCCCGGCACCGCGATCATCGACGCAACGGGAAAACTGGTGTTCCCAGGATTTATTGATCCGCACGTGCATATCTACCTTCCCTTTATGGCCACTTTTGCGAAAGACACGCATGAAACTGCCAGCATAGCGGCGCTGATCGGCGGAACGACTACCTATATTGAAATGTGTTGCCCGAACCGCACTGACGACGCATTGGCCGGCTATGAACTCTGGAAATCCAAGGCTAACGGGAAAAGCGCCTGCGATTACGCGTTTCACATGTCGGTTACGAAATTTTGCGCAGAAACGGAATCGCAGCTCCGGGAAATTGTGGCTGACGGCACCTCTTCGTTCAAAATTTTTCTAGCATATAAAAATTTCTTTGGCGTCGATGACGGCGAAATGTATCAAACACTGACGCTCGCGAAAAAGCTCGGCGTGATTGTTACTGCGCATTGCGAAAACGCCGAACTGGTCTCGCGGCTTCAGGTGCAACTTGTCGCCGAAGGCAAGACCGGGCCGGAGTGGCACGAGCCCAGCCGTCCCGAGTCCGTTGAAGCCGAAGGCACTGGCCGGTTTGCAACTTTTCTTGAAAATACCGGTGCCACCGGCTACGTGGTTCATCTGTCCTGTGAAAGAGCGCTCAACGCCGCTCTGGCTGCAAAGGAACGTGGCGTGCGCCTTAGCGTCGAAGCAGTTCTTCCGCATCTACTGCTGGACAAATCGTTTGCCGAACGCCCCGGCGTCGAAGGCATGAAGCATGTGATGTCACCGCCGCTGCGTGCTAAACAGAATCAGGATGTTCTTTGGAACGCTCTCTCACGCGGCGTTGTGGATACCGTAGGCACGGACCATTGTCCATTCGACGTCGAGCAGAAACTCCTGGGTAAGGACGCCTTCACGAATATTCCCAACGGCATTCCAGGCATCGAAGACCGCGTCAATCTCCTTTATTCTTTCGGGGTCCAGAAAGGCCGCATCGATTTGGATCGTTTCGTGAATATTGCCAGCACGCACGCGGCAAAACTTTTCGGGCTATTTCCCCGCAAAGGTACAATCGAGGTTGGCAGCGACGCCGACCTGGTGGTGTTCGACACCAACTATCGCGGAATCGTCAGCGCCAAAACGCAACACGTCAATAACGACTACAACGGGTTCGAAGGAATGCCTATCGAAGGGCGGCCTTCGGTGGTTACCGTGCGCGGCAAAGTGCAGGTGCGAGATGGTGAATTCGTGGGCGAACGCGGCCGGGGGCGTTTGCTGAAACGCGAGCCTGCATATTTCTGAGCGAGCACACCATGCCTCTTGATCCCAAGCGTACCGTCGCCGAACTGAAAGAACTACGCTCGCTGACCGGCGACGTTAACGGGGCGCAACGAGTAGCGTGGACTGACACGTGGTTGCGCGCCCGCGAATGGTTTGCGAAAAAACTTGCTGAGCTTCCGGTTGAACATCATTACGACGCCGCAGGAAATAACTGGGCGACCTTAGCGGGCGAATCGAAAAAATCCCTACTGCTCGGGGGGCACCTCGATTCTGTGCCGAATGGCGGGTGGCTCGACGGCGCCCTCAATGTTCTTGCCGCGCTCGAAGTGCTTCGCCGTTTCGCCTCAGAATTCAACGGGCGGCCACCAGTGACCGTACGCTTAGTGGACTGGGCCGACGAAGAAGGCGCGCGCTTCGGGCGCAGCCTGTTGGGATCTTCAGCCTTCGCGGGCACTCATTCCATTTCGGCGGATCGCGTTCGCACTGACCGCGACGGGATAAAAATGGAAGATGCACTGCGACGTTGCGGCGTTGAAATGGATCGCTTCGCCGACGCCGGAAAAGAACGCCAGAATGCCGCCGCGTATCTCGAGCTGCATATAGAACAGGGGCCAGTTCTTGAACAACTGGGCCTTCCACTGGCCGTGGTGCTAGGCACCAAGGGCGTGGAACGCCACGGCATAATCTTTCACGGACAAGAGGCTCACTCTGGCTCGACGCCGATGAATGCGCGCCACGACGCGCTCGCCGCCGCCGCTAAACTCGCGCTCGAAATTCGCAATATCGCGCGCAAGCATGCGGACGCGGTTTGCACCATGGGGAGTCTCAAAACTTTTCCTGGGATCGTGACCGCAGTGGTGGGCCGCTGCGAAGCTACGCTGGATCAACGCGATCTCGATACACAGATCTTGGCACAAATGTTTCAAGAAGCCCAGGATGCCAGCCGCCGCTTCGCTGAAGAAGAGAAATGCACGGTGGAGTGGTCGCGCATCTGGAATATTGAGCCGGTACCGTTCCACCCCGCGCTGCTCGATCTTTGCGAGCAAGCGGTTCGCGAAGTCTCCGGCAAATCGCACCGCATGCCGTCCGGCCCGCTGCACGACGCCGCTGAGGTTTCGCGCGCGGGCATTTCGGCAGTGATGATGTTTGTGCAATCTCTTGGCGGGATCAGCCACAACAAAATTGAGGATACCCGCGAAGAACACCTGGAGATGTCGGTGGTGGCGCTCGACCGGCTGGCATCCAAAACCGCGGACTGGATTCTGCGAACCTAGCCAGCTACCAATAAAAAACTGAAGAGTATCAGAAAGTACAGTTTTATTGTGCTTTGTGGAAATTGAATTTACGCAATCTACGGAGAAGGTATGGGCGCACAGCGTGACTATGAGGCGATGCTCGAGGTGGCGCTAACAGAAGCGCGAGAAGGACTGCGGGAAGGCGGAATACCGATTGGAGCGGCGATTTTCGCCGCAGATGGCCGGGTGATCGGCAAGGGGCATAATCGGCGAGTGCAACAGAATGATCCTTCCATGCACGGCGAAACGGATGCGTTTCGGAATGCCGGCCGGCAAGCCAGCTACCGGAAGCTGATCATGGTTACCACACTGGCTCCGTGCTGGTTTTGCAGCGGGCTAGTTCGACAGTTTGGATTCGGGACTGTGGTGGTGGGCGAGAGTAAGACTTTTCAGGGCGGGATAGATTGGTTGCGGTCGCTCGGTGTGCAGATCATCGATCTGGAATCCAAGGAGTGCTTTTCCATGCTGCAGAAATATATTTCAGAGAATCCTGCGGTGTGGAACGAGGACATCGGCCAGGAATGAAAACAGCTGGTCGCCAGGCTGGCCAGCACCTACGCGAGCCACGTTCCATTTCCGGCCAGCGCGCAAACTAGCGGGATGCTTGCGACCGGTGTCGTTGTTGGGGCGATGGTGGAAATGGATTGCGCTAGGGTTTCCATCGGTGAAAGCACTTCACGGCGTAATCCATACGTGGAGCTTTGGGGATTTGTCGGAGGTGTTTGAGCAATTCGCCGTTTCACGTTTTGAGAACTGCAATTCGCAATGGTGGCGGCTACGATACGGCGCAAGTGATTTGGACGCAAGGGCGGTGGCCGTTCTGCATCGAAGAAACATGCCGAAATGTTGATTACATGGGTGCGGGAACTCTGCTACTCGGCAATGTGCTATTTTGATGAAATCTGATTGTCCAGTGAGGAATCGGAGCACTCCGTGAAGTTAGATAATAAAGCCCTGAAAAGTCTTCCAAAAGTTTTGCTGCATGAGCATCTCGATGGCGTGCTGCGCCCAAAAACTGTTATCGAGCTTGCGAAAGTGGTGAATTACTCGGAGCTGCCAGACGGAAATGCCGAAGAATTGGCGCAATGGTTTTTCCAAGGCGCCAATCAAGGAAGCCTCCCGAAATATCTGGAAGGTTTCGCGCACACCATCGCGGTCATGCAAACGGAAGAAGCGCTCGAACGAGTGGCCTATGAACAGGCGGAAGACTTAAGTCAGGATGGAGTTGTTTATTTCGAGACGCGCTTTGCGCCCGTATTTCATACGCGCAAAGGATTGAGTCATCAGCAAATTGTGTCCGCAGTGCTGAAGGGCTTGGAGCGCGGCCGAAAAGACTTCGGCATCGCGTCTGGATTGATCATCTGCGCCATGCGCAATATGGATGTCTCGCTCGAAATGGCGGAATTGGCGGTCGACTTCCGCGAGCGTGGCGTGGTTGGATTGGATCTGGCAGGCGAGGAAGGCGGATATCCTCCCAAGAAGCACGTGGATGCCTTCCACTATATCCAGCGCCAGAATTTTAACATCACCATTCACGCCGGCGAAGGTTTCGGAAAGGAATCCATCTGGCAGGCCATCCAATATTGCGGCGCCCACAGAATCGGACACGGAACGAGGCTGATCGATGACATCGCCGTGGCCGACGGAAAAGCAGTAAAGCTAGGGGACCTTGCGCAGTACGTTTTGGACAAACGAATTCCACTGGAGATCTGCCTCATCAGCAATGTACACACCGGGGCCGCGCGCACTCTGGCGGAACATCCGTTCAAGATTCTCTACCAGGAAAAATTTCGCGTCACCTTGAATACCGATAACCGGTTGATGAGCGACACCACCATGACTAAGGAATTCGAAGCGGCCGCCACAACCTTCGGCCTGACCCTGAATGATTTTGAAATCATCACTATCAATGCTATGAAAAGCGCTTTCCTGCCATATGATCAGCGGTGCCACTTCATTTATTCGGTGCTAAAACCGCGTTACGCGAAAATTCGCGCGTCACAAGGAGTTTGAGTGCTCCACGGCGAAACGCTTCGGAGTATCAGAGACTTGACTACCCGGGGCGCGTTTTTTTTGCGTGAGGGCAGAGCGTTGCTGCTAGCGATTAGCTTGTGAGACTAGCCAGAGTCTCCGCTAGAACCAGCGTCCCCCGTGCTATGGCTTCGGGAGAGGCATATTCATCAGGCCGATGACTGTAACCGTTGCGGCAAGGAATGAACAACATTCCGACCGGGGCAATACGCGACATAAATAGCGAGTCGTGGTAAGCGCGGCTTACCATGGTCAGAAAAGCTAGTCCATGTTTTCTGCACGATTCAGAGAGTGTTTCCGCAATCTTAGCGGCGCAATCGCCTGGCGCATCCGCATTCACCAATTCCTGACTAATGGCGACACCGCGTTTCGCCGCGATCGCGTGACACGACGCATCTACGGCCGAGATCAGGGAGTCCCGCCGGTGCAAATCCGTGTCACGAATGTCCACGCTGAGATGCACGCGGCTGGGAATGCTGTTGACCGCCCCGGGAAACACCTCGCAAATGCCCACGGTCGAAACCGTGTCCGCCGATCCGCTGGATTTGGCCTGGTGTTCAATCGCCAGGATCAATTCCGATGCGGCGCAAAGGGCATCGCGGCGATCGGTCATCAGGACTCCACCAGCGTGCCCGCCCGCTCCTTCAATAGAAATTCGAAAGCTGGATGGCGCGGCAATTTTGCTGACAATCCCGAGTGGAATTTGTTTGTGTTCCAACAGCGGCCCTTGTTCGATATGCAATTCAACAAACGCTTCGTAATGTCCCGCGGGTAACTTTACGGTTTCGAGTTCTCCCTGGAAACCTGCCGCGCGCCGAACCTGCTCGATGGACGCGCCGTCTTTGTCGGTCAAGTTTTTTGCTGCATCGGGCGACAGACTGCCCGAAAGCAAACGGCTACCGAGGCAACCAATCCCGAAGCGCGTTGGCTCTTCAGACGTGAAAAGTATTAGCTCAATCGAGCGTTTCGGCTTAAAACCGCTTTGCCGTAGCGCGCGGATAGCCTCCAGGCCTCCGAGTACGCCGACCACGCCGTCATACTTTCCAGCATTTGGAATTGCGTCGATGTGCGACCCGGTGGCCACCGCGGCAGCATGGGGATCTTGTCCATTCCAGCGCGCAAAAATATTTCCGATCGCGTCCTCACGGATCGCGAGGCCCGCTTCTTTACAGCGCGTCCGAAACCAAGCCCGCGCTCTCAGATCTGTCGAGGTAAAAACAATTCTCGTTACAGCAGGCGCTTCCGCATCGGAAATCAAGGCGAGTTCCTCGATCTCCGACATCAGTTGATTCTTATCGACCTCAAGATTCATGCGTCCCGCCAACGAGCGGGTGGCGGTTCCAGTCTTTGTAGATCAAATATTTCGCTGGCGTCTTTCCGATCGCTCCGAACCACTGTGGACACCAGGGCGCCATCCAGATGAAATCGCCCACGGCGACGGAGTGCCATGAGTCATCCAGCCGGTAAATTCCGCCGCCTTCCAGCATCAGAAGTCCGTGTTCCATGACATGCATTTCGACCATGCTGAGAGAAGCGCCTGGTTGATAAACCATGGTGTTCACCGCGAAATCGAACGCCATTTCATCCGGCAGCAAACACTTCACCTGCAAGCTGTGGTCGTCTCCCAAAGCGTGCGAAGAAATCTGACCTTCATTCGAAACCAGTAACTTAGGCGGAGTGACCATAGACAATACCTGGTACGGTTTTTCAATAACAGCAGCGCGACTGGAGCGCGCAGCGATAAGTCGGTGCTGTGAACCCTCCGGAAGGTACGCGTAGGCGTTCGCTCCCATTGCACTTTTTCGGCCATCGACTTCAAGCTGGAGATTTCCTTCCAGAACATAAATAAAACGCTGCAAATCCGTGCCACCAAGTTCGCCCCCGGATTCGAATTCAGCGGTATACTGCGCGAATTTTGCTCCTGCCGCTGGGCTGACGTGAACAATTGCGGAGCACGCCTTCATACCGGGCAGCACGGTGCGCACGAATGTGTCGGGCGTCAAAATAAAAAAATTGTGTCGCTTGCAACTACGCGTTTGACCGAGATTATGCACGGCACATCCTTTTTTGAAATTCGCCAGAAGCGGCCAGTTGAGTTAATAAAAGCGATCCGCATTCAATGGCTTTTGCCACATCCTTAACGCTCACTGACTCGGAAGGGTGATGACTGATGCCTCCGGGAGTTCGCAGAAAGATCATCCCGGTGGGAATTTTGTCCGCCAGAATCATCGCGTCGTGGCCCGCACCACTAACCATGCGATGCGTGGTGCAACCTGTCTGCTGAGCAGCTTGCTCGATTTGATCCATCAAAAACGGGTCCATAAAAACCGCTGGCTGGTTCAACAATACTTTGCGTTCCACCGTTAAGCCGCGACGATGGGCGATTTCCTCGGCCTGTACCGCAAGAAATTCCGCGGCCCGGGTACGCACGTGGTCAGATTTGTGGCGGATATCGAGACTTAAGCGCACTTGACCGGCGACCACATTTGCGGCGTTAGGCGTAGCTGCAATGCGTCCGACCGTGGCGACCAGTCCTTGTTCCCTTTTGGCCACCCGCTCTACCTCAACGATCCATTCCGCCGCCGCTGACATCGCATCGTGGCGAAGATTCATGGGCGTCGTGCCAGCATGATTGGCGCGGCCGAGAAAAGAAAACTCGCCACGCATCTGCCCAGCAATGCCTTCCACAACACCGAGTGGGATTCCCAACGATTCAAGTACCGGCCCTTGTTCGATGTGAAATTCCACATACGCCACGTTATCGTTGTTCATTGCGGCCTTTGAAATTTCCGCGGGCTTGAGGCCAAATCTCTCAATAGCGGTTCGAACGGTGATGCCATTCTTGTCCGTGCGATTGAGTAACTCGTCATCAAGCTTGCCGACTAACGCGCGGCTGCCGATGAAGGGCGTGCCGAAGCGAATTCCTTCCTCCTCAGAAAACCCAATGAGCTCAATGGCGAACGGAAGTTTGCGGGGTTGCAGTGCTTCAAGCAACGAAACAGCCAGAACTACTCCGAGGACGCCGTCATATGCCCCGGCATCCGGCACGGTATCCAAATGCGAACCCAGGAGCAGTCGCGGCGCCGCAGTTTGCGCAGCGGGATAAACTCCTCGTAAATTTCCGGCGGCGTCGATACTCACCTCAGCTCCCGCCGCATCCATCCAGTCGCCCACTTCACGGTAACACTCGCGCATCGCATCAGAGAGAAATGTACGGCAGGTGTTGCCCGGCGTTTCGGTAACCGAGGCCAGCCGCTTGCATCGAGCTACTACTTTTTCCGCGCGGTCCGCAACGATGTCAGAGAGTGACATTAACCCTTAATCCTGACGACGAATGCGCGCCTCGATATAGCCATGCGGTTCGTCAACGGGAACAAATATTTCATTGGGATTGTCTTGTCCGAAGCGCGAAAGATCTACAAGCAGACAGTGCCGGTTCGGCATGTTCAATTCGATTTCGTCTACTTCGGGAATGTGCTCGAGAACCGCTTCGCCCACCGCGTACATGGTGTGCTGCACGGATTTGCTGGCATGCCCCGCAAATACCCCGAGCAAAATTTGCCGGATACTTTTTCGCAAAGTACGGAAGGAAACATCCATCGCAGAATATTTCCAGCGCGCGCGAAGCGCCGTGCCCAATAAACGATCCGTGGATTCCGGCAAAGTGGTTAGCGAATCTTTCAGGAAACCGGTAAATTCCGATCCCGCGGTTTTCATAATGACCAGGTTTTCGAGCCCTGCCCAAACCGACGATGCACCATCACGCACTCTCGATGTTTCTGAAGTCTGGAGTTCGGCGCTCGATTGCACAAATGTTGTGGGATGAGGCTTGCCTTCGATCACGGCGCGTTCCCAAGTTTTTTCAGAGATGGACACCTGGGTGGCGGAAAGTTGCGAATTGTGGTCCAGGAAAAATTCCGCTAATTCTTGACCAAATTCTTCCATGCACGTCTGCGAAGATTCACGCGCCAGGGAGTACACCGTGTTTTTCATAGTATCGGTGGGAAGGATGTTGCGGTTGTCGCCGTCCACGAAACAGGATTCGAAATCTCCGGTGAAGAGAACTTCCACCGTCCATTCACGAAAATCGTGACGGTCGCCACGCCGCTTCACCTGGACCAGGCGGACGCGTGACTTGCCATATTTATTCTCGGCTAAAGCGATCACGCCATCAACTCCCCCGGTATGTGGTGTATCCATACGGGCTTAACAGCAACGGAATATGAAACTCTGATTCACCTTCGAGAACCTGAAAGGCGACCTCTATAAGAGGATAGAGGGTCGCGATTTCCTGAGCCTGAAAATAACTGGCAATATCGAAATTCAAACGGTAAACACCGGCAGTAAGACTCTCGTTTGCCGGAAGTAATTGCGCGCACCTACCGTCCGCCGCCGTGCGTGCAGAAAAAAGCGCTATCCAATCGCCGGAGTGTTCGCGACGCTCCAGCCGGACAGAAACACCTTTCGCGGGTTTGCCCAGGAAAACATCAAGGACGTGCGTGGAGATTCGACTCATTCAGAGATCCACTTCTTCAAGCGCAGGCTGGTAATCTGGCGCTGTTGCTCAGCGGATTCCTGGAGTTCGGTCGGTTCGTCGTTCCACAGACGTCGTTGCAGAATATCCAGGATCGTGTGCGCAGACTTACCCGCGGCGCACACTATGAAAATGCGGTTGAAGCGCTGCTCGTAGATTCGATTACCTTCCTCAAGGGCGGCGAGCACGTTGTCCCCAGCCGCGCCAACTTTTTGCTGTTCTTCGCTGGACCATTGGGCCGATCGCGCGGGAGCAGTTGAAGGCGCGACCGGGTGTCCGATACGCGGGTGATGGGCGAAGGCCTCCATCCAATCAGCTTCCGTGAGACTTCTCCAAGTCTTGTCGGAGGCAGCCAGCAGACTCTCTTCATCCTCAATCGGTCTGAGAGCAGCCATTTGTCTGGACCAGGAGTTTGAACCGCAGCATGGCAGAATTTCAAGTGCCGCTTCTTCTGGTGGCAGAGAGTTCCAACGCGTCAGCACACCCGACTTTTTGTTTTCAGCTTCGCTAAAGCCATTCAGAAATTCAGCCACAAGATTCGCCGTCACGGCGCGCCGGTATCTGGCGGACGATCGAATATCGTCAATAGGCTGAATCTCGCGAGCTGCGGTTATCTTCGCGAGCTGAATAAGCGCTGGATCCATGCTCTGGCCGCGAAGAACTCTTTCCGTTTCCGTCAAACGAAACGGAATCGGCGCAACACTTCCCACAGCCATGCGGATATCTTCGATCACTCCCCCGGAGATCCGGCCGAGCGCTGCCAAACACACTTTCGAGATGGCCTGCGCATTGCGTGCGCCAATCTTACGTGTGTACGGGCGATAATCCGAAAACTGTCTTGGGAGGCATACGAACTGAATCACTTCATCCGAGGCGCACTTTGTTTTCCGGTAACCGCTGTGAAACGTTCCGTAAGGTATCCGGCGCTCGCCTCGAACGGAAACTAGAATTAATTCTGCTCCATACACCAGTAACGCCGGTAGAGAATCCGCAGCCGGAGAAGCGTTGACGATATTGCCTCCAAGGGTTCCGCGATTCTGATTCGCCACTCCACCGGTCCAGCGCGCGGCGCTGGTTAACAGGGGAAATTCGCGATTCACGCCGGCATTTTCTATCAAATCAGTATAGGTGCATCCGGCTCCAACGCGAATTTCGCCGGGGAGAATTTCAATGCGCCGAAGTTCCGGCAAATTCCAAATGCTGACTAACTTTCGCGCAGCAAGGTGGCCCGCGGCATACTGCACCATCAAATCGGTGCCACCCGCGATGGGCAGCCAGGTGCCTGGTTCCTGAGCGAGTAGCGAAAGCACGGACGGCAAATCGCGGGGAGCTACGAGTTCGTAGTCAGCGGGATGCGACCTCATTGCGCGCCTCTACGTGCAGCATTCGCGACAGCTTCAAAAATTTGCATGTAGCCAGTACAGCGGCAGAGATTGCCGGACAAACCCTCGCGGATGTCCGCTGTGCCGGGCTGCGGGATTTTGTTCAACAAGTGAACGGCGGCAAGTATCATTCCAGGAGTACAAATGCCGCACTGCGCGCCTCCACAATCGAGAAAAGCCTGTTGCAGCGCGTGCAAACGCTGGTCAAAAGCCAAACCTTCGATGGTAGTGATATGGGTGCCCGCGGCTTGCAATACGGGTATCAGGCAACTGTTGACCAAAACTCCATTTACCAACACGGAACACGAACCGCACTCGCCTTCGCCACAGCCTTCCTTAGTCCCCGTCAATCCAAGTTGTTGCCGCAACACGTCTAGCAGTCGTTCCATGGCAAAAACGCGAACGATAACTGCCTTTCCATTCACGACCAGAGGGATATCCGATCTAGTGGCCGTCTGCGAATGATCGCTCATTGCTTACTGTCCGCCAATTCGGGCCTCGTTTCATCCGAATTATTTGTCGGCAGGGCCTCGAAAATATCTTCCGGCAGCAACGGAATCGAATTAAGAGAAATGCCCAGTGCGTCGGTGATGGCGTTGACGATGGCGGGCGCGGGTCCATCCATTGGCAGCTCCCCGATTCCTTTTGCACCGAAGGCTCCGTGAACGTTACCCAGCTCCTCGAAAAAAACTCTAATCGGGGGAACATCGGTTGAAGTGGGCATAATGTAATTAGTCATCTGGCCGTTCTTCATGCGGCCTTTATCCCAAATGACTTTTTCGTAAAGCGCGAACCCGATTCCCTGGGCCACGCCCCCGATAATTTGACCCGCTGCGAGAACCGGATGGAGAACTCTGCCGACCTCCTGCAGACAAACGAAATCGTCCACCGTAACGCCGTAGGAGGTGAGATCCACCGTTACTTCAGCAACGTAAACGGCCCACGCAAACGCGGCATAGGCGGCGCCACGATAACTTTCTTCGTCCCAGGAAATATCGTCAGCTTGCTGATAACGTGCGAAAGAGCGGAATATTCCGTGCTGCGCGACATGCTGGCGGCAGGCAGCGCGAAACTCTTCAGGAGAATAAACTTCGCCTAGCAAACCGCTGGACCTTAGCGTTTGCAGGATTGCTACAGCGGCTGAATGAACCAATTTTCCTACCACCATAATCGTTCGCGATGCCACCGTGGGTCCGCTATTCGGAACTTTCTGGGTATCCGGCTGCGCGATTCCCACATCTTCGTAGCGCACTCCGAGTGTCTCCGCGGCGATCTGGCAGAGGACCGTTTTTGTGCCCTGGCCAAATTCGGTACTCGAAACCAATACCCGTACGGTGCCGTCGGGGCACGTCTCGACGCCAACGAGCGAATTTAAATAGCGTTCGCCGGAACCGGTAAAACCTGCTCCATGTAGAAACGCCGCGATGCCGATTCCTTTCTTTTTGTTCGCGTTTAAATTTCCCTTGGCGAAAGTTTCTTTCTTGGTGCGATAGTCGGACAATTCCAGCGCGCGATCGAGGAGCTTCCCCAGATCGATCTGTTCCTGTACGACTTGTTCCGTGGTGGTCGTTTGTCCGGGTTTGAGAAAATTCCGTCTTCGAACCTCGATGGGAGAAATCCCCAGGGTCTGCGCGATAAGATCCATGTGACGCTCCATCGCGAAGAGCGACTGCGGCGCGCCAAATCCGCGAAATGCGCCGTGCGGCGGCGCATTAGTGGCCACAGATTTGGCACGAATGCGAACGCTGGGCCAGTGATAAGGTCCTCCCGCGTGCAACGCGCCACGCGAAAGCACCACCGGGGTCAGAGTTTTGTATGCGCCCCCGTCAATTGTGAATTCAATTTCTCCGCCAAGAATTTTGCCTTCTTTGCTAACGGCGGTTCGGTGACGCGTGCGCGAAGGATGCCGCTTGGTAGTAGCGGTCATGTCTTCCATTCTGTCGTACACAATTTTAACCGGCTTGCCGGACTTGATGGCCAGAAGTGTTGCATGCGCAGCGAGCATCGATGGGTACTCTTCCTTGCCGCCAAACGCACCGCCCGTTTCCATTTGCACCACGCGCACACGATCTTCCGGCAAGCCGCAAAGTTCCATGAGCGCCTTGTGCACATAGTAGGGGCATTGCAACGAGCCCCACACGGTAATGCCTTGTTGCGGATCGAAACTCGCGATCATCCCATTGTTTTCGATGTATAGCTGCTCTTGCGCGCCTGTGGTGTATTCCGCTTCGACCATATAGTCGGCGTTCTTGAACGCACTCTCCACGTCGCCCTTTTCAATGAGGTAGCTTTTGAAAATGTTATCCGTACCCCAGATAATTTCAGAAAGCTTCTCGCTGTCCTCGATACTGAAGATGGGCGGAAGTGAGTCATATTCGATGGAAACAGCTTCCACCGCCTTGGCCAGAAGATTTCGGTCTGGGTGCGCGAGCAGAAGGATGGGCTCCTCGGGATGATTAATCAATTCTTGCGCGAGGCACGGCTGGTCCTCGCCGATTAAGGCGATGCAATTTTTCCCGGGAATATCTTTGGCGGTAACGACCACGAATTCATCCCAATTCACTGCGGGACGAAAATTAATTGATTTTATTTTTCCGCGCGCGATGCGGCTGCGAACGGTCGCGCCGTAAAGCATGCCAGGCAATTCCATATCGTCGACGTAACGCGACGCACCAGTGACTTTGTCGCGGCCCTCCAGTCGCGGAACCGATCTGCCGACGATGCGATCGTTACTCATGTCATCGATCCAAAACGCTAAACAGGAAGTTCGCGGCCCTGTGGTTCTCCGCGAAATGCGTTGTCCGCGAAAGCGAGCCTACCGCGAACATACGTAGCTTTCACCTCGCCTTTCAATTTTTCATTCAGATATGGCGAAAACGAATGGCGGTGATGAAGCACGTCGCGTGTCACCAGAAATTCGCTGTCCTCATCAAAGGCCACCAGATCGGCATCGTAACCTGCGGCAATCTTGCCCTTCTGAAGGTGGCAGCCAACCAGTTTTGCGGGCGCTTCCGCCATCCAGCGCGCAATGTCCGTGAGAGAGAATCCATGCGCGCGAGCTTCCGTATACATCACTGGCAGCGCGACAGACAAACCCGCAATACCGCCCCATGCCGTTTGAAAGTTCCCTTCCGCAAAGCGCTTCATTTCCGGGGGACAGGGCGAATGATCGGTAGCTGTCAGATCGATCGTTCCATCCTTGAGGGCGCTCCACAACCGTTCGCGATTTTCAGCGCCGCGAATTGGAGGAGCGCACTTGAATTGTGTCGCTCCCCGCGAAATTGCTTCAGCCTGAAAATGCAAATAGTGCGGACAAGTCTCCACCGAGATAGGCAGTCCTTCAAGCCTCGCGGCACGTAGGGCGGGAAGAGCCTGGCTCGCCGACAGATGAACTATATGCAAACGAAAATTGTATTCGCGGCAGAGCGATATCAAAAGTTTTATCGCTGAGATTTCGGACTTCTCCGGACGCGATTGCAGATAAGTCGGATACTGAGTCCAATCGGCTTGCTCCAAATTCTTTCTGGCCGCATCGATGCTATCGGGGAGCTCGGCGTGCACGAGAAGAGGTAAACCTGTCTCGGCGACGTGAGGTAAGGCTTTGCGCAACAGATGTTCGGTGACCATCGTAAATTCGTCGATACCCGGATGGACCAGAAAACATTTAAAGCCTCGGACTCCAGCGCCCGCAAGTTTGGTGATGGCCCGCTGATTATCGGATACCACTCCACCCCAGGCGGCCCAGTCCACCCAGCACCGCCCTTTCGCTGCAGCCCGCTTGGCTTCCAGCGCGTCGACATTAGTAGTGACCGGCACGCAATTCAGCGGCATGTCCACTACGCAGGTGAATCCGCCCGCAGCTGCCGCGCGCGTGGCGGTTTCAAACCCTTCCCATTCCGTGCGGCCCGGATCATTAATGTGAACGTGCGCGTCGATAAGGCCGGGCAAAATGGCGGCATTGCCGAAATCGACGATTCGAGCTTCCGGCGGGACTTGATCGAGCGACACGACCTCGTGGATCACTTCTCCTTCTACAAGCACGCCAGCCGGACGAATTCCCTCAGGGGTCACGACGCGCCGGGAAAGGAAAGCTTGCAAATCCATGTCAGCAGCAAAGCTCCGTGCAACCTGCCTTCAGTTTAAGGTAACTCACATAAGGGCATCTGCAGTTTTTCAAATCCCAGCAAGTCATAATTCGAACCGGACAACATGCGCTCCGGGCTTATACTTGCTGCGCAAAAGACGTGCCGGCGAATTTTGCGAGCAGCTCTGAACCGCGCTGAATTTTGATCTATCGGAATCCGGGAGGCCGCAGCGGCAAGTTAACATGAACAATCCATTCATGGCGCGTGCGATTCAGCTTTCTATTGAGAACGTTCATTCCAGCAACGGCGGCCCGTTCGGCGCCGTCATTGTCAGAGACGGCAACATTATTGCCGAGAACGTGAATCGGGTCACCTCCACCAACGACCCTACGGCACATGCGGAAGTGCTGGCCATTCGTCAGGCATGCACGAAGCTCGGAGTATTTGAGTTGCTCGATTGCGAGCTGTATACCTCCTGCGAGCCATGCCCCATGTGCCTGGGCGCTATTTATTGGGCGCACATTTCGCGCATCTACTTCGCGAACTCGGCTGAGGACGCGGCCGGGATCGGTTTCGATGATTCGTTTATTTACCGCGAATTAAAGCTACCGCATGCGCAACGCCGGATTCCAACGCGACAGATGATGCGCGAAGAAGCGTTAGCGGCATTTCGGGCTTGGACGGAGAAGCCGGACAAAATTGCCTATTGAGATTCCTTTTACAAATAGGGTGCGCACTATCAATACGGCGATCACAGGGTGAGCACCGTGAATAACTTCCTTACCGCTAAAGCGGGGAATGATTGATCGATCGCTATTTCCATCTAACCGAGAACCACACCTCGGTAAAGCAAGAACTGCTTGGCGGCCTCACTACTTTTATAACCATGGCGTACATCGTCGTGGTAAACCCGCAGATTCTCGCGCAAGCGGGAATGCCGGCCAATGGAGTCATGTTTGCAACGTGCTTGTCGGCTGCGGTAGCAACTCTGATCATGGGGCTGTACGCCAACTATCCAATCGCCCTAGCCCCCGGCATGTCGCTGAACGCGTACTTCACCTACTCCGTTTGCCTGTCCATGCATGTTCCGTGGCGCACGGCACTTGCCGTGGTGTTTTTCTCGGGAGTCCTTTTCCTAGTTCTTACCGTCACGAGGGTCCGCGAACTGATCGTCAATGGCATGCCCGATTGTCTGAAGCATTCGACGGCAGCCGGAATTGGAATGTTCATCGCTTTCGTGGGAATGCGTAATGCGAAGCTTATCGTTTCCAATTCCGCGACATTTGTAGGGCTGGGTAGTTTCGCCGATAAGGACGTGCAAACCGCATGCTTCGGGCTGGCTCTGACCCTAATTTTGATGGCCAGAAAAATCAACGCCGCCATTTTAATCGGCATCGTCGGTACCGCGCTGCTCGGCATGCTTCGCGGTATTTCCAGCTGGCCTTCGGCGATCTTCTCCATACCGCACCCATCCTCCACGTTTTTGCAGTTGGATTTTCGCTCAGCTATCCATTTGGGTTTTCTGGAAATTCTGTTCGCATTTTTGTTTGTCGATCTGTTCGATAACGTGGGCACTCTTGTCGGCGTTTGCGAGCAAGGAGGTTTCATCAAGGACGGCAAAATCCCTCGCGTCGGACGCGTGTTACTCGCGGATTCCATTGGAACAATTTTCGGCTCGCTGACGGGCACTTCTACGGTGACAAGTTATATCGAAAGCGCCGCCGGCGTAGCCGCTGGCGCCCGCACGGGCCTGAGCAACGTGGCGGTGGCTGGATTATTCCTTTTGGCCATGTTCTTCGCGCCGCTGGCCACTGCAATTCCGGCCTATGCGACCGCTCCCGCACTTATCCTCGTGGGTGTTTTGATGGCGCAGTCCATCGCGCATATTCGATGGCAAGAGTTCAGCGAAGCACTGCCGGCCTTCATCACCATATTAGTGACGCCTCTTACCTTCAGCATCGCCACCGGTCTTAGCTTTGGAGTTATTTCCTATGCGGTCGTGAAAGCTGCAGCCGGAAAGTTTGCAGAAATAAACACGCTGGTTTGGGTGCTTACCGTTTTGTTCATCCTGCGGTACGTATATCTCGCTTCGGCTTGAGTCCTAACGTTGACAAGACTCGTTACGCGATCTGGTTTTCTTTTAAGAGGTTTTCTCGCGCACCGCGCAATGCTTCGTCATACATTCCGCTTTGGCGGTGAACGCCATCATTTGCCCTAGCGCAGAGAAAAAAGATGATGGCGCCCATGTTAGACTTTCTTTTTTGTTAGCTTCGTTTCCAACTCGCAGTCGGGAGTGTGAATGGAATCTTTGCTCGCTTTATCCATCAGAGTCTTATGGGCCTGCCTGTTGTTGCTTTCCGGCACGTTCGCCGGATTGGCCCAGGAATCAACCCCCCATAACTACCGAGATGTATTCGAGAAAAAGGAAGTAATGATTTCCGTGCGCGACGGAATCAAGCTGCACACCGAAATCTACACGCCAAAAGGTGCAGGACCGTTCCCGATCATTTTTGAACGCACACCGTACGGAATTTCTGCGCCCGACAAAGGTTACAGCCGTTCTTTAAGCCGCTATGCGGACATGATCCCGGAGGGTTACATTTTTGTATTTCAGGACATCCGCGGGCGCTACGGCTCCGAAGGCCAGTTCGCGATGAACCGCCCGATCCATGACCCTTCCGACAGCAAGGGCGTGGATGAAAGCACGGACGCCTACGACACCATCGATTGGCTAGTGAAAAATGTTCCGCGCAACAACGGACGCGTCGGCATGGACGGAATTTCTTACGGCGGATTTCTGGTAACTATGGGGATGATCCATCCGCATCCGGCCCTGAAAGCGGTTTCCGAGCAGGCCTGCATGGGCGATACATTCCTGGGCGACGATTTTTTTCACAACGGCGCCTTTCGGTTGAGTTACGGCTTCGAATATGTAGCCTTGCTCGAGAGCTCCAATGAGAATTTCCGGTTTGGGTTTGACCGCTTCGATATGTACGAGTGGTATTTGCGCTTGGGCGCCTTATCCAATGCGAACGAAAAATATTTTCACGGCGCTATTCCCACATGGAACAATTTCGTGGCGCACAATAGCTACGATGAGTTCTGGAAGAAACATGCGGTGGCGTACGGACTGAAAGAAACGACCGTGCCCGATTTGAATGTCGCCGGATGGTGGGATCAGGAAGATTTTTACGGGCCGATGTTGACTTACGAAAATCTGGAAAAATCCGACACCAAACATCTTAATTATTTGGTGGTGGGCCCATGGAATCATGGCGGATGGGGGCGCGGACCGGGAAATGCGCTAGGAGCGATACCCTTTGGAAGTGACACCGCAGTTTTTTTTCGTCAACAGGTGGAAGCCCCATGGTTCGCGTATTGGTTGAAGGACAAAGGATCTCTGCCGCTTAAAGAGGCACTACTTTTCCAGACGGGCACTAACGTTTGGACCTCTTTCGATTCGTGGCCGCCCAAAGAAGCAAAACCGCGAAATCTTTATTTCCATGAAAATGGCGCGTTGTCCTTTGAGGCTCCTCAATCGGACTCCACCAAGGAGTTCGACAGTTATTTAAGCGACCCCGCGCATCCCGTACCTTACCGGCACCGCCCAGTGGACAGCACATATCCCGAGGATCATCCGGGAAGCTGGTACACCTGGCTGGTGCAAGATCAGCGCTTTGTTGATGAACGCCCGGACGTCCTGACCTGGCAAACGGGAGAATTAACGGAGGACCTGACGATTGCGGGAAATGTGACCGCCAAGCTTTTTGCCTCGACAACCGGCACCGATAGTGACTGGGTCGTGAAACTAATCGACGTATACCCAGAAAAATACTCACAGGATTGGAAACTTTCAGGTTTTGAACTGATGATCTCGAATGAAATTTTTCGCGGTCGCTTTCAAAAATCGATGGAGAAGCCGGCACCTTTGGAAGCCGGCACGGTCACCCCGTACACGATTGATCTGCACACCGCAAATCATGTGTTCAGGAAGGGACACCGCATCATGGTGCAAGTGCAAAGCTCATGGTTCCCGCTTTATGATCGCAACCCTCAGAAATTTGTGCCCAATATTTTTGAAGCTGAGGCCAGCGACTATCAAACGGCCTCACAGCACATCTACCGTTCCAAAAGCCATCCATCGAGCGTGGAAATCTCGGTGTTGCCAGCAGGGTTGGCAGCCACATCCGCGAAATAATAGGGAGCTGTGTTTAAAAGGTGCTTTAGCAGGGAGGGTGGTAACGGCGAGATAGGAATCGAACCCCGCGTCCAATATGAACACCTCGTATGCAGACTTTTAAACTGAGCGTTCGTAATGGACGCGGGGATTCGATGGTTCTTGGGACTATGGGCTTAGAGATGTTTTCTCTGAGGCCTCCTTGTCGACTCAAAAGGACTGCCAGGGCCACGGAAGCGGCCCTAGACAGCGGATAAATACGCCACGAAACGGCGACTGTCAAAAGACCTACGCGTGAAACTGTTATGACTCAATAAAGCGCTACGAATAAGCAAGTTACTGTGTTCAATGACCCGCTCGTATGCTATAGTCCCGGTGCTTTTACAAGGTGATAATTTGGAACCGGAAGTCCAAGCGACCCTTGGCGTACGCTTTGGCCTGTTCGACGTGGATCTTGTTCACGGGGTCATCACCCGCCAAGGTGCGCGATTGAAGCTCCAGGAACAACCGTTTCGTATCCTGACAATACTGTTGCAGCGACCCGGAGAGATCGTCACCCGCGAGGAACTGCGCCAAGCCCTTTGGCAGGAAGGCACCCACGTCAATTTCGATGGCAGCCTGAACGCTGCGCTCAAGAAACTACGTTCCTGTTTGCAGGACGATGCTGAGAACCCACGTTTCATTGAAACGGTGCCCCGCCAGGGCTACCGTTTCCTTGCGCCAGTACACCAGATTCAGTCTCGCGTGAACATCACGAGCCTCAAACCCGTTACCGCGACGGACACAGACGAGGTGGAAATTCACCTTTCGATGCAGCCCGAGTTTTCCGCGGAGCGAGCCGCGGAACTACAAAAGGAACGACGCAAAGAGCAAAGTGCCAGACGGTGGTGGGACATAACGTTACTGACAGTCGCCATCCTGTTTGCCTCCTGGCTGTTCTTCTTCATCATTTATCCGGTTCCACACCCCAGCGTGCAACGAATGGTACGCATCACCAACGCTGGAGACATTGACGAGACTGGCGGCATCGTTTCGGACGGCAGCCGAATTTTTTTCCGGGAGCGCTTAGGTGAGCGTTGGCAATTGATGCAAACCTCGGTCGAAGGAGGGAACGCGGAGGCGGTAGCGGCACCATTTGCCAACACCCGGCTTTTCGCTATTTCGCCTGACCATTCAGTATTTCTGATTGGAGAATTTAATCGCCCAGATGACGAAATGACCCTTTGGCTGTGGCCCGTACAAGGAGGCGCGCCGCGAAGATTGGGGGATGCTACCGGTCGCGACCCTGCGTGGTCGCCCGACGGAAGTCAGGTTGTTTTCGTGCACGAGCGAAGCCTCTTCACGGTGCATCCCGATGGAACCCAACTGCGTGAGATTGCGCGGTCTAATGGGCGGCCTCACGCGCCAGCGTGGTCCGGGGATGGAGAAACAATTCGCTTTCACAGCGAGAATGCAGGAAGCAACGGCTCTTCTATTTGGGAGATCAATGCGGACGGCAGCAAGTTACATCGCGTTCTTGCCCGCGGAACGCAACCGGTTTCGCAATCCTCCGGTCAGTGGACCGCGGACGGAAAATACTTCTTGTTTTCGGGGTGCCAAAATGACGAGTGCAATCTGTGGGGCATGCGGGAAACGTGGAACTGGTTCCGGCGGACAAACCAGGGGCCGGTGCAGCTGACGCGTGGGCCCGATTCGCTGCACGTTTCGATCCCCGCACAAACAGCCTCGCGAGTGTTCGCGTTCAGCTTGCGATCGCATCGCGAACTGAAGAAGATCGATCCAAAAACGAATGGCTCGGTTTTTTTAACACCGAATCTCCGGGCTGATGAAGCGGTAGTTTCTCCTGAAGGCCAATCGCTTTTGTATGTAGACCGGCCGGGCGGATCGCTGTGGCTCAGCAGGATGGATGCCAAGAAACAATTACGATTGACCGATGCACCGCTGGTGGCGGCCGCGCCGCGATGGTCCCGCGACGGAAAGCGCATTTTATTCACGGGCATACAGCCGGGCCACGCCCGCCAAATTTACATCTTGTCGTCGGATGGAGGAGGTTTGCGCGCGGTGTTACCGGAAGGACGCGAGGGCGCATCGGCGGACTGGTCGCCGGATGACACGCAGATTGTGGTCAGCATGCGGGACGTAAAAATCCCGCCAAAGTTCGGAATTTATTTGTTTAAGCCGCGGACCGGCGAATTCACTCTATTGCCGGATTCCCGTGGATTTGCGGAACCGCGATGGTCTCCGGACGGGCGTTATATCGCGGCCCTGGATGAAAGCAAACATCATCTGGTGCTTTACGACTTTCAGACCATGAAATGGAGTCCCTTGGCGGAAGGCGGTCTGATTGGTATTCCTTATTGGTCCGATAACGGGGATTCCATCTATTTCCAGGATCAACTTGAGAAGGAACAATCGGTCTACCGGGTAAATGTACTGGGCGGCGAGCCGCAACGCGTGTACGCCTTCGGGGATGTTCTGCAAAGCCCGGCGCACTACCTGTTTAACGGGCTAGATGCGAAAGGCTGGTTGTACGTAACCGTAGAGCGCGGGCTCACTGACATTTACGCTCTCGACCTGGATCTGCCCTAAGCACGTCAAACCAACTTATCCGGCGGCTATTTTTTTTTGTGGCCGGGTGAAAAAATCAGCTCGTCCCACTTGTCGAGGTGGTGCAAAGAATATACCAGGTGTACGCCATTGCGCGTGTGCGCCATTGCGCGTGTGGGCCTTTAAACCTGAGTCTCCGAGCAATGGCACAGCCGAAGTACTCGCCGCGCGGTCATATTTTTGTAACTTTTCTAAACTTTTAGATGAATAACGCTGCCAGTGAGCAGATTGGTTCTAATTTTCATAATAAAACCGCGGTATTCGAGCAGTTCTAGTAGAAAAGTGGGAACTTTATTGAAAATACTGCGTATTTAAAACAAAACGCGCCACCGTACGTCTATATGTAGCAAGGGTGATGTCGATGACAACGGGAGTGGTTCCCATGCAGTCAAGGTACGACACGGAGAGCAGCCCACTCTCGTCCGGGCGATATATCCTCCTGGGACCATTTCAAATCGATCAACAACGCCAAGAAATTACCAAAAACGGGGAAAAGCTAAAACTGCAGGGAAAAGTGTACCGGGTGCTGATGGCCCTGCTTGAGAAGCCCGGTGAAGTGGTTACCCGGGAAGAACTGCGCCAGCAATTGTGGCCGGCGGAAACATACGTCAATTACGACGCGAACGTTAACACCACTGTGAATAAATTAAGACTCGCCCTGGGAGATTCCTCGGATAAGCCCATTTACATCGAGACGATTCCGCGAAGAGGTTATTGCCTTTTGATCCGACCGGAAATATCCGCGACGCCAAGGATTTTCACCGCCTCGATTTCTAAACCGGGCGAGTTACCAGGAAAGCATTCTGAGGACAGCGAAGCCGGGCGGAACGCGGCGATGTGGAACGTCGCGGCGATAATCGGCCTGCTGCTAGCGGGAATATTGCTGGGCGCCGGTTTAACGCGATTGTGGATTTCACATTTTGCTCCCACCGCTCACTGGCAATAAGAATAGGGTCGTTAACCCGTTCCGGAAACTTTGCAGGCGCCGAACAGCCTTGCTTCGATCTGTTTATCTGCGCGATAGTGCCCCACATTTCTATTCCATGTAGACTTTCCCGGTATGCTTACTGCGATTACGCGCGGCGTCAGCCCGGCGATGGTAAATTGCGAACTGAGCTTTATGGCCCGTGCGCCAATCCACTTGGCAAAGGCTCTTGAGCAACATCGAGCGTACGAGCAAGCACTTGAACAATTTGGAGCCAAAGTTATTTCTCTTCCCGCGGAACCGGCTCTGGCGGATTCCATGTTCGTCGAAGATCCGGCGATCGTGCTCGATGAGTTAGCGTTAATTTTCCCACTTGGTACGGAATCGCGACGCGCGGAAGCAGCCTCGCTGGCGAAGGTATTATCGCGGTTTCGTGAATTACGGTATGTGCAGCTGCCCGGCACCGCGGAAGGCGGCGATATTTTGCGCGTAGGGCGTAATCTTTTCGCGGGACGGTCTAAACGCACCAACAAGGATGGCATCCGGCAATTGCAATCGATCGCCGGAGAATACGGCTACACCGTGACGGCGGTGCCGGTCAGCGGATGCTTGCATCTCAAATCTGCGGTGACGTTTCTTGGGCGCAATACGCTCCTCGCCAATCGGAAATGGTTTGTTGCGTCTTGCATGGCGGGCTTTGAGTGGATTGATGTTGCGCCGGAGGAACCGCATGCGGCAAACGCCTTGGCCTTTGGGAACACGGTAATTTTGCCGGCGTCCTTTCCCTTGACGCGCACGCGAATTGAAGCCCGAGGATTCGAGGTGTTGCCGTTGGACATTTCGGAGCTGCAAAAAGCGGAGTCGGGGCTAACGTGTTCGAGCCTATTGTTCGACGCAGAAGTATTGCTTGAGCAAAAAGAAATGGCCAGCTGAGCTGCAGCCGGCCACTATATTTAATCCCCACTTTACGAGAACAACTAAATCAATCGGGTTTCTTGATGAGTGGGCCAGCTTGCTCGATGCTTCCCGGCACCAGGACGGTCTTTACCTCAGTTTTTTGTCCGGCCAGTAAATTTATTTCCGTGTCATAGGTTCGATAGCCGGGCAATTCCACCTTGATCCGGTGTTTACCCGGGCTGATGAGCATCGAGCGGAATTTTCCGCCAAATTCGGCGGCGTGGCCTACGAATTTATCATCAAGAAAAACAGCAGCGCGCTTCGGCTCGATGTTGAGCTTTAAAGTTGCGGTAATGTCCGGTGCGGTGGCGCGCGGGCTCTTTAGCAGCACGGCGTTTACGATTTGAACCTGGCCGGGTTCGACCACAACTTTTTTCACAAAGTCATCGTAACCCGATTGCCTGACGATAACTTCGTGCTCACCCGGCAAAAGCATGATTTTTTTGTCGCCCTTTAATTCTTTCAAGTAGCCGACGTAATTGCCGTCGACCCACACTCCCGCGTCTTTTTCTATTTTTGTAGTACCTTCGAACTTAACCTCGCCCATTACTTTGTTTTGGGCACTAGTAGAAAGCGCGCTGAAAGAAAATATCGACGCAAAAAATACAATCGCCAAAACGGCGGTTGCCTTGCGGATGGTGTAGCTGTTCACATTCACCTTTTACCCCCAAAAAAGATCTAAATCATGATGCTTCAAACTGACACGCTCGCCAACCCTACTTTTCTTTAGATTACCGCAAACCACCTATAGTTTCGCGATTATTAAGATATTGCAATTCCTATGATGGAGAAGCGTACTTTGCCGCGCTACTTGACGCGGTGTCAAAAGCGCCAGTATTCCATTAGAATCGCGGCTCGTCTGATTGAACTTGGCCAGGAGGACGGATGAGTTTTGGCGGACGTCTAAAGGAAATCCGCGACGGATTCGAACGCCCATTCTGGGTAGCGAACATCAGCGAGTTGTTCGAACGTCTTTCCTATTATGCGGCATTTGCATCGTTGGCGCGTTATTTGCACGAGACGCTGAGCTTCCCGGCGGCGCAAGCTAGCAGCCTCACCGGATTGTTTGGCGGCCTGGTGTGGTTTCTCGCCGCATTTGGCGGAACTCTGGCGGATCGCCTGGGCTTCCGTCGATCACTATCGCTGGCGTACTTGATTCTAAGCGGCTCATATTTCCTGCTGGGCTCGCTGGGCTCGTCGTGGCTCGCACCGGTGCGTGCCGCGGTGCCGCTGTGGCTGCTGGTTAGCTTCGTGTTGATGCTGCCAGCGTTGGGGATTGCGCTGGTCAAACCCTGCGTGGTGGGAACAACGGCCCGCGCGTCAAAAGAAAACGTGCGCTCCATCGGCTACTCCATTTACTACACACTCGTGAATATCGGTGGAGCCGCGGGACCGTACATGGCTTCATGGGTGCACCAGCACATGCGCGTGGAAAACGTATTTCTGGCGGCGGCGCTGAGCGTTTTCCTGATGTTTCTCGCCGTATTGCTTTTTTTCAAAGAGCCACGGCGATCAAACGAAGTGCAAACAGCCACCGCGGGCGCGGCACTCCGAAATTTTGTGACCGTGTTGAGCAACCCGCGATTCATGACGTTTCTTCTGATTTTTTCCGGCTACTGGATTGTGTACTGGCAGGAATTCATAGTTTTGCCGATCTATGTGCACGACTACGTAAATTCCAACACCAACACGGAGAAAATGCTGATTACCGGCCCACTCACGGTAATTGCGTTTCAGCTGCTGGTCAGTTTTTTGATGAAAAAGGTTCCGGCTTTCCGGGCCATAACGCTGGGAACACTAATCTCGGCGCTAGCGTGGATGATTCTCGCAGTACATCCCAGTGCAATGATGGCGTACGCGACACTATTCGTGGTCTCGCTTGGAGAAATAACCCAGTCGCCACGCTATTACGAATATATCTCAAGGCTGGCACCTGCTGGGCAGCAGGGAACCTACATGGGGTTTGCGTTTTTGCCACTCGGTATCGGCTCGCTAGTCGCCGGGCCACTTGGAGGCTTTTTACTGCATCATTTTGGCGAAGTGCAGCATCAGCCGCAACGAATCTGGTATGTGGTGACCGGGATTGGCGTGCTCACTGCGCTGTTGCTTTACATATATGACCGCGTCGTAAAGCCAGGCTCGGTCGCGGCTCCGGCATAAACCTATTTTGTAAATTTCTCTCCGAGCCGTGGGAAATAATTTAGTTCACCAAGCGGCGCAGTGAATCCAACGCTTCACGCGCCAACCGGTAGCGAGGCTCAACCTCCAGTGCTTCTTCAAAACAGCGAGCCGCGCGCGCGTACATCTCCTTACCAAGATAGGCGCGGCCTAAATTGTAATGAGGAAAATGGCGGGGCTCATATCGTTTGGCTTCAATTGCACGCTCCAGCCACGGGATAGCGTCATCAAAGCGGTGCTGCTCGATCAGATATGCGCCAATATCGTTGTAGGGATTTCCGAATTCGGGATCAATGTCGATGGCCGTGCGGCACTCAGCAATGGCCTCGTCCAACTTGCCCTGAAAATGGTAAGCCCAACCCAAAAATGTGTGGGCTTCCGCAGTTGGATGCAATTCGAGAGAGGCTTTGTAAAGCTCTACGGCGCGGTCGTAGTCGCCCTCCATTTGAGTCTGATAGGCATCCTGTAGAAGTTCCCACGCACGCATTAAAGTTTCCTGGCTCATGATTTCTGATTGTTAGCACACGGTTAGATAAGCGTCAAAAGTACAAAAGTTCAGGGCTTCGAACAGGCTACCTGTACTTTGTGACGGGATAAAGTGGGGAACTGGAATTAACAGTAATAAAAGTAGAAAATGGGAGTCAGTCAATTCACCAGGACTATGGGGGACGCGTGAAGAGTAACCATTTATTTGTTGGGATTGCGGCTCTGGGACTATGCGGACTTGCATTCGCGCAGGAACATCCGGCAAAAAAAGCGAGCGCTGGGGCCGGCAAGAACTCGGCAGCTGCGGCGCGCGGCAAGGAAATCTTCGAAAAAAAATGTGCTGTATGCCACTACGCGGACAGCGATGCCAAAAAAATCGGCCCGGGATTGAAAGGGATTTCGAAACGCGCAACATTTACGGTAAACAATAACAAAGTTACCGATGAAACCTTGAAAACGTGGATCGAAAACGGCGACACCTTGATGCCACCTTTCAAGGAAGTCCTGGAACCGCTGCAAATCAAAGATGTCGTGGCGTACGTGAAAACCCTCTAACTCCAGGCGGTCGTCAGGAGAGGATAGGAGCGTTTCTAAGCTTCGACCTGGCGATCGGGGGTTACGCGTAGGGCTGGGATTATCCCTGGGGGTTGCGGGCATTCTTTCCAGCCATGAGTTCTTGGGCGGCTGATGGAAGTGGCTGCGGCGCTCTTGCAGGGGGACCTGATTGAGTTATGGCGTACTCCGTCTGAGCACGAAACATTTCAAGAGACCAATTAGTCCCTAATCCTTAACCGCTTCTCCGCACTTTTCCTTTAATTCTCCACAAAAAGAAAACCTCCGGTTGCGGCGTGGGCCACGTTACCGAAGGTTTTCTTGCCTGAATCTTTGCACCGATTAAGGATTAACGTGGGCTGTTATTGTTGTCGACCGCAGGATACCGGGCGCGGCCGACCAGCAATGGATCCATTGCCTTTGTTATCTCGATCGTTTGTCGAATCTGACTTAAATCGGGAGCTATTTCAGGACGGCGTCCTTAAACGCCTTAGCCGGACGCAAACGAACAACCGTCTTGGCCTTGATTTTAATCTGCTCGCCGGTCTGGGGATTACGGCCGAGGCGCGCCTTGCGGTGTGCCTTTACTACGCGACCGATATTGGGGATGACGAATTTTCCGGCGGCGCCTTTTGCTTCTTTCACTGCAAGTTTGAACAACTCTTCAAAGAATTGTACTGCGGTCTTTTTTGATGTACCGACTTTCTCGGCCATGTGTGAAACGATCTTCGTCTTGCTCAAAGGCTTGGCTGCCATCTAGTCTGCTTATCCTCCTGATTTTTTTCGTTCCTATTTGTTTCTTCCCGAGTTGACCGGGGCCTGGCTGTGAGCCTTTTGTCCTGAACAGCGAAGGAAAAAAGTCCGGGCCGTTGGGCACTATAGCCAAGCTGTCCTCGGAACGCAAGAGGAAACGCGGGAAAATGCAGATAAAAAGCGTGTTTTTTTTGGTTTCGCGTGTGAATAACCGCATAAAACAAGGGTTTTGAACTATTTGACTCGTTCCAAAATGAAATTATTCGCGATGTTATGCTGCTAAATCGTTCTAGTCGTGAACGAAGTTGAAAGTTGAAAAAGCGTGGGCCGACGCCAAATGCTGTAAAAAGGGCAAGTTTGCTCGCTAGCTTTTGCGATCAGCAAACTAAGATCAGAGCGTAGCAAGATCTGCGTAAAAGTGCGCTATGGCTTTGATCCCACCAAAATAATTTTCAAGCGCGATGTGTTCATCCGGCGCATGAGCGTTTTCGTCCGGCAATCCGAATCCGATCAGAACACAGGGGACTTTGAACGTATCATGCATCTGTGTAACGAAGGGAATGGAGCCGCCTTCACGAATGAAAACAGCTTTTTTCCCAAAGCCTTTTTCCAAAGCGCTTTGCGCCTTCTTAAAAATCGGCGCCTGAAAAGAAGCGGCCCACGGTTTCCCGGTACTGAGAACTTCAAATTTGCAGGTGACGGTATCAGGCAGCAATGCGCGAACCCGTTTTTCGACCAACTTGGCAATCTTGTGGGGATCCTGATCCGGAACCAGTCGAGTGGAAAATTTTGCGGAAGCCTTGGAGGGGATCACCGTTTTGGCTCCTTCACCGCTATACCCGCCCCAGATGCCATTCAGCTCGAGCGTCGGGCGCGTCCAGAGTTGTTCGACAATGGTGTAACCCTTTTCGCCAAAATAACCTGGTGCACCAACGGCCTTCTCAAACTCTTTTCTTTTCCACGGCAAAGCGTTAAGAACCTTCCGCTCGGCTTTGGAAACAGTGGCCACGGAATCGTAAAAGCCCGGCACGTTGACACGGAAATTCTTGTCATGAAGCTTGGCAAAAAGTTCTGCGAGTATGGTTAATGGATTGGGGACCGCGCCGCCATAAACGCCGGAATGAAGATCGCGAGCTGGGCCGGTCAGTTCGATTTGATAGTAGTTCAGGCCCCGCAAGCCATAAGTAATGGAAGGCACGCCCTTCGCGAGCATCGAAGTGTCCGATACCAGCAAGGCATCGGCTTTGAGTTTTTCTTTATTTTTCTGCACATAATTCCAGA
>Ga0210384_10001502_pt1 | contig 31549 bp, 24 predicted proteins | sample IncBWH2MmetaG_FD_160574 | JGI IMG/M metagenome (GOLD analysis project Ga0210384, IMG submission 160574) | Forest soil microbial communities from Barre Woods Harvard Forest LTER site, Petersham, Massachusetts, United States - Inc-BW-H-2-M | ecosystem: Environmental > Terrestrial > Soil >...
CTATGGCAGCCAAGCTGGCCCGCCTGGTCTACCGCATACTGCGCTATGGGATGAAATACGTTGACCGAGGGGCTGCGTTCTACGAAGCTCAACATCGGCATCTCCAGATTAAGCATCCGAAGTCGAAGGCCGCCAAGCTCGGATTCAAAGTCATCGAAGTTGCAGCCTAGAGGCGAGTTTCTGGGGAGAGGCAAAAAGCCGTTGACGACGCAATCTCATCGACTGATACCCGTTTTCCCTTCGGTCTGAGCCAAGTGGCGTTCCAAATCTTGTGGAGTAATTGCATCTGCTGCCTTGTCACGAAACGCTGATAGCAGCTTTTCCATTCGGATCGGGTCATCGTCACAGCTGCGCTTGTGAGCTTTCGAGTAGTCGAGCGCGTCTTTAATAAGGCAGTTGCTTGCGCCAGAAAAGCTGGATTTCAGGCTTTCTTGGTTTCCTGCAGGATGTTGCCGCCATCAACAACTAAGACTTGGCCAGTGATGTAAGACGCTTGTTGAGACGCGAGGAAGATGACGGCAGCGGCGACTTCGGCGGGCGTTCCCGCTCGCCCTAACGGTGTATATCGCGCTGCTTCCAGTTCGTCGGAGAACGAAGATTCCGTGGCGATCCAACCGGGTGCGACGGCATTGACGGTGATTCCGTCCATGCCGCCTTCGATGGCAGCGACGCGCATCATGCCGTCCATGGCTCCCTTGGCTGCGCCATACGCGCCGGAACCTATATTGCTTACAAGCGGACCGGTGACCGAGGAAACGTTGACGATGCGCCCGTAGCGTTGCCGTCTCATAACCGGTAAGACCGCTCTGGTCATGAGGAATGCCGTGTTCAGGGTAATGGCGATTTGCTGTTGCCAATCGCCAAAGCTGAGATTTTCGAGAGTGCTTCGCCCAGGTTGTTTCCCTTGCTGTGCCATTCCCGCGTTGTTCACCAGCACGTGAATTGCGGCAAAGCGATCTCGCACGGCTTGCACAAAATTCTCCACTTGCTTCTCGTCGGTCAGATCCGCGACAAACGCAAACACGCGGTTACCCGTTTCATCCAATTTCTTGGCACGTAAATGAACGCGATCCGTGGTAGAGCTTATCGCCAGCGTTGCACCAAGCCGAAAAAGCCACTGAGCGGTTGCGAATCCAATGCCGTGAGCGCTACCGGCACCTGTGACGATGGCCACCTGATCCTTGAAGGAAGTTTCCATGGGAGCACGCGTGAAGAAATATTCGCCTATACCTGAATGCCACCGAAGCACAGATACTTGATCTCGAGATACTCTTCGATGCCGTACTTGGAACCTTCACGGCCAAGGCCGGATTCCTTGAATCCTCCAAACGGCGCGACTTCGGTGGAGATCAAACCGGTGTTGATGCCCACGATTCCGTATTCGAGTGCTTCCGCAACGCGCCAGACCCGTGCAATGTCGCGGCCGTAGAAGTAGGCGGCCAAGCCAAACTCGGTATCGTTGGCGATGGCGATGGCATCTTTCTCTGTTTTGAATCGGAACAGCGGCGCCACGGGGCCAAATGTTTCTTCACGAGAGACGGCCATTTCGGGCGTGACGTCAAGCAACACGGTGGGTTCGAAGAAGCGTCCGCCCAATTTGTGCCGGTGGCCGCCGAGAGCGACTTTGGCTCCTTTTGCTTGGGCGTCGCGAATGTGGCTCTCCACTTTCTCGACCGCCGAATCTTCGATCAGCGGTCCCTGCGTTGCCCCGTTCTCACAACCAGGAGCAGGGTTTAATGCCTTGACGGCGGCAACAAGTCTCGCGGCAAATTCATCGTAAACGGAATCCTGAATCAGGAAACGATTGGCAGAGATGCACGTCTGCCCAGTGTTCCGATACTTTGAGGCGACGGCTCCTTCGATTGCAGCGTTGAGATCCGCGTCATCGAAAACCATGAAGGGCGCATTGCCGCCCAGTTCCAGGGAAAGCTTCTTGAGCGTGCCAGCGCACTGTTGCATCAGCAGCTTGCCGACTTCGGTAGAACCGGTGAAAGACAGCTTGCGCACGATCGGGCTGGCGGTAAGTTCAGCGCCGATCTCGCGTGGCTCGCCGGTGATGACGTTGAAAACACCCTTGGGAATGCCCGCGCGTTCGGCAATCTCTGCCAGGGCCAGCGCCGAGAAGGGAGTTTGTTCTGCCGGCTTCAAAACTACCGTGCAACCGGCGGCAAGGGCTGGCGCAGCCTTGCGCGTGATCATCGCCAGCGGAAAGTTCCATGGAGTGATGCACGCTACAACGCCAATCGGCTGTTTCAGGACTACGATGCGCTTGTCTGCTTGGCTCGCTGGAATGGTATCGCCGTAAACGCGCTTGGCTTCTTCACCAAACCATTCGAGGAATGCACCGGCGTAAGCGACTTCCGCGCGTGATTCTGCCAGAGGCTTGCCCTGTTCGGTGGTCATCAGACGAGCAAGATCCTCTTGATTTTGTATAATCAAATCGAACCAGCGTCGCAGCGCACCGGCTCGTTCCTTGGCAGTAGTGCGGCTCCACGTGGAGAACGCGCGGTTGGCCGCTTCGATCGCACCGCGGGTTTCGGATCCACTCATCGAGGGAACTTTCCCGATAATTTCACGGGTTGCGGGATTGTCCACGGAAATCGTGCCGCGGCTTGCTGCCTGTACCCATTGGCCGTCCACGTAGCACGCTTCACGGAACAGATTTGGGTCTTTCAGTCCCGCGGCGACATTTTCCGCACCGATAGTTACTTCCGACATTCATGCACCCCTGTAGATTTCGATGTAGTTCGCAAACGCTCGTGGCTGATTCGCAGCCGCATTTCCGCTAACTTCAGGCATGCGAGACAACCACTTGCTTTTGTTCGCTCACCTGAGCGAGGGCCGACTCCAGAACGTCGAGACCCTCGTCGAGTTGCTCGTCGGTGATTACCAGCGGCACGAGAATACGCACAATATTGTTGTAGGTACCTGCGGTGATGGTGATGAGGCCGCGTTCGTAGCAGAATTTCGAAATTTCCTTGGTTTCCTTGTCCGCAGGCTCGCGGGTTTGCCGATCGCGCACTAATTCCACGGCGCACATGCCACCGAGGCCGCGAACATCGCCGACCAGTGGCCACTTTTTCTGCCAGCCTTTGGCGCGCTCTTCAAATCGTTTGCCGATCGCGGTGGACTTGGCGAGCAGGCCGTCTTTCTCGATGGTTTCCAGCGCTGCAAGCGCCGCTGCGCACGACGCGGGATTGCCCGCGAACGTGCTGCCCAGTCCGCCGGGACCCGGCGCATCCATGATTTCCGCTTTGCCGGTCACTGCAGCCAGAGGCAGTCCACCGCCGACGGATTTTGCGATAGTGATCAGGTCAGGCTCGACGTCGTAATGTTCGATCGCGAAATATTTGCCGGTGCGGCCGATCCCGGATTGCACCTCGTCGGCAATCAGGACAATTCCGTACTTGTCGCAAATTCCGCGAATGATGGGGAAGAATTCTTTCGGCGGGACGATGAAGCCGCCTTCGCCGAGCACCGGTTCAACAATGATTGCGGCAACCGCATCGACCGGCACAATTTTCTTAAAAGTCTCCTCCAGATGCGTCGCGCAAGCCACTTCGCACGACGGATAGGTCAGCCCGTACGAGCAACGGTAGCAATAGGCATAAGGAATGCGATAGACATCGTTAACGAACGGCGCAAATCCGGTTTTGTAGGAAGTCTTGCTGGTCAGCGACATCGTGAGCAGGGTACGGCCGTGAAATGCGTCTTCAAAACAGATGACGGCAGGTCGCTTGGTGTACGCGCGAGCGATTTTCACGGCGTTTTCGACCGCTTCGGCGCCGCTGTTGATTAGCATGGTCTTTTTTTGCGACTTCCCAGGCGCTAGTTTGTTCAGCTTTTCCGCGAGAGCGATGTAGCCCTCGTAGGGGGTCACGCCAAAACAAAGATGCAGGAATTTTTCGGCCTGCTCCTGCACCGCTTTCTCGACAAGCGGCGCGCGATGGCCAACGTTCAGGCAACCGATGCCGCCGGCAAAATCGATGTAGCGGTTTCCGTCCAGGTCTTCGATCCACGCGCCTTGCGCCTTCGCCGCACATACGGGAGTCACAAGAGCAGGTCCGCGCGGGATGGCCGCTTCGCGCCGCGCCAGCAGCGCTTTCGATTTAGGCCCGGGAATTTCCGTGCGAATTTGAATGGTTTTCATGGCGATTCATTTCCCTCCTGACTTCCTGTGCGACTACGTCGAAATAATTTAGTACCAGCCAATAGGAGTTTCATCCAGATTGACGAACACTTGCTTCGTCTCCAGATACTCCTCAAGTCCCCAGGGTCCAAGCTCGCGGCCGAAGCCGGACTGTTTGTATCCGCCCCAGGGAGCCTCCACATACGTTGGCTGCATGTGATTGACCCAGATGATTCCGGCTCGCATGGACTTCACGATGCGGAAAGCCTTGAAAATGTCGCGCGTCCACACCGCTCCAGCCAAGCCGTAGGGCGTGTCGTTGGCGATGCGAATCGCGTCCGCTTCGTTTTCGAACGGAATTACAGAAGCGACGGGGCCAAAGATTTCTTCGCGAGAGATGCGGGCGTTGTTGTCCACATCGTAAAAAATGGTCGGCTCCACGTAAAAACCCTTGCCGAATTCTTTCGGGCGGCCGCCGCCGATGGCGGTCTTGGCTTCTTTCTTTCCGAGCTCCAGGTAAGAGCCCACGCGATCGTACTGTTCCTTGCTGACCAGCGGGCCCATCTTGGTGTCGCGATCCATGGGCGGCCCGAGCTTGATACGTTTGGCTTTTTCGGTCATCGATTCCACAAACTTCGAATAAATCTTCTTTTCGACAAGAATGCGGCTGCCCGCGGAGCAAACTTCCCCTTGATTGATAAACACACCGAATAGCGCACCATCCACGGCCGCTTCCCAATCAGCGTCGGCGAAGAAAATGTTTGGCGATTTGCCGCCAAGTTCCAATGTCACGCGTTTCAAAGTATCGGCGGCGCTCTTAACGATGATCTTGCCGACGGCTGCACTGCCCGTGAAGGCGATCTTATCGACGCCAGGATGCGCAACCAGCGCCGCGCCCGCAATTTCTCCCAGTCCGTTAATTACGTTGACGACGCCCGGTGGCAGACCGACTTCTTCAAACCAATTTGCAAATTCGAGTGCGGTCAGCGGGGTCTGCTCCGCGGGCTTGAGTACGCACGTGCAGCCTGCGGCAATCGCCGGCGCAAGCTTCCATGCAGCCATCAGCAGTGGAAAGTTCCAGGGAATGATTTGACCAGCAACGCCAACCGGCTCGCGCATCGTGAAACTTAGAGCGTTGGCGGGTACAGGAATAACGCTGCCGGTGACCTTGTTCGCCAGCCCGCCGTAGTATTCAAAGCAGGTGGCAACGTCGGCGATGTCAAACTCCGCTTCCACGATCGGCTTGCCGCTGTTTCGCGATTCGATTTCCGCCAGTGGCGCGGCATTCTGGCGAATCTTTTCCGCTAGCTTGAAAAGGATGCGCCCGCGATCCTGCGCGGTGGTTTGCGGCCACGGTCCGGAGTCGAATGCAACGCGCGCCGATTTCACGGCTTGATCGACATCGCCGGCGCCCGCCGAAGCAACCTGCGCGATCACTTCTTCCGTTGACGGGTCGTAGACCGAAAAAGTTTGGCTGGCCGGATTCGCAGTCCATTTTCCATTGATATAGTTCTGGTAAGTTTTCACCGTTGATTGTGCCGTGCTGGACATACCACGCCTCCGAATTCAGTTCTCTCAGGCAGCGGGAACCGCTTCCGCCAGTTTTCTCGCCGCGGCTTTGCGCCGCCCGTAAATAAAAAAGAAAAACGCGGCCAGTCCAATAAAGATCAGCGTTCCACCAAACATCCAGATTTCGTAGGAAATGAGGGACGTAATCTGCTGGGCCGGAAAGAATGCCAGAGCGATTCCGAGAATGGTCGTGAGCAAGCCGCAGACACCTGCAAAAATCAAAGTCCCCTGCCCGTAATGCCCGCGCCTAAAAGCTGGATTAAAGGCTATGCGCAAAAGCGCGGCAAACATATATAGGAAAGGAATCAACTGCAGCACCACCGCTAGCGAAAGGAGCCGTTGAAATGATTCCTGAACGCCGGAACCCACCAGCACGAAATTCAGAATCACCAGGATCAGCGAGACGCTCGCATGCACGATCAATGCGGCGTAAGGTGTTGCGTACTTTGGATGAATCTTTCCCATCCACGCCGGCATATAGGAATCGAGGCCGGCGACAAACGGGATGCGGGCGGAACCACCCAACCACGCGGAACCAATCCCCGCAATCGACAGACTAAGCAAAAATGCAAATGGAGCGATGATCCATGGCACGTTCACCCGCTTGGCCATGTGGCTCACCGCTTGGACAATTCCTTGCAGAACACTGATGCTGCCTTTATCCACCGCAATCAGAAGCGTCAGCGTCGCGCCGACGTATAGAATGCCGGAGAAAACGCCGCCCCACGCCACCGCACCCGGCAGAGTCTTGCGCGGGTTTTCGATTTCGTCGCCCATGATGGAAGCAAGTTCCAGCCCGACCAGGCCGAAGCAAATCACGCCAAAGGAATTCAACACGAAACGCGGGTTTGCGGGAATTTTGAAATCGTTCCAACTCACGGACGTGCCAAATTTCAGGCAAACGACGGCTCCAAGTCCCATCAACAGAAAGGCCGCAACGAACGTGCCGATGCCACCCAGATTATTTACCCATTTCCCGACGCCCAAGCCCATTATGTTCAGGACCACCAGCAGCGCCAACAAAATCACGGACGCACAGAGTGCAAAGGTCTTGTTGTCCGCCAGACCTTCGTGCCCCGAGCCCAACACAAATACGGAGACGCCAACGAAATACAGCATCACCGTGGGCACGTACATCATGTTATTGGTCCAGTAGCACCAGCCGGAGAGAAAACCGTGGAAATCACCGAACACTTCCTTGGCCCAAAGATAGACGCCGCCCTCGCCGGGATACCGGTGCGCAAGCTCAATCACCGCGATTCCTTGCGGCCAGAAAAATAGAATGAGCGAAATGATCCACAGCCAGATGGTGACACCGCCATTGGCGGCGATGGATGGAAGAACATTCAGGTTGAAAACCGCCACCACAAAAAGCAAAACGAGGTCACGCTTGCCGAGCACCCGCTTCAAATGCGGCTGCCCTGTTGAGGCAGGCGCTGCGGGCGCCGTGCTGGAGGTGACCTCGATGCTCAACCCGCTGACTCCTTAGTGTCCGGCAGCGCCCACGAATGCCGCGCCGCGTTCCTGCTGCGCTTTGGCTAGCCCGGGTGCAACTTCCTCGAACGTTGCCAAGTGCTTCTCGATGTCGGCTTCACTGTGTTGCACAGAGATGGTCCACTGCTCATCCCACCAATATGGCTGCGCCAGCACCCCGCGGTTCACCATGCCGAACCAATACTGACGCCACAGGTCGACGTCGATCTTGGTCCAGTCGCGGTAGTTCTGAATTTCGCTGGGATACAGCATCAACGCGCCATTCACTCCGGCACTGGCGACGTAGCCTTGTATGCCGCTCTTTTTGACGATGGCGCGATAGCCCTCGGTGAGCTTCTTGCTCAGTTTGTCCACATGCGCATAACTTTCGCGGGTCAGAACTTCGCGGAAAACCGCGAGCCCTGCGGCCATGGCGAAACGATTGGTGTTGTAAGTGCCCCCGTGAAAAACCTTGTGCTGGACGATCAAGTCCATCACGACACGGCTTGCGCCAAACGCTGCCAGCGGTACTCCGCCACCGATAGACTTCGCGAGGGTGATCATGTCCGGCTTTACGCCGAAGTATTCACTGGCGCCACCCCAGGCTAGTTTCGCGCCGGTTTTTACCTCGTCGAAAATGAGCAGCGTGCCGTTTTTGTCGCAAATCTCGCGCAAGCCTTCCAGAAAGCCGGGCTGTGGCATGCACAGTCCGACGTTCATCATGATGGGCTCCAGAATGATGGCCGCAATCTGGCCGGGGAATTGTTTGAAGCGATTTTCGACGCTGCCAAGATTATTAAACGTTGCAACGGTAACGTTATCGAGCACCGCCTTGATCACGCCGAGCCCGCCGGGAATGGAATTCGGGGCGTCGATATCGCCGGCTTCCTCCACTTTGGGCTTGACGCTCACCAGCGCAGAGTCGTGTAATCCGTGGTACGCGCCCTCGAATCGCAGGATTTTGTCGCGTCCGGTAGCGGCGCGTGCGATGCGAATGGCGTGCATGGTCGCTTCCGTTCCGCTGTTGCCGAAGCGCACCATATCGACGGGATAACGCGCGCAAATTTCTTCGGCTAGTTCCAGTTCCATGCCGTGAGGCATCCCGAACGTCGTGCCGCGTTGGGCGATATCCATTACCGCTTTGACCACTGCGGGATGGCCGTGCCCCGCCATCAAAGTGCCGAAGCAAAGGTTGTGATCGAGATATTCGTTGCCGTCGATATCCTGAATCTTGCTGCCGCGGCCCTCCGAAACGAATATGGGGTAAGGATCATATGCGCGGTAATTGCTTGCGACTCCCAGGGGAATACGCTTCTGCGCTTTCTTGTGCGCTTCGGCCGATTTGGGCGTGCGCTTTTCGTAAACTGCAAGTTCCTTCCGTAGTATTTCGTGCATCTGGTACTCCATCCAGGTAAGCCTTCCGGTGGTTGCCTGGGGCAGGTCTGTTCCCTGCGGTCAGTATCTGCGAGGAAAACTGCGTGGCGGTCGAGCTGGACTGCCCTTCTATTGTACGCAATTTTCCGCTACTTGCGCACGCCGCGGGGCCGTGCGGCATGCTGAATCGTCTACAAACGTCTGTCGCGCGAAAGGGCCCTTTTGTTTCCGGGGCGCTGTTTGTTTGAACTCGAAGCTCTGAAGGCTCTAGAACAAAAACTTCAGAGCAAACTGGAATTGCCGAGGCTCGCGTGCCTTTTGCGCCTTACCGAAAGTGCCCGTCGAGCCGACCGCAGTACTTCCGTTATAGATCAGTTGTCCCCCGTTAGAGATATTGCCGTCTACGCTATACAGCTGCGTGTGGTTGAAGATGTTGTACATTTCCGCGCGGAACTCCATCCGAAGCTTTTCCCGCAACTGGAAACCTTTGAAGAAGCCCATGTCCGAGTTGCTGATACCTGGCTGGCAGCAGATCGAACGCGGTGCATTGCCAATGGTCCCAAGTGGCACAGCACTCGGATCACTAGGGCAGGCCGCGGTGTTGCAATTGTCAAACTGCGCCGGATTGAAAACCAGCCCACCGTGTTTGCGGGGATCCCAAGTCTGGAGATGGCCTGGCGTGAAACCAGTGCCGGTTGTCCAGTTCGGCTCTCCCGGTGCCTCGAAGAAGGTGCTGAGGAACTCTTCGTTGTCGTCCGACGATGTGATGCGCACAGGGAATCCGGTCTGGTAGGTAATGATGCCGGATACCTGCCAGCCATCCAGCAGTTGACCCTTGAGGCCGTCGTACTTGGGCACCGGAAGCTCCCAGACGTAGCTGAATACGAAGCGGTGCCGTGCATCGAAGAGCGAAGGCCCATACGTGGCGTTGAAATCGACCGGGTTCAGCGTGCTCTCGAAGCTCGATGCGTTGTCCAACGATTTGCTGTAGGTATACGCTGCCTGGAATTGCAAACCGTGAGAGAAGTGTTTGTCCAGCAAAACCTGGAGCGAGTTGTAATTGGACTTGGCTACGGTACTTTCCGAAAAAATATTCGAAAACACCGGAACGCCATCCGAGGGGCAGCTGACTCCCGTTAACGGCTGGCAAAGCGGAGAGGAGTAGGGCCGCAAGCCAACCAAGGTGATGCCGTTCGGCCCAACGGTTCCGGGAGCGACCACGAGGCCGCCGGATCCTGCATTGTAAGGCAACAGCAAACCGCCATCCGGGGTGCTCGGGATAACTGTTCCCGCCGGCAGGAAAAAGGAATTGTCAGCGGACTGCGGGCCGCACCCGCCGAGACCCAGCGCTGCGTTCGCAGGAACCGCCGCTATCGCTGCCAGGTCGTTGCAAGTGTTCGGGTTTCCGTGATTCAGGTCGTACGATCCGAGCAGTCGATGGCCCTGCGATCCGACGTAACCGATTTGGAAAAGCAAATTGCCAGGGAGTTCACGTTTGAACGTTAGGTTGTATTGTGCGGAATACTGAGTGCGCAAGGCCCTAGGAAACTGCCCAAAAAGCAATATGGAACGGAAAGAGGACCAATCAATAGCTTGGCCTCGCGGAGGGTTCAATATCCCGTTGAAGGGATTGGGGTTTACGGAACCAGTCTGGGCCACGAAGGGCGTCTGGAATATGGGATCGGTTATGAAATTACTTCCGCCAAAGGGAGGCTCAGCGCTGAACTGCTCCAGCACGAGTTGTTCGATCGGGTTATAGAACAAGCCCCAACCGGCGCTGATCGTTGACTTATTTGGACCGCCGGTGATCTTGCTCCAAAAACCGCTGTTCGCGGAGGGACTCCAGTTGAGCCCAAGACGCGGAGCAAATGCCTTGAAGTAGGTGTCTGTCAATCCTTTTGGAACGTTTTTGTCACCGGGGAACACCAGCCCAACTGGCGTAACGCCGGCGCTATTACAGTCGGTAATTCCCGCAGCGGCGTTGTAGAGTGCGCTGGTAGTGGGAAGGGTGCACGGATAGATCGTGGACAGCTGGCCAGGCCGGAAGGTCTGCACTTTTTGGCCGATGTCGGTGAGAGGCGTATTCATTTCCCAGCGCAAGCCGTAGTTAATCGTCAGGTTGGGCCGAATCTTCCAACTGTCTTGGGCATACAGATATACGGACTTGCTGCGCACCAGCTCGTGTTGGGCTGAACCTTGGCTGTAGCTGTTTGGCAGTCCGAGCAAGAAGTTCGGATAGACATTCCCATCGTTCGAGCCGTCCGCAAAGGTAACGCCGCCCAGATCGTTCGCACCACCTGGGCCGAAGTTGATCGAACCGTTCACGTTGTAGTACAGCAGCTGGTCGAACTTTTGGTAACGCAGGTCTCCACCAAACTTGAAGCTGTGGTTGCCAATCAGCTTGCTGAAGTTGTCCGCGAACTGAAAGGTATTTCCGGTCTGTGGCAATTGCCCTTCAAAGTTATTCCCAAGCGTGAAACCTCCGCTCACACTGATAAATGGAAGGCCTTCGAATTTGGAGCCCAACCCCGGATGTATCCCGTAGTCCGGGTTGGGACCAACGACGCCTGTGTCGGTAGTACCCGTGAAGCAAATTCCCGCGCTGACCGCAGAGCTCCCACAAGATTGCGTGATATCGCTGGTCAGCTTGGGCTGGTTGAATTTTGCCTGGCCCTCCCGGAAATAAGAGAACCTGAACTCGTTAACGGAGGTGGCCCCAATGGTCCAGGTGTGAGAAGCGTTCAGTTGTTGAGTGCGGGTAGTGAAAATGCCGGGAAAGTTCCCAAGGTTGCCACCGGCCGCCTGGAACTTGGCGAAGGGATCCTGCAGAAAGTCGTCATCAAAGTAATAGTAAACAGCAAGTTTCTGGTTCTTGGATAAATCGTGGTCAATCTTTATGGTGAACTGGTCTCCGTCATTCAATTTATTTGGAGCCGCCTGAAACAGGCCGTCGGAGGTGGGATGCACATACGCGTTGTAGATGCTGGTGGAAAGCGGATCGAAGCAAGCAGTCGGTATGGTCGCGTTCGGGAAAATGATCGCATAGTTGTTGGTGAGTGGAGTTCCGCCAGAAGCGACGTTAGTGAGTTCTGCATTCGCTGCGGGGGTAAGACTGCTTCCGCAACGCGTCTGAATCGAACTGGCAACCGGGGCCGTCGAAAGGGTTCCCGCGAAATTCGCTGCCGGGTCACCGCCACTGAAATTGCCCGTGGTGAGCTGGTCGCTGGTGGGCAGTGGTACTGGATCCGAGGAAATTCCTTGCTTGATGCGTCGGCCCTCGTACGAAGCAAAGAAGAAGGTCTTATCCTTCTTAATCGGCCCGCCCAACACGCCTCCAAATTGATTCTGCTGAAAGTCTGGCCGGACTGGATCGTAGAACCCCTTTGCGTTCAGGTCCTTGTTGCGGAAAAACTCAAAAACGCTGCCATGGAAATCATTCGTTCCGGACTTGGTAACGACGTTCACAACCGCGCCCGAATTGCGGCCGTATTCCGCGTCAAAGGAGTTGGTGATCACGCGAAATTCTTCAATGGTATCCGGAGAAGGCTGCACCGCCGGAAGGTTGGCGAACAGATCGTTCCCGTCGCCACCGTTCACGGAATAGTTGTTAGATCGTCCACGGCCACCGTTCACGGTGACTACGCCGGGCTTATCCGAGCCGTAGAACAGATCGTTCCCCAACTGGGATTGCACACCAGGCTGCAACTGCAGCAACTGGTAAGTATCACGCGCGTTCAGCGGCAGTTCGGTGACGTCCCGCGAGTTTACAACCGCACCCAATTGCGTCGTGGTGGTATCGATGACCGGCGGTTCTCCGGTTACTTCCACCGTTTCAGTCGAGCCACCGACTTGCAGCGCAATGTCAACGCCAACCACCGCGTTCAGGTCAACGACGACGTCCTTACGGATGAACTTCTTGAACCCGCCTTGCGCAATCTCGATCTGATACGTACCGACGGGCACTTCAAGGAACAGATATTCTCCCGTGGCGCTAGAAACCGCTTCGCGGGCGACGTTGGTTGCGGTGTTCACCAACTTCACGGTGACTCCTGCAACGGCTCCGCCGCTTGCGTCGGTAACCGTGCCGCGCACGCGGCCGCCGGTGCTTTGCGCGTTTCCAGCAGGGCTGAAGAGAGCCATGCCCGAAATAAGAAAGGCCAGGAATAGGATCACACAGCTACAAGCGGAGATAGACGCCAATCGGCGCGGCTTTGATTTCATTTGACTCACCCCTGTTTCACGAAGGGATTTCCCCGACAAAACCCTATTCTTCGTGGTTGCTACGGACCTGCGAACCTTACTATAATCCCGCAAAGTTAGAGAAAGCCGGCATCCGTGTCAAGTAGAAAGAATTTCTCCAAGCCATCGGTTATTCCGAGTGGACAGAAGCTCTTGCGCATCTCCGAAGTTGCGCGACGGCTGAATATTTCGTCTTCCGCCCTTCGTGCCTGGGAAACGCTGGGATTGGTGTCACCGCAGCGTACGGCCAGCCGCTACCGCATGTACACGGAAGCTGATTTGCGCTTACTGCAGCGGGCGCTGTTCCTGCGACGTGCGCGCGGATTGAATCCTGCCGCGATCGTGCACGTCCTCAAGAAGCAAGGCGTGGTTTCCGCTCCGGCAGAGGCGACACAACTTCCTGGCGCAAAATTCCGGCGCTTGCGTACGCGGCGAGGGCTGTCGCTCGCACAGGTCGCTCGCGCCACGCGAGTGTCCGTGGGTTTCTTGAGCGCATTGGAGCGCGGCCAGATGCGTTCTTCCATTTCGACGCTTCGCCGGATCGCGCGTTTCTACAAAACCAGCATCCTTTCTTTTTTTGACACCAATGGCGACGGCCTGCCACTGGTGCGGCCCTCCGATCGCAAGATTCTTGAGACCAATCCCCAGGTGCGCATGGAGCTACTCGCCTGGGGCAACACCGCGATGGAACCTCACCTATTCCGCATCAAAAGCGGTGGCGGCAGCGGTGAAGCGTATTCCCACGACGGCGAAGAGTTCTTGCACGTATTGCGTGGTGAATTTGAAATTTGGCTGCACAATCAGGGCCATTACCACCTGAAATCGGGAGATAGCCTGTACTTCGAAAGCTCCACGCCGCACCGCTGGAAAAATCCCGGCCGTGCGGAAGCATGGGTTTTGTGGGTTAACACGCCGCCTACGTTCTGAATGGAATTTTGGGCCTCGGGGGATGAATGCGGATTCGGCGTTTGCTGGTTTCGTCTTTCCTGTTCTGTGCAGGCTTTGCGTTTTCTAAACAAGCAGCGGCACAGCTATCTGCGCGAGTAACCCCTGCGGATATCCTCATCGTCCACGGCAAAATCTATACGCTAGATGCTAAAAAGCCCTGGGCGGAAGCAATTGCCATGCGCAAGGGAAAGATTGTCGCCGTAGGCACCGCCCTGGAAGTGGAAAAATTTCGCGGGATCGGCACTCGGCGTATCGATGCGGGCGGCAAGTTGGTCCTGCCTGGGTTCACCGACTGCCACATTCATTTTCTCGATGGTTCCTTCAGCCTGGGCCGCGTCAATCTAGAAGGTGCTGCGAATGTTGCGGACATTCAGAAACGACTGCGCGAATACGTTGCTAAGCATCCAGGCGATGGATGGTTGCTGGGTCGCGGATGGGACTACGCCATGTTCGCGCCGGAGACGCTCCCCGACAGAAAATACCTCGACCCCTTGTTCCCAAACCGCCCAGTTTTTCTGGAAGGCTACGATGGGCACACCTTTTGGGCTAATGCCAAGGCTCTGTCCCTTGCGGGCATCGGCAAGGACACGCCGGATCCGCCGAATGGGACGATTGTGCGCGATCCGCAAACCGGCGAACCGACGGGTGCGCTCAAAGAAGCTGCACAGGATCTGGTGGCCAAAGTCGTTCCCAAACCCTCGCGCGTCGAAAAACTCAACGCAATTCGAGCAGGACTCAAGTGGGCCAACCAGAATGGTCTCACTCGGGTGCACAGCTTAGGCGGCGATTTTCCTGAACTCGATCTGTTTAGCGAATTACGCGAAGAGAAGCAACTGACCTTACGTTTCTACATTGCTTATTTCCTGGATCCGCAGGAATTGCGGAAACAGGATCTCGACGCGATCGAGGCGGCTCGGAGGAAATATCACGACGAGTGGATCGATACCAACGCAGTGAAGCTTATGGTGGACGGCGTAGTGGAATCGCACACCGCATCATTCCAGGAGCCTTACAGTGATGATCCGACGCTAAAAGGCTCTTTGTTTTGGGATCCTGAGAAATACAAGGCGGCCGTCGCAAATCTCGACAAGCGCGGTCTCCAGCTTTTTACGCATGCGATCGGAGACAACGGCATTCGCACTGCGCTGGACGCCTACGAATTTGCAGAGAAAACAAATCACACCAAAGACCGCCGGCCGCGCGTCGAACATATCGAGGCCATCAGCGCTGCGGATATTCCACGCTTCGGAAAACTCGGGGTGATCGCCAGCATGCAACCGTTGCATTCGTATCCGGATGCGGACACGCTCAACGTCTGGGCACGAAACATTGGGTCGGACCGAGCGTCGCGCGCGTGGGTGTGGAAGAGCATTGCGAGCAACGGTGGACATTACGCGTTTGGGAGTGATTGGCCGGTGGTCACGCTGAGCCCTTGGGAAGGGGTTCAGGCTGCCGTGACGCGGCAAACTCATGACCGAAAACCTGCTGGCGGTTTTGTACCGTCCCAGCGGCTGACAGTGGCCGAGGCAGTCGACGGATACACGCTGGGAGCCGCCTTTGCCGGCCGTCGCGAGAAAACCGAGGGCTCGTTGGAAATCGGAAAGGCTGCTGACATGATCATCGTGGATCGCAACATTTTTGAAGTTGATCCGCACAGCATTGCAAACACAAAAGTGACCATCACGATTGTCGGGGGAAAAGTTGTTTACGAGGCTGAGGCAAAATAGCTTGAGACTCGACCATGGGGAAAACGGATGAGACGACTTCTGAACATTGTTCTAGCGGCTTTGCTGATTTCAGTTCTAGGCTCCTGTCATAACAAAGAAGAGTCGTTGAGCCTGCTGGTATGGGAAGGCTACGCTGATCCATCCTTCGTTCACGCATTCGAAGAAGCTCACCACTGCAAGGTTTCCGCTGCTTACATGGGTTCGAGCGACGATCTGGTGGCCAAATTGCGCGGTGGCAGCGCATCCAACTTCGACGTCATTTCGCCTTCCAGCGATGTGGCGGCTTCTATTGCGCGCGCCGGTTTGGCCGAGCCTCTTGATCTATCAAAAATTCCGGCCTATTCGCAGTTGTCGCCGCGGCTTCGTGAGCTTCCACTCGTGAAATCCAACGGTCAGACGTTTGGCGTGCCTTTCATGTGGGGTCCGAATCCGCTTTTATATGACACCGCCGTTTTTGCGCAGGCACCCGATTCCTGGTCGATTTTCTGGGATGTGAAATATCAAGGCAAGATCTCCGTATGGGACGACCTTTCCACACTGTACATGGCCGCTCAACTTCTCGGCTACGATAAGCCGGACCCTTCGCATCTGTACAATCTTTCCGACGCCGAATTGGACGCGGTCAAGAAAAAATTGCTCGCACTGAAACCGAACGTTCGTAAACTCTGGTCCACCGGCGGTGAACTAACCAATCTTTTCGAAAACCACGAAATTGTCGCAGCAATGGGGTGGCCACTTATGACCAACCAGTTGCGGCAGGCGAATTTTCCGATCGGCGAAACCATTCCCAAAGAAAACACCACTGGATGGATCGATCACCTGATGATCACTAAGGCCAGCGGTCACAAAGAACTGGCGTACGCGTTCCTGGAGTACATGATTCAGGCGCAAACACAGAAAAAAATCACCGACGTCACGCACTACACGCCGGCGAATCCGGCCGCCGCGCAATTGATGACCGACACGGAAAAGAAGAGTCTGCACCTCGACGATCCGGACGCGTACATGCAGCGCATTTATTTTTGGCAAGACGTGCCGCGTCGCACCAAGTACATCGAAATCTGGAACGAGCTGAAGGCCGCCCAGTGAGCCTTGTGCCCGCGAACGCGGCAGCGGCCTCAGCGCCTGCGGGCTCGTTGCTGGAGGTTCGCAATATCGCCAAGCGCTTCGGTACCCGTGAAGTCCTGAAAGGTATTTCGTTACAAATTGCGCGCGGCGAATTTCTGACACTCCTGGGCGAAAGCGGCTCCGGCAAAACCACGTTGCTTCGGTTGATCGCCGGTTTCGAACAGCCAAGCTCGGGCGAAATCCGGATGAACGGCGACCGCTTGGACACCCTGCCGCCCCACAAGCGCAAGGTCAACACTGTTTTCCAGCATTACGCACTTTTTCCTCATCTCAACGTGGCTGAGAATGTCGCCTACGGCCTGCGCGCCACGCAGGCGCCAACCGTGGAAATTCCTGCGCGCGTAGCCGATGCGTTGCGCATGGTGAAAATGGAAGAGTATGCCGCCACCCGTCCATCTAAGCTCAGCGGCGGCCAGCAACAACGCATCGCACTCGCACGAGCCCTAGTGAACCGGCCGCAACTCTTGCTGCTGGACGAACCGCTTTCGGCGCTGGATGCGAATCTGCGCAAGCAAATGCAGGGCGAATTGAAGCAATTGCAGCGCGAGCTTGGGATTACGTTTCTCTTCGTCACGCACGATCAGGACGAAGCCATGGCCCTCTCCGACCGCATTGCGCTTCTTCGCGACGGCGCGCTGGAGCAAGTCGATTCGCCCCGCTCGATTTACCAGCGGCCAGCCACGGCGTACACGGCGCAGTTTATCGGACAGACAAATTTCCTGCGCGCTGAAGTTCGCGAGGGTATGGCCAGGAGCGGACCGCTGCAATGGCCCGTTTTGGCAGTACCGAACGGCATCGCGACCTTTTCCATTCGACCTGAGAACATTCACTTCTTCGCAGACTTGGCGAACTCCGACAACCAGGTGCGTTTCCGTGCAGTCGTCCGGCAACAGATATTTGCCGGGGCGAGCGAACAGCTCGAAATCGATTGCGCGGGACAATCCCTGCGAGTTCGCGTGTCTTCCAGAGCAGCAGTCTCGGGAGAACATGAATTTGCGTTTTCTCCGGATGATGCAGTTGTGGTGAAGAACGGATAGTTCTCTGGAAGATCTGTTCCTGCTCGCTGTGTTTGGTTTTGGCTTGATTTATGTACTCACGCGCTTACAAAGCGATTGTCTCGCTGCCCCCGCTCCTGTGGGTGACGCTGTTCCTACTGATACCCTACGCGCTGATGTTTGCGCACAGCTTCTGGCTGGTTCGCGATGGGATGATTTTGCACCGATGGAATCTGCAGAACTACGCCAAGATTTTCCAGAATCCCGTTTATCTCGAGGTATTGTTCCGCTCTATGCGCATCGCCGCCAGCGTTACGCTTTTATCGCTAGTGCTTGGCTACCCGCTCGCATATTACATGTCGTTTCAAGCTGGCGTCCGCAAAGATCTTCTCTATCAGTTGGTCATCGTTCCACTATGGGTCAGTTACTTGGTCCGTGGATACGCATGGAAAACAATTCTCGGATCCCAGGGAATTCTGAACGGTTTTTTGCAGTACCTTCACATTACCAACGATCCGGTGAGCTTTTTTCTCTACAGCCCCTTCGCCGTGATTCTCATGCTCACACACATCTACACGCCATTTGTTTTTCTGCCGCTGTACGCTTCGCTCGAACATATTCCGCGCAACCTGATCGAAGCTTCTCAGGATCTCGGCGCCAGTCCCAGGAAAACATTTCTTCGTGTCATTCTTCCGCTTTCGCTTCCCGGCTTGCTGGCTGGCACCACATTCGCGTTCGTCCTGACACTCGGAGATTTTCTTGCGCCGCTGCTGGTCGGCGGGCCTTCGAGCATTATGATCGCCAATATCGTGCAAAGCCTTTTCGGCACCGCCTACGACTGGCCGTTAGGCTCCGCGATTTCTTTCTGCATCCTGCTCATCACCGTATCGCTGCTTTTCTTCACCGAACGCCTTGAAAAACGCTGGTCCTTCCGATGAGCGCAACGACGCACGCAACCACGCGCGCAAACAAGACAGCGAACAGGCCTTTCTCGTTTTTGGCCACTTACGCGTTTCTGGTGTTTATGTTTCTGTATCTGCCGATCGTCGTTCTCGTTGCCTATTCATTCAATCGCTCCGGCGTTGGTGGATTTCCTCCGAAGCAGTTCACGCTCGACTGGTATCGCCAGGTTTTCGCCGACGGGCCGCTGTGGACTGCGGTGTTAAATAGCTTGCTGGTGGCGGCAGGAGCGGTCTTGCTTTCTTTGATCCTCGGTCTGCTGGCGGCGCTGGCATTGGATCGCGTCGATTTCCCGGGCAAGTCCACATTCCGGCGGCTGGTTCTTCTCCCTCTCATTTTGCCGGGCATCATTACCGGTCTTTCGCTCCTGATGTTTGCTGTCTTCGCGGGTCTGCAACTGAGTATGCTGACCGTTTTCCTAGGCCATGCCACGGCGCTTCTCTCTGTGGCAACCACCGAACTCTTCGCCGGTTTGCAGAAGTTGGACCGAGCACAGGAAGAAGCTTCGTTGGACCTGGGTGCCACGCCATGGCAAACGTTCTGGCGCATCACTTTGCCGAATCTGAAACTTTCGCTGATTGCCGCCGCACTGCTGATCTTCACGCTTTCCATCGACGAGATCGCCGTCACTTTCTTCCTGATCGGCCGGGACAATACCTTGCCTCTGGAGATCTGGGCGCGGCTGCGCCGTGGCATCACGCCGGAGATCAATGCCATTTCCACGCTGATTTTCTTCTTCTCCGTGTTTTTGATTCTGATCTGGTACCGCATACGCAGGCGAACAATCGGAAAAGACGCGCAAGAATTTTTGCAGAGGTCCTAGTAAGTCGTTGGAGGATTTATGTCCGACTCACATTCACGCCGTGACTTCATCAAGTACGTGGTCGCAGGTTCAGTGACCTCCGGTTGTCCCGTGGACCTCGCGCTGCTTGCGGCTGGTCCCGAAAATTCCGCGTCTCCGATTGTGGAGGGTGAGCATTTCGGAATCTGCCATGAAGTACGCAATGGCCATTCGTTTCCTCGCCCGGAAGCCACACGCAAAACCGATGTTGTAATCATTGGCGGCGGGATGGCTGGTCTTTCGGCCGCCTATTTCATGCGGGACAAAGAATGGCTCCTGCTCGAAAAGGAAAATCACTTTGGCGGCAACGCATATCAGGAAGAATTCGAAGGCCAGGCATTCAGCACCGGCGCCGCTTACGATTTTCGCGGAAGTCACAGCGATCAACTGGCCAAGGAAATCGGCATCGACATGCCGCTCATCGATATGCCCGATCCCACCATCGACAACGGCGTGTATGTCCCGGACACATGGGGAAAAGGATTGGAGCATCTTCCTTACAAAAAAGAAGTGATCGAAAGTTTCAAGAAATTTCGCGAGCACGTGATGAAGGTTGATGTAAAGGCTCGAATGGAGGAACTGGACAGCAAACCGTTCACCGATGTGACCAGAGGCTACGCGCCTGAAGTCGCCAAGTGGTGGGATGCCTACGGGCCGTCCAACTGGGGCGCTGTTAGCAAAGACACTACGGCATTCATCGGCCTCGCCGATGCACAATATTTGATCAAGGGCGAAGACAGCACTCGCGTAATCCTACCCGGTGGACTGGGCTGCATCACCCACAAGCTTGTGGAAGTACTGAAGCCGAAATTCGGGGAGCGTATGCTCGCTAACGCGACCGTCGTTTCGATTCGGCAAGAGACCGACGGAGTTCGCGTGACTTACCTGGACGGCGACAAGCCAATCTCCATTGCCGGCAAAGTGGCGATCGTCTGCACTGCGAAATACGTCACCGCTCGACTCGTGGCCGGGCTTCCCAGCGACCAGAACCAGGCCATGCGCCGTATGCGCTATGCGCCCTTCCCTATGATTAATATGATTTTTGACAAGGAGGTCTACCGCCGCGGCTACGACAATTGGTGCCCGGGAAATTCGTTCACCGACTTCATCGTGGCGGACTGGACTGTCCGCAACAACCCAGGCTACAAGCCGAAGTACAACATTCTGACGTTCTATACACCGCTGCGCGAAGAAGAGCGCTCGACGCTTCTTCAGGAAGACGATTGCAAAGAGCTGGCGGGAAAGGTACTGAAGGATTTCCAGAAAGCGCTGCCGGAATTCAACCTGGATCCCATCGAGATCCGTATTTATCGCCGTGGCCACCCCATGATGATGGCGGTGCCCGAGCAGTTCACGAAGAATCGCATGATCGCTTCGCGGCCGATGGAGCGCATATTCTTCGGGAACTCCGATTCCGGGGGCCCGGAATCGCTCAGCACGGAAGCGGTGCGCATTTCCCAGGCTAGCTCGGAATGGGCAAATCTCGTGCTTGCCGGAAAACCCGGCGCTACCGAGCTTGCCCACAAAGCGCTGACGGAAGTCTGGTTCTAGCGGCTCTATCGAGCGTTACGGTTCGTGACGCGGGCCGCTCAAATTCTTTCAGACCGCACGCAGGCAGTGCTATCTTCTAATTTGCAATCCCCGCCGTAGGAACCAAGAAATAGGAGCCACCCGGCCTGATGACTCGCCATCGTTTGCTGTTTTGTGCCGTTCTCGTGGGTTTTTTATTCGTTCTGGTGTCCCTTCATTCTCAACAGAAATCCGACTCCCTGCTGATCGTTAATGCGCAATTGGCGGACGGCACCGGCTCTCCTCTTCGCAGAGCCAATGTTCGAATAGCGCGGGGCAAGATTGTCGGCATCGGTGAACTCCAGCCCGAAAAAGACGAAGCCACGCTGGACGCAAAAGATCTGGTGCTCGCTCCCGGTTTTATCGACATTCACAACCACTCGGAAGAAGGGTTGCAGAGCGATCCGCTGGCCGAAACGCAGATCGCGCAAGGTATCACCACGCTGGTGGTCGGTCCGGATGGAGAATCCTCCTGGCCCATCGTCGGATTTCTCCGCGGTCTCCAGGAGAATCCGGCGTCTGTAAATGTGGGAACCTTCGTCGGGCACGCCACCATTCGCGAGCGCGTGATGGGCACGGATTTCAAGCGTGTCGCGACGCCGGGCGAGGTCAATCAGATGCAGTTGCTCGTAAGTCAGGCAATGAATCAACAGGCTGTCGGTCTTTCGTCCGGCTTGGAATATGCGGTTGGCAGCTATTCCGCGACCAACGAATTGGTGGCCATGGCGGACACCGCCGCGAAAGCCGGCGGAATTTACATGACCCACATTCGCGACGAAGCGGATAAATCTTTCGAAGCCCTCGCGGAAGAAATTGCGATCGGCGAACGCGCCCACATTGCGATCGAGCACTCTCACATCAAACTAGGCACGGTAGGCGTGCAAGGCAAAGCCGCGGCATACATAAAGATCATCGAAGACGCTCACCAGCGCGGAGTGGACTTTCTGGCGGACTGTTATCCTTACGACGCCTGGCACTCCAACCTGAAGGTCGTTGTGCCGGATAAGCAATACGAAAATGCCAACAGTGTTGGACAAGCCCTGGCTACCTACGGCGGCGGCTCGCATCTCACTGTCACGGAGTTTTCTCCGAATAAATCGTATGTGGGCAAAACCCTGGCCGAACTTGCCAAAGCCAATGGCATTTCCGAAGTGGATATGTACATCCGGCTGATCCAGGAAGGCGACGCCGCACACACCGAAGCGAGCATCATCGGGCAGAGCATGATCGAAAGCGACATCAAGGCGTTCTACCAGCAGCCCTGGGTGATGGTTGCCAGCGACGGCGGTATCCATGCCGAGCATCCGCGCGGGGCGGGCACATTTCCCCGCGTGCTGGGCGTATTTGTACGCGAAAAGCACTGGTTAACTCTACCCGAAGCGATTCGGAAGATGACTTCCCTGCCGGCGCAACGGCTTGGCTGGAAGGACCGCGGCGTAATCCGCGAAGGCGCTTATGCGGACCTCGTGCTATTTAACCCGGACACGGTGATCGACCGTTCGACCTACGCGAACCCGCTGGCCCTGCCTACGGGCATCGAAAAAGTGTTAGTAAACGGCGTTTTGGTTTGGGATTCCGGGAAACCGACGGGTGCCCGCCCGGGCCTAGTCCTAGGACTACGTGGTCCCATTTTGAACACACTCAACTAGAGCAACGTTCCCGTTTGGCCAAAACACATTCCATTGCCGCCGAGTGGGGCATTATTTCTTTGCGGATCGTCGTTTTTCGCGGCCAGAACATGTTTCTTGCATGCTTTACCGGCGCGCTTCTGATGTAAAATACCCGGCATCTTAGCCATGAGCTCTACACCTACAACCATCACCACCGACGACGAAGAGGGAGCACTTTTACGCCTCCGGGAGTTCTTCGGAGCCGCGTTCTTTCTGATCGTCCGGCGCTCCCCGCGACTGCTGCGTCTTCATCGCAATGAAAAATCCTGGGCGCTATTTCGCGTGGTCCTGGGGTTATTCGGCGCAGCGCTGGTGGTCTTGCCGCTCAGCCTATGGACCGGCTGGATAACCGCCATCTTCGGAATGTTGCTTTTCGTCGCCTCGATATTGCTTCCACCCGCGCAGGTGGAATCGGATACCGACCGCAAGGCTCGCGAACTGGGAGCTAAGACCGTAGTGAATGGGGGTATCTATCAGCCCGGAAACGCACCGGCAGCAGAAGTTCAGCTCTTCATCTCACCGGCGCACATCTGGGCTTTGGATGAACATCTCGAACCGCTTATAGTCATTAATACCGCCGAAATATCCGCGTTGCGCATCGAGACCGATCAAGACAATTGGTTGCTGCGGCTGGGCTGGGCAGATCACAAAGCAGAATTTGAATTCGAAGGCTTCTTCGCGGAGCGTTTTGCTCGTCTTGCTTATGATTCGGTCTACAGCGCCGTGCAATCGAATTCCACCCCCAGCTCCAAGGCTTTGGCCGCAAGCGCGTGAGCACACTCCCTTTTTTCGCAGTGCGGCCTGAGGCTCTGTTTTGTGCGAGAATAGATGTATGGCTAGGGGCTGGGAAAGTAAGGATGTGGAATCCCAAGTGGAAGCGAAAACAATTGTGAGCGAGCCGCAGAGCAGGGGTCCCAAAAGTGCGGACCAGATCCGGCAGGAACAGGAACGGCGGGACTTACAGTTATCGCGAACCCGGATTTACAACGACCTGCAGACCGCCACGAATCCCAATCATCGTAAAGCTCTCGAAGCAGCCCTGGAACATCTCGATCAAAAGATCGCCGCGGTACGCTGAACCCGCTTGCTTGACTTTTCCCGTGCCAATAGATTTTAGGTGGTATGAACGCTGGCGCCTCAGTCCGTAAACACCACACCAACCGCGGTAGAACCTTTCTCCGCGCCTTCTTCGATGCGCACCACGTAACACCGCAAGCGCATCTCCTGCGTCCCGTCCGCACTGGGCGTTTCCATGGTTACCTGTAATTCCGATTGCATCAGGGGACTGTGGTGCAAGGAAATCAGTGCGCCTTGCAAAGACAGATCCCGCACGATGGTTTCTTCCTCAAACTTGCGGCCTTCCGCGGTCATCCCGCTGACCGACGCGCGGAACTGCGCGCCACGCCGAAGCGCGGTGCGCGAGGCGGCCATGTGCGCTTGCACTGGTTCGTTTGACGCGCCAAGGGTAATCACCATGCCCTCGCTCGCAGCGAACACCGAATCAAAGTCCTCGCGGGCATTCGCAAGGATTTCGTCCACCATACGGTCTGTGGAATCCGGGTCGTGATGGAATAGCACCAGGGTCTTGGCATTCACTTCCCGTGCGATGTTCACTCCATCCTTCCACGATGAATGACCCCAGCCCTTGCGTGAGGTGGCCAGTTGCGAGGGCGAGTACTGCGCGTCATTGATAAAAATGTCCGCGCCCTCTGCCAGTTTGCGAAGGCTCTTGTCCAGATCTGGATCCCCCGGCTCGTTATCGGTGGCATAAACCACTGTCCCGGCCGAAGTCTCGATGCGAAATCCCAGGCACCCCTGAGGATGGTGAAGCCAGCGAGAGGTAACTTTGTTCTTGCCGATATGAAAGGTTTCGGAGTCTTCCAATTCCCGGAACTTCCTCTTTGCGTTCATGGCCGAAAAATCAACCGGGAAATATGGCAGCGCCATCTGCGTCTCCATCACTTGCCGCAAAGAGTCCTTGCCGAGGAACTTCGAACGGAAGCTGTAAAACTGGAAATGGTTTTTTTCGTCGTACAGCGGCGCGAAAAAGGGCAAGCCCTGAATGTGGTCCCAGTGATAGTGGGTAACAAAAATGTGCGTCTCCTGCCCGCGGCTTTCGTCCGCCGCGCCCCAGCGGCTTCCCAGTGTGCGCAAGCCAGTGCCACAATCCAGAATGAATTGTGTGCCATCGGGTGCGATCAATTCGAGACAAGGTGTGTTGCCGCCATAGCGCCAAGTCGCCGGATCGACCGTTGGTGTCGAACCACGCACGCCCCAGAAGCTCAGTTTGGCGATTGGAGAGGTCATTTTTATGGGAGAGTCCGGCCGGCATTAGCGCTCGAGGTACCGGATGCTCTGACCCGCTATTTTCGATGATGGCAGCCGCTACCAGCAGCGTCAACGAAATCGCCTGCGGAGAGTGTCAAACTACCCAATAACATCGCGCCTGCTGGCTGCACCCAGGCCCGGAACACATTACACTAGTAACGTGAGGCCGCTGTTCTACCGGGCGGCGCAGCCAACCATGCACTCCCATTCACAAACCCATTCTCATGCGCGCGTGGAGAACCGTTCTCACGGGCACGACCACGCCCACCCCGTCATGCGGCCGTCCGTGTTGGCTTGGGCCATGGTAGCCACTTTGGGACTGGTGGTGGCGGAAGTCTTCGGCGGGCTCCTGGGCCGATCCGTGGCGCTACTCAACGACGCCGTCCACAACCTTTCCGACGTGCCTGCCCTCGGAATTTCCTGGCTGGCCATGCGCTGGGCCCAGCGGCCCGCGGACTCGCAACGCACCTATGGCTACCATCGAGCGGGTACTCTGGCGGCGTTCACCAATGCAGTTTTGCTGATTATTCTGGCGTTGTGGCTGGGCTACGAAGCCATCGAGCGGCTTCGCTCCCCCGTCGAAGTGGTGGAAAGCTGGATGATCTGGACTTCCATCGCCGCCCTGCTGGTCAACGGAGGCATCACGCTTGCGCTTGTGCGCGGCCACTCCGACCTGAATTTACGCAGTATCCTGATTCACAATTTTGGCGATGCGCTTTCGAATATTGCCATCATTGTTGGCGCCATTATCATGCATTATACGCACGCAGCTTGGATCGACCCGCTGCTGGGGCTCGCCATTGGCGTGCTTGTTCTCTACTCCTCTATCGGCATCCTGCGGGAATCGGCGAACATTCTTCTGGAAGGACGCCCACGCGAAACCCGCGTGGAAGAAGTCGCCAAGGCGATGCTGGCCATAGAGAATGTTCAGGAAGTGCACGATATCCACGTGTGGTGCCTGGGCGGCGACCACCTGGCCATGAGCTGCCATGCCCGCATCCCGGACATGCATATGGATGAATGCGAAAAAATACTCTCCGCTATCCAGAAGAAAATCGCGGAGGACTTCGCGATCGAGCATGTCACCGTGCAGTTGGAACGCGCTGGGCTGCCGGCGACTTCGGGTTACGTAATGCCTGTACCGGTCCGGAAGACGTAGAAGCGCCTCGCTGCCGACTAAGCATCATCCAAAATGAAATGAGCCAACTTCAGGCCGGCAGACGCACGGTCACGCCGCGCTGTTCGTTGAATTGCTGTGTGGCGTCAGCATCCAACGTGTTCAAAGGCACGCTGCGCCGCAAACCTTCCTTGGTCACGTATTGAAGATTTCCGGCATTATAGGAAAACGCAACCGCAAAAAATACCGTGCCGTCACGGCGGACGAAGACGTACTCGGCGCTCGGCTCTAGCCTCTGAGAATATCGAGGCGCTACCGAAGCCGTTACACGGGTGTCCAGGTTCGCAGATCCTTCTGCGGATTCAGAAGGCTCTGCAGCGGGTGCCTCCTCGGCGGCGGGCGCCGCGGCAACTTGTTCAGGAGAGTAGTACGGCACCGGCACGTAGATTCCCCCGCCGAGAAACGGCGTCGCAAATCCGCGATCGAAGTGATGCCTCGAGGCATTGGGATGAACCGCGGCAAAGTGCACGTAGTCAAAACCGAGACCCGGCACATTGATCTGATCCGAAGAGAACGGAGCGCCAAATTCGTCCACGAAGTTATTGGGGGTTTGGCGGCTATTTCCGTTTGAAGCAGGACGTCTTATCCCGGAAGACGTACCCTGCACGGTCGTGCCGTGGATGCCAGTCCTGGTGGTGGAAACTGGGCGAGCGCCGGACGCTGCATGTGCCACCGGTCGTACCGGTGCGGCAGCCATTGGTGCAGCCGGTCGAGCGCCCGCAGGCATCACCATGGGCGCCATGCGAGCCCCTTGCGCCGGCATCGCCGCCGGAGCTCCGGCGCGTTGCGCAAAAGCGCCGCAGGTAAAGCCGAAAACTACAACCGGTAAAGCACTAAGGACGCGTCGCATGGTGGACTCCAGGAACTTCTCCCGCAAGACCCCTCATCTATTCGACGCATTCTACACCCGCAAAGTTACCTTGGCCTCGGCGTTTCACGCCCCAGCAGGCTTCTGGGACTGCTGGTCCCCGGCTTTCCCCTCCCGTCTGGTCTGTGCTATAAACAAAGTGCCGTGAATGAGACTTGGGCGCAGCAAGCGACTCGGCCGGATCGTCAGGGAGATCCGGCAGAAGGCCCCAAATCTGTGGTCGCTTCGGAGGGAACTTCCGTCGGTTACCAGGATGTCTCCCGATATTGTCCCGTGTGCTCGCAGAGATTGGAATCCCGCCGCTGCAAATTGGTATGTAACAGTTGCGGTTACTACATGTCGTGCGCGGATTATTACTGACCGCGTTGATTTGAATGATAAAAAGACCGCTTTGCGAATAACCGTAAAGCGGATATGCTTTGCGACTCCGGCCCCGGTTGCCGCCGGATTTGCGTTCCGAGGAGGAAAGTAACGTGGCATTGAAGATGACGACTCGCGAAGTGGATGACGTCACTGTGGTGGCGCTGGATGGCCGGATCGTGCTGGGCGAAGAAAGCAACGCGCTGCGCGAGAAAGTGAAGTCCCTTGTCGCTGAGGGAAAGAAAAAGATTGTGCTGAACATGGCGAACGTTTCGTTCATTGACAGCGCGGGACTGGGCACCTTGGTCGCCGCGCATCACAGCGCCAAGGGACAGGGCGCGTCCTTGCGCTTGTGTCATTTGGGCGCAAAGTTCTCCGAAGTGCTGCAGATCACCAAGCTGATGACCATCTTCGAGGTCTACAACACGGAAGCGGAAGCGGTAGCCAGCTTTAACAAGACCTCGTAGTTTCTGGATTTCCAATTCAATCTTGCATGGGCAGGCAAACACCTGCCCGTTTTTCTTTTTGCGAGTGGAGTTGTCTCTTTCTTGCTTAGTCCTCAACGCGATACATGGTGATGCCGCTGAGCAGCTTGGGGTAAAAGTCGGTAGACTTTTGCGGCATCACTTCGCCGGCCGTCGCCACGCGCATCATCAGGTCGATACTCACGGGATTCACGAGAAAAGCCACTTGCGCCTTCCCTTTGTCGACCGCATCGATGGCGGCGGCGGCTTCCCTTTCGTAACTCAGATTCGCTTCCGACGCCACCGCATGCGGAGTAATACCAAGCGCGGGCTCGAGAATTCCCTGATGGAGCAGAACCACGTCCAGTTCACGCTGGTTGGTGGAAAGCCCCGGCAACAATTGTTCCAGGTCCGCACCGGGCCGCAAATGAAGCAGATAGAACGCGCCGCCGGACAGGCCTTCGACCTTAGGATACGCGCCGATCGTTCTTCCACTGCTTTCGCCGGTCAGCTTAGAAAGAAATTTTCCCTGTGCGTCCCGCCGCTCCGATTCATTGTGAAAAGGAATCATCTCGCTCGAAAACCACGGTTCGAGATAGCGCAGCACCGCACTCCAAGAAAAATCCCGCACATTCGCTACCACCCGGTGCGTGGGAAGAATGGTGAGGCCCTCGCTCTGCGTATTGATGAACGTCATCATCGAGCGTTCATAAGCGGCGTTGGGGATGATCTTGCCCGTTTTCGTTCGTGATTCGTTCCGGAAATTCAGTGAAGTCTCATAGCGGTGATGGCCGTCGGCGATGACCAGTTTCTGTTCCGACATGTGCCGCTGGATCGCTTCGATCTTGCCCGGATCGGCGATCTTCCATAGCCGGTGAATCACGCCGTATTCGTCGGTCAGTTGCGTCACCGGAGCGCCCCGGTTCTCGGCATCCTTCAAAATCTGATCCACTTGCAGGTGTGGATCGGAGTACAGCATGAACAGCTGCCCGGTATGCGTTCGGGTATGCCGCAATAGTTCCAACCGGTCGGCCTTGGGGCCGGACAGCGTCTGCTCATGCCGAAAAATCACGCCGGCGGAATATTCCTCCAGCTTCCCAGCTCCGATGAAACCGCGGCGCGTACGCATCAGATCGGTGCCCGGCACCAGATATTCCTGGCTGTAGGCATAGAAAGATGGCGCGGAATCCTGCTCAACGGCTTTCTCGTTGATCCAGCCCTGCAGCGCCGAAGCCGCTCGGGTGTAAACATTATTTTCCTTGGAATCGTCCGGGTACGCGCGGCCCTTCTCCACGCTGATCAGGTTGTGAGCATCCGCGGCGTAGTATTTGTCCTGCGCCGCCGGTGAAATCTTGTCGTAAGGCTGCGTCAGAACTCGTTGGTAAGGGGCGATCTGCGGATTGTAACGGTAGGCGCGGAACGGAAAAACCTGAGCCATGTTCTCTCCAGAAAAAGTGAGCGTTGCAGAAACAATAAGTTTACGTGAACTCGAGCGAATCGAAAAATCACGAATCGAAAACCTGCTGAGAATATCTGGCGCGAGGCGAGCTCTGCGGGCTTCGCGTATTACAATAAATGTCTATGGTCCCGACGCTGGTACACCCCGTGGAAGCCTTTATTTTTGATCTCGATGGGACGCTGATCGATTCCAAGCTCGATCTGGTGAATTCCGTGAATGCCATGCTGCACGAAATCGGCCGCGCGGAACTTCCCGTCGATACCGTAGCCAGCTACATCGGCCATGGCGCCCCGCGATTGGTAGCCAACGCTCTTGGCCCTGCTGCCACGGACACCGAACGAAAACACGCTCTGGAAATATTTCTTATTCACTATGGCAAACACAACCTCGACGAAACTCGCCCGTATCCGGGGGTTGCCGAGGGTCTGGAAGCTCTGGCGAAGATGCCGATGGCGGTGCTCACCAACAAACCATTGAACATGAGCAGGGAGATTCTCAAAGGCTTAGACCTATTACGCTATTTTCGCGAGATTTACGGGGGCGACAGCTTTGAAAAGAAAAAGCCGCATCCGGATGGCGCCAATTCCATTCTTCGTGAACTTGGCAGCGCGGCGGCAAATAGCGCAATGATTGGCGACTCTGATGTGGACATCCAGACCGCGCGCAACGCCGGAATGATCGCCATCGGCGTGAATTACGGATTCGGCCAGCACGACCGCAGCGCAAATCCCGCCGATGTTTACGTAGACTCTCTGAACGAACTGGTCGCCATGACCGCCGCCAAACCCTGACCTACGTCAGTGATCTTTCGCCGCAGCGGTCTTGGAATCGAGCGTCTTGCTCAAATCAAGAAGAGTGACGTTCTGATCGTCCGTTAGCACCAGTAATTTCTGACCGTCGGCGGAGAACGATTTCATGGTGATGCGGGACCCAAAGGCAAACTCATCCACCTGTCTCAGGGTATTGAGGTCGTATAGGTGTAGTTGTCCTCGCTCATTGGAAAGGCACAAACGCTCTCCATTCATTGTTACCTGGTCTTCATCCACCACCAGGAACTGGCTCTGCATCTGGTCGGCAATCACTTCTCCCAGGTACATTTCTTGTGGTGGGTTGAACAGGAGTTGCGACGCATCCGGAGCGCTTACCTGAATGGCCGGACAGGATTGTTGTGCCAGGGATGGTTGGCCCAACACAAGAACAAGTAAAACGGCAGCGCGGGCTAGGCGGGTCATGTTCACTCTCTGTGGAAGTCAGCCAAGAACAACACCCGCCAACTTTCGCGACAATTAAGCTGCAGCACCATGTTCCCAATTCCACATCCTTATCTCCTTGCCTTTCCTGCTTGCGCTTTGGCAGACTCACCCGGTGGTCATTGGACTCTTTCCTGAACTCGACGCGCCCGGCGGGATTCAGCGGGCCGGGCGTCATTTGGCATATGTCCTCAGCGAATTTGCCGCCGCAAATAAAATGGAATATCGCTTCTTGAGCCTCAACGACTCGCAAGAGTTGCACAGGCTGCGAATTAATGAGCGCGAATTTGTTTTTACCGGCGCCGCTCGTGGAAAGGCGCGTTTCGCTGCCACGGCATTACGCACCGTGCGCCGCCGGCCAAAACTTGTGCTGGCCGCGCATCCGAACCTGGCACCGATCGTACGTGCCATGCATTTAGTCACGCCGCGCATGAAGAGCATTATTTGTACGCACGGCGTCGAGGTTTGGGAGCCGCTTTCACCCATGCGCCGCCGGGCGCTTCGTTCGGCAACCCTAGTACTATCTCCAAGTCAAGCCACCGCGGAATTTGTCGCTTCCTTGCAGGGTATTCCCCGAAAAAGTATTCGCGTTCTTCCCTGGGGACTCGATCCCGACTTCGATTTGAAGCTTTCCAAGCTCAACCCCGCCAAGCTTCCCGAGAATTTCCCACAGGGTCGCGTCATTCTCACCGTCGGACGCTGGCTGGCTAGCGAACGCTACAAGGGAATGGATACGCTGATTCAATCACTCCCCCGGCTGCTCTTGCGCTGGCCCGAATTGCAGCTGGCGCTCGTTGGTTCCGGAGACGACCGCGAATGGTTGGAGCAAATCGCCAGGAAATCCGGGGTCGGCAGCCATGTGCATTTCCTCCCCAATCTAAGCCAGAGCGACCTGTCTGCGTGCTATGCGGCTGCCGAAATTTTTGCCCTGCCCAGCAGCGGCGAAGGGTTTGGATTCGTCTATCTGGAAGCCATGGCGCGTGGTAAACCAGTGATCGGCGGAGCACATGGCGGCGCACCG
>Ga0210384_10001505_pt1 | contig 31536 bp, 23 predicted proteins | sample IncBWH2MmetaG_FD_160574 | JGI IMG/M metagenome (GOLD analysis project Ga0210384, IMG submission 160574) | Forest soil microbial communities from Barre Woods Harvard Forest LTER site, Petersham, Massachusetts, United States - Inc-BW-H-2-M | ecosystem: Environmental > Terrestrial > Soil >...
CACCGGCCGGGTGGGGCTCGCATCGGAAAATCCTTCGCAGGGGCGGCGGTCCCTGTCCCGGTTTCCGGCGAGCGGCCCGCAAGGGTTTTGGCCGGTGGAACTCAATCTCAGATCGGGCTCCAAGTCGCCGAGGCGCTTTCGCGACGGCGCGCAGAGCCCTCTCCATCTCATTTCGGTTTCACGATCTGCGCCTGCTTGCGGCCGGACGCAGGACCATCTTGTTCGTTGTCATCCGTATTGTTCGAGCCCATCCCGCTCGAGAACGCGGAGCGCAAAACGTCGGAGGCGAAGAAATTGCGCCCGTCAGTCGGCACCATGATGATTTGCAGTTTGTCTGAAAGCCGCTCGGCGATGATTTTCTGTATCAACATGGGATTCTGCTTGAGCACCGCCGCTTCTCCCTGCAAGCGCTCGGCGTCGGCTGCCGCGGTCAGGCGAATCGTTTCCGCGTTCGCCGCCGCGTTCAAACGGACCGTATCGGCATTGGCCGCCGCGTTCATTCGGGTTGTGTCGGCATCGGCTGCTGCGAGCAGCTTGCGCCGCTCGACTTCGGCTTTGCTATCGATGACTTTCGATTGCGCAGCCGCTTCCGCATTTTCCACGGTCGCTTCCTTGCGCGCCTGCGCTTCCAGCTTGGATTGTTCGATCTGTTTTTGCTTGAGCGGCAACGTGTATTGCATGGCGTCGGATTCGGCCTTGGCCGCAATCACGCGGGATTCGGCGTCGGCCTGGGAGCGTTTCACTTGTTGCGCCTTTGCCGCTTCCGCTTGGAGTTCGGCGATTTTCACTTGTTTTTCGTAGATGGCCGTCTCGAATTCCATGCGTTCGCTTTCCTGTTCCTTCAGCAAAATATCTTCCAGCCCTTTGGCATATTCCGCCGGCAGGCGGACGTCGCGCAGGAGCACTTCCTTCACCACGATGCCGTCCAGGCCCAGCCGGTCGGTGATCGTCTTGGTGGATTTGGCGCGGAATTCATCGCGCTTCACGGCAAAGATTTCGCGCACCACGTAATTGGGGGCCAAGTCGCGAAACGCCGTCGAGACCACTGGCGCGACGATTTCCGAATCCACAGGCTGCGCGAGATTTGAGTGGATGTAGGCTAGCTTCTGAGGATCGAGCCGGTACCGCACCGACACCGCGAGCCCGATCGTGAGCCCTTCGCGCGATTGCACGGTCAAAATTTCATTCTTCGTGGCGGCGTCGGAAGCGGTATTGGTCGTGAAGAGATGATCGCGCAAATCATATACGGCCACGCGCTCTACGATCGGCACGACCAAGTGCGCGCCGGGATACAGCGTCCGCTGTTGCACGCCGGAAATCTGGCTGATTCGCACGCCGCCGGATCCCTCCGGCACCGTGGTGACGCTCAGCGCCAAAAGCAGGGGCGCCCACGCCCAACCAAACAACTTCGCGGCGAGCGGCCACCGGATGGGGCGGCTCGGCCCCGCCTGTTCGGCCGCCCCGGGCTCCCCCGAGCCCATCAGCTTGTGGAACTGCATCGCGAGATAGACGTCGTACGCGACCACACCCGCCGCCGTGCCGAACATCGCAACACCCGCGGCCATCAGCAACCATCTCAGCGCGAACATGACATGCTCCTTTCGCTTCCCCATGCCTTAGCAACCGGTCCTCAGGGGTATTCCGAATTCGAACGCACACCGGCTTGGCGTGCCCTACGCGGCATCGCGTTGCCGATTACTTTGCTGCCGGCTGGCATTGAGGTGGATCGGCTGGACAACTCGGTCGAGGGCTGGGGCGCTCGTGGCCGGCAGCAGCCGAAACAGGCCGCGCAGCCCCGTCCAGGTCATCCACAGAGCCAGCAGAAACGAGAGCAGCCCTCCCTCGATTACCATTGCCCCATTCATGAAGGTTTCCATCGCGCTCCTCGCTTTCCTCGCAGAAGGAAGGGCACGAGACCCGCCAATTCGCCGGGCATTGAAAATGAAGGGGTTGCACGACATATCAACAGCGTCGCGTGTGGTCTATTGGACACGCTGTGTACCGCTACGTGCGTTGGTTAGGTGTGGCGTCGGAATCTTGCTCGTCCCGATGGAAGAGGGGCTGGCGATTCTTGTGCTTGCTCGTGCCTCGAAAAACCGCCGGCGGGACGCCGGCGTCACCAAAACCAGCGCCGCGTTCCTTGAACGATTTCGAGTGAACGAATCAGTGGGTCGCGCAGTGGTAACAACTCGCTCACACAACGGTTGGGCTATACTGAAGCTGAGGAAATTGGGCCGCGATGCGCAAGGAAGGAATCCAAATCGGGCGAATCTACGGGATTCCGATCTTTTTGCATACCAGCTGGTTCATCATTTTCGGGCTTATCGCCTTTTCTTTCGCTTCCGAGTTCGACGCCCTGCAACTCAACATTCCCGCCCCCCGATTGTGGGGATTGGCGCTGATGACGAGCTTGCTGTTTTTCGCTTCACTCGTATTTCATGAGATGGCGCACAGCGTGATCGCCAAGTATTACAAGATTCCCGTGGCATCGATCACCCTGTTCGTGTTCGGCGGCGTATCTCGCATCGGCCGCGAACCTGCGCGCGCGCTGGAAGAGTTCAACATCGCGGTGGCCGGACCGCTTTCGAGTTTTCTCCTTGCCGGAGGATTTGCGCTGGTCACGTGGCACGCCGGACCCAATGCCATTTTGAAAACACTCGCCGGATCACTGGCCTGGATCAATTTCAGTCTGGCCGTGTTCAATCTGATCCCGGGATTTCCTCTGGACGGCGGGCACATTTTTCGGGCCATCGTTTGGGGATTCAACAGGGATTACGCGCGCTCCACGCGGATCGCCGCGCGCTCGGGGCAAGTGGTTGCTTACGGGATGATCGCGCTGGGCGCAGTGACGGCGATTAGCAACTATGCCCCGCTCGGGGGGCCGGTGGGAGGATTGTGGCTGGCGTTCATCGGCTGGTTTATTTTGTCGGCGGCGAAGCAGAGCCAGGCGCAAGTGGAGGCGCGCGGAGCGCTGGAGGGGCTGCGCGTGGCCGACATCATGACGCCCGAATTGCACACTGTGGGGCGCGAAATTTCACTGGAAGATTACGCCCGCGAAATGGTGCGCACCGGCCGCCGCGCACATCTGGTGGTTGCGGGCGACCAACTCGTTGGCCTGGTCACGGCCGAGGCGCTGAGCACCGTTCCGCAGCACGATTGGGAGGTCACCTCGGTGCAGGCCGTGATGCTCCCTAAGAACAAATTGCACTGGGCCGCGCCGGAAGAGCCGGCGCTTTTCCTGCTCGACCGCATGCGCACGATTGGCATGCAACAGATGCCCGTGATAGCCGGCGGAAATGTTGTCGGCATCGTCACGCGCGATTCCATCCTGCGCGTTCTTCAGTCTCGCCATGAACTTGGCTCTTTCGCCGGGCGGTAGGTCCAGTGGCGCGGGCTTCAGCCTGCGGGTTTTGGTTGCTGTAAAGGCGACTTTGCGCTGACCAACCCCCGCAGGCTGAAGCCCGGGCCACTTTCTAGCAAGCCACAGCCTGCATTAACGCAGCAGCGAACCTACCTTGCGCATCTGACGCGAAAAATCAGACGGATTGTAGTTCGAGGGATTTTCGAGCTGCTGGAACAGGCCGTTGATGGCGGCGCGAACTTCGGCGTCGTTTGCGACTTTCTCCGTGTGAGAGTAGGCGATGAACAGCGAATCGAGCGCCATGGCGGCCTGCTCGGCGGCGCGCTCGCCTTCGTTCGAAATCTCGTCGGCGTCATCCGAAATCCGGTGCAGGAGGCGCAGAGTCATCGCCGCGTCGTAGGGTTGCGCCTCAATCCGCGCGGCAAGCTGGCCGGAAAGCGTCGCGGCGCGGGCTGAGGCTGCGGCGACCGCTTCGCGGTCGGGATTCAGCTGGCTGAGGGACTTGGCCAGCTGCGCGACCTGATCGTCGAGGCGCGATGCCACATCGTTGTCCACCTGATGCGCGAGTTCGCGGAAGACCACATAGCGCGAGCCGTTCCACGGCGGATCTCCCGGGCGGCGGCCTGCGTATCCACGTTCCTGCCGCCAGCTCTGTTCGGGTGCCGTCAGGGAATGATGGCACGCGAAGCACTGCAGCTCGGAGTACTCCGGCCAGTTCTTGCCCTTGGCGCGCCACGCCACACGCTCCATCGAGGCGCGGAGTTGTACTGCCTGTCCGGTGCCCCACTCGCGCACGCCCGCCCAGGCGTCATTTTCCGCGGGAACGCCCGGAGCGCTTTCGCGCGGCGTTTTCCAGTGGCGCGGCATCACGGCGGAGAAGGAATCGAGTTCGAAGTACAGGTCGGGATGGCCGGCGGCAATCATCTCGTGGTCGACGAATTTTTCCTGCGTGCCCAGGTGGCAAGTCAAACACTTCTCCGTGCGGCGGGCGAGGTTTCGCGTGTCGTACATCCCAGCGGCGACGGATTGCTCGTGCGTCCAGGCGCGCGTGGTATGCGGGCCAAGCCATGCCGACGCAGGGCCGTGGCAGCTCTCGCAACTGACGCCTTCGCTCAGATCAAAAGTTTTGGCGCGCGCCTCGGCAGGAGCATCGAGCGCGTGACAAGCGAGACACTTCGCCGCCTGCTCGGATTTGCCGAGACCCAGGATTCGCCCCATGCGTTCGCCAATCGGTCCTGTGAGCGCGTCGTACGCCTTGGCGTGTTTGTCCTTCACGGCCCAGATGCTGTATTCGTTTTGAAAAATGCGGTTATCGGCGCGGGGCTTCACGCTGCCGTGGCAACTCGTGGAACTGCAGGAGCCGGGCCCCGTGTATTTGCTGGAGTCCGCGGGGGGATTCGCGCTTCGCGGCGCATTCAGCGGGGCAAAACAAATCGCGCCGAGCCAAACCACGGCGCATCGCAACGTCAAGCGCTTGGCCTCAGGCCCGATTCTCATTCCTGTGCTCGGATGGAGCCCGCCTTTTTCGCGCGGGCCATGGAGCCGGTCCGCGCCAGAATTTTTATACTGCCCACTGGAAGTGAAGTCAACGAAAGGAAATCGATAGATTTCTCAGTATCGAACCCCACGACCAGCAGATAAGGATTTCGTTGCGCAATAGGGTGCGCGGCACTGCAAAAGGCCTAGCGGAATGGATTCACAATGCGGAGTCCCTCGATCCGCCGTTCATCCTGAAAGTCCTCGGAGAACAACACGGCACATCCACCCAATTTTGCCGAGCGCAGAATCAAGGCATCCCAGAATGAAAACTGGTGGAGGCGGTGGAGATCGATCGCGGCTAGAATGTCCGGAACCTCGGGCGTGACGACGTCAAGTTCCGCGAGCAGTTCGACTTTGCGCCGCGCGGTCTGCGGATCAACTCCAAGTTTGCGCGTGGCTGCCACAAAGTACTCTTGAAGAACCAGAAGTGAAACCACACCCGTTCTCCCGCGCCGATGATCAGCGATTAGCTCAGTCGCGCGCCCTTGCTTAATTGGGTCAGCAATATCGTCTGAATAAACGAGAACGTTCGTGTCGAAGAAACTACGAACGGTCATGGATTTCATCGCGATTGAAGCGCCAGCCTCGAGAGTTTCCGCGCCCGGAGAGTCGCTTGAACTCCTCGACGCTGCGCTCGGGATCGCCATCTGCAAGAGTCTGCAGATAATCCCGGATGAGCTGGTTGAGGCTCTTGCCAAGGGCTTCCGCGTGCTTACGGGCTCGAGCGACAATGTTCTCGTCGATGGAAAGGGTGATGTTCATGTCCACAGTATACGTGCACACATATTATGTGTCACTATGAGGCCCTGCCGACTTGAACCGAGTATGGACTCACCTCTGGAATCGCCGCATATACGCCAATTGTTGAATCGCGATCCGCATTTCCCCCTGCTACTTGCCCAATTCCGGCGACTCGCCGCAAAGCGGGACAAACCCTGCCAGATGCTGATGCGCGAACTGCTGGAGCGTGCCACACGAAAGAGGAAGGTGGCCGGAAGCCAGGGCCTCTTAATCACGTTTTAGCGGGGAGCGCTATCGTGTCTTATTTCAAAACCAGATTTCCATTTCTCTCGCAGGAATGAGAAGCTCAGCCTTTTTGGTGGACAAGAATACGGTCGCGTTGAGTTCATCGGGCGTGAGTCAGGACCAACATCTCGTGCACCAGGAATGCCAATTCGTTCAACTCGAAGGGTTTTCGCAGCAGCGTACTTCCCGATTCCAAGCTCACCTCGAGCGGCTCGGGGTTCTCGGCGTAGCCTGACATATAGATAATCTTCATCTCGGGGTGAAGAGGAGCCAAGTGAACGGCAAGTTGTGGCCCGCGCATCCGCGGCATCATAACATCGGTCAGCAAGAGGTCGATGGGGCCGCTGTGTTGCTCGGCGATCTGCGCCGCCTCAAACCCATCTCTCGCCGCTAACACTGTATAACCCTTCCTCTCAAGAAATACTTGGACGATAGAACGGATCTCCTCTTCATCCTCGGCCAAGAGCACTGTTCCAGAACCCATCTGCGAGTCCTTGGCCATTTTAGTTGGCTGCTCCGGGATGACCGCTTCTTCGACGGCGGGAAGAAAGATTTTGAAGGTGGTGCCTTTGCCGAGCTCGCTGGAAACCAGGATTTGCCCGCGGCTTTGTTTCACGATGCTATAAACAATTGCCAGGCCGAGTCCCGTCCCTTTGCCCTTTTCCTTTGTGGTGAAGAACGGCTCGAAGATGTGAGCTTGAGTATGCGCGTCCATTCCCATGCCCGTATCGCTCACTGCAAACATGACGTAACGCCCTGGAGCTATCATGGTCTGGGTGCGGGCGAATGCTCCATCAACTTCGATGTTGGCAGTCTCGATGGTCAGTTGGCCCCCTTCGGGCATAGCATCGCGCGCATTAACCGCCAGGTTGAGTAACACTTGCTCGAGCTGTGTCGGGTCCACGAGCGCCCGCCCCGGCTTGAGAGGCGAGACGATGGAAATCTCAATATCGGGGCCCAGCAATTGTGGCAACATTTCACTACACTCTTTGACGACCGTGTCCAGTATCAGGGGCCGCGGAGCGATTACCTGTTTGCGGCTGAAAGCGAGCAGGCGTTGCGTAAGGCTGGAGGCCCTGTTGGTTGTCTTAAGGATTTTTTCGGCGCTGACGCGAAAAGCCTCTGGAGCTCTCGCCTGGTCCAGAATCAGCTCACAATGACCGCGAATGATCATGAGCATATTGTTGAAATCGTGAGCAATTCCGCCAGCGAGCTGGCCGACGGCCTCCATCTTCTGTGCCTGGCGTAACTCCTCCTCCAGAACGCGACGAGCCGTAACGTCGCGAGAGGTGACCACTAGGCCATTTATTCCAGGGTTGCTCAGAAGATTGTTCCCGATGGCTTCCAGATAAACCCACGATCCATCGGTGTGGCGAAAACGAAATTCCGCAGTAACGGTATGGTCTGGCTGAGTAACAGCTTCTATGAATTTGCCCTGTAACGCTGGAATATCGTTGGGATGAACGAATTCGAAGGCGTTGCGCCCGACCAGGTCTTCTGGCTTGAATCCCAAAATGCGCTCGACTGAGGGGCTTTCATACTTGATCGTGCCATCGGCCGCTAGCACAGTAATGATGTCAGAGATGTGCTGGACCAGAGAGCGAAATCGCGCCTCTGCTCGTTCGAGGTCAACATGGCTTTGGTTGCGTTGTTGTTCCTGCCCCTCAGCGTTGTGGGGATCCAACGGGCCAGGTTGTTGATCCAAACTCATAGGCGCAATCCCTCGATTCCAAACAAGTTAGACCCATGGATCGAAGACACGTTGGCAGATCTAACCTTTCAACTAAAGCGTGACAATTCATTTCGGGGGGGTCTATGGTACAGAGGTACGGGAGTTACTCTAAGCCGCAATTTCCATTTTGAGCTGCCCGTTCGCGCGAAGGCCTGCCCCCTGCCCTGTCGAGTCAACCGCAAGCCGCGCTGCTCCCTTTTCCGGTACTTGGTCTCCAATCCACGGTTATGGAAAAATTCCGCCGGGTTGCGATGGACTCAAGGGCCGGGGGTCTGCTATATGAAATCTGGTCAATGTATGCCCGCGGGGTCCACGCCCCAGCCAGGTGGGGACGTTGACCGTAAAATTCGAGCCCGTGCCCGATGGCCGCACGATGCTGCGCGCGGCTGGAATACCCGCTTTATCTTGGGAGCTCCGCTTTGATTTTCGAGGAACTGAAGGATATCGAGCGACAGCCTGACGGCGCGCCGGTTGCGGCGGAAGATCTCCATAAGTTATCCGTTTTTAAGGACATGTCGCCGCAGTTCTTCAAAAAGAACCCCAATGCTACTGTTTGGCGGCACTTCAAACGCGGCGAACTCGTATGCCGGGAGGGCGATTTCGGCTCGACGGCATTTTACATTCTCGAAGGGCGGGCGAGCGTTCAACTGGCAAGCCCGATGGCGCATGTGAAAGCTCAGGGGGGCCCAGGCGGATTTTGGGGGAGGCTGACCAGCAAGCTCACGAGCCATCTTGCGGGGCGCGAAGAAGACCGCCGCGAAGAAGAACTGGACCGTAGGTCGATTCCCATTGACGCTCCCGTGGACCTGGCTTACGACCATCCCGTCGCGGAACTCGGCCCGGGCGAACTCTTCGGCGAAATGACCTGCATGAATTATTACCCGCGGTCGGCGACCGTGCGCGCGGAGACCGATTGCACCATGCTCGAGATGCTGCGCAACGTTCTCGACGTCCTGCAAAAGAGCAAGGCGTTCCGCGCGCAGCTGGACGAAACCTACCGGCGCCGCGCGCTCGATTCGCATTTGCGCGATGTCAACATTTTTCGCGGCCTCCGGCAGGATTTCATCGACCATTTACGCGACCGCGTCGAGTTGCTGCGCTTCGCGCCCGGCCAGGTGATCTGCAAACAGGGAGATCCCGCCGACAGTTTTTATCTGGTGCGGCTGGGCTTCGTGAAAGTTTCGGAGAATTATCCCGGCGGCGAACTGGTGCTGGCATATTTGTCGCGCGGCGATTATTTCGGCGAAATTGGATTGCTCGGAGGGGGGACGCGCACGGCGGCGTGCTCGGCGCTCGATCACGTCGAAGTGGTGCGCATCTCCGCGGAAGATTTTCGCGCGATGGTGGAACTGTATCCGGAAGTGCGCTCCGGCCTGGAACGCGCCGCCCGCGAGCGCCAGGAAGCGAACCAGGAGCGGCTGCGCATGATGCGCAGCGTGCCGCTCGAGAGTTTTCTCGCGCAGGGATTGATGGAAGCGCAGAGCCTGCTGGTGCTGGACCTCGAAAAATGCACGCGCTGCGACGCCTGCGTGACCGCCTGCGCCGATTCGCATGACGGCGTGACGCGCCTCGTGCGCGAGGGGTTGCGTTTCGAGAATTTCCTGGTGGCCACTTCGTGCCGCCAGTGCCGCGATCCTCTCTGCATGGTGGGCTGCCCGGTCGGAGCGATCCGGCGGCGCAATTCGCTCGAAGTGATTATCGAAGATTGGTGCATTGGCTGCGGGCTGTGCGCGAAAAATTGCCCGTACGGGAACATCAACATGCATTCCTTTGCCGCCCAAGCCGAGGACCACGAACATCCCGGGCAAAAAAAAGCCGTGGTGCAGAAAAAGGCGACGACCTGCGATCTGTGCGCTGAACATGCCGAACCTAGTTGCGTTTATGCATGCCCGCACGATGCCGCGCATCGCGTGGAGCCGCGCGATTTCTTCGCTGGAACGCTGGGGCAGCGCGTCGGAAAAACAGGAAGGGTCCGGACATGACTCGAAAGGTTAGGCTGAATTCCTCAGCGCGCATGCGGCTCTCATCCGTATTCCGTCCAAAGGTGAATTGGTGGCGCGGGTTTGGTGGCGCCGGCGGGACGCCGGCGGTTGCCCCAATCCTGCCGCGTTGCAAAATCGCCGGCGGGACGCCGGCGCCACGAAAATCCTGCAGCCACGCATGCGGCTACCATACCGGTCGCTCGAATTGCAGCGTGATATCCCGATTCGGAGAATGAACTGTGCGCATTGATCGCACGCATAAGAGCTGGTTCGTCGCGTCGCTCGCAATTTCTGGCGTCTCCCTGCTGCTTTACGCCGCCTATGGCGTCCCATTCAGCACGGGATCTATGGGGGGCACGGCGTGGGGACTGGCATTCGGCAGCGCTGGATTTGCATTCATGGTTTTTGCGGCGCTGCTGGGCGCGCGAAAGAGGGTGCCCGTTTACCGCTTTGGCCGCGCGCAAACGTGGATGCGCGGACATTTGTGGCTCGGCCTCCTCAGCCTGCCGCTCATTTTATTTCACTCCGGGTTCCGCTACGGCCATGGCTTGACGGCATGGTTGATGACGCTGTTGATCGCCGTAGTCGTCAGCGGCGTTTTTGGCGCCGCTCTACAGCATTACATGCCGCGCGTGATGACGCGCGAAGTGACCATGGAAACGATTTACGAAGAAATTGGACACGTGCGCGCGCAGCTCATGGAAGAGGCGGAAGAATTGATCAAGCAAGCCGCCGGCGGCGATAAAAAAACGGCGGCCGAAGGAAGCGAACCGGATTCAGCCGGACCGGCCGTCGCCGTGATGGATGAGGCTGCGCCGCTGCGCAATTTCTACGAGCAGGAACTGAAGCCGTTTCTCGAAAAGCCCGGCGCGCACGGGAGCGCTCTGGGCGACGCGGCGAAGTCGCGCAGCGCCTTCACGCAGTTGAGAACGCTGGTGCCGGCTTCGCTGCACGGAGCGATTGAGGATCTGGAAGGAATTTGCGAAGAGGAGCGCCAACTCACATTGCAGAGCCATTTGCACCTGTGGTTGCACGGCTGGCTGCTGCTGCACATACCTCTTTCGCTTGCGTTGATTTTACTCGGCGCCATCCATGCAGTGATGGCGCTGCGATACTAGACGGGCGAACCCAGTTGTGCCCGCTGAGTTTTTGAGTTGAAGGAAGGTTTGTGGGTCACGGCTTTACAGGTTGCGGAAAAATTCCAAAAGTGTCATTCCGAGGGCGCGGTTGGCCCGAGGAATCTGCTTTTTTCTTGGGATCGGCGAAAAAGCAGATCCCTCGCTTCGCTCGGGATGACATTAAACTACTTTTTTCCGCAGCCTCTTTAGCCGTGACACAAAGACGCCGGTTTTAATGCAGCTTTAGCCGCTGGACTGTTGGAATGTGAGTCGCAGGACAGGGGCTAAAGCCCACAATTTGAGTGATGGCAAACGTCGGAGCTATCCTTCCGCTGTCAGGATGAAAAGCTCCGACCCACAAATCGAATGCTGCGTTCGTAGCAGGCTTTCGAATTGCGGGCCGAATTGAGGATCAGCACTCTTGCCGCGAACACGAACAACCAAGAAGCTCGCGCAACGCATCGATCTCGACTATTTCAAGAGGCCGAGCCCGCTGCGCCACTGGCGTTTTTTGCTTGCTGTTGCGGCTCCGGCGCTGGCCATCCTGTCGATCGCATGGTACGGCGTTCGCAGCGACCGCCGCGTGTACTCCGCGGGAACCTTGTCCTCCGCGCATGCCGTGCTCACCAAGCAATGTTCCGCCTGCCACCAATCCAACTTGGGTTTTTACGACGCCAAGGTCATCGACCAGAAGTGCCTCGTGTGCCATGACGGCCCTTTGCATCAAGCGACGCAGGCGTTCACGCCCGCGTGCGCATCCTGTCACGCCGATCATCGGGGAGCGATTCGCCTTGCGGCCACGAGCGACGCAAACTGCACGCAGTGTCACGCGGCCCTCGCGACGCGCGGGGATCCCACCAATTTTGTCCGCACCATCGGAAGTTTTGAAGGGAATCATCCTGAATTCGCCGTGCTGCGATCCGGGGGCCGCGACCCCGGAACCATTCAGCTCAATCATTACCTCCACCTGCAGCCAAATCTTCTTGGGCCGAATGGCAGCCGCGTGCAAATGGTTTGCGCCGACTGCCACCGCTCGGCGGCGGACGCCGGCGGTTCATGGCCCTATGGGGATTCAAGTTCCTTGGCGGGAACTCCGCAAAATTCATCCGCGGACGGCCCAAAAAATCAGCCGGGCATTTCCGCGCCTTCGCGGGCCTACATGGCGCCGGCGACCTACGCGCAGACATGCGCCGCCTGCCATACGCTGCAATTCGACAAGCGGCTTCCCGACGCGGCGCCTCACCACAAGCCGGAAGTGATTCATCCGTTCGTGGTGGCTAAATTGCAGGCCTACATTGCGGCGCATCCGGCGGATTTGCGCGTGCCGCGCGATCCGAGCCGCGAATTGCCGGAGGAGCCGATCCCCGCGGACTATCGGTTGCTTACGCCGCCGCAATGGGTCGCCGAACGAACAGCCGAGGACGAACAACTCCTGTGGCGCAAGACGTGCAAGCAATGCCACACGCTTATTGCTGGCGAAGGCACCGCATTGCCCAAAATCGCGCCGTCGAATATCACCGCGCGCTATATGCCGCACGCCAATTTCGATCACTCGCAGCACGGCCTGGTCGACTGCGCAAGCTGCCATGCCGCCGCAGCCACCAGCCAGCAAAGTTCCGACTTGCTCTTGCCAGGTATCGCGACGTGCCGCGCCTGCCACCATGCCGGCGCCGAAGCGGCAGAATCGCGCTGCTTCGAGTGCCATACTTACCACGATCCCGCACGGCGCAAACCTGCGCACAGTAATTTTTCGTTGGCGGGCTTGTTCAACGGCCCGGCAATTGCTGGTCACGAAAAATAAGTAGCTGTGTTCCTATGGGCGCGAGTCCCGGTGACGGACGAGAAAATCCCTGGGTCGGAAGACCTGGGCTACAGCATTCGCGCGATGGCCGCCTCGCTGTTGTAGCCCGCCTCTTCAGAGGCGGGGCTTTTCCTGCCGTCAGTGGAGGAGGTCGCGCATGCGGCCGTACAAAGACTGCTCAGAAGAATTGGTAACTGCGAACGGCTGCGGCGGGGCGGGAGGCGAGTCAGTCACGGTGTAGAGCTTGCCGTCGCGGAGGTAGAGCTTTTCGGCTTCGGCACGGTTAAAGGGGCGCGCACCGCGGCGTCCGAAAACGGCGAGTTGGTTGCCGCTCTCATCGACAGCGCGGTCGCGGTCAATGCCGCGAGAAATCGCGAGCGCCGGGCCGGCGGTGCGATAGGTCGCGATCAATTTCGGCGTAGGGCGCGGGCTGAATCCGTAGGACTCGGAAGAATCTTCCGGCGAAATCACCTGCAGGATGCTCAGGCCGTTGCGGCCGTCGGCCACATAGGCGAAGACGCTGGCATCAACCGCGCCGATTTTCACATCGTTCACATCGTTCAGCTGGCCATCCGCATTGAACATTTGATCGAGGCGCGGATGCTCGGGCTGGTCTGCATTGACTAAGGCGATGCCGTTCTTGCCGGCGGAAATATACGCCGTCGTGCGCGACACGGTGACATTGCGCGCGCCGTCCAGCTTCACAAATGCGCCGGAGACCATGAGGGGATGCGCGAGATCGGTCACGTCGAGCGCCTTCAGTCCCTGGCGATCGGTGACGAAGGCATAGCGGAATTGTATGGCGACGCCTTGCGGGTCCACAAGATCGGGCGCGCCAATTTCCGCCGCCACGCGCGGCGCGAGGGGATTATCGAGATCGACGACGACGAGGCCTCGGTCGCACAGAACGTAAGCGTACGTTCCCGCAATCGTGATGCGGCGCGCGCCGTTCAAAATCCCGCTGGGATTGAATGTGGCCGCGCGGCCGATAAAATTATTTTCCGGATTTCCGTCGAGCAGAGTACCGACGCCGGGATTTTTCCCCTTTAGATCGGGATTGCCGACAACGATCAGACCTTCGTACTTGTCCGTGACGTAGAGAAATCCGTACATCAAATGGATTTTCTGCTCTTCGTTGGCAGGGTCCTGCGTGCGCAGGGGATCGACGGCCAGCGTCGTGGGAGTGGCGACGGCCGTGGCGTACTTTGTCTTCACATACAAGCGTTGCCCAAGCGGAGAAACCGGCGCGGTCACCATGCGCTCGGAAAAACCCTTGTTGTCAATGTTGGCGACGTCGAAAACGCGGAAGCCGTCCGCGCCCATTGCCGCGTAGGCATATTCCCCCCGCAGTTGGATGTCGAGAACGTTTCCGCCATGGCGGTACGCAGTTGTGAGTTCGCGCTTGCGGTCCTCGTGTTTGCGGAAATCATCGGGATAGGCCATGCGCTGCAAATCGCTGCCGATGACAGCCTCGGGCTCATCGTGCTCGGCGGTCACGACGGCTTCAAAACCCTTGTTGCCGGCGGCCACGTACACGTAGCGACCCATGAAGTTGAGAAAATTGGTGCCCTGCAACAGGAGCATGGACATCCAGGCGTTGTTGTCACGCGCGGCGGAGATGTGGCAATCGGCGCACTGCTTGGTTTCGCGGGCGCGCACCGTGTGCGGCACGAATGTCGAAAATGCCTGGCCGCTGAAGCCTTCGGCGGAAACAGTCTGCTGCGTGTTGTACAGCCACTCGCGATTGGCATTTTGCGAACTCACCAGAATCGCGCAGGAGGAGCGCGCGGGCGCAACGCGATGCCCAGTGACGCTGCCGTCCACGGCGAGCATGTAGCCGTCATCGCGCAGCACCTGGAAATTGTAGGCCGTCCAGTTGCGCGTGGTGAGGCCTTCGTTGTGCAGCATTGGGCGCTTTTCGTTCGCGGTCATGGACAGGTGGCAGCCGAAACAGTTGGGTGTCCACGAAGTATGGCAGGCGTAGCAGGTCATGCTGCTGTTGGCGTGCGCGAGTTGCGATTCGTTTTTGGGCACGTCGCCCCACGTCACGCCGTCCGTGCGCAGCGTTTTTGCCAGGCGCGATTTCTCGTTGTAGTGCGCGTTCCCCGGCGTGATCGAGTCGAGCGTCTGCACCACTTCCCATTCGAGGTGCGGGTCCATCATCGAGCGCTGGATAAGTTTTCCGTCGCGCCACTCGAATTGCCGCTCGCGCCACGGCGTGCGCAGCGCGTCAAGATGCCTGCCGCCGCCGGATGCCGCGGGGCCGGAGGTGACGAGCGTAGCCGGCTGAGAGATCGTGCCGTGGCAATCGATGCAATCCATTTCAATTGCGGCGCGCGGCTCTCCGTAGAGTTTTCCGGTGCCGTGGCTGTCCTGCTCCAGGTGGCAATCGACGCACTGCATTCCTTTCTGCAAATGAATGTCCGCGAGGTGCGCGGCTTTCTCAAATTTTTTCGGGTCGTCTGGAGCGACCGTAGTTCCCTTGTCATCGAGCAGATGGCCTTCACGGTCCCGCGCGAACACGGCGCGGAAGAGCCAGCCGTGGCTGTGAAAGTCGGCGAACTGAGTGTCCTTCAGTTTTGCATTGAATTCAGCGCTGCCTGTCTCGGCGAGAAACTTTACATCGGACCACAGCCCGCGGGGGGCCGCGCCTTCTGGATTTCGCTGCGACACCTCGAATTTTTCTTGCTCGGTGGGATTGTGCTGCTGTTTCGGGTACACCGCGCCGCCGTCGGATTCATTGTCCCACCAGGTGTAGCCGAAATAAGTGGTCATCATGTTCGTGCCCGGATGCACATGGCAGACCATGCATTGGCTCGACGGAATCGAACGCGTAAATTCGTGGCGGATGGGGTGGCCGGACTCTTCGCGAGGGATCGTCGGGTCCTTCGTCGCGCTGTACCCGCGATTGCCGAACGGAGCGTATTGCGCGGAATGCTCGGAGGAGCGGTCGTTCGCGTAAACGACGTGGCAGGCCGTGCATCCGCTGGCGCGATAGTCGCCCGGCTCGTCGTTGGTGCCCGGCAAGGAAAGCAGCGGATCGAGAAGCCGTGTTTTTTGCAGGCCGAGAAAAACCGGATCGGTGCGCAAGAGAGTGCCGAATCCGCGCGTGCTTAATTTGTCGTCAGGTTTTCCAGCATCATTGGGGTCACGCGAGGGCTCGCCCACTTCGCCTTTCGGGCCGCCCCCGCGTTCGAATACACGCAGGACGTTGCCGGGCTGGGAAATTTCCCAGCGTTCGAGCGGCGTGATCTCCGGGAGGATGCCCTTTGTTCGCGTTTCCTCTGTGGGAGGCTGCGGAATCGTTCGAACCGCTTGCGGCGCACCGTCGCGCGAGTAGCTTTCGCCGAATTGCGTGTCCTTGTGAGGATAGGCGCCGTTGTTATAGAGCGCCGCGCCCCAGAGTATGCCGCCTGTGGTCATCATGCTGGTGGAAACATTGCGCACTTCCGAGGGATGGCACCCGGCCCTGCCGCACGTTTCCGGCGCGACACGCAGGTCGCCGGGATTGACGAAACGCACGTATTCGGGGCTTTCCTTGAGCCACTGCGTGTACAGGCGCTGGGGATTTGCCGAACGGTCAGCCAGTTTTGGATCGCGAGGCTGCGGGTGGGCCTGACGTTTTACTTGTTCGTATTCGGGCGAAGTGGTTGCCGCGCTCGAAGCGCCTCGCGCGTCTGCGTTTCCTCCGTGGCAGTCCGTGCAGCCGAGGCGCAACGTGCCGGTTGTGTGCATGGTTGGCTCGTCGGTTTGTGTATGGCAGGAAATGCAACCGGCGCTCTTGCGGTCGGCTTCTTCTTGCGACTGGCCCAACAGGTTTGGGCCGGCCTTCTCGTCGGCCGCGCGCAGAGAGGGCGCTGGAATCCGCGCCGCCATCACGGCAAGGAGCAAGCTCATGAACAGCACGGCCCATGGAGAGGCTTGCGCCAGGCGCGCGAATCGATTGCGATTTGTGGTTCTGCGATTCATTCAGTCTTCAACATTAAATATAACGCTCCAAGCAGATTCAAGTAGCGCAGCCACTTCTGGCTGTGCGCCTTTGTAGGCCGCACATGCGTTGCCCGGCCCAACTACGATCGCAAAACCGGCACAGCCAAGTGTGGCTGTGCTACTAAAACTGAAAACGCACATTCGCAAAAAGCGAAAATTGCGTGGTGCCGGAAAAAATATCGCGAAAGCCTTGCCCCGGGAACAGCGCTGCGGCGCCGCCCGTGATCGAAATATTTTCGGAAAGCGGAGGCCGGTACTGAAAGCCGATGCTGGTGTCCAGGCCAATCGTATTGTGAATGGGCGATTCAAAAAGCAGCAGCGAGATGGGCGCAGTGCGCTCGAATCGCAGATAGTTCACATTCAGGAAACTTTTGAGTTTCGGCGTGACATCGAAATTGGCGCCCGCGTTCACCAGAAAAATTCCCGGGTTCACGAAATTCGCCTGGCCTTCTGTCTTGCTTGTGCGCATGCTGGGCAAGAGGCTGTCGCCCGGCGTGAGCGCGATACCTGTGCCGGGCAGGCGAAGCTCTTCGCGGTCCCAGAAGCTGAAAATTCCTCCCGCAAACGAGGGGTCGTCGACGATGGTGTCAAAACCGGTCGCGCGGCCATCGCGCGGATTTCCGTCGCCGGAAGCGTAGAATGCGGAGACCTTGTAACGCACCCAGTCCTTGTCCACCGAAATTTCCGCGGCGGCTATCTGCGCGTTGATGGTGACTGGGCGCCCGGCGATGGGGTTCAGGCTATCGGTTCCGAGCGCTTCATAGAATGCGTGATTTACGTTGATGGGGCCAAAATGTCCGTTGCCGGTCCAGCCCAGATAAGCGGCGCGAATTTCGTGCGGCTGAAAAATCCCGATGGGCGCGGGCCTCACGAGAAAACCGTTGTTATCGTAATGGACGGTCGCGTCGTCCTTGTTGTAATGAATGCTGAACTCGGCCGTGTATCCGGGCTTTAAGAAATCCTGCATGTAAAAATTAGCGATGATCACCTGCTGGTGGCGAGGCTGGAAAGTATTCAGCCCGCTGTTGGTGTCCTTCTCAAGCAGGTTGAAATAGGCGGCGTTGTATTCCCAGCGGTTCGCGTGGAGATTTCCAAACAGGCGGACGCCGGGCTGTTCGTCCACAAATAGAAATCCGCGAAAATCGCTGGAAAAACTCTGAATCCCCGCGCGCACGGAAAGGAAATCGTAGTTGGGGCTCAAATCGTGAATCTTGTATTCCGCAAAAGCTTCCTGAAGCCCGGCGTGCGCATCGAGGCGCGCGGTGCCGTCGCGCACGTCAACGTTCACAATGCCGAGCTCGCGCACATCCAAATCGTTCACGTTCAGCGCGGGCGTAACCTGGATTCGCCAATCGACGGGACGAAACGAAGTGTCTCCGTGGAACAGGTCGAAAGAAAAGCGGAACGTCTGGCTCAGCGCGAACTGTTCCCCCTTGCCGAAATAATCGCTGCTGCCGGGCTGCGCCGAGCTGATATTGCTCGTCGACGGCACGCGCCGTTCTTCAAGAGAAGTATCCGAGATCGCCGTGAAGTTCAAAAATGTCTGCTGGCCAATAATAGGCGTGTCGCCCTTCAGCCGGTTGTGGTTGAAGGGATCCCACCAGTGGCTCGCACGGACGTATGGATATTCCCCCCTGCGTCCGTAGCGATTCCATTCCGGCACGGCGATGTTCCAGCGGTCCGGCATCTCGAGAAACACTTCCTGCGAAGGCGGCAAAATTTCAGGCGTGGCGATCTCCTCTCCCGGCTGAGCGTCTGGACGGCGGCGCAATTCGCGATAGGACGAGGCGGCCGCCGTTGCGGAGGGGCCTGGAACCGGAGGACCGAGTTCAGGCCTGCGCGGCAAACGAGAAGCGGGCGCGGCGGAGGCCGCCGAGGGAGAAAGCGTCAGCTCGACGGTCACAACGCCTCCAGCATCGAGCAGCACATCGTCGCGCGTCATACTCTCGAACCCGTCACTCCGCACCAGCAACAGATAAGTTCCCGGCGCGAGGTCGGTCCAACGGAACACGCCGTCTGCGTTTGTCGTGAGTGTACGGGTCATGCCCGTCGCGCGATTGGTGAGCGCGATCAAAGCGCCCACAATTCCGCGCGCCGCGCCATCTCGTACGATTCCTTGCAGCGCTGCCGTCTTGTTGGGAATTTGCCTCGGGATCCTCTGCTCGCCCTGCGGCGGAAATGCGGGCAGAGGAAAACCAGGCGAACGCGCGGCGAAACGCCGGCTCGGGATGCGTGCGGACGCGAGAACATAGGAAGGCCTGGCCAAATGGAGTGAACGCGAGCGGCGCGCTCTCGGGCGCAAACGAGCATGCTTCACTGCTGCGGCCGTGTGCCGCCGCCGCGCGGTTGCGTGCCTGGGCGATACGGTCGCGGGCGCCGCAGCCACGGCAGGCGCGCACGCCAGCAAGAAGCCCAGGCAAAGCCTTCGGATTGGTTCGGATGCGCGCCGCATCCAGAGTATTTTGTTTCTCCTCCTTGAGAGAGATGCCAAGCCAGCCGCGGACTAGCTAACATCAATCTCCCAGTCGCGGCAAGGGGTTTTGGCCCGGCATGCGCTGAGTTGGAAACACTCGCGCCGCCGCGGAAAACCGGGAAAAACGAACTTTGCGGTTCCCATATGAGTTCCTTCGCCTTTATGCTGGCGGCGCGAGGAATTTCCATGTCAAACAAGCGGCCCAACGAGGTTCTGGCCTTCGATGTGTACGGAACTCTGATCGATCCATTTCACATGGAGGAACATCTGCGCGCGGCCTTCGGAGAGAAAGCAAAAGAAGCCTCCGAACTTTGGCGAAGCAAGCAGATCGAATATTCGTTTCGCCGCGCGCTCATGAAAAAGTATCGCAACTTTGACGCGTGCACGGCGCAGGCTCTGCGCTTTGTCAGCGCGCAGCTGGGAATATCTCTTCCCGAAGAAGCGCAGGAAAAGTTGATGTCGAAGTATTTGCAGCTGCCTGCGTATCCGGATGTTCCCGGCGCGCTCGATGAACTCGCGGCTCGAGGATTTACAATTGCCGCTTTCTCGAACGGGACCCTGAGCGCCGTGCGAGGATTGCTCGATCATGCGGGAGTCCTGCCGCGCTTCAGCAAGATTGTAAGTGTGGACGCGATTCGCAGCTTCAAGCCGGATCCGGCGGTGTACGAGCACCTCGTGACGGAATTGCGAATTGGTAAAGAAATGGTCTGGCTCGTTTCCAGCAACCCGTTTGACGTGATCGGCGCGAAGGCCTGCGGCTTGCGCGCAGCCTGGGTGCGGCGGGATCCCAAACGCGCGTTCGATCCGTGGGAGTTTGAGCCTGACTTAGTCGTTCATGGACTTGGAGAATTGCCTGGTAAGCTGATTTAGTGGCACACGCTTTAGCCTGAGTGTATTTGGCATGAGTGAAATCACACCCCACAGGCTGAAGCGTGTGCCACTCAAAACATCCCATTTGCAATTCACGCACAACGTGGTTGGCTCTCTTGAGTGGCGCCTGGCGATGTGATAACAAAGCAGGGACCTCTCATGGGCCAGCTCACTGAAGAAAACCATAACTACAGATTATTGCGCAGCATATTTTTTGGATTGGGGGTCGTATTGGCCGCGACGATTACCGGCTGCGGAGGCGTCGTCGGCATTTTGACCTCCGCGCCACCGCCGCCCGCCGTGCAAGGCCTCACCGCCGCCGACGTCAACGCGCTCGTGCAAACCGCGGTGCAGGCCGCTGATCCAAATACAATGGTGATTGCCGTAGTGGACCGCTCAGGGAACATCCTCGGCATCTATCGCAAGCCGTCCGCCCTGGCCCTGGCCACGGGAAATTTCAACGCGCAAGTCGACGTAAATGAACTAGCTGTCTCGCTCGCGCGCACCGCCGCGTTTTTCAGCAACGATCAGGCTCCGCTTTCCTCGCGGACCGTGCGGTTCATCAGCGGAATTCATTTTCCGCCCGGAATTGCGGATACGCCCAATGCGCCGCTCTACGGCATCGAAAACACGAATCGCGGCTGCACGCTTTCCACAAATTTTATTGCCGGGCAATCGGTTCCGCCCGCGCGCTCAATCAGCGGCGCGACGACTAGCCTCGGCATCGCGACGGGAAAAGTGGACGTGAATGACGACGATCCCACCGCAGTCAATCCCGGAGGCGTGCCTCTATTTCGCAACGGCAGCCTCGTGGGCGGCATCGGAGTCGCGGGAGTCGCGCCTGACGTGGCGGAATATGCAGCCTACGCTGCGGCAACCTCAAATGGATTTGGGCCCGCGCCGGCCGCGCCCGGCGTGGTGTTCATTGGCGGCGTTGCCCTGCCGTTCGTGAACCAGAAAACTCCGCCGGCCGGTACCAGCGCGGGCACTTTCACGGGAAGTTTTCTTGTGGGCCCATCGTCGAGCCCGGGAACGCCGCCGGAAGCTATGCTGGTCGCGCCGGCGGCCGGCCCGCTCGGAGGTCTCACAGCGCCCGATGTAGCAACGATCATCAACAACGCCATCGGCACGGCGAACACGACGCGTGCAGTGATCCGTCTGCCAATAGGCTCTTCCGCGCGCATGGCGATTGCCGTCGCCGATCTCGACGGCACGATCATCGGCCTCTACCGCATGGCGGACAGCACCGTGTTCAGCATCGACGTGGCCGCCAGCAAAGCTCGCAACATGGTTTATTTTAGCGGCGCCGCGCGCACGGCTGCCGATTTGACGGGCGTACCGGCGGGCACTGCTGTCACGAACCGAACGATCGGCTACGGCGCCCAGCCTTTTTTCCCTCCGGGGATTGACGGCAGCTCCCCTGGTCCTTTTTTCAATCTCTACTTGCACGATGTGGCGAATCCCTGCACACAAGGATTTCAAGTTGCCGGGCCAAATCAAAGTGGAGTTGTTTTTTTTCCGGGGTCGGTGCCGCTCTATCGCAACGGAGTCCTTGTGGGAGGGCTCGGCGTCAGCGGCGACGGCGTCGATCAGGATGATTTCGTGGCGGCGGGCGGATCGGCAGGCTTCGAAGCTCCGGCGGCGATTCGCGCGGACCAGATCGTGTTGCGAGGGGTGCGTTTGCCCTATTTGAAATTTCCGTCGAATCCGACGAATTGACAGTGGGACAGGCTTCAGCCTGTCTTCTCTTGACTTCTGCCAACGCCGTAAAAAATCAAAACCAAACAGGCTGAAGCCTGTTCTACTTAACCCTCGCGCAATTTGTGTCCGGCCAGGTTTCCGAGGCCATCGTACGCGGCGTACTTATAGAGTTCAGAAAGCGTCGGAAAATTGAAGACCAGTTCGATGAACGTATCAATGGCGCCGCCGGATTCGAGCACGCCCATGCCCAGGTGAATCAGTTCGGTCGCGCCTTCTCCGAAAATTTGCACGCCAAGCAATTGCTTATTGTCCCGGCGGAAAATCAATTTCAGCATTCCCGTGGACTCGCCGATAATTTGCCCGCGCGCGTTGTTGGCATATTTCGCGCGCCCGACCTCGTAGCTGATTTTCCTGTTCTCGCAGGATTCCGTTGTTTCGCCCACGGCGGAAATTTCCGGAATCGTATAAATTCCCATGGGGAGCTGTGAAGCCAGCCGCTGTTTATAAGGAATGCCGAAGGCATGGCACATCGCCACGCGCCCCTGCTCCATGGAGGTAGACGCCAGCGCGGGAAATCCGATCAGGTCACCGGCCGCGTAAATATGCCGCACGTGAGTCTGGTAGTGTTCGTTCACGTCGATGTTGCCTCGTTGGTTGATTCCAAGCCCGGCCTTTTCGAGCTGCATGCCGTCAACGGCGCCGCGGCGCCCTGCGGCAAGCAGCGCCGTTTCCGCCTCCACAACCTTACCCGACGCGAGCGTCATACGAACTCCGCCCGCGATGCGTTCGGTACCCTTGGCCCGCTCCTGAAAAAGAAATTTCAGTCCAAGGCTGGCGAGCCGCGCGCGCAACAGCTCGGAGATTTCGGCATCCAGAAACGGGAGCAGTCGCTCGCGGCCGTCGACAAGCGTCACTTCAACGCCCAGCGCGGTGAAAATCGAGGCATATTCGCACCCGATCACGCCGCCGCCCACGACGATCATGCTTTTCGGGATGCGGTCCATGCCCAGAATCGAATCGGAATCGAAAATAGTTTTGTCGTCAAACGGAATTTCCGGCGGGCGGTGCGGCTTGGAGCCGGTAGCGATCAAAATCACTTCCCCGCGGAGGTAGCGCGGCGAGCCATGCTCGTCGACAGCCTTTACAGTGTGGGAATCTTCAAACTGGGCCGTGCCGGTGATCAATTCGATTTTGTGCGCCGCAAGATTGGTCGCAATCTTCAAACGTTCCGCGGAGACGACCGCGTCTTTGCGGTGCATGAAACCTTGCACCGTCAGCCCTTCGCGCAGGGAGTAATCAATGCCATAGAGCCCGCGTTGCCGCAGCCCGGAAAAATAAAGCGCCGATTCGCGCAGCGTCTTGCTCGGCACCGTGCCGGTGTTGACGCCTGCGCCGCCCAGATTCGGCCCGCGCTCGACGAGCGCGACGCGCTTGCCAAAGTAGGCCGCCTGCGCCGCGCCCTTCTCTCCTGCGGGACCCGAGCCGATTACGATCAAGTCGTAGGATTCCAAGGCGAAATCTCCTTTGTCCGGGAGGACCTGCGCGCATGATTGTAGTGGAAGCTGAATTATGGTGGATGTGTTTCTGCAGCGCGCCTCCCGAATGCTCTTTCCATCACGGGCGACAGAAAATTGGTAAGGGAAAAGCGGCAGATTCCGAGAATTCGAATAGCGGACCTACGAGTGAAAATAAAATCGTCTGTCAAACATGTGAAGCGACGCGGTACGGCGCCAACCCTGCCACGCCGCTTCGACAGGCAGCCTACTTACCGGGTTTCTTTGGGGTGGGCGGCTTCTTTTCCACACCCTTGGTGTTGATCAGCGCCAAGTAATCTTTCGCATTAAACGGGTAGCGACGAGTGGACTGTTCTCCGGTTGTGCTTAAGGTGACGTCCACGCGCCGATTATTGGCCAGGACCATCACTTGCAGATTATTGAGCATTTGTTTCCTGTCGTCCGGACTCAAGTCCGGATTTTGCGCTATCTGCTCCTTTACCTGGTCGGCGGAAAGTTGATCCTCTTTGCCGTACGAGCGCGTCTCAATGTGGTCCTCCCCGACGCCGTTTTCCACCAGATAGGCCTTGGTACGTTCGACGCGTCGCTGTGTGAGAGCCTTATTGTATTCCTCAGAGCCGCGGGGATCTGCATGGCCACCGAGGATCAAGTGCGCATCAGGCTTGTATTTCAGATAACTTCTGAGGTCCTCGGCCAGTGCTTTCAGGATCTCGGCCTGACTTTCGACCAGTCCTGCGGCAGGCTTCTCAGGAGTGGGCCGGGCAGTTTGAAAGTAAATACTGTGTAGCGCAAGCCTCGCTTCCAATTGTTTGATCTCCGGGGGTGGAACAGGGGCCGCAACAGGAGCAGGCGGAGCTTCCACGTTCACAACGGTGGTGGAGGAGGCGGTGAGCGACGGAATGCGGTCGTCGCTTACGATGCATGTGATCGTGATCACGCCGGGTTGCGCGCCACGGGAACTCAACGCGGCAGTTGCGTCCGCACCGGAGATGTTGCCGGCGCTCGCTGTGTAGCTGTAAGTGAGTCTGCGGCTATCCGGGCTGCTGGCATTTGAACGCACCGTAGCGGTATCGCCCATGGTGATGGTTCCCGGGTCTGAAGCACAGGCAATCACGGGTGGGCGCGGTCTTTTCACAGTAAACAGGGCCATGCAGGAGGCAACGCCATTTTTGCTGCCATCACTCAAGCTTGCGCTTGCCTGGTAAGAGCCGGGCTGCAAACCTGTGGTGTCGATCTGGGTGGAAGCATCGCTCCCCGCAACTCTTGCGCCGGCGCTATTCCAGTTGTATCTGACGGTGCGCTTGGGATTGAAGTTAGATCCGGTGGCCGTCGCGGTGACCGGCTCGCCCGCAAAGACTTCGTTTGGCTGCACCGAGCAAGCCGCGCTGGCCGGCATTTCGGGCTTTCGGCCGCCAAACATAAAATTAAGGCCGGTTTGCAATCTTACTCCTCGGATTTCCGTGTTCGGGACAGGCCGGGGTCCGTACGAATAGTTCGAGTATACAAAGTCGGCTCTCAGTAGACGTAGAGCAATATGTCTGGACAGATTGATATCAAGACCTCCGCCGACCATGAATCCTAATTTATCGACGTCGTAGAAGGCGTCGGGCATAAGACGATGGTCGCCTACTAATGCTTCCACAAACGGGGAAAAGCGATGAGTGCGGAATGTAATCTTTGGACCCAGCGAGAGGTTGGAAAAAGCGGTGTCATCAATTCTATTGACGAGGGTGATTTCTCGGCTCCCCCAATCCGTGCTGGTATCAAGAGTGAGTCCAAACCAGCGATTAAAATCATACGTAATGCTGGCGCCGGCGCCGCGCGGATTCGATTCCAGGCGGCTGCTTATCGGAAATAATCCTTCTGGACGCTGGCCGTGCACATCCGCGCCGGGTTGAAAGAAGGAATATCCGCCAAACAGCTCCACCTTCGGAGCAGGTTGATCCTGAGCCGCGGCGAATGCGGCAAACGAACACAGGACAACAAGGATTGCCAGCAGCTTTGCTAAGATGCGTCCTGGATGCTTTGGTTGAGTTGACATGCGAATATCCCTCCGAACTTCGATTCGGTGAAATCGTGCTTTTCCAGCCCGCACCGCAGTGGACCGGCCTCACATCGTCTGGATCTCAGGTACCTCATGGGCAAGGAGGTACGTTTACCGGATTGCTGTCCAATGAGACCGCGCCTGTCCGCGCCAGCGCCCTGCCGTTCAACGTTGCGCCCGTTGTAAGCGTGATGGAGGCCTGAGCCAATATGGTTCCTTGGAATATGGAGCCTGACCCCAGCGTTGCCGAGCTTCCGACCTGCCAGAACACGTCGTGTGACGCGGCGCCGCCGGCCAGGATTACGTTGCTGTTACCGGGACCTGCTGCCGTCGTAAGAGTTGACACGATTTGGAAGATGTAGAGGCCATTGCCGCTGAGGGTCAGGTTGCCGGTGATTCCCAGCGATGGCTGGGCGCTCGTGGTCCTATAAACACCGGGTGCAAGGGTTAGCCCGCCTATATCTGCGGGGAGAACGGCCCCTCCCGCTTTTCCTGCGACGTTGTTATACGCCGTAGTTAAGTCACCCTGAGCCGTCATGGCAACTGAATCACCCAGGTGCTCCACGCCCGTTATTGTCCCCGGCGGAAAACCTGTGATCGAAAGCGCTGGCCAAATCCCGATATCTCCCGTAACAATCGTGGGGCCTACGCTGCTGACAACTGGGGTGGCACCCAGGATCCCGAAGCTACAGCTGGCACCCAAAGGGATAGCTGCGACCGGTGGGGGACACGGCGCGGAGGTCGTGAACGTCCACACCTTATTTGCCGCGAGCGGATTACCGAATGTGTCAAACACCCCAGTGGTGATAGTGGCCGTAAAAGTGGTACTCGGCGCAAGGTTGGCCGCGGGTGTAAACGTGGCAACCTTAGTTACGGTGTTGTAAGTAACTGCGGCAGAAACGCTCGCTGCGCTTGCCCCGGTCAAAGTAAACGTAGTGGTGGTGATCGTCGCAGGGTTCATTGCCTTGCTGAATGTAGCCGTGATGACGGCCGTGTTGGGGCAGACCAGAGTCGTGCCGTCCAGCGGAGTTACAGAGGTCACGGTGGGCGGCGTTAGGGGAGCGGTCGGGTTCCCCGCCCCAGCATTCTTATCGGGGTCGCTGCACCCGGCCATTGCCATGATCGATAAAACTGCTGAGATCCAAATTTTACCAGCATTCGATGCGCGCATTTTTTTCTCCCCCTTCTGGATCGACGTGCCCATGCTGAGGAATCTCGCCGGACTCTAACAACTGAACGCCAGTGGAACCGAGATAGAAGATTTCTGTTTCATAGGATCGATATTTATTCCTCCAGAAGTATCCGACCGTGGTTGGAATGATGACTGTGCAAAATTATACAGATTCAGTAATATGTACCATTATGGAACACACCGAGACGAGTCGCTTTTGACCCGGATTTCGGCGAGACGGAGATCTCAGGTTGGCTGATTTAGGTTTGACGTTCGCTGTGGTGTTGCGGGGAATGATCGCGGCTGCGGAGAAACCCTGATTGTCGCGAACGAATCCAGCCCGGCAGTCCGCCGGCGTGGCGGAATTCGTCGTGCAAATCGCTCAACACCTGCTTATCGTTATGAATGGAGATTTCCATCGCGTCAAACTGGTGGAGGAGGTCCATATAATCATCAGACGCGCCGTCGTGAACGGCGTACTCAACATTCGTCTTTGTCTGCACGCCGCCCGACCCCACGCAGTTCCAATTGCGAATGTGAGGAGAAGAGCCGCGATCAATGTGATCTTCATTCCTTCCTACAGTACTGAGCTTGATGATTGTGGATGGCGCCGAGTATACCGGAATTCCCGGAAACTGGTCGGGCAGCGGTGCAATCGCTCCATTGACAACCCATCCCGCCTCCGACATTCTAGGCGCACAAGTCAGGGTGAAAAGCCCGCCGTTCACGCAGTACATTCCAGGTGAGCCGCGGCGGGCTGCCTCAGGCTTGATTTTCCACGCGGAGTTTTGCCGAATGTCATTGCCCAGCGAAAAGAGCCTGTCCGCACTGCTCGATGAACGCCGGACATTTCCTCCTTCGGAGGAATTCAAGCGGCGCGCCAACTGGAACGACCCTGCGGTTTATGATCGCGCGGCGAAGGACCCGGAAGGATTCTGGGCGGAACAAGCGAAGAATCTGGTCTGGTTCACTCCGTGGCAGCGCGTGCTGGAGTGGAAAGCGCCATGGGCCAAGTGGTTCGTGGGCGGGAAACTCAACGTCACTTACAACTGCGTGGACCGGCACGCGCATTCGGCGCGGCGCAACAAAGCGGCGATCATCTGGGAAGGCGAGCCGGGCGACTCGCGTGTGCTGACGTTCGGGATGCTCGAGCGCGAAGTGAATCGCTTTGCCAACGCGCTGAAATCGCTGGGCGTCGCCAAGGGCGACCGCGTCGCGATTTACATGGGCATGGTTCCCGAGCTGGCCATCGCCATGCTCGGCTGCGCGAAAATCGGCGCGGCGCATTCGGTCGTGTTCGGCGGATTTTCGGCGGAAGCGCTGCGCGAACGCATCAACGACGCCAAGGCGAAAGTAATGATCACCGCGGACGGCGCGTGGCGGCGCGGGACCGTGGTGCCGCTCAAGGCCAGCGTGGACGATGCGCTGACCGGAACGCCGACCATAGAAAAAGTAGTTGTCGTGGAACGCATCGGCCATCGTGTCGAAACGGCCGCGCCGATTTCCATGAAGCCGGGCCGCGACCTCTGGTGGCACGACATCGTCGCAAACGCCTCGGACGAATGCGCCGCCGAGCCCATGGACGCCGAGGACATGCTGTTCATCCTCTACACCAGCGGCACGACGGGAAAACCGAAAGGCGTCGTGCACACGACGGCCGGATATCTCGTCGGCGTGAGCACCACGCATCGCTACGTCTTCGACATCAAGGAAGACGACGTGTACTGGTGCACCGCCGACATCGGCTGGGTCACCGGCCACTCCTACATCGTGTACGGCCCGCTCGCCAATGGCACGACCACCGTCATGTATGAGGGCACGCCCGACTTTCCCGACCGCGGCCGCTTCTGGGATTTGATCGACAAATACGGCGTCAACATTTTCTACACAGCGCCGACGGCGATTCGCACGTTCATGCGCTGGGGTAAGGAATTTCCCGCAAAGCGCAAACTTTCCTCGCTGCGGCTGATCGGAACCGTGGGCGAGCCGATCAATCCCGAGGCGTGGATCTGGTATAACGAAACCATCGGCCGCGGGCGCTGCCCCATCGTCGACACCTGGTGGCAGACCGAAACAGGCTGCATCATGATTTCTCCCCTGCCGGGAATGACAGCAACAAAACCCGGATCGGCCACGCGCCCGCTTCCAGGCGTCGCTGCGGAAGTAGTGGATGCTGACGGCAACCCGGTTGGGCCGGGCGGCGGCGGCTACCTCGTATTGAGTAAGCCGTGGCCTTCGATGCTGCGAACCGTTTATGGCGACCCGGATCGCTACGTGCAGAATTACTGGTCGCGCTATCCCGGAAAATATTTTACCGGCGACGGCTGCAAGCTGGACGAAGACGGCTATTTCTGGCTGCTCGGCCGCGTAGACGACGTGATGAACGTTTCCGGCCACCGCATTTCGACCTATGAAGTGGAGAGCGCGCTGGTGGATCACTCCTCGGTCGCCGAGGCCGCGGTAATCGGCAAGACGCACGAGATAAAGGGACAGGGAATTTCCGCGTTTGTTACGCTGAAGGAAGGCATCCAGGCGAGCGATAAATTGAAAGATGAATTGAAAAACCACGTCTCCACGAAAATCGGCTCCATCGCCAAGCCCGACGATATTTTCTTCACCGCCGAGCTGCCTAAAACGCGCAGCGCTAAGATCATGCGCCGCCTGCTGCGCGACATCGCTGAGGGCCGCGTCCTCGGCGATACCACGACTCTTGCCGATCCCACGGTCATCGCCAAGCTCAAAGAGCAAGCCAAGGATGAGGGGTAGGAATTTTACAGGAGGAAACAATGAAGGAAACTCAGCGAATCCGAGCCTTGCCGGCTCTAATAAGAACGGCTTTATGGGTGGCGCTCTTTATTGCCGCGCTGCCGGTCCTTTCCTCTACGCAGACGAAAACGCAACCGGGGAAGACCTTCGCTCAGAATCTGGTCGAAGCCACCCTGGCAAAGCACCCTGAATCGGATGAAATCGGCATTTCCGCAAATACCAGCCGCGGTTGTATCGGGATCGCCTCAACCGACAAGAGTGACGTCGGAGGAAAATGCGAGAAAGAGGACTCCGAGCCCATGCGCACCGGAAAACCGGTCGTGGAAAAAGAAAAAGATGGCTTCGACGTTTCTCTCCCTTTACACGATTCCGCAGGAAAAATCATCGGCGCAGTAGGCATTGGCTTCAAACCTGCACCGGGTCAGACGGAAGCCTCGGTCACCAAACTGGCAATGAAGATTGCCTCCGAAATGGAAGCGCAGATTCCTTCAAAGACCGCGCTCTTCGAGCACTTGGAATAACGTTTGACAGGGTTGACGCACCGGCACACACAACCTACCATGTAGCTATGCTTCCAGATGCTCAGATCCGTCCAGACGTGTCTCCGGGTGGCGCTCTCGCCGATCGGTTTGGCCGGCCTCTGCGCAGCCTGCGCGTTTCGGTTACCGACCGGTGCAACCTGCGCTGCAACTACTGCATGCCGCAGGAAGAATACGTCTGGCTGCCGCGGCAGGAATTGCTCACCTTTGAGGAAATTGCGCGGCTAGTTGAGGTGTTTACGTCGCTGGGCGTGGAAGACGTGCGCCTCACGGGGGGCGAGCCGCTCTTGCGCCGCGATCTGCCGCAGCTTGTTCGCATGTTGGCGGCGAATCCGCGCATTCGCGATCTTGCGCTCACGACCAACGGCGTTTTGTTCGCCGAGCAAGGCGAAGCTTTGCGCGGGGCAGGGTTGCATCGCGTGACGCTGAGCTTGGACACGCTGCGGCCGGAGAGGTTTTCCGCGCTCGCGGGGCGCGACTCGCACGCGCAAGTGCTGGCGGGCATTGCAGCCGCGCGGCGATTGGGCTTTCCGAAGCTTAAGCTGGATACCGTCGTGTTGCGCGGCGTGAATGACGACGAGCTCGGCGACTTGATCGAATATGGCCGAAGCCTCGAAGCGGAAGTCCGCTTCATCGAATACATGGACGTCGGCGGCGCGACTGAATGGTCGGTCGAAAAAGTCTTTACGCGCGCCGAAATGCTTGACCAGCTATGTAAGCGCTACGGAACGATCACGCCGCTCAACGAAAATTCCTCCGCGCCCGCCGAACGTTTCCGGCTTCCGGACGGCGCGGTGTTCGGCATCATCGCTTCGACCACGACGCCGTTCTGCAGGAGTTGCGATCGCAGCCGCCTGACCGCGGATGGGTTCTGGTATCTCTGCCTGTACGCGCAAGCCGGGATCGATCTCCGCCAAATGCTGCGCGCGGGCGCAGCGCCTGAGGAAATAGCCGCGCGCATTTCCACGGTCTGGCACGCGCGCACGGATCGCGGCGCGGAGTTGCGCGCCGCCACAGGGCAGCGCGGCGTGCTGGTCGGGATCGAGCAGCTTCGACTAGATCCGCACCTCGAAATGCACACCCGCGGCGGCTAGATTTAAGCTGGCAGCTCGGAGATCATCCTGTTATACCTTCCCGATTGACTCATCTTGCAAATGGCGGGCGTCTGCCCGATTGCATGGCGAATCTCCTACAAAGAGGCGTGAATTGTAGGAAAGAGAGCTTCAACTTAATTATTGTTAATGATTACCTTAATACTTATCCGGCACGGAGCACTCAGCGTGGATTAACGTTTTCCAAAGAAAAAACATTTGTAGAATTTTACTGCCATATTATATCGTCGGACCGCTCGGGCCGAATTGGGTCATCCAACCATCGTCCGATCTAATCAAATTTGCTTTTGGAGAACTCACAAATGCGCTGGCCATCAAAGGTCGTCGTGCTCCTTGGGATATGTTTCCTCACGCCTGCCCCAGTGATTTATGCCCAGAATTACGATCTTTCCGGGCCTCAAGCGAGAGCCGTTTCCCCAGCCGCGACCGAGGAAGAAGTTGCGCAACTGCGGAAAGAGGTGGCGGAATTAAAAATCGCCGTTCAGCGGCTCGCAGAAGCCAGTGGCAAGACTGCGCCCGCTGAGGAGCGCCTCGTGCCCGCCAACGCGGTGCTCGATTCCGGCCGGCCCGATGCCACTCCTACGATCGCACCTATTCCCTCGATTATCGACGCTCCTCCGGAGCAGACCGCTGTGCGTCAGCAGCAGGAGAGTGGCGGCTCCCCGATCGTTCCTGGATGGAACGGCGAACATTTCTTCCTGAAGAGTTCCGATGGCAGCTTTACGGCCATGCCGATCGGATACTTTAACGCGCGTTATAATTTCTACAAAGGTGACGGCGCGCCTCCGGATACTTTC
>Ga0210384_10001506_pt1 | contig 31500 bp, 16 predicted proteins | sample IncBWH2MmetaG_FD_160574 | JGI IMG/M metagenome (GOLD analysis project Ga0210384, IMG submission 160574) | Forest soil microbial communities from Barre Woods Harvard Forest LTER site, Petersham, Massachusetts, United States - Inc-BW-H-2-M | ecosystem: Environmental > Terrestrial > Soil >...
TTGCTTGGGTTCAGCTTGACGAAGCTTTCTCCGAAGTTGGCGTTGTTGTCAAAGGTTCCGTTGCCGGTCATGTAGTAGAGGTCGCCATTGAAATCCACCGTGGCGCCCTGTCCAGCCTGCCAGATGCCTGCCTGGGTGCCGCTGGGGGTGTCGTTGAAAACGTGGACCTGCTGGAATGTCGAGGCGTCATAGCCCATGACGAAGCCGTGATAACCCCCGAAGTCGCAGAACGACGACCATGCAATATAAACAAGGCCCTGGGAAAGGGTCAGCGCCGGGCGCTGATTCTGGACGACAGGATTAAATCCGTTCGCCTGGATGACGACCTGGGCCGTCCCCGCCCGGTCATTGCCGGTGGTGATATCGATTGCCCGCAGCCTCTGTACCGTGCCCGTACCCTCAACCGTGCGGGCCACGAAGTACATGGTATTGGTGGAGGCATCAATCACCGGCGTGCCAACAATTCCGATATGTCCGGTGTAGTCGGTGTACACGTTGCACAATCCGCCGGTCCCGACCTCAGTGTGGTTGGTGGGACGGCCGCCATTGTTGAAGTTGCGCGTCCAGAGCGCGGTGCCACCCCTATCAGCGTCGAAGGCATACACGGTGTTGTTTACCGTCGCCACGTAGACCACGTTATGCACGACCCCGCCAATGTTCAGCCCAGCTACGTATAGCGGTGACGCATACACTTGATCATCGACTGCCAGCTTAAACAGCAGACCAAACTGGTTTACGTTGACGTTGGACGTATTGAGTATGGTCTCGTTCAAATTGGCGCCGGTCCGCTGGTTGTCATTGTGCTGGGTTAAAACGCTTACCTGCGCTGATGCATATATATTCAAAAGTAACACGGCCAAACTCAAGAACCGCACACACTTCCACGTTTGTGTCATTTTCACTGTTTTGCTGCCTCTCCCGTTGATTTACTTGATTTGCGCTTCTTTACGAGACGATCAAAGCTATCGAGGAACTCTAGAACGGCGGGAATTTTCTGCCTGGAACCAAGAAGTGTCAAGTTTCATTGGGTTAATCTAACAATTTTAAAAGTTACTTAACAGCTGGAAATCATTGAAAAAACTAGAGGTTACCTCGATGCCGACGCTGACTCGGTTGATAGCTCCGTTAAACTTTTCGGCGGGCTGGATTCGCGGGCTCCATCAAATCACGGTCGCTGTATTATCCTAACAAAACCTTTTAAGGAAGGCAGAAGGCCGAGGACTTATTCTTCAGTAACCTCGATGGCGCTTACCAGGGCATAATTCACAGTGGGAACAAACGTAAGGTTGAGCTTGCCCTGTGCCGAAGCGGGAATGTTGTGAAAGACCTTTACGACGGCCCGGTTGCCTGCTCCACCGGATTCTTTGAGAATGTCAAAATCTTTCAGCAGGGTTCTACCATTGCAATAGACATCAAAAACGCGGCTGCCCACGCCGCCAAGCGATTCCGGCGAACTAAACCAAGTCTCCGCAAAATGCAATGTAACGGTATATCGGCCGCCTTCGGCCACGGGAATGGAATACGTGAAGTTTCCAAAGCGATGTGTGGCATATAACGCTGGATCTGCCGTGCCTTCGATAGGCGCCTTTACGGTGGACCTACGGCCACTTAGGAAGTACTGGTCAGGCATCCAGATTTGACCGAGGTGGTCGCGATAGGAGCTGTCCTGCATTGTCAATCGCACCGGAAGCATCTTTCCCGGAGCACCAGGCACAATCTCCAAGGCGTTTACGAAGCCAGCGGGGCCAGACCCTTGAAAAGTCAGATGCAGCAGGCCGTCTTTTGCGGGTGAAATATTCTTAAATATCTTCTCCGTAGCTATGTTCGCTCCACCGGCATCGGAAGCAACGTCCAGAGTTGAAACCGGCAACTCGTTGATGGAAAGACTGACAGTGCGCAGGCCTTCGCCGTTCACCTGCGTTTCGGCAAAGTAGATGTGAAGTTCGTACGTGCCAGGAGTGAGTGGGATTTCATAAGCGAATTGTCCCTCCCGGCCGCTTCGAAAAATATCGGGGTCTTCTGTGCGCACTATCTCTCGCGGACCGTGGTTAAAGGTTGTGCCGCCTCTGAAGTAACGGTCAGAGAGCCAAACACGGCCCGCTTTATCGACGTAGTTTGCGTTGCGATCCCCAGCCAGAATACGTATCGCCCCGGATTCTGCAGTCAACGAAGCAGGAGGAACTTCTGTATTTCGGGCCACATTTACATGTGAAGCAGCCGCCCCAATGGTTCCATTTTGAACTTTATTTTCATTTTTGGCAGGGTGCTGCCACGGGCGTGCAATTGTCATCCATAGCAGGGCACTTACAGTAGCCGCAGCCAATCCAATGGCCAGCCAACGCCGATTTGGCATTTGAGTGGCCGGGCGTTCCCGGCTGCGATCCCCTGCTTCCCTCAGACTCTTATCCGTTACCTCTTCCTCATCCTCCTCCGTGGGCTGTAGCTGCGGAGACATCCCAGACTCTGGACGCAACAAAAATTGCGGTATGTATTGCCCCTTGGGAATAACGATCTGGACCCTGTGATCGTATGCCTCCCTGGCGTAGTAATCCTTTAGCCGTTTTCTCAGATAGTGGGTATCGACGCGCACTGCGGCGTCCAACTGCGGATCAAATTCGGAATCGCGCCCCAGCACATCCACCGCGATGCTGTACTCTTTAAGTTCATTTCCTTCGCCGATAAAATATTTATCACAAAGATAACTCAACAGACGGGAAAGCTTCGGAGAACGCTTGAATGTCTCCGTTGCAAGCACTGCCGCGAGTTCGGCCCTTTCTTCCTGGTTTGTTGGCCGACCCAGGATTTCCGCATTCGAGGAGGTGATCTCATCTAACCCGGAAACTGTCTGGTCCTTTGTCCAATGACTGGTAGCCGTTGAAGGCTGATGATTAAGTTTGTGTGTCGCGCTCAGGCCTGTGTTCGGGTGCTCATTCTTGTAGTCCTGGTGGGCCTCTTCCGTGTGATTACCTGACTGGCTGCTATCCTTATACATGGCTACCCTGTTATTGCGTGACAGAGCATATCACAGCTCAAATTCTGCGTTAAAGCCAGTTTGCCAGGATGAGGTTTCCCGGCTACCCCACAATCGTCGATGACTTTCGCTATTTACTGGCGGCCTGTAATTCGTTGCTGGTCCACTCCGTATGAAATACGCCTTCCTTGTCGGTCCGCCGGTAGGTATGCGCACCAAAATAATCGCGCTGTGCCTGGGTCAAATTCGCGGGCAGGCGCTCACTGCGATAGGCATCGAAGTAGGCCAGCGACGAACCGATCGCCAGGACGGGAATTCCCATCCCCACTGCCGTCTGGACAACCAAGCGCCACGATTCCTGGCGGCTGGCAACTGCATCGCGAAAAGCTTCATCGAGCAGCAGGTTCGTCAAAGAAGGATTGCGGTCGTAGGCCGCCATAATCTGGCCCAGCACGGTGGCGCGGATGATGCATCCAGCGCGCCAGATCTTGGCAATATTTTTCGGACGCAAATCGTACTTGTATTCTCCGGATGCGATTTGCATCAATGCCATACCCTGAGCGTACGAGGTGACCTTGCTGGCATAAAGCGCGTGTTCGACCGCTTTGATCAGTTTTTGCTTGTCGCCTTTGAACGAAATAGCCGGCCCGCGCAGCACCTTGCTGGCGGCAACGCGCTGCGGTTTGAGCGCAGATAAAATGCGGCTTTCTACCGCAGCGTTGATGGTGGGGATAGGCGCTCCCAGGTCGAGAGCGTTCTGGCTGGCTAACTTTCCCGTGCCTTTTTGCTGGGCTTCATCGAGAATCACATCTACCAGAGGTTTGCCGGTTTTCTCATCTTCCCGGGCAAGAATGTTCGCTGTGATCTCAACCAGGTAGGACTTGAGTTCTCCCTTATTCCATTCGTTGAAAATGTCGTGCAGTTCGCCGGCGCCGATTCCCAGACCACGATGCAGCAGGTCATAGCATTCGGCGATCAATTGCATATCGCCATACTCGATGCCGTTGTGCACCATCTTGACGTAGTGGCCGGCGCCGCGCGGTCCCATATATTCCACGCACGGCTCGCCGTCTTCGGCTTTGGCAGCGATGGCGCGGAGAATCGGGGCCACAGCCTCCCAGGCTTCGGGTTGTCCGCCGGGCATGATGGCCGGTCCCCAGAGCGCGCCTTCCTCTCCCCCAGAGACCCCGGTACCGATATAGAGAAACCCTTGAGCTTCAAGCGCCTTGTTGCGGCGGTCGGTATCGAGAAACGCGGAATTGCCGCCATCCATAAGGATGTCACCAGGCTCAAGGTGCGGCTTCAGGTGATCAATGGCGCTGTCAACCGGTGCGCCGGCAGGCACCATGATCAGGATGCGCCGAGGCTTCTCCAACGCTTCCATCAGGGCGGTTGGTGAATCTACGCCAGCGACCTTCTTGCCCTTCGCCGGGCCGTTCAGGAAGGCGCGCATTTTGTTTGCGTCCAGGTCGTATCCCACAACGGGAAACCCATGGCGTTCCATGTTCAGGGCCAGGTTTGAGCCCATTACTCCCAGTCCCACCACTCCGATTTTTGCTGCCACGTCCTCTCCTACGGCGCAGTTGCGCCCTTCTGCCTCAAGCGATACAAAGTTTCACCGGCGCGCGGGACAACCAATACACCTTCGGCTTCCCGATTACGCCACTCATCTATCCTGATGGTTGCCGGATCAATGTAACCCAGATTGATGCGGCGGCAGCGCTCTTCCGGAATCCGTGTCGCCAGACTGACCTGGATGCGGGGCTTTTCCACGCCAGTTGCGGCATCATAGGTGCCCAGGCCTTTCACGTGGGTGGAGTGCGCCAACACTCCGCCCGGATAGCGCTTGAACTTGTCCCACTGCTTCAAGAAATAATCGCGGCAGTGATAACCAATCTCGTCAATGATCTTGCCGTGCGTGTAGCTGACCTCATCGATATGCGGACTGTAGATCACCACTTCGCCGCCATCAGCCACGGCCGGCTCCATTTTGTACATGCCCTTGGCCGCGGTCCAGAGATCGTCATACATCTCCGGCATCACCGAAAGCACGCGCTTGTAGGGCTTATCAACCCACCGGATGTGGATCCTGGCTGAAAGCGCCGCCGCCGCCTTCCACGCCTCGGGCGCGGTGTCGTAGTAGAGACCGGCCAGACCATCATACGTGACCACAAGCGCCAAGCAGGTGGTGGGCACCGGAATCAGCGATGCCGCCCGATCGATAACCGCGCGCACCGGGGTATAGCCGGCGCCGATGACCTCATAATTCGTGATGACCGCGCCCAACCAGTGCGTGAAATTGATAATTTCGGCGCCTCCAATCCCGGGGAAAAAATACTTGTTGCCTCCGGAGAAGCCAACAACTTCGTGGGGAAACACCGGCCCACAAATAATGATGTGGTCATAGTTGAGAATCAGCTTATTGAGAGTGACCGGCACATCTTGCGACATTTTGCCGTCTGTTAGTTTTGCGATCTCGGCGGCAGGGATGCTACCGAGGTTGGCAAAGGTGGCCGGGTTTTCCCAGTGATGATTGAAAATATTGGTGTCGCCGACTTTGCCATTGACCACGGTGTGGCCCACAAGTTTGCTGAGCTGCTGGTCGCTCATGACAGGGTGCGTGCCCAGCGCAACCAGATAGTCCAGGGCCTTCACACGCGGCCGCAGTATTTCCTGGAACAGAGCGAACATTTGCGGCATGGGCATCGTGCGCGTGCCGTCAGGAATAACGACGACAATGCGCTTGCCGTCTAATTCCCGCGATTCGAACGCCTGGGTAATAATCTGGCGCACGTCGCCAGCGGCCAGATATGTATTTTCCGCTCCTCTTCCTATCGCCACGGCTAACGGCTCCACGGCGGAATCGACGGCAAGAGCTTGTCAAATTCAGAGATCAGCTTATTTTCGTATGCGCCGGCAAACTCGCCGGCGAGGAACTTCTTGAAGCCCTCCTTATAAAAGCATTCCCATGATTCTTCTTCGTGACCAGGATTGATGGGGAAAAAGAGCGCGTTGCTGCTGCGAGCGGCATCTAAATCGCCGGGAGCATCGCCGATCATCAGCAGCCGGTTAGCGGCATACTTTCCAGCGGCGGCCATCTTAAGATGCTGCTTTTTTGTGCCTAACTCCTGGCCGGCGATGACCCGAACATATTTGTCAATATTATTCTCTCTCCATTCCTTGAGAAGAGCTTCGGTTGGTGTAGCCGAGACGACTACGGTATCAGCCTGCTTCTGTATCATTTCCAGGCTCTCGCGCACGAAGGGAAACGGGGGCAGGTTATGAACGATATCGGCCACGGCTGCGTTCACCGCTTTGCTCCACTGCAACGCATGCTCAAGTTCCGGATCAGGGTGCTCCGCCATGTAAGCTTTGAGCCCATCATTGCTGAGCGCTTTCCCGGAAGCGATAAAATCACGCACCCTGGGCGCTTCCGGAATGCTCCATTCTCGCTTGATCACCTCAGGACGCTGGCGCAGCAGGTCTAAAGTCAAGATCAGCGCCGGCCAGCGGTTGGTTCCCCGCCATTTGGAATAGAGGTTTATAAATTCAACCACCTCGCGGGCGTACTTAGAGACCGCTTGCAGGTCCCAATACTTGATGATCTGCGGACAAAAACACTCTTTATGCTTGATCTCCATACTGTCGAAAGCGCAGCCATCGGAGTCAATGCCCACAAAGAATTCATGTTTTGGCGCGAGTTCGGCCAACTCCTGCATTGACACGGAAACGGTTGCCATAGGGTCTCCCTCTCATTTCTCGCAAGAACGCGTCATGCGTTGTTCCTGTCTTGCTAAACGCCGCTATATGCGGCAAAACCGCCATCCATCGGTATGACTGTTTCGGTCACGAACTCCGAAGACGGCAAGAGCAACCAAAGGTTGGCGCGGACCTTCGGCGAGTGTAAGCCATCGCATAAAGTTGCTGACAGCGGTTTTTGCCGCTGAATAGGCGGGAATTCGAGTTAACCGCCGGATAATGCTCATCGACGAAACATTCAAAATCCTACCATAGCCCTGCTCCGCCATGATCTTACCAAACGCATGGCAGGACAAAAAATGGCCCAGCCTGCGTGGAAACGTTTCCAGCAGCATCTGCATTCACAAGCGATTGATCATCGCCGCGAAATAGGCCGCGCCAAAACCGTTGTCAATATTCACCACGGTTACGTTGGGCGCGCAGGAGTTCATCATCGCCAGCAGGGCCGTGATGCCCTGGAACGAGGCGCCGTAGCCGACACTGGTGGGCACCGCAATTACAGGCGCTCCAACCATGCCTGCAACTACGCTGGGCAGCGCTCCTTCCATGCCCGCGCAAACAATGAACACGCGGGCGGTGGAGAGTAGCTCCTGTTGGGCAAGCAACCGATGCAAGCCGGCGACGCCAACGTCGACCACCAGTTCAACGCGGTTTCCCATCACTCGCGCCGTTACCGCAGCTTCTTCAGCCGCCGGCAAATCACTTGTGCCGGCGCACATGACGGCAATCACGCCCTTACCGCGCTCAGTCCCGTCTCGCACCAACGCGATAGTGCGAGCCCGCCGGTTGTATTCGGCGGCGGGTACGGCGGCAAGCACGGCGCTGGCATGTTCGGGCGTGGCGCGGGTTGCGAGCACGTTTCCATCGTGCGCCGCCATTCGAGCAAAGATGCCGGCAGTTTCCTCGGGACTTTTTCCTGCCGCGTAAATCACCTCGGGCATGCCATGCCGCAACGGGCGATGATGATCGAGCTTGGCGAAGCCTATATCTTCGAACGGCAGGGTGCGCAGGCGCTCGATGCCTTCGTCAGGAGAGATGCGCTGTTCGCGGATATCTTCTAATAAAGCCTTTACCGTGTCTCTGTCCATAATTTCGACTCAGCCGCCGCGGCCTGCTCCTCGCGGTAAAGGCGTATAACCTCCTGCAGCACAATCTTGAGCGGGATTTTGTATTCTTCCGCGATGCTGCGGCAATCTTCGAATTCAGGAGAGCTGTTGGTCAACTTGCCGTTCAGATAGGCGAGTTTGACCCGGACATCCCCCCATTTTGTGCTCACGGTCGCGAACTTTCGCTGCATGCACCGCCGTTTCTCTTCGCGCAAGCGAACCCCCAAAGTTGTGGTCTCGCGCAGCAGCAGATCGCACAGGCCGTTTGCCTTGTCGCGCTCGCACAAAACCGTAAACAGCTGTCCAGGACGGTTCTTCTTCATCAGCACGGGCGTCAGCGTTACGTCGAGCGCGCCGAAAGCAAATGCCTTTTCCATTACATAGCCGGCAAGCTGCGGCGAGAGATCGTCCACAGCGGTTTCGATCACAGTGACAACCTCATCACTCGTACTCTGTTCTTTGTGCGCCGTTTCGCCAATGGTGATGCGCAGCACGTTGGCGATTCCGGGCAAATCGTGGCCTCCAGCGCCATAACCTGTGCGCTCAATCGTCATCGCCGGCGTGGCGGCAAACTCCGCACCCAGCGCCCGGATGATGGCTGCGCCGGTTGGCGTCACCAGCTCCGCCTGGGTTCCCGAACTATATATGGGAGCGCCTTTCAGCAGTTCGGTTGTCGCCGGCGCCGGTACTGGGAAAAGCCCGTGCGCGCATTTCACCATGCCGCCGCCGACATTGAGCGGCGAACACACCCAGCGCTCTACGCCAAGCGACACGCACCCCACAGCGGTACAGACAATATCCACGATGGCATCTACCGCGCCGACCTCATGAAAGTGAATCTGCTCGATTGGAATGTTATGGATCTTGGCCTCCGCTTCGCCCAGCAGACGAAAAGCACGCAGCGCAATCGCGCTTGCAGCGGGGTCGATGCGGGCGCCGGATATCAACTCGTGGATCTCTTTCCAAGACCGTCCGGGTTGATGACCGTGAGCGTGCTCGTGATGATGCTCATGCTTTTCCGGATGTTCCCCCTGTGTCTTGTGCTCGTCCGAATCCGCGTGAGAATCGTGCGGGTGTTCATGGGAATGCCGATCGAGAACAACGTGAGCGTCATCCCGTTCCCCTTCTGCAGTGAGGACATGGACCTTTTTGGAACTGATTCCACCCATGTCAACCGTTTCGACTTTGATCTGAACGTCGACAGCCAGAGCAGCTATGGTTTGCCGAAACAGCTCGGCATTCACTCCCGCATCGAGCAGAGCGCCCAGCATCATATCTCCGCTCACACCGGAAAAGCAGTCGAGATAAGCAATTCTCATATATCTTTATGACGTTTCACGACAAGCTCATCCGCGGATAACAGTGCATTCATTGAGCCTGAACGGTAGCCTTCCATATCAAGGGCTACGAAGCGGAACCCTGCCTTCCTGACCTCACGTACGATCTGATCTGCCATGCCACCGCTGAACACAGAAGACATCTCTTCGCGCGCAATTTCGATGCGCGCAATTTCGCCGTGGTGGCGAACCCGGAACTGACGGAAACCGAGTTGGCGCAGTCCATTTTCCGCTGCTTCAACCGCCCACAAAGCCTCCGGTGTGACCGGACGGCCGTATTCAATTCTTGACGCCAGGCAGGCAGAGGCGGGTTTATCCCAAAGCCGCAGACCGGCTCGGCGCGCCAATTCGCGCACCTCCGCTTTGCTGAGCCCGGCTTCCGCCAGTGGCGCAATTACATTGTGCAGTCCGGCAGCGCGTTCCCCGGGACGGAAATCCGCAGCATCATCGGCGTTTTTTCCGTACGCAACAGCAGTAAACCCTTCCCGCACCCGAATCTGCTCCAGAATCGTAAACAGCTCTTGCTTGCAATGAAAGCAACGGTCGGCCCCGTTGCGCGCATACTCCGGATTTTCGAGCTCGGCCGTCTGAACCACACGCAGAGGTATTCCCTGCTCCCGCGCAAATTGGAGCGCATCGTCATACTGGCTTCGTGCCAGTGATTGGGAGTCTGCAATCACCGCCAGCATTCGGGTTCCGAGCGTCCGATGCGCGGCATAGGCGAGGAAAGCGGAGTCAACCCCACCCGAATACGCCACGAGCAGATTACCCAGCCGTTTGAGCCCAGTTTCGAGATTGTTATCTTTTGATTCGAGAGCCCCGTCCATTGTAGTTACCTCGCGGCGGCCACCTTGCCCGTCAGCAGTAGCAATGAATTAAGTGTATCGCAAGGCGCCCCTTTCAGATAATCCGTTGGTGATGTGGATTCGTCGAAAATTTGGACAATCACGTCCTGCGGTGCGATAACACCTGGCCCTTCCCTGATGCAATCTGGATGACCGAAGCGCTTCAGGGTTCCCTCGGCCCCGCTCCGAAGGCCGCTTTGAAACGCCAATCTCCGTCTGGGAATTCCGAATCGCGGCCAGATTTGTATTGTTAGAATCCTTGCGGGCGCAGGCCGAATCCAACATCGTATGAATACGCCGAATGCAGCAGCAGCCGGAACGCTTTCGATTGGAGAACTCACCGTAAACCGTTTGGGATTTGGCGCAATGCGCCTAACCGGCGAAGGCATCTGGGGCGATCCCAAGGACCCAGCAGAGTGCAAGCGTGTGCTGAAGCGCTTGCCCGACTTGAACGTGAATTTTATCGATACGGCAGATTCCTACGGCCCCGAGGTCAGCGAAAACCTGATTGCCGAGGCGCTTTACCCTTATCCCAAAAACCTGGTCATCGCCACCAAGGGCGGATTCACGCGCCACGGTCCCAACCAATGGGCTGAGGTGGGACGCTGGGAGTACCTGCGGCAATGCGTTGAGATGAGCCTGCGCCGCCTGAAGGTGGAGCGCATCGATCTCTACCAGCTTCACCGCTTCGATCCCAGGGTCCCAGTCGAGGAATCGTTAGGCGAGCTCAAAAAAATGCAGGAAGAGGGCAAGATTCGCTACATTGGAGTCTCGGAAACTACCGTGGCCGACATTCAAAAGGCGCAGCAGATCGTCGGGGTAGTGAGCGTACAGAATAGGTACAACATCACCGACCGGGCTTCCGAAGATGTAGTTGAATATTGCACGAAAAACAGGCTTGCTTTCATCCCGTGGTTCCCACTCGCGGCCGGAGAGTTGACCAAGCCGGGTGGAGTCTTTGATAAGCTCGCTCAAGCTCACAACGCCACTACCTCGCAAATCGCGATTGCATGGCTGCTTCGCCGTTCGCCGGTGATTCTGCCGATTCCGGGCACGTCGCGGGTCAAGCACCTGGAAGAGAACGTCACAGCGGCAGAGTTGAAGTTGAGTGAAACGGAGTGGCAATCACTCGAGGAGGCAGTAAAAAAAGCGGCCTGAGAGAGAACTCTCCGTTTATAACTATTCACCAAGTTTGTCGCCACATCCAAACGGTTTTCCGCAAGCCCTGAAGTCGTGCCCTGATACAAAGCACAAAGAAGGCAAGTGGGCAGTTTTAAGTTGTACCTGGCGTCTTCACTTCGAGCGCAGATTTTTCCGCCGCCTCCCCTGCCCCGCTCTTCACGGTGAACTGGCCATGGAGCCGGATATCGCGCGAAGAGGAGCCTACCATAATCTGGTAAGCGCCGGGAGCTACGATCCAGCTATGGCTCTTGACATCCCAGTAAGACAAGGCACGGGTATCGAGCACTAGATGCACGTGGGCTGGCTTGCCGGGCTTCAACGTTACCTTCTGAAAGCCTTTCAACTGTTTGGGCGGCTGCGGAATCGCGCTGGTGGAGGGCAGGCCCAGATAAAGCTGCACCACTTCCGCGCCCTCAACACTGCCCGTATTCGTTATATCAAGGTCCACGCTTACGGTCGGCTGATGCTTACTGTCAAATGAGACCTGATTGGGGGCGACCTTCAAATCTTTATAGGAAAAGGTGGTGTAAGAGAGGCCGTGGCCGAAGGGAAAAAGAGGCGTAATTCCTTTGGCATCATAATGGCGATAGCCAACAAAAACCCCTTCAGTGTAGTGTGCAACTCCGCCAATGCCGGGGGCCGCTTTCTTTTGCATGTCGTATTCGTACCCTTCTATATAAGGCGCGACTGGGCCCGACCCCGGATATTGTTCCGGCGTATTGGCGGGAACATCTTCCAGGCTCTTTGGAAATGTAATAGGTAATTTTCCAGAGGGATTGTAATCGCCGAAGAGCACATCGGCCACCGCGTTCCCATCTTCCTCACCCGGAAACCATGCTTCCAGGATAGCGGCTACCTGGTCGGCCCAAGACATCAGAATGGCTGATCCACTCTTGAGGACCACGACGGTGTGCGGATTGGCGGCGGCAATGGCCTGCACCAACTGGTCCTGGTTTCCACTCAACGTGAGTGGGTGGTCAAATCCCTCGGTGCTCATATCGCCTACCATCAGCACAACCGCATCTGCTTCGCCGGCTACGAAGAGCGCCTGGGAGATATCACTGCCATCGATAAAGTTGACTGCAACTTTTTCACCGACCCGGTTCTTGATGCCATCTACGGGATCGACAGTGTAGAGTGGAACAACATGTGAGCTGCCTCCGCCGCCGCTTACCGCCTTCACTGCCATGGGGCCGATCACCGCAATGGACTTGATGTGCGAGGCGTTGAGGGGAAGCACTCCTCCTTCATTCTTCAACAGCACCATTCCCTGCTCAGCCAGACGCCGGGCCGAAGCGCCGTTGGGCTGCGCCGGAAGGTCTTTTACCGTGGGTGGATGATCGAAGACGCCAACCCGCATCATAATGCTGAAGCGGCGGATTAATTTGTCGTCAACCACTGAAACCGGCACCTGGCCCGACTCTACCGCGGCCTTCAGGTCATCCCCAAAATATTTTCCAGTGGGCATTTCCAGGTCGAGGCCGGCCATAGCCGAGGCGACGGTGCTGTGGACGGCGCCGAAGTCGGAGGTAACAAACCCTTCAAACCCCCACTCCTTCCTGAGAATCTGGTTCAGCAGCAGGTCGTTCTCACAACAATAGGTGCCGTTGACTCTCGGGTAAGCGCACATAAGAGAGAATACGTGCCCTTGCTTAACCGAAGCTTCGAAGGCAGGCAGATAAATTTCACGCAGCGTGCGTTCATCAACTTCCTCGTTGACGTGAAACCGATTCGTCTCCTGATTGTTGGCGGCGTAGTGTTTGACGTTGGCAATCACGCCCTGGCTTTGCATTCCTATAATGTTGTTGACCGAAATCTGACCGGCGAGATAAGGATCTTCTCCATAGCCCTCGAAGGTGCGTCCATTCTGCGGAACGCGCGCAATGTTGATGGTTGGCGCCTCGACGAAGGCACTGCCCAAGTCTCTGGACTCGGCGCCAATGATCGTACCGTTAAGGTTGGCCAGCTCGGGGTCCCAGGTTGCAGCCAGCGAGATGGGAGCAGGAAGCGCTGTAGCCTTGGCTTGGGGACGCGTACCGCCGGGGCCGGCTCCGGCGGGGCCATTGGTAATCTGGAAGGCTGGAACGCTCAAACGTGGAACTGGCGGCACATAACGAAAGTGATTAGGTTCACGGATGCCGTGCAGTTGCTGGATCTTTTCGTCCAAAGTCATGCGCTTGACGAGGTCTTTCGCACGCGTCTCTGGATCTTGCGCCCAAGCCGTGGTACTAGCTGCGGCGAGCACGGCAACTAAGGCGCAAAAAAAAGGTTTGCGGAACGATCTTATGAAGCAGTGGCGGGGTAGCGGTATTACTTTGAGTAGTCCATGCCGTACTATCCGGCTTATATTCAATAACATGCGGGCATCTCCCGAGTAATCTTCATGTAATGCTCTTGCATCCGTTCTCCTGTGACTTCAAAGCCTCAAACAGGCTGGCTGTGCCCCGAGACACACCTCGGGCAAAATGATAAGTGAAATTCCTGGAAGACCAATCATTTTGATATCACTTATGCGTATTCGAGAGTTACGGGTCATGGCACAGCCGGGGCAGGCTGCGCGACACGAGCTGTGGCCCGTGACACCCTTTCTCCGGCTTGCAGGGTGAGCTTTCCCTGAAGATTAATCTGCTCCGCAGAGCTGGCTACATAGACATCAAAATCGCCCGGTTCCGCCTTCCACTGCTTGCTGTTCACGTCGTAGAACGACAAGGCCCGGCGATCAAGGGTCACGCTTCCCCTACGGGTTTCGCCGGGCATGAGGTGAATCTTGGCAAATCCTTTCAATTCCTTGATGGGGCGCGGAACACTGGCGTGGCGGTCGCCCACATAAACCTCGGCAACCTCAGAGCCTTCGCGCTCACCTGTATTGGTCACATCAAAAGAAACTGTGACTGTGTCGCCTTCTTTTATGACGTCGGGCGAGACAGTCAGATTGCTGTATTTGAATTTTGTATATGACAATCCGTAACCAAAGGGAAAGAGCGGTTTCGTCGAAGACTTATCGAAGTGCCGGTAGCCCAGAAAAACACCTTCTTTGTATGCCACTCTCTTGGTGTCACCCTGGGGATAGTAGCTGTCAAAAACCGCGCTGTCTTCCCAGCGGCGCTCAAAACTGACGGGCAGCTTTCCCGACGGGCTGAAATCGCCGAAAAGAAGCTGGGCCAGTGCGGTGCCGCCTTCCTGTCCCGGATACCAGGCGTGCACCAGTGCAGGAACATGGTCAACCCATCGTGACATGTCAACGTTACCGCCAGCGGTCACGACGACAATGGTGTTCTTGTTGGCGCTCAGGACCTGATTGATAAGCTCATCCTGGCCGGAAGGCAATTGGAAGGTGCGGTCGGAGCCCTCTTTTTCATTCGAGGGATCAAACCCTACAAAGACCACAGCAACATCTGCCTGCGCCGCCAGAGTTTTGGCGGCCGGGTCGGCGAAATCTTGAGAGCTGATAATCCCCATGCCGATATTGGCGTCACTGCCTTTCTCGAAATATTCCAGGGTGATTTTGTAGGCCCGGCCCGCGTTCAACATTTCGTGATAAGTGCGAACGGTTTCGCTTTCCTGCTGCTTCCAATCGTCGAGAACCGCTCGATTATCTATATACAGCTTAGAGCCGCCTTTGGTAGATACATAGAATTGGTAATCGCCTGTGCTTTGCGGCGTGTAATAGCCGGTCCAGCGCACGGAGAAGTTGGGGGCTGAACCGGCCCCGAGGCTGCCATGAAAATTAACGTGCCGGTCGGTCCGCGTCATGACCGGCTCACCTTGCAGATTGATATTGTCGAAATATTCCCGCCGCAGCCCCCTCTGACCATCGCTTTCTGCGGTCATGAAATCGGTGGTGTCAAAGGCGTCGTCTAATTTGGGAATGCCACGGTTGTAATAAACCTTTATGCTGGCGGCCTGATAATCGCTGAGTCCTTCCAGGTAACTGACAGCCTTGAACGGCACCACGCGCGAGCTGCCCCCACCGCCGGGAACTGCGGGATAGGCATCCGGTCCAATCACTGCGATAGATTTGATCTTATTTTTGTCGAGGGGCAGAAGATTGCCTTCATTCTTGAGCAGAACCATGCTGTCTTTGGCCGCTTCCAGAGCAAGCTGGCGGGCCTGCTGATTGTAGCGTGGTACGGTCAGATCGGTCTGATCACGATCGAGAAAGCCAAACTGGATGGCCTTGCGCAGTATTCGCCTGATTTTGTCGTCGACCGTCGCAACCGACAGCTTCCCTTCCTGGATTGCGGGAAGCAGGTTCTTGCGATTCATGAATTTACCGGAGGGCATCTCCAGATCGAGCCCCGTGGCCGCGGCGGCGACGCCGTCATAGGTGGAATCCCAGTCTGACATGATGATCCCATCGAAGCCCCACTCCTTCTTTGCAATCTGGTTGTTGAAATAATCCTGCTGGGTCATGTGGATACCGTTGACCAGATTGTAGGAATCCATGATGGCGCCGACGTGCGCCTCTTTCACCGCAGCTTCAAAGGTCGGAAGATAAATTTCGCGCAGGGTCCTTTCGTCAATATCTGAGCTGACGTTGTGGCGGTCGTACTCCTGGTTGTTGCCCAGGAAATGTTTGACGGTGGCAATGACACCCTGGCTTTGGATTCCGTTGATATAGGCCACCGCGGTGCGGGACGCCAGGAACGGGTCCTCACCGTAATATTCAAAATTTCTGCCCGCCATGGGCGCGCGATAGATATTCACTCCAGGCCCCAGCATGAAATGGACCCCGCGCGCGCGGGCTTCCTGGCCAATCATCGCGCCCACGCGGTTGACCAGATCGGGATCCCAGGAGGCGGCCAGCGCAATGCCCACGGGATAGGCGGTTGAAGGGCCATAATTTCTGACCCCTACCGGTCCATCCGCCATTTTTAAAGGCTTCAGGCCAAGGCGCTCATAGCCGCGAATGTAAAATGAATTCTGGCCCCCGATCATGTCAATTTTTTCTTCGAGGGTCATCTTGCTGAGAATCGAATCGACTCTCTGTTCGATCTCAGACTGGGAGCGGGGAGAAAAGGATAAATTATTTTGCGCAAAAACGTTGGGCGCGAGCAGCAATATGATTGCGAGTAAATAGCAGAGTCTTCTCATTATTTGGGCCCCTTAAATCTTTGACTTTCTATCGCGGTTGCCCGTTGCCGCTTCACTAAGCTGCTTTTGTTTCTGTTTTAGCCGACCAATAATAATGAACAAAGCCCAAAATAGTTTCAAGGACTTGCGGCATGATCCCGATACTCGGGCCTCGAGTTCCGCAAGTTTAAAGGTTTCTATACCGGCGCTGCGATCCGGAACGTTCCAATACGAAACCGCTAACATGGGAACTCTGTTGCGAGAACCGGCGGTTCTCGCAACAGAGCTTCTCCCATAGCTTAGAAGTTGAACTTCAAAGCGAATTGCAGCTGACGTGGAGGCGCAGATGTGGTGATGATGCCGAGACCGCTGGCAGCATTTGTGCCCGGATTGCCCCAATTGGTGTGATTGAAGATATTAAAGAGATCTAACTGAAGCATCAGATTCATACCTTCGTGGGGCAGGTTAAACCTCTTGCGCGCGGAAACATCCCAGTTGAAGTATCCCGGACCGATGACGTTCCCCACCGGGGCGTTGCCGATCTGAGTGGCGATGGTTGGATCCGCCGCGCCCGTTGTCAGGAAAGCAGGTATGTTATTGATCGTCGCTTTGGTGATAGGGTCCTTGACAACCCCCGGATCGAACCAGCACTTGGTCACCGACGGGCAGGTAAATCCGGAATACAGGGGAGCCGCCGGATTGAAATCCGCGCGCCGAGTGAATTGCAAGGTACCAACCGGGAGATTGCCGGCCGTTACGGTCAGGGGTTGGCCGGTCTGGAAGCGGGTGATGCCGCCTAACTCCCAACCTCCAAGAGCAACCCCGAGAGGACCTTGCTGGGCCCGGAAGAACGGGAATGCGTAGTTGTAGGTAAATACCAAGATGTCCCGCCGGTCAAAGGTCAGCGGGCCGTAATCGAAGCGTCGCCAGTTTACAGTCTGACCATTCGCCAGAGTGCAGGTGAAGGCGCATTCCGGTTCAGGGTTGTCATTGATGCCGCTGGTATCGCCCAGCGCTTTCGACCAGGTATAGCTGACGCTGGCCAGCAGGTTGCCTTTCCGCTTGGTGGCAAAAAACTGCAGGCCGTTGTAGTTCGAGTTGCTGTCACTGCGGAATTGCGTGATATCCGTATATCCCAGGAAAGGACGTAACTGATTCGTGCTCATGGTTGGATTCGCATCGGTCACAGTCAGTGATGGTACGTTGATATTGGGCTGGCGAACCTCATGCCGTCCCTGGTTGCCGACGTAGCTAACCTCTCCCAGCACTCCATACGGAAGCTCATGCTGTATACCAAAGCTGTACTGCATGGAATAAGCGTTCTTGAAGTTCGGGTCGACCGCGCTCATGCCGAAAATGGTCGGAGGTTGCCCAAGCACATTGCTGCCGTTAAAGGTTGAGAGACTGCCATTGTTGAATTGCACCGACGACAGAAAGGGCACTACCCCGGTTTGCCCGAAGATAACGTTGCCCTCGGGCTTATCGTAGAAGATACCGAAGCCGCCGCGAATCGTTGTCTTGTCGTCGTTAAACGGCGAGAAGGAAAAACCAAAACGGGGCGCAAAGAGGTTTTTGGGAGCATAGAGCCCGCGGGGACCTCCCGTGGTAGTAGCCAAAACGATAGGGCTGTTTCCGCCAGGCACACGAACCAATTGGTCTGGAGGCACAGCTCCCGGGACCACTAATCCGTTGAGCAAAATTGGACCGGTTGCTGTCATGAAGACACCAGGACTAGTGGCGGTAACGCTGTTGTTATTTGCGGCCGGGTTCAAGGTCACGCCAGGAACATAAAGGGCAGGGTCAAAGTTGCCGATGTTATTCCCCTGAACGTAAGTCGCCCCGATGTACTGATAACGAAGACCGATTTCCAGGCTCAATCTCCGAGCAACCTTCCAGCTGTCGTTGACATAGCCCTCGGTGTTATCGAAGCGGAAATGGCCGACCGGGTCCGCTGACGGCTGTGAGAAGGTTTGGTAGTTTCCCAGGAGCGCATCGGCTACAGGATCACCCGTAGAATTTGTGATGCCAGCTTTGGGCGCAGTGGCCGCAAAAACTATTCTGCCATCATAAGAGTCCGTGCGCGAATTCTGGTCCTTACGATTGCGGGCAAACATCACCCCGAACTTCAGAGTGTGGCTTCCCAGCGTCCATGTCAGGTTATCGGTAGGGCTGATATCCACGGTAGGAGCGAGCAACGAGAAGAATGGACCCGGGATCCCGGCAGGTCCTGACGTGGGGGAGGCCGCAACCCCGTTAAAGGTTATGTGAGGAATTCCATTGGGGAAGGTTCCCACGAACCCGAGCGGCGGCGTGAACTGGAACCCATAGGTTGCCCGTTGCCACAGGGTCCCCGAAGGCGGAATGCGCTGTTTGTTCCAGGAAACGTTGAACTTCGCCTCGTTGATGAGATGCGGACTGATGGTCCATACGTCTGAAGCCTGGATGGAATATCCGGGACGTATGCGGTTGGTGGGAGTGGTAGGCAGGCTGTTGCCAGGCACAAACGTTCCAAACGCATCAATCAGGTTCAGATCGTCGTGAATGTAGCGGCCAAAGATGGTGTGGGCGCTGTTTAGCTGATAGTCAACACGGGCGATATCTTCCCGCCAGTTTTGCGGATTGTTGGGTTGAAAAATGGCGTTGGAAGCCGAGTCCGTATTACTGAATGTAGAAGCCACCGACGACAGCTTGGTAAAGACCGCGGCAATGGCAGCCCCATCGGGCGTGATGCATTGCGGCGACAGCACGTTGGCGGTGATGGTGCAACCTGCCGGGACACTTCCCGGCGCTGTCGGCAGCTTGAGCGTCACTCCTGGCTGGCCAGGTGCTGGTGGAAGTATGGCGCTAAAGTTGCCCGCCAATTCGGCCGTAGTTGGCAGCGTGAGGTTTTGCGTAGCAGCCAACTGACGAATCCGCTTCCACTCTTGCCCAACAAAGAAGAACAGCTTCTTGTGCTTGATGGGCCCACCAAGGTTCCATCCGAAGTCGTTGTAGCGCAGAATGCTCTCCAGGCTCTTGGTAGTCGCGCCCGCAGGTATGTTGACTTTGTTGATCGAAGGAATGGCGTCAAACTGGTTGTTCCGCAAATACTCAAACAAGCCCCCGTGGAACTTGTCGCCTCCGCTGCGGGTCACCACGTTCACCGAGGCCCCGTCATTACGCCCGTACTCGGCGGAAAAGTTGGAGGTCTTAATGGAGACCTCTTCAATAAAATCTATGCCCACATTGTTGAGTTGGGTGGTATTGGAGCCCGCATCCATGTTGAAGCCGCCATCCACAGTAAAGTTGTTTCCATCGGCGCGGCGGCCGTTGAGGCTGGAGGCGGTGACGGACATTCCGGTGGTCAGCGCAGTCTGGTCAAAGGCTGTAAGGGCGGCGCCCGGGACAAGCGAGACCAACTGCACGTAGTTGCGCTCATTCAAGGCGAGCGTCTGCACTTGCGACGAATCCACCGTCCTGGCCAGCTCGCCGGAGACGGTATTGACGGCTTCGCCAGCCGCATTGACCTCTACAATATCGGTCGTGGCGCCGACTTCAAGCTTCATGTCAACCGTCAGGCGCGTGCCTGCAGTTAAATCATTGCCCGTTTTCTTGAATGCCTTAAATCCGTGTTCCGCGGTCCCTACTGTATAGAGCCCCACGGGCAGCTCTTCGGCAACATAGAATCCGTTGGCATCGGTCTTAACGGTCCGTGAGAGCTTGGTTTGCTCGTTGGTAATCGTGACGCTCGCATCGGGAATAACTGCGCCTTGCGTATCTGTCACTGTTCCGGAGATACGTCCGAAGACGTCCTGGGCAGCGGCAGGCTGTACAAATGCAGCCAGACAAAAGGCTGTCACTATGACCGCGAAGGCCGCCAGCGCAAACCAGCGAGTTTGTTTTCCTGTTTGTATAAAGAATGAGGTATGCAGCCGATTGGAACTGCCTTGTTTTGACTGATCTTGATTCGTCTTCATGACTTTCTCTCCTCCAGAGCTTTGCAAAGTTTTTTTAATGGTCTCTAATGTTTATGTCTTCCTTTTACTTCATGCAGCCATCCACGCCAAGACCTGCGTGGCTAACTTACTGAATTTCTTGTCCGCTGGTTGCGGGTTTGTCGTGCTCGGAACCGGTGTGCATCTTAGCACTGGCAAAGGCTCCCGACCACTGAAAAGTTACGCTGGTACGTACCAGCAGCGTATAACGGAACACGCGCAAGTGCCAGCGTATTTTGAAGGGCTGTGCCTTGGTGGTTAAATAGGCTCCGCCACCCTCCACTTTTTGGAAGGTTTTCCTGTCGTCCACCTCAATAGCACCCGCATTGTGACTGGCATCGGGGGCAAATCTCACGTCGGGATGCTGCTTCAGCCCAGCCGTACCCACTGTGGTGCTGGAGGTCGTAATCCATAGCTGAACAGGAATTGTCTGGGCCCGCAGCACGGTTCCGCGGGAGGCGCTGAGCGCTACAAACAGAGCGCCAGATACAGATTCAGAGACAGATACAGTGCAGAAACTGCACATCTGCTTCATTTCTCCCCCTTACGACCCCTTCATCAAATAATTATTGCTTTGTCTAAGTAATTAATAATGCTTGCTTTACATAACTAAAAAGCAGCCTAACCAAATCCAGCGAAGGAGTGTCTGCTGCTTCCAGAGTGGAGTCAAGTTTCACGCAGTTAAATTTAACGTTTTTAGAATGTTAATTCAACAACTTTCCGGGCTTATTTTTCTATCCTCCTAAATTCCCCCCTCCAATTGGAAAGCTCCTACTCAAACGTATAGCAAACCAAAAATGGGAGCTTGGGGGAGAGCTCGCCCCCAGGCTCGGAAGCGTGACTGCTACTGAACTTCAATCCCGCTCACTAAGGCCTTGTCTTTCACCGCGGTAAACGTAATTGAATACTGGTTGCTGGAGTTTGCCTTCACCGTAAACTGCTTGATGACTGCCTTGTTCTTGGCGCCGGCCGCGGCAAAGATATCGAAATTGGTCAGTACCGGCGTCCCGTTGATGGCCACGTTGAAGATTCGGCTTCCTGCCGTTCCCCAGTAGATTTCGGCAAAGTGCAGCCGTACGGTATGGCTTGAGCCCACAGTAAAGCCCGGAATCGTATACGTGAAAGTGCCAATGCGCGCCGTCTGGTAGACGGCCATAGGAGCCGGATTGGTTACTCCGCTCAGGTTAATGGTGTTGGCGTGATTGATAGTGCTGCCACCGGCGAAGTCTTTATCGGCCGTGAATGGACTCACGGCTGGACCGCCGGCATTGATCTGAACAGGCGCAACCATACATGCCTGAGTCGTTGCGCCGGCCTGATTCGAAGGCGACGAAGTGCCGCCCGAATCTGCCGCTTCCACCAGATAGAAATACGCGGTGTTACAGGTCAGCCCCGAATCTGAGAATGCTGTGCTTGTCACCCCACTTGCAATCTGGTTGCTGGTCGAAGGGGTGAAACCAGAGGTCGTGCTGCGAAAGACATCGTAGGTAACCCCGGAAGCCGGCGACGCTTTCCAACTGAGGTCGATCGCAGAGCTGGAAATCACGCTCGCCGCCAGGTTTGAGGGTGGCTGCGGCGGCGCGCCCGTGACCGTCAGTGTCACGTTGGCAGGATGCGACAAGCTGCCGCTGTTGCCCGAGATGGTGAGCGTATAGGTCCCTGGCGGTGTCGAGCTTGCGGTCGCAACTGTGAGCGTGGATGTGCCGGAGCCGCTGACCGAAGCGGGATTAAAACTGGCACTCGAGCCGGAGGGCAATCCGCTAACGCCCAGCGCCACGCTCCCGGTGAACCCATTCTGCGCACTCACTGAGACTGTATAGGTGGTGCTATTCCCCTGCGCTACGCTCTGCGAACCTGGTGCGGCTGCGATAGTAAAGTCCGGGGTTCCGCCCGTAGAGAGCGTCAGGTTAGCCTGGAAATCATGCAGGCGACTCCCGCTATAGGCAGTAATGAGCGGATAATAAGTCTTCTTTGTCGCGGTAGACGAACTGGCGATGGTAAATTTTGCCGTCTGGGAACCGCCCCCGGAAAGGGTAACCGTTGCCGGATTGAAGGTTGCTGTTCCCGGAACGGTAACGAACGAAGCCAGGGTGACGGCGCCGCTGAATCCGTTGACTGGGGTGAGGGCCAGGTTGTAGGTAATCGAGCCGCCCGGCTGGATTGTCTGCGACGCATTCGGAGTCACCTGAAGCGTATAATCCGGCGCCGAAGGATCGGCGACTGTAATTTGCCCTTCCCAAACATTCTGCAAAGCGCCACTCTGCCCGATGACCTCAATGTTGCTGGTTTGCAGGATGGGTGGCGTGGTGGCGCTGGTTTTGATGGTCATCGTCACAGGCACCACCGCATTCGGCGTCAACGAGACTGACGTTGCGCTGAAAGTTGCGCTGGATGCCGCGGTTGTACACGCTGATTTTCCGCCGGACCAGGTGCAGCTTTGCGGCAGGTGGGCGACGCTCAGTTTCACCGTCCCGGTGAAGGTGCTGCTGGCCGCGACATTCAAGTTGTAGGTCACGGAGCTGCCCGGGGTCACTGTCTGTCCGTCATTGGTGGCCGTAATGGTAAAGGTAGGATTCGTATTTGGATTGGCGTTGGGAACCGCCGAATCCGGACAGAAGGTGATGGTGTAACCGGTTGTGGGAGGCGGCGAGCAATTGAAATCGCTCGACGGATCATCATAAGCATAACCGTAGACGGAGTTGCAGTAATTCTTGACCGCCGTTCCGCGGAAATTTGTATTCCATGAAACGTTGTTGCACGAACCGGGAGCGCCATACAAGCCGGCGCAGCAATAGTTCGGCGTCTGGTATTTTCCACACAGGCTCTTGCATCCCACCACGTTGCCCGCTGAATCTTTGTTCTGCTGATCGCCGGTACAGAAGTTTCGCAGGTCTACCTGGCATGCGGCGTTAATACAGTGGGATGGGCTGGGGTCATTGAGCTGGACCGAAACGGGAAAATCGAAGGCATCCACCAGGCTGATGTCATAGTTGTCGGCGCCGGTGGCGGCGCCGGTCAGGGTCCACTCTGTGATGGTGGTGTTGCCGGCGCCGGCATGAGTGCAATTCAAAAGGCCGCCGCAGTCTCCGGTCGCGCACGAGCCGTGGCCGGTGCTGTCGAAGGTGCACTCCCGCCGTCCCCATATCCTTCCCGCGGACCATGGGGTCGGAACAGTTGTAGTCGCACTCGCGCCGGGGAGCAATTCTATGCCCCCGGAAGAAGATCCGTTGAAAACGGGTACGGGAGTGCCAGCCGCCGCCGCCCAAACGGTTTCGGAGCAATTATTTTTAACCGTGAACGTGCGTGTTTGAGCCGCTACCGGAGCAGCAACCATGGCGATGATGAGCAGAAGCAAACCCGCCCGCTTCGTGGCGCCGCAAGAACCAAACTGTGTTTTCATGCACTTCTCCAAAATTGAGTTGGCTTGTCACTGCTACTGAATCTCGATCCCGCTGACCAGTGACTGGTTGACTACCGAAGTAAACGTGATCACGTATTGGCCACTGGAGTTGGCGTTTTCCATAAACTGCTCGATCACAGCCTTATACTCGGCGCCGGCAGCAGCAAAGATATCGAAGTTGGTTAATACCTGCGTGCCGTTGATGCTCACGTTAAAGACTCGCTTACCGGCGGCGGTGAAAAACGGCTCGGCAAAGTGCAGCCGCACGGTATGGCTTGATCCCGCGGTATAGCCGGGAATTGTGTAGGTGAAATTACCGGTGCGCGCGGTCTGATATACCGCCATGGGCGCCGGATTGGTCACCCCGGTCAGATTGATTGGATCGCTGTGGCTGACTGCACCCCCGCCGCTGAAGAACTCATCGGCCACAAACGGAGCCACCGCCGGTCCACCCGAGTTGATGTGGAGCGTGGACCCACCACTACAAGCCGGGGTGGTAGCGCCGGCCTGGGCCGAGGCTGCAGATGCAGCCGCAGAATCTACCGCCTCCACCGCGTAGTGGAAAGTGGTGCCACACGCCGCCTTGGTATCGTCATAGAAGGCGTTGGTCACCCCGCTGGCAATCTGGTTGCTGCTCGAGGGTGTGAACCCGGCGGTTGTGCTGCGGAATACATCGTAGTAACCAACCGTGCAGCCGGAGGGTGCTGTGCTGGCCGTCCAGCCCAGGTTGATCTGGCTGCTGGAAACTGCGGTCGCACTCAGCCCGCCTGGCGCGGTAGGCGCACCAGTACAACCGGAGCTTCCACCCCGGGTCAGCGTCATGGCGTCAACGCGGGAAACACCGTCATCCGATACGTTGAACATCTGAATAGTATTGGCGCCAACATTCAGAGGAACCGAGATACTGGAGTTTTCAAAGGTCTCAAAACTGCCCGTGATGGGGAAATGCATGTCGGTGGTTATGACTGTTCCGTTCACCATGATCCCTTCGGGCCGATCCGTAATCCCAGGAAAGAGACCCGAGGCATAGGCATAACGGACAGTGAGCGTATATATGCCGCTCTGTGGCGCTGACACGTTAAAGAACGTCGCTGTTCCTGCAGTCGCATAAGCCATGTCTACAAGCACATGTGTTGGGGAAATCGAGCTCGAGGAGGTGAAATACGAGGGGAACCAGGAACTCAACTGTGCGAAGCAAGCGAAGCCGCCGAGCAGGGCGTCTTTGAAATAATATTGAGTCCCGCCTGCCACGGCCACTCCGGCGACCTGGCCGTTGCCGCGCGAGGTCGGCGGCCCCGGAGGACAGGTCCCGGCCATTGCGGTACCCAGTCCCAGAAATAACAACATCAATAAAAGACAAAATGTTTTTTTCATGCGAACCCCCTTCATTGTTCACGAGCAAAGAATCTTGCAGACCCTTTGCAACGAAACCGTAATGTTGGTCTTGCAATTGAATTTCGCGCCGACTGGAAAAATCCCTGGATCTTCCCCACGTGCGCTCCTCATTCATTGCGGCTGGCTGTACCTCCATTCCGTTCATGACCCTGGTTAACTGCTTGTTTGTTGCCGTGTGGACCGCTCGAATGGCACATCCGCATCAGTTGATCGAAATTTGGCCCTGCAACCGGATGTCGCGCGAGGAAGCGCCGACCACGATCTGGTAAGTACCCGGAGCGACTTTCCAGCTATGACTGTTCACATCCCAATAAGCAAACGAACGCATATCCAGAAGCAAATGGGCGTGGCCGGTTTGCCCCGGCGTCAGCGAAATCCTTTGGAAGCCCTTCAGCCACTTCGGCGGCTCGGATACGGCCACCGAGGGGATACCAACGTAGACTTGCCCGACTTCAGCCCCGGCGACCGGACCGGTATTGGTGATATCAAAATCCACCGCAACAGTCTGGTTCGGATTGCTGCTGAAAGAAGTTGAAGCCGGCGTGATAGCCAGGTTTTGAAACGAGAACGTCGTGTAAGAAAGCCCGAAGCCGAATGGAAACAACGGCTGCAGGTTGTTCGCGTCATAGTAGCGATAACCCATTTTTACGCCTTCCGAATAGGTCTCGACGCCGTTGACGCCGGGATATTGCGAGGGCGTGTTTGCCGCAATTTGCGTATTGCTCACGGGGAAAGTAATGGGAAGTTTTCCCGAAGGATTGAAATCACCAAAGAGGACCGCCGCTACCGCGTTACCGTCTTCCGATCCCGGGTACCAGGCTTCCAGAATGGCAGGAACGCTGTTCACCCATGGCATCAGAACCGGTGATCCGCTCTTGATGACCACGATGGTCTTGGGTTGGGCCGCGACCACTTGCTCAATCAAGGAGTCATCCGTGCCGGGCAGCGCCAGGGTTGTGAGATCGGTTCCTTCCGATTCGTCCACACCAACCATCACGATGGCAACATTGGAACTTGCAGCCAAAGAAACCGCGCTGGAGATATTGCTTCCATCATTGAGAGTGACGGTCACACCCGAGCCGACGCGGCTCTGAAGGCCCGCTTGCGGGTAAATGGAGTAAATCGGATTGACGGTTGCGCTGCCACCCCCGCCGGTCTTGGGATGCGTGGCGAAGGGGCCGATCAAGGCAATCGAATGCAGTTGTGTTGCTTTCAACGGCAAAATTCCGCCTGTATTTTTCAGCAGCACCATGCCCTCTTCGGAGATGGGGCGCTCGGCGGCGCCATCCTGTTGCGCCATGGGAGACGGGATGAAGCAGTTGGTGGGATCGGGACATTGATTGACGGGTGGGGTATCCCATATACCGAAATCCATCATGGTGGCGAAGCGCCGCACCAGGATGTTATCCACGGTGGAGACTGCTACTGTCCCATTCTGAAGATCGGTCAGCATCGCTGAGCCGTAAAAGACTGGCTGTGGCATTTCGAGATCCGTGCCGGCATTCGCAGAAGCTACCGTGCTGTGCTGCGCTCCAAAGTCTGTGGTCACAAATCCCGTGAAGCCCCAGTTCCCTCGCAAGATTTGGTGCAGCAGGACGTCGTTTTCACAATTGAACGTACCGTTCACCTTGTTGTAAGCGCACATGAATGCGCCTACATGGCCTTGCTTGACCGAAGCTTCGAAGTGCGGCAGATAAATTTCGCGCAGCGTGCGCTCGTCGATCACCGCGTTGATGGAGCCGCGATTGGTTTCCTGGTTGTTAGCTGCGTAATGCTTGGACTCGGCAATAATGCCGTTGCTCTGTATACCCTGAATGTCGTTGACGACAATCTGGCTCGCCAGATAGGGATCTTCGCCGTAGGCTTCGAACGTGCGTCCGTTGAATGGAACGCGGGCCATATTAATGTCGGGGCCTTCGACCAGGCCATTGCCGAAGAATTTGCACTCCTTTCCGACGAGAGTTCCATAGGTGTGGGCGGCTGCCGGATCGAAGGTTGCCGCAAGAGATATCGGCGCCGAAAAAGCGACGGCCCTTCCACCATGTCCTGGGCCTGCACCAGCCGCGCCCGCAGGACCGTTGGTGACATTCAGGTCAGGAATGCCCTCGCTGGGTATGCCCACCACGACGCGGTAATGAGTGGAATCAAATGTTCCGTGAAGTTGGGAAACTTTGTCGGTCAGCGACATCTTGCTCACGATGCCCTGCGCCCTGGCCACATTGCCGGTGCCGCCATTGACATTCAGTGTCACCGAGTCTGTGTGGGTCAGACTGCCGCTTTTTCCAGTAATGGTCACGACTGACGATCCGTCTGGGGTTGAACTTGATGTGGAAATCGTTAGCGTTGAAGTTCCTGGAGCGCCGATGGAAGCTGGATTAAAGCTGGCAGTCGCGCCGGCAGGCAGTCCGCTGGCGCTGAGACTGATCGCCCCGCTAAAGTTGCCACTTGGGGTGGAAGTAATGGAAACGGTGGCGCTGGCGCCGGCATTGACGGTCACGCTGGTTGGGCTGGCCGCCAATGAAAAATCAGGGGAAGGAGTTCCCTGGCCCAGAACTTCGATTCCGCTCACTAGTGAGTTGTCTTTTACCGCGGTGAACTGCAACACATACTGGCCGCTGGAATTTGCGTTCACCGTGAATTGCTCGATCACGGCCTTATTTTTGGCCCCGGCCGCGGCGAAGATATCGAAATTGGTCAGCACCGCGGTGTTGTTGATGGTCACGTTGAAGATCCGGCTCCCCGCCGTTCCCCAATAGGTTTCGGCAAAGTGCAGCCGCACGGTGTTGCTCGAACCGGCCGTGAAACCGGCAATCGTGTAGCTGAAGCTTCCAATACGCGCCGTCTGATAGACCGCCATGGGCGCCGGGTTGGTGGCCCCACTCAGGTCAATGGTGTTGGCGTGGTTGATGGTCGTGCCGCCGCTGAAGTCCTGGTCGGCAACAAATGGAGCCACGGCGGGCCCGCCGGCGTTGATTTGTACCTGCGCCCCGGCAGGAAGGTTGAACAACATCAAAGCGATTATTACCAGCAGCAACAGCGAGGTTCTTATCTTCACCGGTCATTCTCCTTTGAGTCGCTTACTCGTACCGCTACTTACCGCCTGTGGACCCAAACTAGCGACGGATCTGACTTGCCGATGGGGAGGTTTGAAGACCTCCCCATCTCAGGCATGCTCGTGCTGTCATTTGCTCTTATTGGATTTCGATCCCGCTCACAAGGGAGTTGTCTTTCACCGGTGTGAACTTGATCACATACTGGCCGCTGGTATTGGCATTCACTGTGAACTGTTCGATGACTGCTTTGTTCTTGGCCCCCGCCGCCGCGAAGATATCGAAGTTGGTCAATACCTGCGTGTTGTTGATAGTTACGTTGAAGAGTCGGCTCCCTGCCGTACCCCAGTAGGTTTCGGCAAAGTGCAGCCGTACCGTATGGCTTGAGCCAGCCGTAATACCGCTGCTGGTGATCGTGTAGGTGAAGGCGCCGATGCGCGCCGTCTGGTAAACCGCCATGGGCGCGGGGTTCGTGACCCCACTCAGATCAATGGTGTTGGCGTGATTGATGGTGCCGCCGCCGGCAAATTCTTCATCGGCAGCGAACGGACTCACCGCCGGTCCGCCGGAGTTGATCTTGACCGAAGTCGGCGGCGGGCAAATGAAATTTACGGTGGCCTGGTTTGACGGGGCCGAGGTGCCGGCCGAGTTGGAGCCTTCCGCCAGATAGAAGTACGTAGTGGGGCAAACCACCCCGGTATCAGAGAATGCAGTGGCGGTTAAGCCGCTTGCAATCTGGTTGCTGCTCGAGGGCGTGAATCCGGAGGTCGTGCTGCGGAATATGTTGTAGGTTGGCGTGCAGTTTGCCGTGCTTGCCGTCCAGCTCAGGTTGATCTGGGTGGCGGAAACTCCCATCCCGCTCAGGCCGGTTGGCGCCGAGGGCACAGCGCAAGTGGAAGACGTTGTCGCGCTGGCCGAAGCCGGCGCGGAGGCCCCCGCGGAATTCACCGCTTTTACGGTGTAGTTGTAGGTAGTTGAAGCAGCCAAGCCGGTATCCTTCAAACTGGTTGCGGATAGCCCGCTCGCAATCTGGACGCCGTTCCTGGTCACGGTATAAGTAACCGCGCCGCCGCATGCTGGACCGGTGACTGCCGCCCAACTCAGGTCAATCTCACTGCTGGAGACGGGGTTTGCACTAAAGTTTGCCGGAGTGCCCGGAGCTGCGCAACCGCCCTGCGGAATGATTTCAATACCCCTGATGCTGGGGTTCTTGTGGGGCGCAGCGCTTGTACCAAGAGTGAAAGCGATCGTGATTGTGCCAGTGCTGTCGGCTTTTACGTTGAACTGCTGAATGTTAGCGATGAACTCTCCGCCGGCAGCGGCGAAAATATCAAAGTTCGATAGCACCGTCGTGCCATTGATGACGACATTGAATGCGCGTTGACCGGCAGCGGCGAATGCAACTTCGGCAAGGTGCAGCCGGACGGTGTAACTGGCGCCGGGTGTCAAATTGGGAATGGTATATGTCGTCGGTCCCCAGCGCTCGGTGCGATAGACTCCCTGGGGAGCGGGGTTTGTGACCTTAGAAACATCAATCACATCGGGATAAGCATTCGTGGCGCCAAGATTGAACCCGACATCTTGAACGAAGTTATCGCTTCCCACCAGGCTTCCCGAACTGATAGCAATGGCCTGAACGTTGGTTCCAGTCGTGGGCAAGGTGACAACAGCCTGGTTGGAAAGAGGAGATTCTCCCGACTCCTGGCCTGTAGCTGTGACCACGTAATAGTACGTGGTGCCCGGTTTCAGGAGCACATCGGTGAACGTGGTCCCATGAACTCCGGTGGAGATCATGTTGGCCATGTTGGTATTCGAGATGTTGTGCGCCGCTCCCGGCGTGGTGCTGCGGAAGATGTTGTAGGTGATGCCGGGATCGCCGGCCGCCGTTGAACTCGCGCCCCAACTCAACTGCACCTGGCTGTTGGAAACAGCCGTCGCAGTCAAAGATGTCACCGCAGCCGGCGCGGGCGTCTGGTAAACATGAACGTAGTCAATATTCATGAATTGCGGCACGACCGTGCCCGGGCCCGGAGGGCCGACGAATCCGCCGCCGACCGCGACATCGTAGACGATAAAGAAGGGATGTCCAAAGAAATCCCACTGGCCCAATGTCGATGCGCCGGTGGTCGGGTCCGAGCCGACGCCCATGATTTCACCCGGCGTGTAGCTGGCGTAGACGTTGGATGGATTGTCAACATAGAACTGGACCAAAAAAGGCGACCAGATCACGCCGTATTTATGAAATCCGCTGGGAAGAGGCGTCGTGGATTTGAATTGTGCGCCGAGCCCGACGTTTGCATAACCGATGCCGTGAATGGTGCCCTTGCTCTGGTTGGGCTGGGCCCCATTGTTTTCCATGATGTCAATTTCGCCGCAGCCCGGCCAGGTGACGCCGTTGTCGCCCAGCATCCAGAAGGCAGGCCAGATGGCCTGGCTGGTAGGAATTTGAAAGTTGGATTCAACCCTGCCGTATTGAAAGTCAAAGCCACGGCCGCCGGTGAGCTGCGACTTGAAGCGGGCAGAAAAATAGGTGCCGCCCGACAAGTAAGTCTTGATGACCAGATGGCCGTTGCCGTCGAGATAAGACGTGGTGCCATCGTCAATCATGTCTTCGATCTCGCCGGTACCAAAGACGCCCTGGCCGGTATTGAAAGTCCAAAACCGATTGTTGCCGCTGGCGGGTGTGAACACTCCGGCCCCCCCGTTGAACTCATCGGCAAAGACCGGCGTTCCCCAATTTGTTACCTGCGCGCTTGCAATCGGGGCCAGAGCGAATAACGCTGCCATCGTGAACAGCAGAAATATGCCTGCTCTTGAAACGAACAGATTTCTCATTCCTCCGAATCGATGGGAACGGAACCTTGCCGGGTTGAAGTCTTCTGGTTCCTGCGAAGGCGATAACTTGATCATGAATGGTCTCCTTGTTAAAACTGCTGGTAAACCTCGCTTTGCTTTTCCGCAATTCGATGGTGTCAAAATTTGGCCCGAGTAGTCGTACGGAATCTACTCGGGCCTTGCAATCTAACCCTGGTGGCTCTCGTGTTCACGAGGGCCGTTTACTGGATTTCGATCCCGCTCACCAGAGATTTGTCTGTCACGGTGGTGAACGTGATTACATATTGGCCGCTGGCATTTGCGTTTGCCGTAAATTGCCTGATCACTGCCTTGTTCATGGCTCCCGCGGCCGCGAAGATATCGAAATTCGTCAATACCTGCGTGCCGTTGATGCTCACGTTGAACACGCGCTTTGCCGCCGCCGTCCAGAAGGTCTCGGCAAAGTGCAGCCGCACCGAGTGGCTGGAGTTGGCAGTGAAGCCGGGAATCGTGTAGCTGAATGTGGTACCTGCGCCGATGGTCGCCGCCACCCGTGCCGACTGGTACACCGCCATCGGCGCCGGATTGGTTGCT
>Ga0210384_10001507_pt1 | contig 31476 bp, 17 predicted proteins | sample IncBWH2MmetaG_FD_160574 | JGI IMG/M metagenome (GOLD analysis project Ga0210384, IMG submission 160574) | Forest soil microbial communities from Barre Woods Harvard Forest LTER site, Petersham, Massachusetts, United States - Inc-BW-H-2-M | ecosystem: Environmental > Terrestrial > Soil >...
AGAAGGGATTTCAGACCGGCGTATCCTAACGGAAACCATCAGTGAGCGCCGTCGCCGGAGAAAACCGCAGATGGTGTTTGGACGAGAATTTTGAGGTCCAGCCAGATCGACCAGCCGCGGGCATATTTAAGATCCAGGCGAACCATGTCATCGAAGCGCGTTCGACTACGCCCCTCAACCTGCCATAAGCCAGTAATTCCGGGCTTGATTTCCAGGACCCTACGACGATGCCATAAATCGTATGCCCGAAATTCGTAAGCGATGGGCGGCCGCGGACCAACTAGCGACATCTCGCCGCGCAATACGTTTAGGAACTGCGGCAATTCATCCAGGCTGGTCTTGCGAATGAATCTTCCGATGGACGTTACGCGAGGATCTTTCTGAATCTTGAAAATGGGCCTCGTGCCGTCCGCGGCAGTCTCGCCAATCTGCCCGGATATGAATTGGTTCACATATTCCTGGTGAATCTTGGCGTCGCAATTCGTATACATAGATCGAAACTTCAAGAAGGTAAAGGGCTGGCCGTACTGGCCAAGCCTCTCTTGGCGAAACAAAACTGGCCCCTTGGAGGTTAACTTGATCGCAATAGCAATGGCTGCCAGAATTGGCGCTCCAAACACCAAGGCCGTCGCACTGCCGAAAATATCCATGGCGCGCTTGACGCCGAATGCCAACTTCTTGGAGTCCTCTTTTCGAGAAATGTCGGGATACAAAGCCACGTTTGCTTCGGGGTTCGATTCGCTTTTCCCGGGTTCTTCCGGGAAAAAATGAAACGAGACCGAAATCTTCGAGCTCTTTTCCTTCCCCACGTTGTGTTGAAACGCGGCGCGCAGTTTCTCCAGCAGACGTTCGTGAACGACCCCTGGAGAAGTTTCCCCAAGTTCTGTGCCGATAATTCCAATCAGATTATTCTCGAGGTACCAACCAAGAATGTCGGTCTCGCGTGTAGAATTCGTCAGCGCAACGCCTATTTTTCCCAAAGTTCGATTCTTGTTGCCGTCTTCGAGAGCCCGTTTTACGTCTACCAGCACCAGAACAAAGCGCTTCTGAGCACGTTCAGCTCGCCTGCGCTCCAGGTACAACATGGACACAAAGGCATCTTCACTCAATAAAGCGCGCGCCTCGTTTTCCACGCTCGTGACCGGAGCATTCTCTTTGACCTGAACCTTTTGTGCAGCCACTTCACTTCGCAGCGCAGTCTTTAGTGAGCTCATCGTCCTTTTTCCGGTGCCTAACGGTCCCGCCACTTAAACCCTTAAATGCGCGCAGGCATTGTTTCTGCCATGTACGTCTTCGCCGCCGTCCGTTGCTGTCTTGGCTCCGCCACCGGCGAAAGCCAGTCCAGTTCAACCTCCAACGCCAACGATCGCTGTAATAATGTGACAGACAAAACGACGCGATGGTTACCCTTAAAATTCACTAAGATTCCCTGTAGGCCCGCCAAGTGACCGTAATTGATTCGTACATATTCTCCGGTCCGCAGGTATGGCCATGGTTGGGTAGGGATTCCCGAGCTTACCGCCACCTGTAACGCCTCGATCTCCGCATCCGCGATCGGAATTGGCATTTTTCCGTTCCCTACGACCTGCGTGACCCCTGTCGTCATCACCACCGGCTGCCGGTTTTCATAGTCGAATCGGCAGAAGACATATCCTGGAAACAGGGCTTGTTGTGTTTCCTTGGTCCGGTCAGACCACTTCCTCAAGCTTTTATACATCGGGAGAAAACATTCGAGACTGCGATTTTCCAACTGAGACGCTACCAACTGCTCTTTTCGAGCATGTACTTGGAGCGCGTACCAGTTCAAACCTTCGCTTTTCCTGGGGGATTTGGTGTTCACGAGGTCCAAATTTTTTTCCTGGATGGGCTACCGCCACAGAACTCCCATTTCCGTTTCCCTTGTCCACCATACAGAAGGCAATTGGTCTGCCACTACTACCGGGACCCGGGGATTCCACAGCAGCCTGGACCCCGTAATTAAACGGCATAGTTTCAACAATCTACGCGCCCTTCTACAACGCCTAATTTGGCCTCACGCTCGCTTGAAAATGAGACCGTTATCTAAATGAGAAAACGGATACCGTATAGTTGCAAACAGCTTCCGAGCCACTCTTGCTGCCATCTTCAAGGTCTCGCCTAGCGTCTGTAAATGGCACATATCCAAGATGTTACACGTCCCATGAAGGTACCTAAATAAGGATTTCACCTTAGATCGCAGCCCTCTGGGCAGCATTTCCGAAGGGTAATTTTGCGCTTTTCGGTCAGTTTTTACCGGACTATCTGCTATAGCCGCTTTGCGGCGTGTTCGCCACTGGCAAGCGGACTTGTCTCAACAAGTGGCCATACGATACGGATCGGGGGGTGAGCCGACTTTGTCCAGTATAGCCTATGTCTAAGAATGCCGACACCCAAATTATCGGTCGGCACTGCCAGGGTCGATCAGATACATTAAAACGGATCGGTTGCTGACTTAACCGCGCGAAAAGCGGTCATGTACGCGGAAATTGGGAGTGCTGCGAATTTGGCGTACCATTTCGGACTTTGCCAGGCCCTCATAAAGGATGCCTTTGTGACCTGAGACCAGATCGGGCCGTTAGCCGTGCTCAGGACCACCGCAATCGAGGGTGTCATTGAGCGCGTCGTATGCCACCACCCGGGCGCGCCATACAGCATTTCTCCATCTTCGAGGACAAACCGAATCGGTTTGGCTTTGGCAAACAGCGGAAACCTGCCCACATCAATCTCATCTTCCATCGGAATTTGCGAGACGTTTTCAGCTTCCTGGCTCGCATACATATAGGGAGTCTGATCGGGAGGATAAATTACCCAATCTTTTCGTCCGTATACCTGGGTGATAAACGTTTGCGTCCACAGGTCGTCGTAATGAAGAAATGGAAACAGGCTAGCTGTTCCCGCTATGTTCATCTCCAATCCCGTAACGTTCCTGAGCTTAAAATTCGGCAAACCCGGCAACAGATACTTGCTGGCCAACCAGTTGGGGTCCCAATAGGTCGGACGTGGTTCCAGATCTCCCAGCAATTCGGGAAATTCTTTAGGAATTTTCAGGCTGAATAAATATTTAGCCCGCTGATCTGAGTTCGAAGTGGTGATCTCGTCCACGTAATCCTTCATCAGAATTTTATCGCGCACGGTTACCGCCCGTTTGCGTTCGAACACCGGAACTGTTCTTGTGCCGTAATTTTCTTTGAAGAATTCAGGAGTCCACTTGCCGATGGCCTTCCAATCCTTGCACGCATCCTTCAGCACCACCGGCCGATTCTTCAGAACGTATTCATTAAGAAATTCTTTTCTGGAAAGCTTTTCCCGTTTATCGATGTCGCCCGCCGATCGCGCCCGAGCCTCCTCGGTCCAGATATTCAGCATCCCGGGATCACGCATTTTGGTGTCTATTTGCTTTTGCTCTGAAACCGTCGCCATGTTTACTCCTGATTAGAATTGTGCGGATTGGATATAAGTGAGATTACGCCCGAGCAGTTTTATTCACTACGGCATTTACCTTACCACCGTCGATTTTTCAATGACAATCACGGAATCTAAGCTCCGACACGGTGTGGCAGTCGTTAACGATCCTCGTTGTCGGCGCCAGTATAACGGTCAAATACCCGCTAAACCTCTGTAAAATATAACCTTAAATCTCCATGTACGCCCGCCCAAAGGTGTAGAACTGTTTCTAGATGCCACAGAAAGTGGCGAAGAGTCTTCGATTATGCGATTTTCATGCGCGCAGATTCGTGAACCGCTTGTCATACAAGAGAACTCAGCGACACTCGAAGGTTGTCAGTCCCCGCACTCCAAAAACGTGTTGAGTGAATTTCCCCTTCGACAATAATTGCCGCCACAAATCCCGGCGCTGGCGTGAAAGAGCGCATGCTCCATCGGTTGCTGTCCGCGCTTCGAAGCGTTTCCGGCTCGCCCGGTTTCAACGACACATCGAAGCTGTCGAGAGCAATTTGTAATCCGTCGCCATGAGCCTTTAGGTAGGCCTCCTTGCGTGTCCAGCAGACGAAAAAAGCCGTATCGCGAAGTTCTTTCGGTAGCTCCGCAAGTTCGCGCTGCTCCATCACCGAAAAATAACGCTCGGCAATTCCTTCACCGGCAAATTCAGGCCGTATTTTTTCGGTGTCGATGCCCAGCTGACGCCCGATGCAAAACCCATAAAGTGCGAGCCCGTAAGAGTGCGATAAGTTAAAGCACAGCTGATCCCGCGCATCGAGTAACGAAAGCTTTCCGTAGCGCCCCGTTTTGAATTGCACCGCACTCGGCGCGCATCGCAGGTATTTTCCGAGGAGTTCCCGCAGCCTTCCCCTGGCAACTATAAAGTGATCACGATCGCGAGGGAAGACGAAGCGCTCGGCCCGTAATACTTCATCCTTATTTAAATACGAACAGAGTCGAGTGCGTTCTGGCGCTTCTACATCCAGCCAAGCAAGCCAAATATGTAGTTCGTCTTGCCCCAGTTCCAGGCCCTGCGTAGGCCGGGACCAACTCACGGCTTCCATGGCAGATGAGCATAACATCCGAGAAGGTGCGGCTCACCGATAAGTGGAACCAAATTACCGGAACCGCTAAACATTTTAGTTTCAGGGATATAGGAATCAGTCAACGAGCACGGGTTCCGCCGTCGTGTCCATCCCTTTGGCCGTTTCCTCGATGTGAGGATGGAGCCGGGACTGAAGCTCTTGCGCCAGCCGCAGCACTCTTGGCTCAACCAAGATATTCTGTTGGTGCCCGGGCAGCTCGCGAATTTCCAGATGCCCCTTAATGATCGGTCTCCATCCTAAGGATCGGTCTGCAAGCATACCTGGCAACTGCTTGCTGGCGCGGAAAAGAAGAACATCGCCGCTGTAAGGTCGAGGAACATAACTCATGAACGCGCGATCATGTTCCATCCCCAGCACTTCAAGGATGTAGGCCATGGAAGCACGCGTCTTCTCACCGTTACCGTTGGACACTTTTTTGTCGAAAGCGATTTGTGTTCTTGCTTGCATCACATCTCGCGTTCGCCTGAGTCTGTCCCCAAAATATCCAAAACCTCGCTGCGAAAGATTGTCGCGTTCCAGATCGATTCGTTTTGCGGCTCGATGCCACCACCGGTTCGCCGAACTGCTTCCCGGCGCAAAAGCAGGCGCCCCCGGATGAGTAGTCTGTATCATCACAACTAACGCCACCTTCTGTCCCGCTTCTTGTAGTTGCTGCGCGGCTTCGAGCGCCACCAGCCCGCCGAAACAGAAACCGCCTAAGTAGTATGGTCCCTCGGACTGCAGTGTTCTTATTTCCTTCAAATATGCGGACGCAATCTGCTCCAGCGACTCGTTTTTCGGGATGTTGCCGTCCAGACCGCGCGCTTGCAGCGCGTACACCGGTTGGTCTTTATCGAGATGATTTGCCAAGGGATAATACTCAAGGACATTTCCGCCGTGGCTATGAATCAGGAACAACGGCACCTTCGAGCCTCCGGGTTGCAGCGGCACCAAAGAAGACCACGAGGGCTTCCAATTTTCTTTCCGCAAGACTTCCGCGAGCGCTCCCACCGTAGGCGCTTGAAGCAGCGTCGCCAGCGGTAGTCGCCGGCCATAAATGTTTTCGATTTCGACGATGATGCGCACCGCCAATAATGAATGCCCACCCAGTTCAAAAAAATTGTCGTTCAGGCCTACACGCTTCACCTTCAAAACCTTGGCCCACAACTGCGCGAGTACCTGTTCGACAGAATCTCTGGGAGCGAGAAAAGCTTCCTGGCTTTCGCTGCTCCTTTGTTCTGGCGCCGGCAATGCCTTTGTATCGATCTTTCCGTTCGGCGACAGGGGCAGCCTATCCATGCGAATGAATGCCGCCGGCACCATATATTCGGGAAGTTCTTTCTTGAGGTAATCTCGAAGTTCATTGGTTTCGGGCGGGGCATTACTTTGCGCCTCGAAGTAAGCCACCAGCATCTTTTCGCCCGGCCGGTCTTCCCGCGCAGTCACCACACATTGCTTAATGTTCGGATGTTTTGCGAGGACTGCTCCGATCTCGCCAAGCTCGATGCGAAAGCCGCGGATCTTCACTTGATGGTCAATCCGTCCGAGATACTGAATCTCCCCAGTAGGAAGATATCGCGAAAGATCGCCAGTCTTGTAAAGTCGCGCACCATTGCGCTTGCTAACCACATCAGGAATAAACCGCTCTGCGGTCAGCTCCGGGCGGTTCAGGTAGCCGCGCGCCAATCCAATCCCGCCAATATGCAATTCGCCCGAAACACCTATCGGTACCGGACTCAAATTGTGATCCAGGATATAAATCTGGGTATTCGCGATAGGCCGGCCAATCGGAACAAATGAGCGCTGGTCATCTCGTTGGCACGCCCAATAGGTGACGTCGACGGCAGCCTCCGTCGGACCGTAAAGGTTATGCAATTCTGCATCACTCGCTGCGAAGAACATGCGTTGCAGATCCGCGCCAAGTTCCTCTCCACTGCAGAACACCTGGCGAATCGTCGAACGCTTTGACAATTTCGCGCTCTCGAGAAATAGCCGCAGCATGGATGGCACGAAATGCAGTGTTGTAATTGTTTCATGCGCGATCAGCTGCGCAAGATACTCGGGATCGCGATGGCCACCCGGGCGCGCCATCACTAAACTGGCGCCTGTCACCAGCGGCCAGAAAAATTCCCACACAGAAACGTCAAAACTATACGGAGTTTTCTGCAGCACTCGATCAGCCGCTGTCAGCCGGTAAGCGTCCTGCATCCACTGCAGGCGATTCACGATCGCTTCGTGAATATTGACAACGCCCTTCGGTTTGCCTGTCGAACCGGAGGTGTAAATTACGTAGGCCGCATCGTTTCGCGTGGATTGCACGCCAAGATTGGTATCTGGCTCCGAAGCGATCCTGTCCCAATTGCTATCCAGGCAAATGGCAGGCACTTCGTGCGTGGGCAATCGCTGCAACAACGCCTTTTGCGTCAAAATCACCGGTGGTTGCGCATCCTCCAGCATCAATGCCAGTCGATTGCTCGGATAGTCGGGGTCGAGTGGCATGTAGCATCCACCCGCCTTAAGTATTCCCATCAGCGCCACTACCATCTCGATGGAGCGTTCCGAACACACGCCTACCCGCACATCCGGACCAACGCCCAATTTTTTCAAATGATGCGCAAGTTGATTGGTGCGGCGATTGAGTGCGCGATAAGTGAGATTCTGCCCTTCCGAAGTCAACGCCAGTGCATCAGGCGTCTTTTCCACCTGCAATTCAAACCAATTCTGCAGCGTTTCCACCTCGTCGTATCTCACCGCGGTATCGTTCCACCGCACGGTAATCTCGTGGCGTTCTAGTTCCGAGAGGATTGGCAGCCGGTCTATCGATTCGCTAGGCGCTGCCGCGATACTTTCGAGCAATGTCTGCAGATGGCCCAGCCAGCGTCTAATCGTGGAAGCATCGAAAAGGTCGGTGTTGTAGTCGCACTCCAGATACAACGAGTGCGGTCCTTCCACAAAGTTGAAAAACAAATCAAAGTGCAGCGCGCGCTTCGGATTCCGTTCGCATTCGAATTTCAAGCCTTCAAATTCCACCGCGCCAGGATCCTTATCAATGTTGAAGATCACTTCTACCAGCGGCGGCCGGCCTGGGCTGCGCGGAACTTTAATTTCCTGAAGAATGCTTCCAATCGTGCTCTGATTATGGTCGAACGCGTCTAAAACACTCTTCTTCACTGCCGCAAGATTCTGCTGAAAGCTGCTACTGGGCTCCAGACGCGAGCGCACCGGCAGTAGATTCACGCAGTGCCCTACAAGACAGCTCTGGCCGGTGATTGCTTGACCCGCGACTCCCAGCCCGATCACCAAATCGGTCTGACCTGTTAACCGGTACAGAAAAGTTTTCAGCCCGGCCATCAGTAGAACAACCAGCGTCGTGCGCTGCTGCCCCGCGGTTTTCTTCAGTAATAAATGTAGCGGTTCAGGCAGATCGCGTTTCAGCGTCGAAGCCTGCGCCGTTCGGACCGCCGGGCGAAGCCGGTCCGCAGGCAACTCCAGTGGCGTTGGAATATCCGCAAATTGTTGCGACCAGTACGCCGAAGCAACGCGTGATTCATCGCTATCGCCCTGGTTGGTAATTGCGTACTGGCGGAAAGACTCGGGAGCGTCCAGAACTGGCGCGGCTCCTTGTTTCAACGCCGAATAAATCTTTGCCAGCTCGCTAACGATCAGCCCGCCCGACCAGCCATCGCACACAACGTGATGTGCAGTCCAAACCACCACATGGTGGTCATTGGAAAGTCGCACAATTCGGACTCGCAGTAGCGGTCCTTGGGTGAGATCGAAGGAACTCGACACCTCATTCTCGATTAACTTTTCAAGTTCCCGTGCGGGCTTTTGTTTCGTCGAAAAATCCAGCAAGGGTACATCCAGCTTGACACTCGGGTCTATACGCTGCCACTGGCCATCGGAGCTGAAGCTAGCCAGCAATATCGGATGCCTGTTAACGATTTGCTGAATCGCGGCACGGAATAATTCCGCGTCAAACCTTCCATGAAACTCCAGTTTCAACGATTCGTTATACCCGAGGGCGGCCTCCCCGCCCATCTGCGCGGCCAGCCAGATTTCTTTCTGCGCTTCGGTTAAGGGAAACTGATCGACTCCACCAAGGCCCGCGGCGACAGGCACGATTTGGCGTTCTCTAGGCGGCGTGTCCGCAGTTTGAGTCGTGACCGTCGAAGTTCTTTTCGAACCGGAACTTGGCGGTGGCAAAAACCCGGCTTCCACCATCGTCTGCAAACTTTCGCGAAACGCGGTCAGCAGTTTGGTGAGGTCCGCTTCGCTGTGGGCCGTGGTGAGCACGAACGCGCGGTTGTCCCATATATGAATCCCGCGCTCGCGCAGCATGTAATGCAGCAACGCTGCATACTTCTGCTCTGACGGAAAAGTGAGCTGCATCAGCGAACTGAACTGCGAAATGTGATAAGGCGCCTGGAATTCGTCAATGATGGCGCGTAATTGATCAGCAAGTCGCGCCGTTCGCGTGGTCAAATTTTTCTGCAGCTCCGGGCCCTTTTCTTTCAAATGCAGCAGCACCGCTTTAGCCGCCGCCAATGCCAGCGGATGCCGAACGAAGGTTCCGGCAAAAAATGTTACGCCTACTTCCGGGAACGAAGTGTCGCCATAGTTCCATTGCCCGCCGTCCAGCGCGTCCATATATTTTGGATCGCCGGTCACCGCGCCAATCGAAATTCCTCCGCCGATCACTTTTCCATAGGTCGCCAGGTCGGCGCGCACCCCAAAATAAGCTTGTGCTCCTCCAGGCTCCACGCGGAAACCAGTGACAACCTCGTCAAACACCAGCGCTGATCCAGTTTCTTTCGTTACTTTTCGCAGCTCCTGCAAAAATTCTCGTGGCTGCAAATCCAGTCGCCGGCTTTGCACTGGCTCTACTAACACCGCGGCGATTTCTGAACCACGTGCGCGCAAAATATCCAGCGATTGCGGATTGCCGTAGTCCAACACGATGACTTGCGAAACCGCGCTAGCTGGCACTCCCGGAGCGCTCGCCGCAGTTCGCGTTTCGCCATTTACCGTCAGCGGTCGAAAAAGTACTTCATCGAAAATTCCGTGATAAGCGCCCGCGAACACCGCAATCTTGTCGCGTCCGGTCACCGTCCTCGCCACGCGAGTAGCAGCCAAAACCGCTTCAGACCCGGTATTGGTGAACGCTACCCGTTGCATCCCGGTGAATTCGCGAACCAGCTCCGCAACTTCTCCCGCGATAGGCTGAATCGGGCCAATTTCAAATCCGAGATCGAGCTGCTTCTTCACCGCTTCCACGACAAACGGCGGCCGGTGACCAAAGATACTGGCGCCGAAGCCCATGACGAAATCCACGTATTCGTTGCCGTCCACGTCCCATACTTTTGACCCGTCCGAATGCGTGGTGAAAATCGGATAGACCATGTCCTTCCATAATTGTTTGAATCCACCCACCGAGCGCGGGTCCGCGAGGATCGGGCGATTTTTTATCGCCAACTTCTTCGATTCCGCGGTCCGGGTCGTGTAGCGCGCGATGAGTTCTTTCAGCGCGGCTGTTTGCTCCGCGGTCATGGCCATGTCCGCTGCGCGATCGATGGGCTTAAACGGACCATGTGATTTCACTTCGGACTTCACAACCATGGGGATGGATGATGTTGTCGCAGCCGCGGGCACTGGATTTGAAACCGGTGACGACGTCGCCGCTGGTTGCGCAGGGGCTCGGCCCATCAGCTGTAAGAGTTGCTGCGTCAATGCCTGTTGTTGCTGCAATATCTGTTCAAGAATCGAATTCGGTGTGTTGCCCGTTCCCAAATCTCCCGCCGTAACGGTTTGTTGTGTCGTGCCGGTTACCGCCGCCACTGCCGCAGGCGCTGCGGGAGGCGCAAAAGCTTCAGCCGGCAATGTTCTATCCAGGTGTTCGGCAATTTGTTGCAGTGAACCCAATTCCTCCATCAACTGACGGAAAGTTATGGACACGCCGAATTTTCGGTGGAAAACTTGCGCTGCCTGCGTTAATAAAAGCGAATCCAACCCCAATTCCAGAAGGCTCGTAGCTGGGTCCAGCTGAGAAAGGTCGTACCCGCTAAGTTCTTCAAGCAATGTGCGTGAAGCAACAAGCAGCCGATCTTTCCTCGGGAGCGCGGGTTCGGCCGGGGTCCCAGCCTGCGGCGAAATCGAGGTCGGTTGTGCCGCCTGAAACTCGGGGTTTGGTGTAGTTGAGATATTTGCCGGTACCGGCGTAACCGAAAATTGTGCGACTGAGGTAGCGCCACGCGTCACAGTTGCTGCCGATTCCGGCCAATAACGCTTGCGTTCAAACGGATACGTTGGCAACACCGCTCGTAGTCTTCGCTCATTGGCATAAAATTGCTGCCAATCCACGCTAACCCCGTTCATCCACAGCCGGCCTAATGTGTCGAGCAGCCCATGCGGTTCCTGATCGCCAGTCATGGCAAGCGAAGCCAGCACCGTCTGTTCGCTTGCTTTCGACGGATGTTGTCGCGCCAGAGTGCTTAGTGTTTGTCCGGGTCCAACCTCGAGCAACAGGTACTGGGAATCTTTCATCAACTCCGCAACGCCATCGGCAAATCGTACCGTCTGCCGCACGTGCCCTGCCCAATATTCCGGACTCTTGGCCTCCGCAGCGGTGATCCACTTGGCAGTGACGTTCGAAACGTAAGGAATTTGCGGTTCGCCAAATTTTATCTTGCGCAGCAATTTGGTAAACGGAGCCAGCACCGGCTCCATCATCGGGGAATGGAACGCGTGAGACGTTTGCAATCTTCGCGCTGCAATTTTATTCGATCCGAGTTCTTCTTCCAACTTGCCAATCGCCTCATTCGAACCGGAAACCACGCACAGCTTCGGAGAGTTGATGGCCGCAATCGCTAACTGCGGATTAAGCAGCGGCAGCACTTCTTTTTCGGGCAGTCGAATCGCCAGCATCGCGCCACCCGGCTGCGCTTGAACCAAAGCTGCGCGCCGCGCAATGAGCGTAAGCGCATCTTCCAGCGTGAACACTCCCGCAAGGCAACCCGCTACATACTCGCCGACACTGTGACCAATCATTGCGGCCGGCTTGATGCCCCACGACATCCACAATTTTGCGAGCGCGTATTCAATGACGAATAAAGCCGGCTGCGTAAATCGTGTCTGCACCAGAAGTTCGTCAGACTTTTTATTTGCGCTCGGCGCGGGGAACATCACTTCACGGATATCAGTTTTCAATTCCGGCTTCAGCACCTCAGCGCAACGATCCACTTCCGCCCGGAAAGTGGACTCTGTGCGATACAATTCCGCGCCCATCCCGGAGTATTGCGCGCCTTGCCCCGGAAACATGAACACCACCGGAGGATCGACAAGCTTCTGGTGATGCGTGAAAACACGCTTGGGATCCTTAGCCTCCAGCGCCAACGCACCTTCAGCGGCATCCGCGCAAGCCACCACGCGACGGTGAGCAAATTGGCTCCGCCCGCTTTGCAACGTAAAAGCCGCATCTGCAAGTTCAGTGAGTTGCTGCAAGTCTTCATTGCGAGCGGTAATAATTTTCAAATGTTCGGATAAGTTTTGTGTTGCGCGCTCTAGCGCATCGGCAGTTTTAGCGGACAACACTAACAATTGCCACGGCCGCGATGGACCAGAGGGCTCTGTTTGCGGAGCTTCTTCCAGCACCAGGTGTGCGTTTGTTCCACCAGATCCAAACGAACTAATGCCTGCTCGGCGAGGAACGTCCCCCTTGCTCCGCCACTCCTGCAACGCAGCATTCACATAGAACGGCGTTTTCTCAATCTCCAACTTCGGATTTGGTTTCGTGAAGTGCAGACTCGCGGGAATAACTTTGTTATGCAGCGCCAACGCGGTTTTAATTAATCCCGCCACGCCGGCCGCCACGTCCAGGTGTCCCACATTCGACTTCACCGAGCCGATGGCGCAGAACTGTTTGGCCTGCGTGCCCATCCGAAAAGCTTTCGTTAAGCCCGCGACTTCGATCGGATCTCCAAGAGGCGTCGCGGTACCATGGGCTTCAACATACGCGATCGTTTCCGGATCAACGCCCGCCAAGGCCTGGGCCATCGCCACCGCTTCCGACTGCCCTTCCACTCCCGGCGCGCCGAAACTAACACGCTGCGAACCATCGTTATTCAGACCGACGCCCTTGATAACCGCGTAAACCTGGTCGCCGTCCTTAACGGCATCTTCCAGGCGCTTCAATACCACCACGCCTACGCCGTTGCTGAACGCTGTGCCCTCGGCCTTAGCGTCGAACGTCCGCGTGTGTCCGTCCGGCGATCCAATATTTCCTTCGTCGTAGTAGTAGCCGCGTTGTTGCGGAACTCTTACGGACACGCCACCGGCTAACGCCACATCGCATTGAAACATCAGCAACGATTGGCAAGCCTGCCCAACGGCTACCAGCGATGTAGAACAAGCCGTGCTGACATTCAGCGCGGGCCCCTTAAGTCCCAACTTATACGCCACGCGCGTCGTCAAATAATCTTTGTCGTTCCCATACATCACCAGATCGGACCCGACTAATTCCATCAGCTCCGGCCGTGGTTCCAGTGCATGGTGGGCATAAGTATTCGTACTGGCCCCCGCAAACACGCCCACCGATCCAGCCATTTTGTTGGGCGCATAGCCGGCGTGTTCCAGCGCTGTCCAGCAAGCTTCCAAAAATACTCGCTGTTGCGGATCCATGACTTCCGCTTCTTTGGGGTTCACCCCGAAGAAAGCCGCATCGAAACAGTCCGCATTCTTCAATACTCCACGAGCTGCGACGTATTGCCCGCGACGCTTTAATTCCGCAGCGTCCAAACCAGACGCAGCTAATTCCGTGTCGTCGAAGAAAGAAATGCTTTCGCGGCCCGCGACGAGGTTCGCCCAAAATTCCTCAACGCTCTCCGCTCCCGGAAAGCGCCCGGCCATTCCAACGATCGCGATACCTTCCAATTGCCGTTCGTCGTTCATTCAGGTCCCTATGCCGCGTTCGCAATAGTATCAAGCGCAAGCCCGTGTCGCGGTCACTTAGTGCAACTTGCGGGCCAATCCAGGCTCCCTTACTTGCTGATTCTGTGAGACTTAAGCCAAATCTCGGGCAAAGTTCTTAGCGCTTCTGCTGACAGTGGACAATTTATTCCATAAAACGTCTTTGCGCTCTAAGGTATCCGCCCTACTTACTTCTTGGTAACCCGCAGCTGCTTTAGAGCCTTCTTTTGTCGCTGCGCCCGGTCGCGCCACTGTTCGCCCCTTTCAACGGCTTGGCCGGCCGGTTTGCTGAGATGGCGCGCTAAAGCCCGCACCGTTGGATGCTCAAACAGGGCTACAATTGGAAATTCCGAGTTCAGTTTCTCGCGCAGCAGGCTGTGCATTTGAACCAACAGCAGCGAGTGCCCGCCAAATTCGAAAAAGTTCGTTTCCACGTGCACTTGCTCCAACCCGAACATTTTCTGCCACACCGACGCGATGTTCTTCTCCATCTCAGTTTGTGCCGCCACGAAATTCTGCGTTTGTATCTCTCCTGCGGAGGGCCTCGCTTCCGCAATCGGTGCAGGCCGCGGTGACAACAATGCCTGCAGTTCGCCGACCCGTTTGTCAAAAAAGACTGGCGCCAGTTCCAGCAGGATCTCCAGATCGCGCCTCCACCGTTCTATCGTCGCAGCCGCAACAATCTTGCGATCGTAAATCAGCGTCAAGCGCAACCGCGCTCCCGGCTCCGCGACTAATAGCACCGGATAGTTCGTATGGATGGGCGCAACAAAATCCTCAATCTGAACTTTTTCACTCAGTCGACGCGCCGCATCGTCAACCAAATAATTCTGAAACACAATCAAACTGTCAAAGAGCCGATAGCGCCAGGGCACTTGGCTACTGCCTTGTATTTCCATCAAGGGAGTGAACTGAAACGTATTTAACTCCAGAAGCCGGCCGTGCAGTTTGCGGAAAAATTCGCCGCCAGTTTCGTTTTCATCCACTCTCGCGCGCACCGGCAGGTTATTTGTAAAAGGTCCGACAATCGATTCCACGCCGGCCAAATCAGTTGGCCGGCCAGAAAATGCCGCTCCCACAACCACATCGCTGTCGCCGCTCTGCCGGCTCAAAAGCAGCGACCAAACCCCCTGCACCAGCGTGTTAAGAGTTACCTGCAGCCGCCGCGCCGCGGTTTGCAGCGCGTTGGTTGCCTCCACTGAAAGTTGGATTAGCTGTTCCCGGTAACGCTCCCCTCCGCTATCCGCCGCCGGCTCACTTGATAGCACGGTGGGCCTGCGGAATCCGGCCAATTGCTCCTGCCAGAACTTGGCGGATTCCACCGTCGAGTGCTTGCCAAGCCATTCCAGATAATGGCGGTACGGGCGGGGCGCCTCCAGTTGTGGAACAACATTCCGGGCATAGGCTTCATAAAGCCTGCTGGCGTCGCGAAAAACCAGCGGCCATGACCAGCCATCAAGAAGCATGCTGGGCACGCTCCACAAAAATTGCCATGTGGTGTCGTCAAGGCGTACCAGCTTGAAGCGCATCACCGGGGCTTGCGTCAAATCCAGCGCTTCGCCGCGATCTTGCTTCAGCAGCGCGTTCCACCGCTCCCGCTGCTGTTCGGCCAGCGTGCCCCGTAAATCCTCCACTGTCCAAGGCGGGCGCACCTCGCGGTGAACGGCTTGCAGTGGTTCGGGCAAACCGGCGCTCAAGACCGTTGAGCGCAAAATCGTGTGCCGGTGGATCGTCTCATTCCACGCGCGTTCGAACGCGTCCACGTTTAAATCCCCACGCAACGTGCAGTGCCACTGATCGAAAGCGGCTTGCGTGGAGCCCTGATTCGCGGAAAAGAACAGCGTCTGAATCGGGGATAACGGGTAGATATCTTCGATTCCCGGCTGTTCGGCCAACAAACGATCCAGCGAAGTTTGATCGAGCCGCGCAAGGGGAAAATCCGAAGGAGTGCGCCCGCCAGCATCAGGCAATTGACAATGTGCAATCAACTCTTTCAGCGCATTTGAAAATCCCTGCGCAAGCTGTTGGATTTTCTTTTCGTCGTGGAACGCGGGGTTGTAGGTAAACTCGAATTCCATCCGGTCATTCATGACCAGGCTGTTTATTTCCAGGGCATGGCGTCGCTTCTGCTTGGGGCTGTGCCACGGTCCACTAGATTCACTGGCAAAGCGCAGCAGTTTTGAGCCCTCAACTGCGCGATCGAATTGCCCGAGGTAATTGAAAACCATCGCCTGCTCGGGCCGCGACTCCAGGGCCTTCTCGCCGCTTAAATAACGAAGAATTCCATACCCCACGCCGCGCTGAGGGATACGCCGCAATTGTTCCTTAACGGACTTCAGGGTCACGCCGGGCTGCCAATTTTCTCCGGAATCACCCAACTCCAAACGCACCGGGAAAATCGAAGTGAACCATCCCACGGTTCTGCTGACGTCCACGTCTTCAAATAAATTTTCCCGCCCATGTCCTTCCAAATTTGTGCACAACGTACGGCTGCCGCTCCATTTCGCCCAGGCGCGAGCCAGCGCCGTCAGCAGCACATCGTTAATCTGCGTGTGGTAGACCGCCGGAACGGTTTGCAATAATGCTCGCGTTGCGTCTTCGTCGAGCGTAACCGTCATCTTCTTTGCATTCCCTTCGGTGTTGCCCGCCGATACCGCCGGGTCCATAGCCAAAGGTTTTAAAGCCTCAGTGACCGCGTCGGGTGCCGTGACTTCCGTCCAGTAGGGCAATTCTTGCTTCAACGAACCTGACTTGGCCAGCGTCCGCAAATGTTCAGCCCACGTCTTGTACGACGCAGTCTTGGCCGGCAATGCGACTTTTTGTTTCGATTTTATTTGCTGATACACGGTCTCCAAATCCTCTAACAGAGGGCGCCATGAAATTCCATCCACCGCCAAGTGGTGCACCACAAAAAGCAGCCGGCCCGGCTGTCTATCGCCCAAGTTGAAATACACCACACGCCAAAGTGGCCCGTGTTGAACATTTAGGCTGACTTGTTGTCTGGCCGAAATCGATTCGATAGCCGCGCGCTGTTCCGGCTCCGAGAGTTTCGAAATGTCTGTCCATTCGAACGGCACCGCCTCCGAAGAGCCGGAGTAAAACATTTTCCAATTACCGTTATTCAGCACTGCTCGCAGTCGCAGGGCATCATGATGACGGCTTAATTCCGCAAGTACTTGTTCCAGAACTCCGCGATCCAGATTTTCCGTCACGGTAAACAGAAACGCTTGATTGTAATGGTGCAAATCCTCGAGGTTTTGTTCGAAGAACCACTTCGCGATCGGCGTTAGAGGTACTTCACCAGCCGCTTCTACAGAAGCGTTTTCACTTTCTGCCACACCAGCAACACTCGCAAGAGACGCGACGGTCTGATTCGCAAACAGTAATTTGGGCGTGAGCTTTAACCCTGCGCGTCGCGCCGCCGAAATAATCTGGATGCTTAGAATCGAATCGCCCCCAAGTTCAAAGAAATTATCTTCGACACCCACCTTTTCTACGCGCAGCGCTTTTGACCACACTTCCGATAATGTTTTTTCCGCTGCCGTGCGTGGCGCGATGTATCGCCTGGTCAGGTCGGGGCGCTGGCTTTCCGGAACCGGCAAAGCTTTGCGATCCACCTTGCCGCTGGCCGTCAACGGCAGCACCTCCAGGAACACGAATGCCGCCGGTACCATGTAATCTGGCACCTTTTTCTCAGGTGCTCACGCAGGGTGCTGACCTCCGGCGTCGGCAGGGAAGTAACCACATAAGCGGCAAGCCGCTTCACGCCCGGTTCATCTTCACGGGCCATCACCACCGCGGAGCGCACCGCCGGATGCTGTAAAAGGACCGACTCGATCTCCCCAAGCTCGATACGAAACCCTCGAATTTTTACCTGGTGATCGATGCGCCCCAGATACTCAATATCTCGCCCCGGTAAAAAACGCGCCAAATCCCCTGTCTTATAAAGCTTCGCGCCTTTGCGTCCGGTAACATGATCCGTAATAAAACGCTGCTGGGTAAGCTCCGGACGGCGTAAATAGCCACGAGCGAGACCCGCGCCACCAACATGCATCTCCCCGGGCACACCGATGGGCACCAGTTGCCCGTTCTCATCCAAAATATAAATTTGTAAATCAGGAATCGGAACGCCAATCACACTGCCGGAGTTCAGATCATCCTTCGACAGCGGTCGATACGTTACGTGTACCGTCGTTTCCGTGATGCCATACATATTTACGAGACGCGGTTGTTTGTCGCCATGCCGTTCGAACCACGGACGTAAGCTTTGCATCTCCAACGCTTCGCCGCCAAAAATTACGTAACGTAAGGCTAATTCTTTCTGGCCCACCGCTTCTTCCGCCTGAATCAATTGGCGAAAGGCCGACGGCGTCTGGTTCAGTACAGTCACTTTTTCGCGTGCCAATAATTCATAAAACGCTTCCGGTGACCGGCTGACCAGAAAAGGAACCACCACAACTCTCCCGCCATAAAGCAGCGCGCCCCAAATTTCCCACACGCTGAAATCAAATGCGCAGGAATGAAATAAGGTCCACGAATCCTGCTCATTAAACCGGTACCAACTCTCGGTGGCAGGAAACAGGCGCGCAACATTGCGATGCGTGATTAGCGACCCTTTCGGGTTTCCGGTGGTACCCGAGGTGTAGATAACGTACGCCAGATTGTCTGGCCCAGCGGTTGGCGGCAAGTTCGCTTCGTCCGAGCGATCTGACGACGAGGCCTCCAACACGTCCTCCATGCAGAGCACCTTTGCCTTCGTAACCGGCAATTTCGAAGTCAGCTCCCGCTGCGTCAGCAGCACCGGAGCTTGCGCATCTTCCAACATGAATGCCAGCCGGTCGGGGGGGTACGCGAGGTCAATCGGTAAGTACGCTCCGCCGGATTTCAGAATCGCCAGTATCGCGATTACTATTTCATTAGTGCGATCCAAACACAGCCCAACCAGTGTTTCTGGCTTTACCCCATACTCGGTCAGGCGACGTGCTAGGCGATTCGCGTGCGCATTAACTGCCGCATAAGTGAGTGACACGCCTTCACAGCTCAGGGCCACCGCCTCAGGTCGCCGCGAAACTTGCTGCTCGAACAATTGATGCAGCGTTGCTCCACCATCCAAAGGCAAATTGCTGCCCTCATGTGCCGGAGCGGCAGGGTTGTATTCCTCGACAAGCTCCCTGCGTTCCACCTCAGTCAACAAACGGACTGCGCCAACGGACTCGTCGGGCTTCTGGGCGATGCCCTCGAGCAATTGCCGCAAATGACCAAGCATTCGCCCGACAGCTGCGTCCTCAAGTCGACGGCGATCGAACTCAATCTTGAACGCTAACTCCTCCCCGTCGTAGGCCGCCAAGGTGATTGGAAAATTCGTCAGCTCATGTAACTCAACTTGTCTCTTTGCCCACTCGCCGCCCAATGCTCGCATCACCGTGTCAAGCCGGTAATTTTCAAACACAAAAAGTGTTTCGAATAATGGCTGCGATGGCGGAACCTGACTGGCGGCTTTCACTCGGGCCAATGGCGTGTGCTCGTAAGGCCGCATATCCAGCCACAGCTACGAACATCCTTGAAAACGGAAATTAGCGCGTCATCATCCTTAATGTGGACCCGCACCGGTACGGTATTTATGAATAGGCCTATCGTTTCATCGGCGTTGGGTACCGACGATTTACGCCCGGCACGCGTAGCCGCAAATACGATGTCTTCTTCGCGTGAATATTTGTGAAGCAGAATGGCCCAGGCGCCCATAACGACGGAGTTGAGGGTCAGGTCATGAGACTTGGCCAATTTTCGCAACGCACTGGTGACTGTCGCGTCTATCTGTTCCCAGGCCTCACCCTGTTGATAGGTATCGGCGTCTACGGAGGATTGCCGGTCAACCGCCAGCGGCGTCGCAGCCGTAAAACCAGCCAGCTGTTTTTTCCAAAAAACTTCTGCCGCGTCAAAATTCTCTTCCTGCAGCCACTCGATATATCGCCGATAAGGGAATGGTTCGGAGCGCTGGGAAACTGCTCCTGTTCTTAATTCCGCGTAAGCCTCAAACACCTCGCGCAAGAGCACCGGGTAAGAGCGCCCGTCCAATAGAGCATGATGAAAAGTCCACACCAGCGAAAAGGATTTTTCGCCCCACTGAAACAACGTCAGTCGAAGCATGGGAGCTTCGCTCGGATCAAAACCGTGTACACGGTCGGCCTGTAGAAATGCCTTTAGCCGCTCGCCCTGAACCTGCTCTGAAAATCCGCGCTCCTCGTGAACGACGAAAGGCACCGCTACTTCTGGCAATATTTCCTGCTGTGTCTCGCTACCCTCCCAAACAAACTTCGTGCGCAAAATATCGTGGCGCCTTACCAGCCATTGCCACGCCATCTCCAAGCGGCGAGCATCGATCTTTTCTGGCAGGTGCACCACGATCTGCTCGATGTCCACTCCGGAATGTGGATCCTTTAAATAATGGAACAACATTCCCTGTTGCATGGGGGACAACGCGAAAGTGCCGGAGAGGGATGTCCGATTCATGGATTCGTTAGCACTCTAAATTGCCAAAAAATACTCACATCAGGGTTGCAGAGCCTGGTTACTCATGTTTATGGAATCGCGCCTGACTGAAAGCGGTGAATCTGCGGCGCAACGACTCACGCTATATCAAGTCGACTTCTGAGCGCGTTTTCGCCACTCGCGGTCCCGCCAGGACCTCTTCGCACCAGCGCCAGTGAGATACATACGGCTCGCAAAAGACACCAGCGGATTCCTTCTGCGCATGGATACAAACTCGACGAGTTCATGCCAATTCGACTGGTTCACCACATTGGCCGAAACTGAAATGCATGCTGTCAACATCTTCGTGGTGTGCCACCAGTGGCTGGGTATAAACAACAATTCTCCCGGCTCCAGAATGAAAATCGTCGGTTGCGCTTTTGCGAAGAGAGGAAATTTCTTTAAATCTGGATTGTCAATACTGTTTATCAACGAATTATTCTGTTTTTCCGGCGAAGGATATAGAAATTGTTCCTCGCTCGGCGGGTAAATGATGAATTGCTTTTGTCCGTACACCTGCATCAGGAACGCATGAGTTCCGGCTCCGTCATAATGCAACACCGGAAAAGCTCCGCCTTTTCCGCCGATGTACAGCTCTAACGCTGCCCCGCGGTTCAATACTTCCCCCACATACTTCACCATGTAATGATCGGGCAGCCAGTTCGGTTGGAAATATTCAGGAAGCGGTTCGATGTCCTCTTTTAGCGATGGGAATAATTCGTACAGCACCTGATTGCGGAAATATGGCGCCGGATCCGCTTCGGTCGAAGAAAGAACACGGTCAATGAAGCTATCCATGTTGTATTCGACCGCGCCATTCCCTTGGCCCTTGTAAGCAGCTTTGCCCTTGGAATTATCATCCAAAGTAAATCTCATAGTCCCGAATTCTTTCTTGAAGAATTCCGGGGTCCAACGGCGCAGCGCTTTCCAGTCGCGAAGGGCATCTGTAACGATCACTGGCTTATTTGCATACAAATATTCTTTCGCAAATTGCTCGTAGCTCAACTTTTCGCGGCGGTCGATAGAATTTGTCATCGCTTTCTCGCTTTCCCTCAATGCCACAAATCTCGTTTACGCCGTGGGGATCCGCAGGACGTTGGCGCGCCCTAGCGGTGTTTCATCGATCGGCATGCACGGGCTCGATCGCCTGCGAACCTGTACTCGAAAAGACTTGTGTCGAGAGCGCATCCACTAGATTAAGATACTCACTTTTTCTGCGGTCCCAGCTGTGCAGATCCACGTACCGGTATCCGCCGGCGATTAGCTTTTCACGCAGCCCGGCATTTTCGATAACGTCGCACATCGCTTCGGCCAGGGCTTTCACGTCCCCGGAGGTGAAAAAACGAACCACCGAATTATCGAAATAAAAATTATCTATCTTCGTCCGTGACACGACTACCGGGACGCCTTGAGACATGAATTCCATAATTTTTGTGCTGTACGCTTCATTACCAAAGGAGTCCGCCCGCTTGGGAACCACTCCCAGGTCCGCATTGGATATCAGGTCAGCGATGGTCTCCAGTGGAGCGCTGTTGAAAATTTTCACCTTGTCATTCAAGCCCAACTTTTTCGTTAACGCGATTAATTCGGTTTTTTCGTCTCCGCCGCCGTAAATATGAAACTCACAGTTGGCCACTCGTTTTTGCACCAGGGCAAAAGCTTCGATGGCAATGTCCAATCCTTGGTGCCACTGAAAACTTCCTGGAAAAATAACGATGATCTTGTCGTCCGTCCGGGTTCGTTCACGGCGATAAAAAAGAGCTGGGTCCACGTGATTCAAGAAAACGGAACACTTTTCTTTAGGGACCGAACGCGACAGCAACTTCTCATACCACAAGTGATTCGAGACGATTACGTAGTCCACAAACGCTGCTGATGCTTTCTCGATAAATTTCAGTAACGCGATATAAAGATTGCCGGGCTTGGTGTCGAATTTATTGGCAAACAATTCCGGCACGATGTCATGAATGTCAAGAATTATCCGCGCTCCAGTCATCTTCGGATACCACGCCGCAAAGACCAGAAAATCCGGAAGATTGTGTACATGCACAACGTCGTACTTGATGCGGTGGTGCCGTTTGCTCATGAAAATGGATGAGACCAGCAGAAAGCGCATCAGCCGCCATGCATAAGTCCATTTCCCTCTCTCGTTGCGCACGCGGTTTTGTACCCGAAACACCGTGACCCCATTGATTTCTTCACTAATCATCGGGCCCGTGCCCCCGGTCAAGGCAATCACTTCGACCTGGTCGCCGCGCTTGGCGAGCGCCTCGGCGTAACGCCGTACCCGGTTGTCCGTTTCGTAGGTGTTGTGCACCAGCATGCAGACTTTCTTGCGTGAATTGCGTTCTGCTAACGGCATCGCCGAGCAATAGAATCGCGCCACTTCGCAAGGCGTATTGCTCCAATACGCGCCCGCGTATTTTTCCCTCGCGTAAGTCAGAAATTCCTCGTAAAACGCAGCAGGGAACTCATCTTTTTTCGGCTGTCCTTCAAAACATATGTAGTCCGGGTGCGTGTTGAGCAAGGCCATGCCCCCGCGTGCCGCAACCCAGTCCAGCTTTTTCTTCCAGATATCAATGTTGGGTTCGCGCAATACCACGAAAAGGGTGAAGTCTTGGGGCAACGTATAAGGAAGCTCTACAAAGCCGCTTTTGTTTGGACCGGGAACCCAGAAGGGAAATATCGTACCAACGGCGTCAGGCTCTGGCTCGAATGGATCGGTATCAAAGGTTGATGCGTCGTATTCCACGCCCAATTGGTGTAGCCAGGCTAATTTATGCTGCATCAAAGGCGACCGGAATCCGCAGGCATTCCACTTTCTTAAGAAATTCCTGATCTGCGCCGCCTTGGCCGCGAATTCTTCCTTGGAGGCATAAAGCTTCCCGTCATGCTGCAAGCCATGAACGCCAACTTCAAACCCTTGGCGGGTTATGTCCTCGCGCAATTCGGTGCTTAAAACGTATTCGCCCTCCGGAACGAAATTGAATGAGGATCGAAACCCGTTGCGCGTTTCCAGTGCCGCCAATTGGGCCACGCGAGACAGTCCTTTGGCGCCCTCGACATCGTGGGTGAGAACAAAGGCGAACTGTTTGCCCCCTGGCCAGCCCGGCCAGCCGAGGGGATGGCCCCCGGCTTTCGGGTCGATTGGCCACGTGTCCGCGTACGTCGCGAGCCGGGATTGAGCTCTCCGTCGGCGCAGCGCCAGCCGAACCGACCAGGGTATAAACGGTTTCAAAAAGTAATAAATTTCATTCAACATGGCGAATCATGCAATCAGAATATTGTTACATGTTTTCCAGGGAATGGAATTCGGAGGCGACCTTGGTACACGTTTCTATACATGACAACTCAGACACCAAAGCAAACACCAAAATCGGTCCCTAACTACGTAAAGCAATCAACGAGCCAGATCGACCGAGGTTCACTTTTTCTCGCGTGTTGAAGACACTGTCGGAGAACTGACGCGAAACCGTGAGAGCGCCTCGCCCAGGTTTTGTACGAAGGTCTCTGAATTGTAGACATCGTTGTCGATACGCGAAGATCCCGGAGGCGGAATGGGCTCTATCTCATCCAATTGGAATTCCCTCGCGATATCCTCCACAATTTTGGGAGTGACCACCCGTTCTTGTTCCACGTAGGTGTTAATTAAGGCATGTTCGCATAGCAGATTCACGACGCGTGGAATCCCCAGTGAATACATGTGCACCGTATCCATCGCTTCGGGACTGAAAATCTGCTCCCCGCTCGTTCCCGCAATTCGCAACCGTTCCGCGATATAAGCGTGCGTCTGTTCTTTGGTAAGTGGCGCTGTCTTGCAGCGTAATGTGATGCGTTGTTTCAGCTGACGCAATTGCGGCAGCTTCAACTTTTCTTCGAGCTCCGGCTGTCCGGAGAGCACGATTTGCAGCAGTTTTTCCGTGGATGTCTCCAGGTTCGTAAGCATGCGGATCTCTTCCAGCACCGGATAGCTCAGGTTCTGGGCCTCGTCCACGATGAGCACTGCGGTCTCGCCGGCGCGATAACGCTCCAGCAGCCATTGGTTTAGCTTCATCAGCTGTTGGCTCTTGGTGCGCGATTCACAAACAATCTCGAATTCAGCCAGAATAAAATCGAACAAGTGGCTCGTATTCATCCGCGAGTTAAAAAGAAATGCCGTCCGGGTTCGCCGCTGCCGCAGCCAATCGAGAAGCCGGTTCACGAGAGTAGTTTTTCCCGTGCCCACTTCTCCCGTCAGAGTGATGAAGCCCTTGCGCGTCTGAATCCCGTACATCAGACCGGTCAATGCCTCTTCGATTTGCTTCGTAAGATAAAGATAACGAGGATCGGGATTGACGTTGAACGGGTTCTCTCTCAAGCCAAAGTAGCTCTTATACATGTCGATTCTCGCTAATTTCCACTACTTGCCGTTCATAGTCGTCAAATTCCGGAGCTCGATAAAAATTCCTACCTTATAACAAAGGGCCGAGTATGCCACTGATATCCAACGGCAATTTGGTGTTGGGTATAGGTGCCGGCAGCGCACGCTATAATTCCGCAACCGGCTTGGTTGGCATTCACGATATACGCCGTGTAACCAAAAGAAAGAAGGGAATTGCGGCCTATCGGACGATCCAACCCTGCCCCTAGATAATAGGAATTGTATGAGGGTACGGAGGCTCCAACACTAGCGAAGGCGTGTTCACGCCCATATCCAAAATTCGCGCGCGCGCTCCAAACCCGCGTGATCTGACGCGTCGCATTGGCATTTATGTTGTCTCCGATAGCGCCAGCCAAAATGCCGCTGCCGCCGTTTGTGCCGTGGTTGTATCCCACGGTGACGCTGCCTCTTTCAAATCCATAGGTGAGAGAAGCTCCAAGCGATAAGTCGGTTTGCTGTGTCTCGGTGCCGATGGGAACCCGGAAAGTAACGATCTCCGGGCCGGCGAAAAGAGACAATCCCAGCCGCCCGGTGACTTTTCGACCATAAGCCAGATTAAAAGCGTGATCGCCAATCGCTTGCGACAAGCCCGTGAAGTGGTAAGCCGTGAAGCGATACAGAGCACCTATCGTATCCTTCTTCGTGAGCGCGTAGTTGTAACCGATGCTGCCGATTACGTCGTCATTATCGATATTTCCGGGATCCGTGAAACGTAACAGACCGTACGAACCTATCAGCGTAATCGACGCTCTCGGACTTACCGCAAAGTTCGCCTGCACCGCGAAGGTATTGCTATAGCGCGGCCCATTGGCGGCCAGTATGGTCTGGTTGGGTAGGTAAACTCCTCCGAGGAGCGGTGGGACTGGCGAAAGCGATCCACCGATGCCCGGTGTTCCAATACCAGACAACCCGCCAAAACCGAACTGGCTCACGGGCAAGTATGAGAAGTCATCAAAAAACTGCAACTGCCAGCGACGCCAGTCGAACGACTGTACCAATCCCAGTTGTTGGTAATTACCATTGCCCTGATTGTCGGTGGAAAAGTAGCCCCCGCCAGAATAGTTCAGTGCCAGGTGCGAGTGGGCCCACGCTTCGTTCAAGCTCAAGTTGCCTGCCAGGTACGTGGTGTCGAACCAATTGCCTCCGGAACCGTTGTTCTGTACCGTCGTCGCCACCTGTACGCCCGGCACCCAATAACTGTGCCGAAACTCTACTGAACCCAGCCCTGGGCTTTGTATCCCCGTTAATGGCGAGGTATCGGGCGTCAGCGCATTGGGATCTGTAGTCGCCTCCTGCTCATTAGCATCGATCAGCGGTGCATGAGCCGCGGGCTTCGGTTTGCCGTTTTCCTCTTGCTGGTCCTGTGCATACGCTCCGCTAGCGCTAAACGCGCTGCAAACAAGGCCAACAAGAGCGCCGTTCCTCAAAACCGATGTAGTCCAACGTTTCATCTCATTCCTTTACGGCACTACGATTACGTCGCCGCCTTCGAGGATGATGTTCTGTTCCACGTTCTTACCGGAAACCGCTTCCCTATAATTAAACGGATGTTTCACCTGCTTACCGTCTTCCATCCGCAGAATGTATATCTTTTTTTCTCGCGCGAATTGCGTAAATCCACCCGCACTCGAAAGCGCTTGCAACACGGTCATATTCGGTAGTAACGGGAAAGCCCCCGGGTGCGCAACTTCACCTGTAACAAAAATTCGGCGACTGTTAATTTCCGTCACACCCACAGTCACTTGCGGGTTGGTTATATACTTCTTCAGTCCTTCCGCGATCTTGGCGGCCAGTTGTGTCGTGGTAAGGCCAGAAGCCTGAACATCATTTATCAGTGGTAAGGTTATTTTACCATCGGGACGAACTGGTACGATCCGCGAGATGTCCGGTTCCTTCCAGACGTCCACCCGTAGCATATCCTGGGGACCGATCTTATAGTCCGGATCCGTTGCGGCCGTATTCGTCGAGAAAGACCCGGCTGACCTGGCCGCGCCGCTGTCCTGGGGGGCGCTCCGGATTGCAGTGGCCCAAAGTCCCGAAATTAAGCTTGCAGTCACAATTAGGCCCGCAAAACTTCTTCGCATCATAGTTTTCTCCAGGCCATTTGGCTTATATCTTACTAGGACTGGCCCGCGAGGTCCCAGCTTGTTATCCCAGCTTGTTAAGTGTATCCACCACTAGGCGGACTGTAAACGTTACAGAAACCGAATATAGCCGCCATACAGCCAAACACCCATAGGTCAGCTTTCGTTCTGTCGTCCGCGAAGGTGCACTCATTCGGGTGCACGTCTAGTACCAGTGGTTCTGCATTTGGCACTCTGAAGAAATCGCTAAGTGTTACATAAAAAACAACTTGCCAAAATTCAAGCGGTTCGCCTCGATGAATCATCCCTCTCTTTCCCACAAAGTGGCAACTACTTGCCTCGCTCAACCAAAACGACCTACCTCCGACTATTAATCTTTATCTCAACCAACCTCTCGCCCCAAGAATCCGCATTCCACTTCGAATGTATACTTTCCTTGGCATCCTCAAATACCTGATGGTCATCTGGGACATGCCAATTAAGATTTCAATGCGTTCAGTGCAGGAGCTCTCGTGCAACGCCCAATGTGGTCGGGATTTTTGCGTTCCTCGGAGAAATTCACGGATCGACCTGCTTTGTTCGTCGAGAGCAAGTTCCTCAAATATAGCGAGTTGCGCGAAACCGCTTGCCGGGTCGCTGCCACCATCCAGGCCCATGTCGAACCCGGCCAGACAACACTCACGGCGGTCTTCGCATACCGCAGCCCCACCGCTTTTATCGGGGTTCTTGGCTCGTTACTGGCCGGTAACGGCTATGTGCCTCTGAATCGGACCTTCCCCATTGATCGGACGCAGCTCATGTTCAAGCGTTCGGGATGCCGCTCGATCGTTGTGGATGAAGGTTCGCTTCCCCAACTGAATAAATTGCTGGACGCCACCTCTTCGCCCCTCCTCGTGCTGACCTCCGATGCTCTGGATTTCACCTCATACAAACAACAGTGGCCTCACCATACTTTTCTTGCTGCCCATGAACTAGAGTCCGCTCATAGCTGGCGAGAGCCCGCCTGCGAAATCGATTCGATCGCCTACCTGTTGTTTACCTCTGGCAGCACCGGCATTCCCAAGGGTGTTGCCGTGGCTCAGCGAAACGTCACCGCCTTTCTGGATTACATGGTCGAACGTTACGAAATAACCGAATCCGACCGTCTGTCTCAGATGTTCGATATGACTTTCGATCTGTCGGTCTTCGATATGTTCGTCGCCTGGGAGCGTGGCGCCTGCGTGTTTTGTCCCTCGCAAAAAACATTGATCAAGCCCGGCAAATTCATCAAAGACCTGGAGCTCACCGTTTGGTTTTCTGTGCCCTCTACCGCCGTTTTTATGAAGCAACTCGGCATGCTGAAGCCGGCACAGTATCCCTCACTTCGCCTAAGCCTGTTTTGCGGCGAACCCTTACCGGTATCCTCCGCGACGGCTTGGCTTGAAGCCGCGCCCAATTCCACACTAGAAAATCTTTATGGCCCCACTGAGCTAACCATCGCCTGCACGCTGTACCGCTGGGATTGCTCGAGTTCGCCAGCTGAATCGGAATTGGGCATCGTGCCGATAGGTTATCCGTATCCCAATATGGGTGTTCTCGTGGTGGACGATAACTTGCTCGAGGTTTCTCCCGGGCAGGAGGGAGAGCTCTTGATGAATGGTTCGCAGATGTCTCTTGGCTATTGGAAAGATCCGGAAAAAACGGCTGCGGCTTTCATGATTCCGCCAGGCAAAAACGAAATCTATTATCGAACCGGTGATCGCGTTCGCCGCCCGCGCCGCAACGCCCCGCTAACGCACCTGGGCCGCATCGATTCTCAGGTCAAAATTTTTGGTCATCGTGTTGAGCTTGGTGAAGTGGAATCAAGGGTGCGCAACGCCTGCGGGTTTGACGGAGTTGTCGCCGTTGGGTGGCCAAAAACAGATAGCGGTTTTGGTGGCGTGGAGGTCTTTATTGAAGGCCAGGAAGGGGCTCTCGAAAAATTACGCACTGCGGTAGCCAAAGATTTGCCGGAATACATGGTTCCTCGTAGATTTCACTTTATGGACAGATTACCCCGCAACGCCAATAATAAGTACGATCGTAAAGCCATGCAAAAATTGCTGGAAGAGGGTCTATGAACGCGGTTACGCCGGATGCGGTTCAAGATTTCTTGCGCGAATATGTGGCCAAGTATTTGCACAGCCAAGGCCGCGAAGTTCCCGCCGATCTCTCCGACGATTGCGACCTTCTGCTCTCCGGATACGTCGACTCCCTCGGCTTACTGGAATTGATGACCGCCATTCAGGATCACTTCGGCCGCGAAATCGATTTCGACGAACTGGATGCCGAGCAAATGACGATTGTGGGGCCGTTGAAAAGATTCGTCGCCGAAAAGCTCGCGAAAACGTGAAGCATTACCCCCGTTGGCGGCAACCTGGGGCCTTTTACGTGTCAATCCTCGCCGGCTATCGACCCTTACCTTACCCGCGCAATCAGGCCTTCTCCGGTCTGCGCTTATTTTCAATAAGCTATAATTCCACTGTAAGTGCGGGAGTCTCTGTTGACCGAAATTTCACCCGTCGTCAAAGCGCCTCGCTTATCAATCGAGAATTTCCGTGGGGATTTTACGCAGCTGGCCTGCCTGATGCAGGCGTCCTGGGCTGAAAATCCCGGTCAGGTGTTGTTGTATACCCCTGAATTCCTATCCTCTTGTTTCGAGTATCCCGAAGCGGATTTTTCCCTGGCACCCGCCATCTACGTTCAATCCCAACCGGTGGGATTTGTGGCGGGCTTCCCACGGCATGTGAAGTTCAATGGCCGCAACCAAAAAATCATTGTCATCACGTTTTTAACTGTATTACCCGAGTACAAGAAAAAAGGCTTAGGAATCATGTTATGGAGTGAGCTCGTTAATCGAGCCCGGGCGGCGGGTTTTGACGGCATGGTGAATTACTGCGTGGACGGCGAACCGATGAATGCCATGATCGTCGGCAGCTGCAAGCGGCTCAAATTGCCTGTCGCACGCATTTATTCCGCCCGATACATGTCTACCGTTTTGCGTTCCGCCAGCCAAAGTCACGAATCGACCGAAAACAATAAGCAAGCTGCGGACATTTTTCTCGACTTGGCCGCTCCACTCATAGGCAGTCAGCCTTTGGCGCGCATTTGGAGCAAACCGGAGGCTGAATGGCAGTGTGTTCGCCGCTCCGAGCCCGTCACCGAGACGTTTTCCGCGGAAGCCCGCTCCGGTTTGCTCACTGGTTACATCATGCCCATATCAGACAAAGCTCACACCAGGTGCCTGCTCATAGAAGATATTCTTTGGGGCACTTTGGCGCCGGAAGAACGGCAAACTTTGCTTCAAGAATTTCTTAGGAAAGCGGCCGGCGCAGGCGTTCGCCTGGCAACTGTTCCGGTGTTGGGTTACGCCGGCATGGAGCCTTTCAAAAAAGCACGCTTTCAGAGTACTCGCCGCGTTCTCCACGCCTACCTAACTCTTTGGTCCGCAGGGCATGCCGATCTTCCATCGGAACCCCTATCATCTATGTACCTGGATGTTTTTTGAGATTGAAAGAACTCAATGCGAAGCCCATGGGGTTAAGGCGGTTATGAACCTTATCGAAGCCCTGGAAATTTCACGGAAACCCGTTGCGCAGGACGCCAAATTACTGCGAATTTTTCTGGCTTGCGGCTTTACTCCGCTGCACTTACAAAACTTTTTGACTGCTCATCTGCGACAGCTGTGCCCCGAACATCGCATCGAAATTAAAACCGGCCTGTTCGGTGATTTAGCCGGCTCTCTGGAACGCCTTGACGCCAATGGTCTGGATGGGTTGGCAGTCGCCCTGGAGTGGTCCGACCTTGATTCACGTTTGGGCATCCGCGAGATGGGTGGCTGGAAAGTTTCCGATGTAAACGAAGTTGTTTCTTCGGTTGATCTTCAGCTATCTCGTTTGCAGCGTGCACTGACAACGGCAGCTCGCTCAGTAACTGCTGTGCTTTCCTTACCCGCTATTCCGTTACCGCCTCTGTTCTACACTCCTCCAAATATAAATAGCGCGGAAAAAACAAAATTGCTTCTGTCACTCGCAAAATTTGCGGCGGATCTCTCCGAAGAGATCGGCATCCGCATTGTGGATTCACAAGCCCTGGATGCCATATCTCCACCGTCTGCGCGATTCGATATCAAATCCGAAATTCTCAGCGGCTTTCCCTACAAATTGCCTCACGCCTCAACGCTTGCCCAATCGATGGCCTCGTTGCTACAAGCGCGAAGTCCCAAAAAAGGTTTAATCACCGATCTCGACGACACCCTGTGGTCCGGAATTCTTGGCGAGGTTGGCATTGAAGGTATCAATTGGAGTCTTGAACACCACAGCCATATTCACGGCTTATACCAGCAATTTCTCGCCTCGCTCGCAAGTGCCGGCGTTCTCGTTGGTGTCGCCAGCAAGAATGACGCTGCCCTCGTTCAGCAAGCCTTCGATCGAAAGGATTTGCTCCTAAAAAAAGACAAAGTGTTTCCCTTTGAAGTACACTGGCACCGCAAATCGGATTCCGTGCAGCGCATTTTGAAATCCTGGAATATCGGCCCGGAAGCAGTCATTTTCATTGATGACAGTCCCATGGAGGCGGCGGAAGTAAAGGCCGCATTCCCTACCATGGAATGTCTCGTTTTCAAAAAAGATGACTACCAGTCGGTGTGGGACTTGCTCGTAAATCTCCGCGCATCTTTCGGAAAGACCGCTATTTCAAAAGAAGACGCGATCCGCCTGGAGAGTTTGCGCAGTGCGGCGCCCTTGCTCGACGCCTTGGGCCAGGACGGCAACGCCTCTGACGAGTTTCTGAAACGCGCCGATGCTTTTGTTTCATTTGATTTCACCAAGCGTCCCAAAGACAGTCGGGCCTTTGAATTAGTAAACAAAACCAATCAATTCAACTTGAATGGCAAACGGTTCAGCGAATCTGAATGGACCAA